>Ga0207699_10000240_pt1 | contig 30803 bp, 30 predicted proteins | sample LARL51metaG_FD_184344 | JGI IMG/M metagenome (GOLD analysis project Ga0207699, IMG submission 184344) | Corn, switchgrass and miscanthus rhizosphere microbial communities from Kellogg Biological Station, Michigan, USA - LAR L5-1 metaG... | ecosystem: Host-associated > Plants > Roots >...
GGGCGTAACACCGCGCTGAAGCGCGCACTTCCACGTCAGGTCGGCCGCACACGGGTCGCTCGCTTTCGCTTCGCGAGACAGCCCTTCGACTACGCTTAGGGCAGGCTACGGCGGCTGTCCCGACATGACTTATTCACGGGACTAACTCTTCTCTTTGCAACCGGGGCTTTCGGTGTAGTAGGCGTTGCCTTTGTAGTCGAGATCTTCCAGGCCCTGGGCTGAGGTGTAGTAGCCGCGGATGGCCTCGTTGCGCGTGAGGTCGAAGAACTTGCGGACGCCGGTTCCGGGTTCCAGCTTGCCCGTAACTTTCAACAAGTCGACTTGGTCGGCCTCGCTCAATTGCAGGAAATCACGGCCGTGGAGCTTTCTGGCGAGATCTTGCAAAGCACGAAGACCGACGCGGGCGATGTCGTCGGGATGCGAGTTCTCAAGTTCGCGGACGGAATTCTCTCCGTAGTAAGCAACTGCCAGGATGCGGTGCAAGGGATCGAGATGAAGCGCTGCGTTGCGCACACCAACTGTTGAGTGTAGCCAGCAATCGAGCCATTGTGCGGCGTCTGAAATCGCTGCCGCATCCACTTTTCCAAGAAAGATTTCGATCATGCGAGTGACGACCTTGAATTCTTCTGGGGAGAGGAACCGGGGTGCGTATGGAGTTGCAGCGGGCACGGCGTATTCGGTTTCGCTGCCGGGCGGAGGTGACCAATGCTTGCCGCCGCTGCTAAGTGCGTGGACGAGATGGTCCTGAGAGGCTTCGTAGAGACCGGGAGGCAACACGGCGACATGGCGACCCTGGTCTTGCCCGAAGGCTGCGGCAAACTCTGGCAGAGCGCCGCTCACTCCGGCGAGCGCGACGAGTTCTCCCAATCGCAGGATCCACTGGCGACGAGTGAGATCGTCTATTTTAGGGAACTGTTCTTTGTTGTCCATTTTCGCTCGTGCTTTTTGAAGGCTAAATCCCCACTCTAAAATCGCAAACTACGCGATTTTAGAATGGGGCACCCTTTCGTTTTCACAGTTCACCTTTCCTGAATGCTTTGGCAATGTGCTCTCCGGCTCGTGCGGAGATCGCCATGATCGTCAGCGTCGGCTCGTAACAGCCCTGGGTGGTGAACACGGCCCCGTCGGTCACGAAGACGTTGGGCGTATCGTGTACTTTGCAGTTGGCGTCCACCACGCTATTCTTCGGATCCGTTCCCATGCGCGCTGTGCCGCACTCGTGAATGTTCTTGCCGAAGATGCTGATCTCGGGTTTTGGCGGGGTGATGCCGGATAGACTCATCGCATCGAGAATGGAGTTGAGATCGTCGCGCATGGCGGCGGCCATGGCGCGCTCGTTCTCTCCATAACTCGCGTTGATATGGAGCGCAGGAATACCCCAGGCATCTTTCTTCTGGGAGTCGAGTTGCACGAAGTTGTCATAGCGGGGCAGGCATTCGCCCTGCGCTTCCATGCCGAAATAGTACGGAATGTCTTCGCGGACTTTCTTGCGCCAGGCATCCCCGAATTCAGGCAGCAGGAAAGCGTGGCCGTAAAGCTCCTGACTGCCGTCGCCGTCGAAGCGATATCCGCGGATGAATTTTGAATTGCGGTCTTTGGTTGCACTGGTCGCTGTGTTGATGTACTTGGGAATAAGGAAACCGCAGGGGCGTCCTACAAGTTCACGGCTGGAAGAACGCAGACTGGGCATTTCTCCTCCGGCGCCTTCGATTGTGAAGTGATCCATCAAGTAATGCCCTACGACACCGTTGGAGTTACCCACACCTTGCGGGTGAGATGCAGATTTTGAGTTCAGCAGGATCCGGGCCGACTCGAGTGCCGCCGCAGCGACCACGATCACCTTAGCATAGGCTTCGCGATGCTCATGGGAGATGCGATCGATGTAGTGAACACCAGTGGCGCGGCCGCCGGAGCTAGTCACGATATCGCGGACGATGGCATCGCTCACGAGCGTGAACTTTCCGGTGCGGGCAGCGGCCGGTAGCGTGACCGATGGGCTATTGAAGTAAGAGGCCGTAAAGCATCCGCGCTGGCATTGATCACAGTAATGGCAGGCGGGGCGTCCGCGATGATCCACGGTGAGATTCGCCACGCGGTCGGGCATAACGCGCCAGCCGAACTTTTTTTCCACCACTTGCTTGGCCTGGAGCGCGCCGCAAGAGAGATTCATCGGCGGGAGAAATTTGCCGTCGGGCATCTGCGCGAGGCCTTCGCTCGATCCGCTGACGCCGATGTAGCTTTCGACGAGATCGTAGTAGGGCTCGAGATCTTTGTAGCTGATGGGCCAGTTTTCGCCGTAACCGTCACGGCTGGCGGCCTTGAATTCGTTGTCGGTGAAGCGGTAGCTTTCGCGGGCCCAGCAGAAAGTCTTGCCCCCGACCTGCCGGCCGCGAATCCACATGAACGGCTTGTCGGGTGGAAATGTATAGGGATGCTCGATATCGTTGACGAAGAACTGATGGCTGAATTCGTCACAGGCGTAGCAGAGGCGCTGCACGGGCTGCGTTTCGAGAAGGCGCTGCTGATTGCCGAAACCTCGGAATTTCAGTTGATACGGCCAGATGTGCTCGGTGAAGTCGCGCGTGGGGACGCGAGGCGGTCCGGCCTCAAGCATCGCGACCTGAATCCCCCGCTCGGTGAGTTCCTTGGCAACCCAGCCTCCACTGGCGCCGGAGCCGATGATGAGGACTTCGTGAATGGTGCGGGCTGGCACGCGGCAGCCAGTGTAGCAAAATAGGACATTCATTCTGGGATGGTTTTCTGGTCAGCGGTCCGTCAAGCCGCAATCGCTCGCTTCGCATCGCGGGACAGCCGAAGGCGGCTGTCCCCACATTTCTTGGCTTCACTTGTCCCCTCATTTCTTGGCTTCAATTGGTCCCCACGTTTCTTTGGCTTCACTTGTATTGTGCCGTTTGAACCCCTAGATTGTTCCGCTTACAGCAAATCACCCAAAAGTCCGGTCATCGCCTGATAGCAGGTCCCGAGCGGCGAACTTAGCCTGAGATTAACTATTCCCTCAATCTGGAGAGTGCTATGAGACGTTTACTAAGCATGTTGTTCGTAATTGCATTTGGGGCGGCAATGACGCTAACTGCCGCGGCGCAAGAAGAAACAACCGGGTCAACAGCGGCGAGTTCTGGAAAGCAATCCGCTGGAATGGGAAATACTGACACAGCGTTTGTGGAGAAAGCTGCACGAGGCGGACTCGCCGAAGTGGAACTTGGCCAACTTGCGGTGCAGAAGGCCTCAAGCCAGGAAGTTAAGGAATTCGCGCAGCGGATGGTCGATGATCACACCAAGGCGAACGAACAACTGAAACAGGTAGCAGCCCAGGAACACATTGATCTTCCCCAACAGCCAAACGCAAAAGATAAGGCGACCAAGGCACGATTGGAGAAACTTTCGGGAGAACGGTTCGACAAAGCGTATATGAACGACATGGTGAAGGATCATCAAAAGGATGTTGCCGAGTTTGAACGCGAGAGCAAAACGACCAAGGATCCGGCGGTAAAGAGCTTCGCAGAGCAGACTCTGCCCACGCTACGAGATCACTTGAAGGAGGCGCAGAAGATTGCTCCGAAACCGCAGACAGCGAAGTCGTCAGGGGAGTGAAGCTTAGGCCTTCGCTAACCCGCGAGAGGCAATGACATCGACAATGGCGGCAACCAGGCCAGGGATCGTAAACTCCCTGGCCGCGATGTCTACCGGGAGGCCCAGATCTTTGAGTGTGGCAGAAGTCACAGGACCGATGGATGCCATGCAAATGCCGTCGAGAAGCTTCGGTTTACGCTGGCCAAGTAGCTGTACGAAGTTTTTCACCGTCGACGAACTCGTAAACGTCACAACATTTGGACGCCTGGTTTTCAGAGCAGCCTGCAAACGGCGGCGCGAAGCTTCCGGCACAATCGTTTCGTAGGCTTCAACCACATCGACGTGGGCTCCGGCTCTGCGGAGTTCCTGAGGGATGACGTCGCGGGCTACTTTGGCGCGGACGAGCAGGACACGCTTGCCTTTTACTTTTCCCTTCAGGCTGCGGACAACGGATTCGGCAATATATTCCTTGGGGACGACATCGACTTTCAGATTTCGTTGTTCAATGGCTTTCTTGGTGGCCGGGCCGATGGCTGCGATGCGAAGCGCGGGGGCTAAAGCCCTGCTTCTCTGTGAGCTTGAACGCGGCGCTGAAGCGTCGCTCTTCCACGGAGCTATCCGCGGCAATATCCACGAGATTATCGAGCGATTTTGTAACTTGGTAGTTTTCGGCGATTTTGAAAGCTTCCGCAAACGATTCCACATCGCTTCTACCCCGTTCACGCTGGTCAGGATCAACCAGTCGTAGCTGGCGAGATTCTTCAGCGCTGCGTCGAGCGGACGAAACGATCGCGGCTTGCGGATTTGGATGAATGGAATCTCGAGGACCTCGGCACCCTGGTTGCGCAGTTCCGTCGAAAGAGCTCCGGCCTGATGCCGGGCGCGTCCGACCAGTACGCGGATGCCTCTCAGGGGCGAGGCCGCATTCTTTTTTGGCTTCGAGCTCATCCGTGCCTGACTATCCTTCTTTCTTTTTTACGCCAAGACCATGTTCGCACATCAGGCGAGCGGTGCCGGATACCGCGCTATCGGACGAAGTGGACAGGGACTCGATGATGTTTTGTTGCTCTTGCCTGGTACGGTTCTGGCTCAGCTTGAATTTGGCTTCGAGCCGGGTAACCGCGATTTCGAACCCAACGATGTGGCTGAGCATGCGTTGTCGGTAACTCTCACTCAAGCTTGCCCATTGCTCGCCGTAGGCGGCTTCGAATGTGGGAATGAGATCGTGAAGCATCGACAGCAATTCCGCGGGGGCGGAGTAGGTTCGAACTTCGCCATAAGCGTGGACCGCACCGTAATTCCAGGTCGGGACCGATTCGCGAATTTCGTAGTTGCTGGGGGAGATGTAGGCGTGCGGTCCGTGGAAGATCACCAGGCTATGCGGATCGGCTTGCAGGTATTGCCAGTGCGGGTTGGCTTTGGCGACATGGCCGCGGATAAGCACGCGGTCTCCAGACTCACGGATCACTACTGGGACGTGTGTCGCGAAGGGCCCGGCTTGCGTTTGGGAAACGAGGATCACAAAGGGATTCGCGCGCATGAAGGCGAGAGTTTCGGCGCGGTCTTCGTTGCGGAAATGTTCTGGGATATACATTTTTATAGAAGATCAAATGCCTTCACCACAGGGAACACAGGGTTTCACAGGGGCCTCTGTGCAACCCTGTGATCTCTGCGGTGAGTGGGTTCAGCTCTCATATCTGAACCGCTTTCTTCTTGCGCACGTACAGCAATTTGTCGACTTCGGCAATCACGGCTCCCTGCTCGTCTTTCACCTCGATGTCGAACGTCGGCTCGTATTTCGGAAGTGTGTTCGCCTTCTCACGAATGTCTTCGAGCTGTGCATCGGTCAGGCGGAACTCGACACGCACCATGCCTCGGCCCGGCTTGCGGTAGCGGATGCTCGCGGCTTTGTCCCACACGATGTAGTCGTCGCCGAGATTTGCCATCAGCATGAGCATATAGAAAGCGTCGGTCATGGCAAAGAGCGATCCGCCGAAATGGGTGCCGACGTAGTTGGCGTTCCACCAGCGGAGCTTCATTTCGACGTCGATGGATTTCATGTCGGGGGCGATGCGTTGGACGCGGATGCCGGCGCCGAGGAAAGGAGGCCAGAAATTAATGGCTCGCCGCAGGGCATGGGAGCTGTTGTTACCGCCGAGAAGTTTTTGGAGGACGTTGCGCGTCATGCGGGATCGAGAAGGCCAAGAACATTTCAGTGTACGGTTTCACGAACAATATTCTCACCCCCAAGCAATTTCACATTGAGGGATCCGCCGCCAAGCAAGATCTCTTCCAAGGCAGAGTCGAGTTGCTGCGCCTGTAAGTGCCCGCTATTCCCATTTTGAAGATGAAACTGCGCTGCGCGCCGCATGAGCTCTTTGATAAATGCCGCGCTCGCTCCCTTGGTCTTGCTTACAGTCAGTGTGATGACATCTTCTTCGAGCTTGAGACCGCAAGCGTATAGTCGAATCAGCTGACGCCTGCCATTCTCATCGGGTAATGGGAATTCAATCGCTTGATCGACACGGCCGGGGCGAGATGCCAATGCGGCTTCGAGTTGATCCGGGCGATTCGTGGTAAGGACGAACAGGATCTCAGCGTCTTCTCGCAGGCCGTCCATTTCATTCAATAGCTTGTTCAGCAGACTTTCTTCACAAGCGCTGCGCATCTCGTTCCGGGCGCGTGCGATTAGATCGACGTCCTCTACCACGATCATCGCCGGTTGCAGAAAGCGAGCGAGTTGGAAGTAGTGATCAAGAAGTCCGACTTGCTCGGCCGTAATGAGCAGCGTTGTGTGACCGGGAAGCTGACTGGCGAGGTAATGGATCGTGTGTGTCTTTCCAGTCCCCGGAGGGCCGTAAAAGAGAAGGCCCTTCTTGAGGGGCATACCGAGCTTTCGGAGTTGCTCGCGGTGGCGGATAAACTGAGCGACATTGCGGTCCAGCAGCTCCAAGGTTTCTTGAGGAAGGATCACATCTTCGCGGCACACGTTGCGCAGCTTATGCACCCGTAGATCCCCGCTTCCTCCTCCGTACCGTTCAGTAGATTCCAGTGAAATCACCTTGCCACGGTAGGATGCAGTGCCCTTGACGAGTGACTCAATCTGATCCAACAGACGTCGGGACAAGTTGAGGCCATGTTCGCCGGGTGGAACAGCGACTTCGATGTGAGTGCCTTCGCGCTGTCCAAAACGAACTGCCTGGCTCATTAAGACCGCATAGGGCATTTTCCCTTCGCTCGCTAGCCACAATCCATGCCGGAGAACTCGAGCCGGCATGGATTCCCCGATATCAATCTCCTCGTGCTGTAGTGGACCGATAACCACCGGATAATGTTGATTGCCCATTAGGTGCGCGACCGTCATGGTTTCGTGATGAAACTGCGTGTGAACTCCCAAGAGACGATGCTCTCGCTCACTGAAGAGCTTTTCCAGCGCAAGTTGGACGTCGACTCGGGCAGCGATCGGGAAAGTGCGACTGGCAGTGACCAATTCCTGGAGAGACACCTTGCCGAAATGGCGTCTTAGAGACTGCTCGGCGACGGGGAGAGCTGGCGCTTTTGATTTCTTCATTGATGACGTCTTTCTCGAACTTGGTGTAGCCGAGGGAAGGAGAATCGATTCTAGCAGGTAGCTGGTGGGCTAGGGCTGCGGTGGGACGGCCAAACCACGGCCGTAGACAGCTTCGAGGATGGCGTCTCCGCCGCGCTTCAGCAGTGCCGCTCCGGCTTCGTTGCCGAGCTTTTCGGGATCGGTACCATTGCGGGAGTCGCGCAGGAGTTTGCTGCCATCTGGGTCGGCAACGATGGAGTCCAGATGCAGCTTGCCATTGCGAACTTCGGCAAAAGCGCCGATCGGGACCTGACAACCCCCTCCGAGGCTGTTGAGTAGGGCACGCTCGCAGGTCGTCGCGGCATGGGCGCTCGGGTCGTTGAGGAACGAAAGGAGTTCACGAGTCTTGACGTCGCCTTCTCGGATTTCGATTCCCAGGGCTCCCTGTCCGGCGGCGGGACACATGATTTCGGCGGGGATGATCTGCTTGATCAGTTCTGTCTTGCCGAGACGCTTCAGACCGGCGGAGGCGAGGATGATGGCGTCGTACTGTCCCTCTTCGAGTTTTCGCAGCCGGGTATCGACGTTGCCACGCAGGGGATGAATGTCGAGATCGGGACGAATGGCTTTCAATTGTGCCTGGCGGCGGAGGCTCGACGTGCCGACACGTGCTTTGTCAGGCAGGTCTTCAATCTTGGAGTAATGGCGCGAACAGAAAGCGTCACGCGGGTCCTGGCGCTCGGTGATTGCGGCGATCTCGAATCCCTTGGGGAGTTCGGTGGGGAGGTCTTTCAAAGAGTGAACAGCTAGATCCACTTTGCCTGCGGCCAGTGCCTCTTCAATTTCTTTGGTGAACATGCCCTTGGTGCCGACCTTGGCGAGGGCAACGTCGGTGATTTTGTCGCCGGTGGTATGGATGATTTCGATCTCGACCTCATGGCCGCGCTGGCGGAGTAGGGCGGAGATGTGGTTGGCCTGCCAGAGGGCAAGTTGGGAACCGCGGGAGCCGATGCGGAGATGAGCGGGTTTGCCGTTGGTCCGTGACAAGGTCATGATTATGCCGCCGGGTTGGTGTTACTGGCGATGTTCTCTTTCGCCCCTTCAGGGCTTGTTGCATTCTTGCTCTCGTCCCACGGCTTGCGCCGTGGGCTGCATTCTTTCGCCGCTTCGCGGCTGGAGTTGAAGTTGATACCGGCGCCTTGGTCATCGAAGAACCGGACGACGCCACCGAAATGACCTGCTCCACCGCTGGCTCCATCTGCCGAGCGGAGATCCTTCGACTGAGTCTCAGGATGAGATGGCTTAAGCGCAGGCGAGATCACGGCGGCAGAGATCATTGACGCATACCTATTTCTGACTTCTTGCTCGCGCCTTCTTTCTTTTCTGCGGGCTCGGTTGCTACATCCTTCGGTTTCACCTGCAGGTTGAACAGGCGCTTCACTACATCCACCACTGTCGTCGCTTCCGATTCCTTGGCTGCTGTCTTCAGCGTGGTGATTGGTGTGTGCATTACTTTGTTGATGATGCCGCGCGTCAAGGCTTCTAGCGCGATTTCCTGCTCGGGAGTAAGCTGCCCCATGCGACCGCGGACTCGGTCGATTTCGGCCTGGCGGATGGTTTCGAGATGATCTTGCAGGCTTACGATCGTGGGTACCACGTCGAGCGTGCTGATGCGGGCTTCGAATTTTTCGACTTCGCTTGCGATGATGGCTTCGGCGAGTTCGGCTTCTTTGTGACGATCTGCCACGTGGCTGGAGACGGCCTGCTGTAGGTCGTCGATGTCGTAGGCAAAAATGCCATCGAGCTTTGCCATCTCGGGCGAGACGTCGCGCGGGACCGCGATGTCGATGAAGAACATCGGGCGATTCTTGCGCCGGGAGAGGAACTGCTCGCCATGCTCGCGCCGGAAAATCGCGTGCGGGGCGCCGGTCGAAGTGATCACGATATCGGCGCGGTCGCAGGTATTGTAGAGATCTTCGAACTTGATGGCTTGTCCGTCGAATTTCTGCGCGAGCCCGATGGCGCGCTCGTAGGTACGGTTGGCAACGAAGATCGAGGCGCAGCCGTGGGCCATAAGGTGACGGGCGGCCAGTTCGCTCATCTTGCCAGCGCCAACAATGAAGACGGTTTTGCCTTGCAGGCTGCCGAAAATTTTCTTTGCCAGTTCGACGGCAACACTAGCGATCGAGACCGAAGAGGACCCGACCGCAGTCTCGCTGCGGACCCGCTTCGCGACCGCGAAGGCGCGACTGAAAAGCTGATCGAGTTGGCCCCGGACTGCGCCAACCGCTCGTGCAGTCGCATAAGCTTCTTTTACCTGGCCCAGAATCTGGGCTTCGCCGACCACCATCGAGTCAAGACTGGAAGCCACGCGGAACAAGTGCCGAACCGCGTCTTTTTCGCGGAACTCGTAGAGATGGGGGTCGAGAGAGTCGGCGTCGAGATGGAAGTGATCTCGGAGAAATCCGCGCAGATCGGCGTGGCCGTTGGTTGTATGCGCGACTATCTCAACCCGGTTGCAGGTCGAGATCACCATGCCCTCTTCAATTCCAGGGTAGGAGGTCAATACGCGGCAGGTATCGGGCAGGCGAGATTCAGGAATCGCCAGCCGCTCGCGGACTTCGAGCGGGGCGCTCTTGTGATTCAAGCCGATGAGCTGGTATCTCATAACGTCCCGAACCTGTGTATCGTCGAAAAATAGTTTGCCGCCCACGCGGCCAGCGCGGCTACAAAAGCGAACGTTGCCAGGAATGCGGCTCGGCGTCCGCGCCATCCTGAGTTCCATCGGGTGAAGACCATCACCATGTACACGGCCCACATCAGTACCGACAGCAGAATCTTAGGATCGAGGAAGTCCACGCGGCCGATGGTTGGGGCGGTGATCGCCACCACTGAACCAGTGATCAAGCCCAGCGTCATGAACGGAAAGCCCAGCAGCAGAGAGCGATACCCGATCTGATCGATGACTTCGAGCGCAGGTAGAAACGCGATCAGGCTCGTGGCCTTCTTGGCTTTCAGGCGACGCTCCTGCAGAAGATAAAGGATGCTGGCGCCGAAGCTGACCAGCAGCGCAGCATAACCCGTAAAGATCAGCATGATGTGCGCAATCAGCCAGCCTTTATGCGAGACGAACTGGGTCAGCAATACGGGTTGCTCATCGAGCGCTGCGACAAATGTCAGGAAAAACACCACCGGGAATACGACGACTCCGGGCGAGGTCGTTTTGTAAATGATGTAGATGACCATGAAGAAAGTCATCGACAGGAAGGCCAAGAGGGATTCGCCGTTGTGGACCGAGGCCCATACGATCTGTCCCGACAGGAAAAGTTCGGTCAAGGAAACGAAATGAAAGACCATGCCCATGCTGGCCGCATGAAAGGCGACGCGACTGAAAAGATCGCTGGTGCGGGTCAGCGCGACGAAAGCGTAGACCAAGCCGACTAAATAGCATCCCAGCGCAAAGCGCAGCCAAAGCAATGACATGTGGTTCTCGGTTCTCAGCTTTCAGTTTCAGCAACCCCGTACTGATCAACCTGGGATCTGGAAGCTCAAGAAAAATCGAAGTTTTCTGAGTTTACCCCAAATCCTGACCCCAATTCCTATCCTCTAGTACTACGCTGCCATTGTCCGGGCGGATTGGTCTAAGGCCAACAAAGAGGGTCACTTAAGAGTGTGATTAGAATCACAGACTGCAGACGGCGGTTGAAGGACAGAGGCCTGCTTCGAGGTATAACGTCACGCTTCGATTCTCGAAACCGTGTGGCGGCAAGATGCCGCCACGACAGCCGCCAGGGATGGCGGCGCTACTGTTTCGTTTTAGGCAAAGCGTGCGGATTTGGCATGCCCTGCGGGATGGCGGTGTGGCCGGCGCCCATTGATCCCATATCGCCCGGCGCGAAGCAGGTTACACGTCCGCTGGCGGCGAGTCGCAACGCTGAGGGGCAATCGCCACCGCTCACAGCGCTGCCTTCCGAGCGGGCGGTGTACAGCTTTCCTTCTCCGTTGCCCGCGACGCCAACGACCATGCCGGGCATGTCGTAAGCGATGTAGAACGCCTTCTTACCTTGGCTGGCCTGTATGGCGCAGTCGGCGGCGCCCTTGGATTGCGCTTCGGGAGCGTGGATGTCGAGGCGTCCGCAATTTGTGGCGGAAGAACCAGCGTATTCCTGTAGCTTCTGCTGCACGGGATCGGGTGGCTTGGAAGTCGCTGCCGCGGCAGGCGCAGAGGAGGAAGTCGAGGACGGTGTCGACGACTTATTGCAGGATGAAAGGATGAGGGCAGGGGTGAGTGTCAGCAGGAGGATGCTTTTCATACGCAGGAGATTGTAAATCGTAGGAGGCTTCTCGGATACACCTCCGGAGTCAAGCGATAGATGCGCTCGAATCGCGCTCGGCTTCGCCGTCGCAGGACAGCCGAAGGCGGCTGTCCCCACATGGTCCGTCTCCGCATCGGCCATCTCCAGATGGTCCACCCTGTTCAGGGATCAGTTCTTGCCTGTCAGTTTACGGATCAAGTCTGCTTCCGCCTCGCGGTATGGAGTACCGTCAGGGTGTAACACTTCGTGAAACCAGACTGGCGGCTGATGTTTCACATAGGGGTGATCCCATGATTCCCATGGATAGTACGTCTGGGTCTTCCCTGCCACGAAACCCCAGTTGATAGCACCGACTTTTTCTGCTTTGGCAATGGGCAGGATTGCGTCGAAGGTACTGCCGACCGGGCGCGCCATAAATTCCGTACAGATGATGGGGCGGTGAAACTTCTTGAGCCACTCCACTTCCGCTTTAAACGATTCGGGCCAGCTGTAGTTGTGGAAGGTAATAACGTCGGACTCACGCATCTGGATCTGATCGACTTCGTGTTGGGCGGAATCCTCCTTCGAAATGTCGTTATCCCATAAGCCGCTGGTCAACGGTTGCGTCGGATTCATTTCGCGCGCCCATGCAAAAACCTGCGGTAACAGTACGGCGACACGGGCTGCTTTTTCCTTGGCGGAAAATCCCGGGTGGTCGTAGTTTCCTCCTCCACCATTGTCGGGTTCGTTCCACACATCCCATCCGAGGATGCGATCGTCTTTCGCAAACGCTCGGACAACTCCCTGCACATAGGTCTTGAAGCGTGGGACCTGAGCGGGATCGGCAAGGGCCTTGTCACCAGGGCTCTGCACCCATCCGGAATTGTGAACACCCGGAGTCGGATCGTGCTGCTTGCCGAGGCGCGGAGCGGGATCCCAACAGGAGTCGAAGAGCACCAGCAGTGGTCTGATGTGATGCTTGGAGGCAATTGTCAGAAATTGATCGAGGCGCTTTTGGAATCCGGATGCGTCCTGCTGCCAGAGCAGATCGTGCAGGAAGACGCGCATCGTGTTCATGCCAAGGGATTCGGCCCATCCGAGTTCCTTGTCGATCTGTGCGGGATCGAACGTATCGGCCTGCCACATCTCGAGTTCGTTAATCGCGGACTTTGGAGCGTAGTTGCTACCTACGAGCCATGGCTGTTGTGCGTACCAGTCGTTGGCCTTCTGTTCGGACCAGCGGGATATTTGAGCCAAGAGAATTCCGGGACTGAGGACTACCAGAAGCAGGCTGGCGATAGATATTGGTTGTTTATTTTTCACGGAAAGACTCCGGCAGAATTTATACCACTACCGGCGTTTGCCCTCTAGGCGGGGAGTGCTCGCGACAGTTATTCCACTCCTAAACTGCCCAGCGCCTCTTCTAATAACGCATCGTCGATGCGCAGGCGCCTGCCTTCAGCTTTGACGTCGTGCAGTTCATCGAAGGCGCGGAAGAGGCGCATTTTTACGGCAGCGTATTGTTCGGCGTCGTTCAGAGCGCGCCCATGGGCCTGGCCCCATGCAGCAACCGGCCCTCGAGGCAGAAAAATGCTGACGGAGTAGGTCAGCTTGCGGTCGGAGGTGACATCGAAGATGAACTCCGTCGCCGGGGCTTCGGGATCCTCGGGGAGGGCGTCGCGCTTGCCTACGAAGTAGTATTCGTAGACGTAACCTTGCGCGCCGCTGTAAGTCTTCATCCGGCGAACGGTCATGGCGACATTATGGAACGGAGGATGCTACGTTGTCGCGCGTACCCGAGGATAGTGAACCGAAAAGCATTTATCACAAAGGTCACGGAGGTACACGAAGGGAACCTGAGATTTTTCTTCGCGTTACCTCGTGCCCTTCGTCGTTAATCTGAGAAATCCCCCGAGACAAATTCGCGAAAGAGGCTTATCTTTTTCAGCACGCGTTCATCTCACCGGAGAAAATCGTCTCATGCTGAATCGAAGGAACTTCCTGAAAGTTGCAAGCACGGCTACGGCGGCAAGCGCTCTGGGGATTAAGACTCATGCCCTGAAAACTATTCCTTTGGAAGCGGCGACGCCCCTCGCTGCCAATGATCACATTCAACTTGCGCTCATCGGAGCCGGCATTCAGGGACAAGGAGATACGAGAACCGCCGTGCAGGTCCCGGGCGTGAAGCTCGTGGCGGTCGCCGATTGCTACAACGGGCGCCTGGACCACAGCAAGGAACTCTGGGGCAGCGACATTTTCACGACGCGTGACTACAAGGAAATCCTTGCGCGCAAAGATGTGGATGCGGTCCTGATTGCCACTCCCGACCACTGGCACAAGCAGATCGCCGTCGATGCGATGAAGGCCGGCAAAGATGTGTACTGCGAAAAGCCGATGGTGCACGCGCATCCGGAAGGGCCGGAGATGATTGAGGCGGCGCGTTCGACGAACTGCATCCTGCAGATCGGCAGCCAGCGAGTGAGTTCGATCATTTATGCCAAGGCGAAAGAGTTACTCGCGTCGGGGGCGATCGGGCAACTCAACATGGTCAGCGCGCATTGGGACCGCAACTCGGCTATGGGCGCTTGGGACTACACGGTGCCCCTCGACGCGTCGACCGAGACATGCGACTGGGATCGTTTCCTGGGCAACGCGCCGAAGATTCCATTCAATGCGGAACATTTCTTCCAGTGGCGCAAGTGGAAGGCTTACGGCACTGGCGTTGCAGGCGATCTCTTTGTTCACCTCTTCAGCGGCACGCACTTCATTACAGGCAGCAACGGCCCAACGCGCGCAATGGCCACCGGCGGACTTCGCTTCTGGAAGGACGGGCGCGACGCTCTCGACGTGCTGCTTGGGCTATTTGACTACCGCGAGGGATTCAACCTGAGCTTGCGCGTGAACTTCGTGGATGGAGGCGAGGAGAGCGAAGGATTGGTCTTTACCGGCTCGGAGGGCACGATCGAGATCGGGTCCAACTTTGTGACGGTTAGCCGCGTGCCGCGCGAGAAGGATCCGGGCCTGATGATTGGCACCTATACGGAGGATATGCAGAAGCGCATTCGCGACGCGCATCGCGAAAAGTATCCGCCATCGCATCCGTCAGGGCCACCGGCGAGTGGATTCGAAAAATACGTTGCGCCCGAGGGATACCGCGACAGCTACGATCATTTCAGCAACTTCTTCTCCGCGGTTCGCTCGCGCAAACCGGTCGTCGAAGATGCGGTGTTCGGCTATCGCGCAGCCGGGGCGGCGCTGCTGTGTAATCTGAGCATCGAGCGGGGAGAGACTGTGAAGTGGGACCCGGATGCGATGAAAATTGTGGGTTAGTACAATCTTCGAAGACTCGGCCGGGCTGGCTATTGTGGCGGAACGATCTTCCGTTCCTTTCCGAACCATTTTCTAAGTAGCGAATACTCGTTCACCGGCCGATTGTCGGTAAGGGTCACCGCCTTGGGAGCGTCGGCAATCAGCTGGTCGATGTTTGCCTCGTTTTCCAGCAAATCCTCGAATTGTGCTTCTGCTTGAGCTGCCGGACCAGCGCTATTCGGTGCGGACCATTCGACGAAATCCTTAACAGCGGAGTCCGGCAGTTTATGGACAAGGTCTGCCGCGCTGCGCTCAGGAATGGGCAAATCGCTGCACAGGAAGTGAACTCCAAACTCGTCCCAAAAACTACGCACATACTGGAAGGACTTACGGACGGACCGCGAAATCGAAGAAACCACCGTCACATCTTCATTGTCGGCGGGCAGCCATTGCTGCAAAATCCCGCCCGGCCTCAGCCGCCGCTTCGCAACCTGATAGAACTCCTCGGAATACAGCATGCTCGATCCGGCCGCGGCGAGCGGCGGGGGAGGATCGATTGTAATGAGATCGTACTGCTCTGTGGTGCGCTCGAGATATCGTCGTCCATCGTCGACCACGACATGAGCCAGCGGGGATCGCAAAATTTGATCGCCGTCGCTGTGATAGTACGGAAACATTTTAGGAACGCTGGGCACAAGTTCGACGACGGTAACCTTGATGCCCCACGAATGAATTGCGCGGAATGTGGTACCCATACCGAAACAGATAACCAGTGCTGACTGCGGCGGACGATCGAGGAACGCCAAGGGAAGATGTGCCATGACCTTGGTGATCGGAGTGAGTGAGGTCATCCCATAGCCGTTGATCAGCAACTTCTTATCCATGCCAGAGCCGGTAGCGATCACGGTAGCGGTTGGGTCGCGCCGCAGAATTCCCTCCGTCAGGCGCTCGTCATAACCTTTGCCGAAGAGAACAAGGATTACGGCGATCACGACTGATACACAAATCTGAAGACGCGCGGGCGCGCTGATCCGGCCACGGATGAGCGGTGCGATTCCGATGATGAGCCAGGGTAAGGTGAGGAGCACGAGGGCCAAACGCTCGCTCATGAATGGCAGCATGCAGAATCCGGCGAGCAGAGGACCGAGAATGCAGCCGATGATGTTGATGGCATAGGCCTTCCCTGCCGTGACCGGATTGCCTTCGGAATAGCGGTCGACCAGCATCGGAGTGATGAATCCCAAAAGGCCGGTGAAGAGAGGAAGTCCAAGCAACAAGCGCTCTGCGCGGGTCAGATGAACGGCCGGACTGGCGGCTAGCAGCGGTAGAAGGGCCGCTGCGGCCAACATGCTCCAGATCGCGGCGCTGTACGTACTTTGTCGCGAACTCCAGCGGCGATAGAGGGCTGCTCCGAGGACGGTTGCCAGAAGATACACGGAGAGAATGGACGCGAAGGCGTAGACCAGAGTTCCGAGATAGAGTGTGTAGCGCCGCACCCACACGACCTCCATCGCCATTGAGGTCAGCCCTGTGAGGAATAAGAGCGCGGTCAGGTTTCTGTTTCTCGAAGAACCAGAAGAAGGTGCGGGCGTCGCGGCCTCAGTCGCGGTGCGCAGCAAATAGTTCCGAGAAAGCAGGAATGCAGAAATTGCAATCAGGCAATTCGCAGCGACTCCGACGTACAGCGTGCCCCGAAAACCAAGCAACTCCACCAGGAATAGTGGGATCGCCGTTCCTGCTACCGCGCCGGCGACATTGGCCATATAGAGATAACTGAACGACCGGCTGGATTCCCGGTTGACGGTCTGGGCGATGGCTTGCATCCCTACAGGAACCGTCGCTCCCATCAACGCACACCATGGAACAAGAGTGAAGCCAACCCACAACCCAGCGGCTACGTAGAATCCAAGTGAGCCGGATGGTCCATAGTTTTCCAGAAGATGATGACCGGCAATCAGTACCGGCGGGACGACCAGCCCGGAGACTCCGATCAGTAATTCAATGACGCCATAGAGTCGAAGCGCGGGAAAGGCGCTGTTGGCTCCGGCCTTGTCGAACCACTTGCCACTGGCCCACGATCCGAGGCCGAGTCCGGCCATGAATACAGACAGCACGATCGAAACCATGGCGGTGGTGACACCGAATTGAGCCATGGTGAGCCGCAGCCAGACCAGTTCATAAAGAACGCTGCAAAAACCAGAGATGAAAAAGAACAAGAAGTACCACAGCATCGTTCGTTGTGCTCCGCAGCCCTGAGGAGGAATTGAGGGTGGCCCCGAGTGTAGAGAGATTAAAGCCGACAGGCAAGGCCCCGGGTTATCCGACTCCTAATCTCCTGCGTCATTCTGCCGATAGCTTCTCGCAGGAGCATCTTGCGATGCCGCATTGGGCTTGGGTAAGTCTCGGAGCGATCGCGATCGTGGTGGCGATGGAAGAATTACGGATGTACTGGCTCCGTCGCGAATCAGCAAAGAAGGAAGACATCTTCCAGGTCGTAACTGAAAACGCTGCCGACATGATTGCACTCGTGGACGTCAAGGGACGGCGTCTTTACAACAGCCCATCCTACAAGCGGGTTCTGGGCTATTCACCGGCGGAGTTGAGCGAGACATCGTCGTTCGAGCAGATCCATCCTGAGGACCGGATGCGGGTTCTGGAGGCAGCACGCGAAACACGGGAAAGCGGCATCGGCAAGCGCCTGGAATATCGGATCAAGCACAAGGATGGGATCTGGCGGGTGCTGGAGTCGATTGCGAGCACGATTCGAGACGGTAAAGGCGAAGTGGCCAAGCTGGTGATCGTGAACCGCGACATTACTGAGCGGAAGCGCGCCGAGGAACGCCTGGAGTACAACCTCTTCCACGATCCGATGACCGGACTGCCCAACCGGCGTCTTTTCATCGACCGCCTGCAAGGCGCATTCATCCGCGTGCGGCGGGAATTCGGGCCGGTACTACGCTCTTCTGCTTGCGAATGTCGATCACTTCAAGGTCTTCAATGAAACCATAGGGACACGCGCGGGCGATCACGTATTAACCGAGATTGCGCGACGGCTGTCGGCAGAGGCAAGGGACGATGCAACGGCGCGTCCGGACCCTGGAGGTGCACCGCCGGAAGTGGTTCTGTTTCGCCTGGGAGGAGACGAGTTCACTCTGCTCATCGAGACCGTTGTCGACCCGAGCGATGCCATGCGTGTGGCGCGCAGGATTCAATCCGCTGTCGCTGCTCCCTTTTCCATCGATGGACGTGAGGTGCGCGCATCGGTGAGCGTAGGCATCGCTTTGAGTACGGCCGCGCATACCCGCCCTGAAGACGTCCTCAAAGATGCCGATGTGGCGATGCGAAGGGCCAAGGCTCTGGGAGGTTCGCGTTGCGAAGTATTCGACGAGGTGATGCATACACGGGCCGTGGGGCGGTTGAAGCTCGAATCGGACCTGAGGACAGCACTGGCAGAGCGATAATTCCGCATTCACTATCAGCCGGTCATGCAGCTGAATGAGCGCCGCATCCAGAGCTTCGAAGCGCTGCTACGCTGGGAGCATCCCACTCAAGGATTGATCTCTCCCTACCGGTTCATTGAGGCGGCGGAAGATACTGGTGTGCTGGTCTCGATTGGACACTGGCTGATCATGCAGGCCTGCCGGCAACTGCGCGAGTGGCAGGTCAATGATCGGTCGGGCCAGCCGATGAGTGTGACAGTGAACGTCTCGGCGCGGCAGTTCGCGGACGCGCGCCTGGCAAATGATATTCAGGATGCGCTGCAGCAGACGGGAATTGATCCGTCGCGGTTGCAGTTGGAGATGAAAGAGAGCATTGCTGCCGCCGATCCCAAGCTCACGGTGACCGTGCTGGCGCATCTCAAGCACATGGGTATTGGTGTGGTGCTCGACGATTTTGGCACAGGCTCGATGCCCCTCGTTGGCCTCTCCCAGTTTCCGCTGGACGCACTCAAGATCGACCGCTCGCTGGTGCGAGAAATGCAAAGCGACCGGGCCACCGCTGATGTCGTCGAGTTGATCATCACTCTGGCGCACAAGATGAATCTAAAGGTCATCGCTGAGGGAATCGAGACGGCGCGGCAACTGGAGCGACTCGTGGAATTGGGTTGCGAGTTTGGGCAGGGATATTATTTCTCGCAGCCGATGGAAGCGAGAAGCGCGCTCCTGTTCATGCGGCAGCAGGGAGGGGAGCGCGTACGAGCGGGGCTGGGGCCGGATAGGGTTTAGCTTGTCGTCATGGGGTTTTGATGCAAAACCCCTATCCGCAACAATTGGGCGGTCTTACAAAATTGCCATCACTTGGCTTCGCAGAGAGACCCGTGATGCGTCCTAGAGTATCCGTTGGCCAGGAAGCGACCGGTTCCTTGCGGACCGGGCGCGCTTCTAGGTCGAGCGTGTAGTCGACGGTCTCCGGGTCGAACTGACGGGGAGTGCGCCGAGCGTTATTTCCCGATCTTGCTCTTAACGCTTCCTATTCCTGTGCATAGATCCCAGCCTAACTTGGCCGAAATGCCTGCAGTAGGACCGCAAAAGCCGCTTTTGATGTCGGTGAAATCGGTGGCGATTGCAAGGTTGCTATACATCAAGCTCAACTCGGCTTGGCTGGATACGAGCTTGCTTCCGGCCGCGTTCACGATTCCCGCCAGTGCAGGGGAAGCCAAACTGGTTCCTCCTACAATGAACCATCCACTTCCCGCTCCTTGTACCGGCGTGGTGTCAAAGACCCAGGCACCAGTCACTGGATTTGAGTCGAAAGACAAGTCAGGAACTCCACGCGAACTTCCCACGATCGACTGAATCCCATCCTGATAGATGGGACGAGGTTCAAAAGCGCTGAGACCACTGCCTGCGAGATCCCAAGGATGCTCGGCTAAGAAATTGCCAGTCGCAGGATCACGGGACGTGGTCGTTCCGCCCGCGGCCACGACGTTCGGCGAGGCGGCTGGATATTCGACACCGGGTTGATCGCCGGAGGAAGCAAAATAAACAACTCCCGGCGTTGTAAATGTAGCGTCGAGCGCGGTTTCCCCCGCGAATTCGGCACTGCCCCAGCTATTGGAGACTTCCCCCCCGCCCGCGTTCGCCACCAGGTTGCCGGCTACTACCTCCGCGTTAAACAAGTCAGTCAAGCTGTCCGACCGGGCCTCTACCAGGAAAAGCTTGGCACCGGGCGCCATGGCATGGGCCCACTCCAGATCGAGTGCGGCTTCCAGCTCCCAACCGCCACTCGGATCTTGCGCCGGCTTGGTGCCGCTCGCGAAGACTACAGTCAGGTTCGGAGACAGCAAGCCGAATTGAGCGGAGAAGGCCTGCAGGTCTGCCGCTGCAGTCGGGTAGTGAAAAGCATCGACCACAGCGATCGCGCCGAATCCTCCAGTGGGATTGGCGGTAACCAGGTTCGGATTGCAAAACGATTTCTTAGGCACAAGAGAATACACGCATGCCAGTGACGCCGGAGTTTCAAAGCCCAAACCGGCGAACGGAGGGCCAACGAGCGGCACGGCCTCGTCAGGCACGAAGACCTGTAAGTGGGTGTGACCGCGACGTCCTTTGTCGCCCGCGTGCGCAATGCTGGAAGAGGGCGTCATCACTCTACCTTGCCGCGCCTTGCTTTGTGTTACGGCCGGCGCGTTCGCGTCCGCCAGATCCTGGAGTTGAGCCGCAGAAATGGTCGGCAACGAGAGCCCGACGACTGCGACGAGGGACATCAGTGCAGAAACACGAAACCTTTGAACGTGCATGACGAAAATTCACCTGCTGTTCTTGAGAATGTCTGGCAAGAAACGCCGCGGGCTTATCAGCCTTACCAGACTTAACGAGATCTTGGGAGAGTTTGCTTTTCAGCTTTTGTTCACGGCGCGGAAAAGCGGAATCTTGCAGACACGATGTTGACAATCAAATGACAAAGCGTCTGGGTCGCACACCTTCTTCGGCGTGTCCAATAGGTTAGGGAGAAAAAACATGTGGATGCGTTCATGTGCAGTCTGCAAAGCGCTCTTGCGAAAACTGCGGCTTTGCGATTCTGTCCGTTGTCAGTGCGGTTGGGAATGGCAGGGCCACGCGAAGTGAGCAACCGAGGAGACAAAAGGAGCAGCAGTGGCCAAGATCATTGAGTTTTACATACCGAGCAACTTCAGGAGGAACGAGAAATGGATCCCTCCGCAAGGCCGTGGGAAGGTCATCGAGTTCCGTCTGCAGACGAGAAAATCTGCTTGATCGTGAAGGCTTCATTTCAGGTGAAGACCGTCAGTTCTCTCGCGTCTCGCGAAATCATCTGGCCCACCCATGGCGCAATAGCTTACGTCTCTGCCCACGCCCCTGGCAGCCAATTGTTGAGAGCTTGCAACTACGCCACTTTTCTGTCGATGGGGTATTCGACCAACAAACCCTCGCCCATCTTCTTGAGGATAGCGTCGAGTTGGTTGGCGGTGAGTGATTGCATCAACCGCACGCGGTCTGCGCGGGCAACGAGCAAGTGTCCGCGGCTGGTTTCCGGAACGTCGGGCAGAAAGAGAACGAAGTTGCCGACATTGTCCTTGTCGACAATGAACACGGGCCGATCGCAGTCTCCCAGCGTCAACCACGCGCTGGCGAAGGGAAGAATTTTGGTCTTGCGTGCGATCTTCTCTTCAGCTATGGCACGGTAAGAGGCATAACCTGGAATGAGGCTGGAAATCGTCCGCTCCATGGCTCTGCTTAAGGCACCGATGAATGAAACGCGCACCAGTAGTCCGCATAGCAGCCAGATGAAGATGATGAGCAGGCCAGTCAGAAGTTGATGGCCCCCGACACCGAGCACAGTCTTTACCCCGAACAACGCCGCAAGTCTTGTGCCGATGGAGGTCAAGGACATCCACGCCTTGGAGAGCACGATGAAGACAACGTACATGGGGAAGAGAAGAAAGAACCCTGCGATGACGACTTGACTCAGCTTGGTAATGACCTGTTTCATCGGTACTCCACCACGGGGATGTGACGGTCTCGTCCAACTCAGCATTACGTTAAGTGTGGACGTGTTAGGTCGCGACGAGCCTGTAGCGGCAGCGTACAGCGAAACTCCGTAACGAAGAACTAGCAGAAATATCAGCGCTGATGGGGAGATTCTGAATTACTTGTAATCATGGTGCGACAGAATTTCCATGCTCGATGAGGTGCTCACGGTATATCCCATGCAGATTGGTCTTCCTTGAGGGACGCCTCAAGCGAAGAGCTACCTTGTGCCATTGCCCGGTGAAACCACGCGACCGTACTCTGTAGCTCGACTCAGGCGGTCAAACATGCGCCAGGTGTCGAGTGCAACCTCGCGGATCGCTTTTTCCCCGTCACGTTCATTACGCAGAAACGCAGTCATCACGCAGATCACGAACGCGCGGCCTTCGACGAATACGATCCCAGAATCATTGCGAACGGCTTCAAGCTCACCGGGTTTTTGGCCACTTTCAGATCAGGCGGAAGATCGTGTCTAGTCCGCGGTGGCTGCACCGTTCTTAATCGATGGACGCGAGGTGCGTGCGTCGGTGAGCGTGGGCATCGCTTTGAGTACGGTCGCATTCCCGTCCTGAAGACATCCCCAAAGATGCCGACGTGGCGCTGTCAACCAAGCGTCGCTTGCCTCGTCTGACTATCGGCAATGTCGCGCTGTGTTGGGCAGTAGTTCTCGTGGCCGTCTGCATCGCTCCTATCAATCCGTCTGGAAAACCGTAGTTGGTGAGATGTGGGATGTAAAAAGAAATAGCAGCAAAGAAAAAAGCCCGCCTCCCTATCGAAGTGGGCGGGCCGAAATCTTGTCTTTGGACTGTGTCCGCTTATGAGACACGTTTCTTAAGACGAGTCCGGATGGCCATGGCTCCTAGACATGAAGATCCGGCGATGAGAAGGTAAGCGGCTGCCGATCCTCCATCGGGCACTTGCAAACAGTTGTCATGCGGGCTGCAGCCCTTCTTACCCTTGTCGTTTGGCTTTGCGAATGAGACCACCGATGTCAAAAGAACCAGAGCCCCAATCGCCAGCCAGCGCCTGTAATCGATTAGCTTCGCCATACAACTACTCCTTCTTCGACTCACATCGGCAACATTTGGGGGAATGGAATGTATGCCGAAATCGTGTCACGCTGCTTTACAAACAATTCCGCATTATTGCTCAGTAAAGGATGTCTTCCAACGGTTGTCAAGATGGGAGTTTTTGCAACCGGTTGCAACCGGTTCACACTCTCTGGGGACCTCGAGGCAGCCACCCCGTACCCTAGGCCCGCAACGAGCCCCATCGTTGCCCACTAGTAATTTTCACAGTTGACCTTAGCCCGATAGTGTCGGACCTTAACTCGCATTGGCCATTCACTGGGGTTACGAACTGATCTATTCTTCCAACTGAGCAGCACTCGGGGGAGGGCTGATCAACATTCGCCTCGTGACTCAGAATGAGTCCGAGGCGTTTGTTTTGCCCAGAAGGTCTGTACACTCTCGCACTCTTGCAGACAGTGGTCTGCCGAGAGATCGGAACAGCAGTCCAAGAACGTCATCGGAACGAACCGTCTCTTGCAGTAACGGGACCTACAAACTGCGGGGACCAATCCAGCAGAGGTCAGCCGATGCCCTCATGGTTGTTGAAGACCACCATTCATCATGTCCTGAAAGCCTTTCCTCACCCCGAGTGGTGGAACGGATTGATGCAACGACATGTGACGCGAGGGCTCCAGTTGGAGCCGCATGGAGAGTTTCTCGGTAAGCTCCTTGCCTGTCGGCGGCATTTGCGTAACTACCTGAGCTATTCCACGAAGCCTACCGACTGTTTTTCGGCAATCGAGATCGGCACTGGATGGTTTCCCATCATTCCGATCGGTTTGCATCTTTGCGGCGCCAAAGAAGTGCTGACGTATGACATCGCACGGCTTCTCCAACGCGAAACGTTCGCGAAGGTTGTTGAATATTTCTGTCAGTTTGCGAGATCGGGTGAACTCTACCAGGTGCTGCCTGAGGCTCGGGGCGACCTTGTTATGGAGTTCGTACGACTGGCGCACTCATCTAAGAATCTTTCGCCGATTCAGTTCCTCAAACGTCTAGGTGTTCATCCGGTTCTTGGCGATGTTAGAGATCTGCCCGTTGAGAACAGATCAGTTGACCTGCTGTTTTCGCATGGCGTTCTGGAGCACTTGCCACTCAATTTCTTAACGCAAGCTACAACGGAGTTCTACAGGGTATGTACTTATTCGTCGGTTATGACACATTTTATTGGAATGAGGGATCAGTTCTCTTCCTTTGACCACTCAATTACTCAGTTCAACAACCTACGCTACTCTGAACGAGTTTGGCACTGGTTGGATAGTCCTATCATTCCCCAGAATCGATTGCGCGTTTCAGACTATATACGCGTCTTCCGGAATGCTGGCTTCGAAATCAATTCCCGTGAGGACATCAAAGCTGCAGAAAGTGAGTTGAACAAGACGAAGCTCTCGCACGAATTTTTGCGATATTCACGCGATGAATTACTGGTGTTGTATTCGTGGTTGATTGCGCGTCCGCGAGGACCCCAGCCATTGGCCTGACGGTTATTGTGCTGTCCGTACGTGTTCATGGGTCGGTGGTGTGAGGTCATCCATCTGGCCGTTCAGAAGCCGAGTTAGTGACAATTACCTGACAAGCGCAGAATGGCCGCAAGCCAAGTCAGGAAGAATTGAACAACTACGGGATTGTTTTCCAACGTTGGTTCAGGCTTTCAGTCCGGAGTCGAGTAGGGTGTTCCAACCGCCGCGTCATAGTTGGCATACATCCTAATCACGCTCAAAACCCCGTCCAGAGAGACCGAACTCCGAGCAAATGAGGCGAGATTCGCGGTTCGTTGCAGTACTCGGCTTCGCTCGCAGGGCCTGACAATGAAGAACTACCTTGTGCCATTGCCTGGTGAAACCACACGTCCATACTCCGTTGCACGGCTCAGGCGGTCAAACATCCGCCAGGTCTCGAGTGAAACCTCACTGATCGCTTTTTCCCCGTCACGTTCATTGCGCAGAAACGCAGTCATCACGCAGATCACGTACGGGCGGCCTTCGACGAATACGATCCCCGAATCATTGCGAACGGCCTCAAGCTCACCGGGTTTATTGGCCACCTTCAGATCAGGCGGGAGATCGCGTGGAATAAACGAGCTTTTGTTTGTGCTGAGAACTTTGAAAAAGTCCGCCATCATTTCTTTATTCAGTAGTTTGCCGTTGTAGATGGCACCTAGCAGGCTCATCATTTCGCGCGGTGTGGAGATATTCTCACGGCCTTGTTTGGCCGCCTCAAGATCCATCATCTTGCGGCGCAGACGGGTATGCGTGAGGCCGAGGGAATCGAGCATGTCATTCACGTTGGCCATGCCTATGCGGTCGATAAGAACGTTCGTCGCTGCATTGTCGCTGACTGCGACCATCATGGTGGCCAGATCCCGCAAGGTAATACGCGTGGTTCCCGGCGTGAGTCCGTTCATAATGTCGCTATCGGGGACCAGATCCGACGATTGGACAGTGTAGAGATCCGTGAGCTTGAGTTTGCCCTGCTGCGCCTGCAGATAGAGGTTAGCCAGAACCGTGATCTTGATCGAACTGGCCTGGGCGAATACCTCATCCTCGTGCAAGAAGTAATGGTCCCCATTCGAAAGAGCTTCGATCGCCACACCCATCACGCCATCGAGCTGCTGGTCAACCTGTTCAATCTTCTGCTCCAACTTGTGCCAAAGAACTTTCTGCTTCCCTGTGGAAATCGAATTCTGTGCGACGCATGTCGAGAGTAATAAGAGACAGCAAAGGAAAAGCTTCATGGCGTTGGGCTCCGAAAGCTCACGATTGTAGCAGGCACCAAAAGTGTCCTGAACTTACGCCAAAGCGGCTAACACTTTTCGCTTTTGTTGCCGATTAGCACCAGGAGACCATGAACTCTTCAGTCAAAGCCGCTCCCGCCGAAAAACCAACTCCCTGCCTGGCGCGGCAGCCGATTCTCGACAAAGACGAGAAGGTACTGGGATACGAACTCCTGTTTCGTGAGAACCCCGAGGACAATCGGTTCAACTCCGACTATGAAGTCGGAACTCGCAGCATCATCGACACCCTGAACATCATGGGACTGGACGTCGTTTGTGATGGACGCCTCGCCTTTATCAACTGCACGCAAGAGATGCTGTTGAAAGAATTTTTCCTTCTGCTACCTCCGGAGAAGATCGTCGTTGAGATTCAGGAGGGCGTGCGGCCGGACGAAAAAGTGATCGCAGCGTGTGACCGGCTGAAGCTGGAGGGATACCGGATTGCTCTAGACAACTTCGCGATAGGCGATCCGCGCGACACCCTGCTTCCCTACGTCGACTATCTCAAGGTGGACATTCGAAGGGTGAACGCGCAGCAGAGTGCGGCCATGAGTACCTACGCGCCACGATGCTGCCTGCTGGCGATGAAAGTGGAGACTCGGCTGCAGTTTATTACGGCGGTAAAGGACGGCTTCTCGATGTTCCAGGGATACTTTTTCCGCCATCCCGGACGGATGCGAGCCCGCCACATTCCCGCGAACCAGGCCAGCCAATTGAGACTGTTGAAGGAAATTTCAGCCGCGGAGGTTGACTTTACAGCGATCGAAAACCTGATCAAGCAGGATGCATCCCTCTGCTACCGGTTGTTGCGCTACCTGAATTCGCCACTGCTGGGTTTCCAGAGCACCGTACAGTCCGTACGGCATGCGATGAATCTGCTGGGAGAGACAGCTAGTCCGGTGGATCCGGATGGCAACAACGTTGATCATGGGAGAGGAGAGGTGTTCAGACCTGGTCCTCTCGTCGCTCGTTCGAGCCCGCTTCTGCGAACTGATTGCTCCCAAACTGAACGTGTCGTGCGATCTATTCCTAATCGGGATGTTCTCGCTGATGGACGCAATTCTGGAAGTTCCAATGGGTGTCGTGGTTGAAGGTCTCGCGTTCGATGCAGCCACGAAAGAGGAACTGTTGGGGATGAAGAGAATGGGCCAGCCGACGACCCTAACGCCAATCTATGAACTGATGCTGGCACGTGAAGCGGGCGAATGGGACATCGTCGCTAGACAAACGAAAATCCTCAAACTCTCGCTCGCGTTTGTAAACCGCGCGTACAACGAGGCAGTGACATGGGCTCACCAGATGACTTCGACGGTTCCTCCGCAAAAGTGAGCCAACTGCTCACCAGGCATAACGATTCTCGCTCAGGGGCGGTGGATGCGGCTGTCCAACATTAGGGCGAGGCTAGGGAAAAATCGATCGACTGAAATGCGATCGAGTTTTTCTTTTTGGCCAGTTGTCAGTGCGACGACCTGCAACGAATAGTCTCCAGGCACGAATCTTGAACTTAGCGCCAGTCTGCCACTCGCTGCCATATGATCAGCCGGAATTTCTGGAGGGAAGAATTGTGTTGCTGGCTCGATTTCGGATCTTTAGCCGTCGATTTTGGCTTCACGTAATTGTTTAACTGCGGTCTCGGAACTAACTGGAGAATAGTACACCTCTTTGAAGTTATAGGACTTTGCCTTCGAAGGTACGACGGGCATAATTTCGATGTGCCAGTGGTAGTCGTCGTCGATTGTCTTCCAATAGCCGAGATTCTTGGAAGGATGCAGGCTACTGGGAGAGGTGTGCAGCACTAGATGGAAGTCCTCCGTGATGGTGCGGACTCTCTGGAGCGTTCGGCGCAACAGGGCTGCCAGATTTGTACGCAAGCCGGGCTTATTCAATCCGGTGCGCTCGAATGATGAGTCGTGATTCCGGGGGAGAATCCAGGTTTCGTAGGGCACACGCGGTGCAAAGGGGCCCATCGCAAGGTAATCCCCACGAGCTTCGATCACACGCAGAGCTTGACGCTCTTCCTGTTGAATGATGTCGCAGAAAACGCAGCGCTCCTTGCTGACGAAGTACTCGCGTCCGGCGCGCAGTTCGTAGAGGACACGTCGGGGAACAAACATGGTTGCGGTTAACTGCGAAGTCGGATGTGTGAATTCCTGTCCGGCCGCCTTGCCATAGTCCTTGAAGAGGCTGACGTACTTGATGCGCGGGTCGCGCTTGAGATCAAGAATGCGCTCTGCGGCAAGGCGAAGAAAATGGGCGATCTCTTCATCGCTGGCGGTCCAAAGGTGGCGATCATGGTTTGGATTCTCTACAAGAACCTCGTGCGCGCCTACCGAGTGCATGCGATCGTAAATGCCATCTCCGCGGCGGCCAGGTTCACCCTCGATCCGATACAGAGGCCTGGGGTGTACGACAGAGCGCGCTGACCAAGACGGGCCCGGAGTGGTCGGAGTCTTTGCGACAACGTGCAGATTCGAATCAGAGCAGAAGAGGCAGGGAGCATCCGCCCGCGAGATTCCATCGGCCGGCTCATCGCCAGTCATCACCCACGAACGCGTGATCGGATCCTTGCGAAGTTCCATACGTACACAGGAAGGAGAACACCACTACTGAAGAGCCGTCAACTGTAACGCGTGCGGAAATTTGAGCGCTACCGATGCGGAAATCACAAGGTTGGTGAGGCGATGCTTTGTTATAATCCGCCGAAGCCCGCATTGATGAACGAGCCGTCCACCCCGCTGATGCGGCAGTATGCCGCCGTCAAGAGAGAACATCCTACCGCGCTCTTGTTTTTCCGCCTGGGCGACTTCTACGAACTGTTCTTTGACGATGCCGTTGTCGCTTCGAAGGAATTGCAGATCACGCTGACTTCCCGGAACAAGGAAAAAGGGGTAGCAATCCCGATGTGCGGCGTGCCTTATCACGCTGCGGAAGGGTACATCGGAAAGCTGATCCGGCGAGGATTCAAAGTGGCGATCTGCGAGCAGGTGGAAGATCCCAAGCTGGCCAAGAAACTCGTGCGGCGCGAGGTGACACGAGTCGTGACTCCGGGGACGGCGGCGGACTCGTCTCTGGGATCAGAGGAAAACAATTTCCTCGCAGCTCTGAGTCAGGTCGGGGACGCAGTCGGATTTGCGGCGCTGGATTTGTCAACTGGAGAGTTCCGCGCAACCGAGTTTTCGGGTGAGGGTGCGCTGCGGCGCGTGCAAGAAGAGTTGGAGCAGTTGCGGCCCAAGGAACTGTTGTTCGGGTCGACGGCACCTTTGTTCGAGGGTGTTGGCGCAAAGCAGCCGGGCTTCGCCTCTTCGGCAGGCTCAGGGCAGGTTCTGGCACGACAACCGAAGCGGCTATCCCTACAAGGTTCCTGTTTTACTGAAACGCCTCTCGAGGATTGGATCTTTTCGCCAGACCACGCGCTTCCGTTGCTCGAGAACCACTTCGGTGTTTTGTCGCTTGAGGGCTTCGGTCTCGCCGGACGGGCTGCCGCGGCCTCAGCAGCGGGGGCCATCCTCTACTACGTGCGATCGACGCAGCGCGGCTCGCTCGATCATGTGGATCGCATCGGATGGTACGAGCGGCAGAACTGCCTGGTGCTCGATGCCGTGACGGTCCGAAATCTGGAGCTGATTGAACCTCTGTTTGCAGGAACTGACGCTGGGGTGACATTGTTCCGCTCGGTTGACGCGGCGGTGACTCCGATGGGAAAGCGGTTGCTGCGGGCGTGGCTGCTGCGGCCGTCGCTTGACTTGGGTGAGATCAATGCGCGACTCGATGCGGTTGAAGCTGGCGTAAAGGATATTGTCGCGCGTGACGAGTTACGGCATGCGCTCGACGGTGTCCTAGATCTGGAGCGACTGCTGAGCAGGGTCACTCTGGAGACGGCCAACCCGCGCGACGTGCTGGCTCTGGCCGGGTCACTCAGAAAGATCCCCTCCATTAAAGCGGCTGTTTCACGACTCGGAGCAGAGCGATTACAGGTTCTGCATACGGCGCTGGACGAACTGAGTGATTTGCGGGAGCGAATCGAAAACACTGTCGTACCCGAGCCTCCATTGAGCTTTTCCGATGGAGGCGTGATTGCGGCCGGCATGGACCGCGATCTCGACGAACTCCGGGAACTCTCGCGCAACAGCAAGGCCGTGCTGGCGCAGATCGAGCAGCGTGAACGGACTCGTACAGGCATTACGTCGCTGAAGGTGAAGTTTAATTCTGTCTTCGGCTACTACATTGAGATCTCGAAATCGAATTTGCACCTGGTGCCCCAGGACTACGACCGAAAGCAGACGCTGGTCGGGGCAGAGCGCTTCACGACGCCGGAGTTGAAAGAGTACGAGGCGAAGATTCTCGACGCACAGGAGAAGATCGTCGAGATCGAGCGGCGGCTCTTCACTGAGCTACGAACCGCAATTGCCGCTGAGGCAAAGCGAATCCGGCAGACCGCCCTTGCCCTCGCTGAAGTGGATGTACTCGGTTCAATGGCGCACATTGCCGCACTGCGAAACTACTGCAGGCCGCAGTTCGCTGGGAACGCTGGACAGATTGAAATCATCGAGGGACGACATGCCGTCATCGAGCAACAAGAACTAGCCGGTGGCAGTGAGCGCTTCGTTCCGAATGATCTCTATTTGAACGATACGTCGCACAACATTCTTTTGCTGACCGGGCCTAACATGGGTGGAAAGTCGACCTATTTGAGGCAGACTGCGCTGATTGTGATCCTGGCGCAGATGGGCTCGTTTGTGCCGGCGCGGTCGGCAAAACTGACGGTGGTCGATCGTGTATTCACGCGTATTGGTGCCAGCGACAATCTGGCGCGCGGGCGATCGACATTCATGGTTGAAATGACTGAGACCGCGGCGATTCTGCACACCGCGACCGCCCGGTCATTGATCTTGCTGGATGAGGTCGGCCGCGGCACCGCCACATACGATGGACTTGCAATCGCGTGGGCCGCGGTGGAGTATCTGCATGCGCGAGTTCGGGCGAAGACCCTGTTTGCCACGCACTACTTCGAATTGACAGAGTTAGCCGAGCAACTCGAGGGCGTGAAAAATTATCACGTGTCGGTCAAAGAGACGGGCGGCGGGATTGTGTTTCTTCGACAAGTGGAACCTGGAGCAGCCGACCGCAGTTACGGAATTGAGGTCGCGAAGCTTGCCGGATTGCCAAATGAGGTTGTTAATCGGGCACGCGAAGTGCTGGTGCAACATGAGTTCGCCGAACAGCAGG
>Ga0207699_10000241_pt1 | contig 30714 bp, 25 predicted proteins | sample LARL51metaG_FD_184344 | JGI IMG/M metagenome (GOLD analysis project Ga0207699, IMG submission 184344) | Corn, switchgrass and miscanthus rhizosphere microbial communities from Kellogg Biological Station, Michigan, USA - LAR L5-1 metaG... | ecosystem: Host-associated > Plants > Roots >...
CAGCTGCGCGCCAGCCTGCGCACCCGGCTGGAGGAGACCAGCCGCATCCTGGCCGAGGCGCGGCGTGTGCTGATAGCGACCGCGGGTTAGCCTGCAGGTCATGGCGGTGTCGTTGAAGTACGCGATCGTGGAGCGCGAACGTCGGTTTCTGGTGTCGAAGCTCCCAGATGCCGCGCATGAGCGGCTGTACATCGTGGACCGGTATGTAACCGGCACCCGGCTGCGGCTGCGCGAGGTGGTGACCGAGGACGGCGTCGTGACACGCAAGCTGGGGCATAAGATCCGGCTCGGTGAGGGTCCTCACGAGATCGCCTGCACCTCGCTGTACCTCGACGATGACGAATGGGAGCTGCTGTGCAGGCTCCCGGTGAAGATGCTGAGAAAGGTCCGGCATCTCGTAACCCGGGACGGGGTGACCGTGGCGATCGATGAGCTGGAAGACGGCACGCTGCTGGCTGAGATCGATGATCAGGACGGGGGGCCGGTCCCCGTACCCGGCTGGCTGGACGTCCTTCGGGACGTCACTGATGACGAGAAGTGGACCGGCGCCCAACTTGCCCGGTAAGTGCCCGGCGCGTCACTCGCCCGGCCGCTACGGCCTGCGGCCCTCGCATACCTCCGCTTCGCCCCGGGCAGACCCAGGGACCCATTGACAAAATGCTTTTTTACGTAAAGACTGATTTTCGTAATGAGAGACGTCGTCTACCTCGACCAGATCGAGCAGGCTGAGGCCCTGCTCAAGCCGCAGCGGATCGAAGTGCTGCGGCAGCTCGCCGAGCCCCGGTCGTGCACCGAGGTGGCGGTCGAGCTCGACCAGACCCCGCAGCGGGTCTACTACCACGTGAAGCGCCTGCTGGAGGCCGGCCTGGTCCGCCAGGTGGCCGAGCGCCGGGTGCGTGGGATCCACGAGGGGATCTACCAGGCGGCCGGCCGGTCCTACTGGCTGTCCCCGCGCCTGGTCGGCCGGATCGGGCTGCGCCAGATCCGCGACCGGCTCAGCCTGGGCTACCTGCTGGACCTGATGGAGGACGTGCAGGCGGACATCGCCGCGCTCGACCACACCCGGCCCGACCTGCCCTCGATCGGCGTGTCCGGGGACATCCGGGTACGCCCGGAGCAGCGCACGGCTTTCCTCGACGATTTGCAGCGGACGCTGCAGGACCTGTTCACCCGCTACGGCGGTGCCGAGGGCGACGCGTTCCGCCTGGCCGTCGCCTGCTATCCGAAGGGAGATCCCGATGACCGAGCCTGACCTGCGCCTACGCGCCGTCGTTCCGGCCCCGCCGAAGGTCGTGTACGAGGCGCTGACCGACCCGGCCGCGCTGCGCGTCTGGCTGGCCGAGCACGCCGACGTCGAACTGCCCGGCAAGTACGAGTTCTGGGGCCGCTACACGCCGGACGGCGCCGAGCCGCACCAGCGCGTGCTGCACGTGGACGAGCGCACCATCCGGTTCGCCTGGACCCTCGACGGAGTCGAGACCACGGTGCAGTTCGAGCTGGCCGAGGACGAGGGCGGCACGCTGGTCACGCTGAGCGTGAACGACCTGCCGAGCTTCCAAGACGTCCTGGCCGACACGGCCGGTGCCCGTGGCGCGCTGTCGACGTTCTGGTCCCTGGCGATCGCCAACCTGGCCGACTACCTGTCCGGCCGTGAGCTGACCCCCAAGTGCGACTTCACGTCGAACGAGCTGCACGCTTCCGTGGTGATCGACGCGGCACCGGAGCAGGTGTTCGACTCGATGACCCAACCGGAGCAGTTCCGACGGTGGTTCGGCGCCAACGTGGACATCGAGCCCTATGTGGGCGGCCGCTTCGCGATGGGCGGGTTCGAGCTGGACCCCGGCGGGGCCAAGTTCGTCGAGTTCGAGCCGGGCCGCAAGGCGACCCTGCGGTTCGCCGACGGCATGACCGACAGCTGGGAGCTCGACGGGTCGGACGGCAAGACCCGGCTCACCGTGGTGGAGAGCGGGTTCGACCCCGCCAACCCGCCGTACCCGGGCTGGACCGGCTGGCTGGGCGGCATCGCCGCGCTGCGGCGCTACCACGAACTCCCGCAGTGGCGCACGATCTGGCGCCAGATCGAGATCGCCGGGGTACCCGAGGGCATGTTCAGCAGCATCGACTAATGAGATGAGCGCCTGGTTGAACGGTCAGTGGCCGGCGGGGTTGCGCCATGCCAGGTCGGTGCCGAGTGCTTTGACGAGCCGGGTGATCGCCTCACGTGTGGTCTGGTCGCTGATGTGATCGGGAAGCCAGGCAGAGGCGATGCAGGCGGCTCTAACGTCGGCGGTGGTGCAGATGGCGGCCAGGCATTCCTCGATCTGGGTGATGGAGGGCCCGGGGCCTGAGGGGAAGCGCAGGCCGGGCAGTTGCGCGCTGTCGATGACATCCACGTCGAGGTGCAGGTACACCGGCGTGCGGCCGAGCCGGCCGAGGGCGGAGGTGATGGCGGCCGGGTCGGCGGGCACGCGGCGGACCTGGCTGGCGGTCAGGGCGTCACGTTCGGCGGGGTCGAGGTCCCTGGCGTCAGCGAGCACGACGTCGGTGTCGGCCACCGGCCGCAGCCCGAGCGCGTCGCAGAAGAGCTCGGGCGCCCGGCCGGTCAGCATCGCCAGCGGCATGCCGCCGAGGTAGCCGCTGATCGTTGTGGCCGGGGTGTTGAAGTCGCCGTGCGCGTCCAGCCACACCACCGCCAGGTCGTGATGGCGGCGCTGCAGACCGGCCACCGCTCCCAGGGCAGTGGGGCAGTCGCCGGATAGCACCAGCGGCCTGGCGGCCCGCGCCACCGCACCGGCGACCGCCTGGTGCAGCAGTGTCATCCGGCCGGGCGCGGGGCCGGCCGGAAGGGCCGGGCAGATCGTCTCGGTCACGTTGGCCGGGATCGGGAAGGCCGGGATGTGCTCGTCGAGGTGCCAGGGCGTCACGATGAGATCCCAGCCGCCGCCGCTGCCGTGGTCAGCCACGAGTTGTCTCTCCTTCCTTTTCTTTCCGATGGGCAAGCAGGTCGAGAAGCCGTTGCAGCTCGGCGGCGCCGGCCTGCAGGTGGGCGGTGAGCTGCGCCCGGGCTTGTGCTGGGCTGCCGCGCAGCGCGTCAAGGAGCTGGCGGTGGTCGTCTGCGGTCCGGCCGAGTTCACGGCGGGACCGCTCGGCCAGGGCCAGGGCGAGGCGCTGCTCTTGCTGGAGCTGTCCATGGAAGCGGCGTAGCCGGGGGCTGCCGGTGGCCGCGACCAGGGTGGCGTGGAAGAGCCGGTCGCCGTCGAGCACGGCGGCGACGTCGCCGCGGCCGAAGGCGCGTTCTATCCGCTCGACCAGGTCGGCGAGGTTCGCGTAGACCGCCGGGTCCCGGTGCCCGGTGAGGGCGTCCACCGCGGCCAGTTCCACGGCGGCGCGGCCAGCGTAGATGTCTGCGGCATCCGGCCCGGTGATGTCCGCGACCACGATGCCGCGGTTCATCTGGTAACGGACCAGGCCCTCGCTGGCGAGGGTCCGCGCGGCCTCGCGGAGGGTACCGCGGGAGACGCCGAGTTCGGCGGCGACGGCGGCTTCGCGCAGCGGCATGCCCGGCGGCAGCCGGCCGGACAAGATGGCCTGCCGGACCGCTTCGGCAGCCTGCTCGGCGGTGCTCCGCCGCTCAATGCCCGCACCCAGGCCGGTGATCGGGCTCGCCACGGTCACCAGTCTCCCAGCGGCACGGGCCGGTACATCCCGAACGGAGCCAGCGTCACCGCGCCGCCCCGGTCTGCCGTCGCGAACGCCTCGCGCACCGCCGCGATCGCGTCCGCCATGGTGACCAGGTGCCGGACGTCATCGCGGTCAAGGACCCGGACCACCCGGCCCCCTTCCCTTGAAGCCTGGCCTGCCGTGCATTAGATTGCCATATTGTCCAACAATCCGGCAAGATAACACACGATGACGGAGTGGGCCAATGTCCGTGCCTGGGCTGCGCCGCGAGGACTTCCCGGTCCTGGACCGGCTCACCTACCTCAACACCGCCTCCGCCGGTCTGGTACCGGCCTCGGTCGTGACCCCCGCGCACGCGTTCGAGCTCGAACTGGCGCAGGCCGGGACCACCGGCATGGACGAGGACACCGAGGTTGGCATCCTGGATGACGCCCGCCATGGCGCCGCGGCGCTGCTCGGCGCCAGCCCGGACACGATCGCGATCGCCACCAGCTTCACCGAGGCCCTGAACCAGGTGGCCTGGTGGCTGCGGCCCGGCCGCGGCCAGAACATCGTGTCCTCGGAGGTGGACTTCCCCAGCGTCACCTACCCCTGGCACCGCATCGCCGAGGACACCGGCTGCCAGGTCCGGCTGGTCGGCGTGCTGGATGACCCGGACAGCTTCGACGTGAACAAGATCGCCGGCAGCGTGGACTCCGCCACCGCGGCCATCTGCATCAGCCATGTCCAGTACCTCACCGGCCACCTGCTCGACCTGGGCGAGCTTGCGGCGCTGGCGCACGACAACGAAGCGCTCCTGATCGTGGACGCGACCCAGTCCGCCGGGCAGGTGCCGATCGACGTGACCGCCTCCGGCGTGGACGTCCTCATCTCCGGGTCCTACAAGTGGCTGTGCAGCACCTTCGGCGCTGCGGTCTGCTATCTCAGCCCCGCCCTGCTCAGCGAATTCCGGCCGCCGCTGGTGGGCTGGCGCAGCACCGAGCATCCCTACTCCCTGGACGCCCGGTGGCTTCCCCTGGCCGCCACCGCACGGCGGATGGAGTACTCCACCATGTCCTACGCGGCAGCGATCGCGCTCGGCCGCGCGATCGGCTACATCTCCGACCTGTCCCTGGCCGAGGTCGCCGGGCACAACCGCGAGCTCACCAGCCAGCTCGCCGACGGGCTGGCCCAGCGCGGCGCGCGCCTGCTCAGCCCCCGCGACCCGGCCCGCCGGGCCGGCACGGTCACGGCCCGCTTCCCCGGCCACGACGGCGAGGCCATCGCCGCCGCGCTCACCGAGCGCGGCGTGATCGTCTCCCCGCGCGTCGGCTCGACCCGCTTCTCCGCGCACTTCTACAACAGCAGCGACGACATCGGCCACGCCCTGGCGACCCTGGACGAGGTACTGCGATGACCGTCACCGCGACGGTCACGATCCGGGGGCACAGCGGCCACCGCGTAGGTTGATCCGGTGGCACACTTCAGCCGGCTGATCAAGGTTGTCATCGACGTTCCCGCCAGCGACCACGACCGGGAACTGTCGTTCTGGGAGGCGGCCCTCGGCCAGTCGCTTCCGCAGTTCGCCTTCCCCGAGTACCACGGCTCGGAACTGCACGGCCAGGAGTTCTGGCTGCTCACGCAATGCCTGGGTGAGGGGCCCGCGCGCGTGCACCTGGACATCCACACCGACGACCTGGACGCCGAGGTGGCCCGGCTTGAGCGGCTGGGCGCCGAGCGCGTGCGGCGGGTGCAGTCATGGCAGCTGATGCGGGACCCGGCCGGGCTGGTGTTCTGCGTCGTCCCTGACCCGCCGGGAACGCTCAACGAGGGCAACGCCCGCCGCTGGGACTGACGCGCCCAGCGCCTGCGCCTCCGCCCCGGGGCGCGCCGGGCCGGCGACGCGCTCGGGCTAGGCGCGCACCGTTCCCCGGCTGTCGAAGGCCATGGCGCGCTGGAGAGCCGCGGCCCGCAGGTCCTGCGGTATCTCGACGGGCCCGCCCAGGCCGGCCGCGTTGATGCCCGCCTGCGCGGCCTCCTCGACGACCGAGCCGACCAGGATGGCCAGGTCCGGGGTGCGGTGGAACACCAGCACGCCATGATTGGCCAGCAGCACCGCCGGCACTCCCGGCGTGACCGCGGCCCGGATGTGCGCGACCGCCTCGGCCGACCCGCGCGGCCCGTACCCGGCGATCGGGACACCCGACGCGAGCCCGAACATGGCCATGGCCTCCACCCAGCACTCGATCCGCCGGTGTGCCACCGCGTAGGCGGTCGCGTACGGCGAATGGGTGTGCAGCACGCAGCCGACCTCAGGGTTGTCGGCGTACATGGCGGTATGCATCGCGACCACCGCCCCCTGGATGGGCGGCAACTCGCCCTCCAGCAGGGTCCCGTCAAGCCCGACCCGCACCACCGCCGAGGCAGGGTGGTCGCGCAGCGACGGGCCCGCGGTGAAGTACATCTCCGCCGCTCCGGGGACCCGGACGCTGACGTTCCCGTGGCCGTTCGCGGAAATCGCGCCGCTGGCCACCACCCGGTGCGCGATATCGGCTACCTGACCCGCCAGATCCTTGTCCATCAGTGACCTCCCCGCCCGAAAGGCTGACTAGCTCACCCTAAGGGGCACCGTTGGTCTGCCAAGCTGGCAGTCGTCCAGGCGGCATGCGCACCATGGGGACTGATCGTGGAACTCGTTCACTCGGGCAAGGTCCGTGACGTCTACGCCGACGGGGACGACCTGATCCTGGTCGCCTCCGACCGCGTATCGATCTATGACGTGGTCCTCCCGACCCCGATCCCGGACAAGGGCCGGATCCTCACCGCACTGTCGCTGTGGTGGTTCGAGCGGCTGGCCGACGTCGTGCCGAACCACGTCATCTCCGCCACCGACGTGCCGCCCCAGTTCGCCGGGCGGGCGGTCCGCTGCCGCCGCCTGGCGATGGTGCCGGTGGAATGTATCGCCCGCGGCTACCTGGCCGGCGGCGGCCTGGAGTCCTACCAGGCAACAGGGACCATTCATGACATACCGCTGCCCGCCGGCCTGGCCGAGGGCTCCCGGCTGCCGGAACCGGTGTTCACCCCCACCACCAAGGCCCCGGCCGGGCAGCACGACGAGCCCATGACCTTCGCCGACGTCACCGCGGCCGTCGGCACGGACACCGCGGCGCAATTGCGCCGGGTCACGCTGGAGGTGTACCGGCGGGGCCACGGCATCGCGCTGCCGCGGGGGATCATCATCGCCGACACCAAGCTCGAGTTCGGCCGGGCACCCGACGGCACGCTGGTGCTCGCCGACGAGGTGCTCACGTCCGACTCCTCGCGCTTCTGGCCCGCCGCGTCGTGGCAGCCGGGACGTCCCCAGTACGCGTTCGACAAGCAGGTCGTCCGCGACTGGTCCAGGACCATCGAGTGGGACAGGACCGCCCCGGGCCCGGCCATCCCCCCGCGCATCGTCGAGGCCACCCGGCAGCGCTACATCGAGGCCTACCAGTACATCACCGGGGCCGCGTGGCCACCGCCGGGCTGAGCGCGCCCTACAGCCTGTCGGGCGGCGCCGCCAGCGCGTCGCGCAACACCGCGCCGACCAGTCCCGGCCCCGGGGCCTGGGCAAAGGCGGCGAGCATCGCCCCCCGGGCGCAGTCGTGCACCGCCTCCTGGCCGATCCGGTGTTCCGTGGCCGCAGCCAGGTCTTCCCTCGCCTCGCGCGAGGTGACCACGAGCCGCAGGCCGGTGCCGCGCCGTCGCAGCGCCTCCCGCAGTTCGCACAGCGCCTGCCGGGAACCGTCGTCCAGGCCCGCGGCGCCGTCCAGGTCCAGCACCACCGTGCCCACCGTCCGCAGCCCGGCCAGCCGGGCGAGCACGGCCTCCGCCAGGCCGCCGCCCAGGTCGTCGGCCCGGCTGCAGGCCAGCCGCAGCACCGGGACCCCGCCCGGCGCCGCGGCAGCGGCGGCAGGCCGGGCAGTGCGGACAGCCGTCACCGACCCCCTGGCCCGCCGCAGGCCCAATGGGACCGGCCGGCGCACGAACTCCGAGATACTCACGGCGCCTCCAGACGGGCATCGTTCGATGCCCCCGGGCCCCCTGGGCGGCCGCCGCTCCGAGGACCGCACCACCATGGTCGCTCGAAATATCAGAAAACGCATCACCCACAGGAGGTGACTGTGCTATGGGCCGGTGCGCCTATGGTGCACAAGTGACTGGTGAAGGCACGCAAGCAGCCCGGCCGCCCCTTGCCGGGCTGCTTGTCTCCCTGCATGTGCACTGACAGCCAGCAACCGGCAGTCACGATGGTCCCGGCCGCGACTTGCCGGAACCCGTAATCACAGTGGTGGTCAGGCTGGGTCGTGCCAGGCGTCGCGGTGCGGCAGCAGGCGGTCGGCCTCCCTGGGGCCCCAGGTGCCCTTGGCGTAGGGGTGCACCGGCGTCACGTCGCCGAGCACCGGATCCACCACCCGCCAGGCCGCCTCCACCGTGTCCTGCTCGGCGAACAGCCACCGGTCGCCGTCCAGGGCCGCGCCGATGAGCCGGTCATAGGGGCGCATGTCCTCGCCGGGCTGCTGGGCGAACGCGAGTTCCTCCATCTGCGGTTCCCACCCTGCCCCGGGCTTCTTTCCGGCCAGGGTGAGGCTCACCTCGGTCTCCGGCCAGACCCGGAACCGCAACTCGTTCGACGGCGGCAGCGGCGCCAGGCCGAAGATGTCCCGCGGCGGGCGGCGGAACCTGAAGGTGACCTCGGTGGCGGTGACCGGCATGCACTTGCCCGCCCGGATCAGGATCGGCACGTCGGCCCAGCGCCAGGTGTCGGCCATCAGCCGGACCGCGACGAACGTCTCCACGGTGGAATGTGGCGCCACGCCCGCCACGTCCAGGTACCCCTCGTACTGGCCACGCACGGTGCCGGCCGCGGTCAGCGGGGTGAGCGAGGCGATCAGCCGGGACTTCGCGGCGCGCCACTGGCTCAGTGCCTGCCCGTCGGGCGGGTCGGCCATGACCGTGGCGAGCACCTGGAGCATGTGGTTCTGCACCACGTCGCGGATGGCGCCGGTGCCATCGTAGAAGCGCCCGCGGTCGGAGACGTCGAACGCCTCGGCCATGGTGATCTGGATGCTGTCCACATGAGTCCGGTTGAGCAGCGGCTCGATGACCGCGTTGGTGAACCGGGCGAACAGCACGTTCGCGACGGGGTCCAGGCCCAGCCAGTGGTCCACCCGGTAGATGTTCTCCTCGGGGAAGTACTGGTGCATCTGCGCGTTCAGCCGCTGGGCGCTGGCCAGGTCCGAGCCGAACGGTTTTTCCACCATGACCCGGTTCCCCCCGGCACGCCCGGCCGTGGCGATGCCCTGGGCGATCCGGCCGAACAGCGGTGGCGGCACCTCCAGGTAGTACAGCACCCGCTGGCCGGTGCCGATCTGCTCGGACATGGCCTGGTAGGTGCCCTCGTCGCCGAGGTCGCCGTCGACATACCGCAGCAGCCCGAGCATCTTCGAGGCCGCGGGGCTGGACGGGTCCATGTCGTTGAGCTTCAGCGACGCGGCGGCGTAGTCCCTGAACTGGTCCAGGCCCCACCCGCTCTTGGCCACCCCGACGATCGGCACATCGAGGACGCCGCGCTGCACCAAGCCGACCAGGGCCGGGAAGGTTTCGAGTTTCGCCAGGTCACCGGTTGCCCCGAAGATCACCAGCGCGTCGACGCCGTCAGCCGCCATGGCTTCCCCTCCTGCCTCGATGTCCTCCGATCCTGGCACGGCGGGCCCGGCGGGGTGCGGCGTGCCCCGCCCACCGGCCGGCCGGGCGGCTTCCGTCGCCGGGATGAGCCGGCCACTCCGCCGCACGGGTGAGGGATGGGCCCGGCCGGCCCCGGGGCCCGCCCTGCGGGGGAGCCGCCGATTCGCCCGGGCGCCCGATGCGCCGGGGCCGTGCGTAACGCGACGATTTTCGTATGAACCTCACCGGCGAAACCGAGCAGTCGCCTGCGGCCCCGCGCCAGGCGGCGACACCCGTACCGGCAGCTACCGCCAGCCGCGCACCCTGGCGCGGGATCGCGATCATCGCAGTGGCGGCGTTCGCGGTCGAGATGGCCGTCAGCGCGCGCTACGGCTACGTACGCGACGAGCTGTACTTCCTCTCGGCAGGGCGGCACCTGGCCTTCGGCTACGTGGACCAGCCGCCGCTGACCCCGCTGCTGGCCCGGGCCGCCGCGGTCCTCGGCGGTAACACCGTCGTCGGCCTGCGGGTGGTGCCCGCGCTCGGGCTCGCCGCGCTGGTCGTGCTGACCGCCGTGATGAGCCGGATGCTCGGCGCGGGCCGGACCGGGCAGCTGCTCGCCGCGCTCGCCGCGGCGACCTGCGGTGAATACCTCGGGGCGATGCACGAGCTGACCACCACCGCGCCCGACTTCGTGTTCTGGGCGGTCACGCTGCTGCTTTTCATGAAGCTGCTGGCCAGCCGGGATCCACGCTGGTGGCTGGCGATCGGCGTCAGCGCCGGGGTGGCCAGCGAGGCCAAGTGGAACATCGCGTTCCTGGTGGCCGCGCTCGCCGCCGGGTTCCTCGTCACCGAGGCCCGCGGGCTGCTGCGCAGCAGGTACCTAGTGGCCGGGTGCGTGATCGCCGCCGCCCTGGCCGCGCCCGACGTGATCTGGCAGGCGGCGCACGGCTGGCCGAGCTTCGATGTGTTCCGCGCGCTGCAGGGCGAGGCCGGGCACAACCGGGCCGTCTACTGGGTCGCGCAGGTGCTCTACACCGGCCCGGTGCTCGTGCCGGTCTGGGTCACTGGGGCGATCTGGTCGGTGCGCAGCGCCGCGGCCCGCCCGTTCCGCCCGGTCGGCATCGCCTGTGTGATCGCGATCGCGGTGCAGTTCGTGCTCGGCGGCAAGGCGTACTACCCGGGGGCTGCCTACACGTTCCTGCTCGCGGCCGGGTGTGTGCCGGCCGAGCGGTGGCTGGCCGCGCACAGGCCGCTGGCTGGGCGGATCCGGCCCGCCGCCGTGCTGGCCGGGGCGATGCTGGCCGGCGCCGTGATCGCCGCGCCGGTGACGCTGCCGGTGCTGCCGGCCCGGGCGCTGCACACCGTGCCGGTGCAGAAGATCAACTACGACCTGGGCGAGGAGATCGCCTGGCCGAAGCTGGTGACGCTGATCTCCAGCGAGTACCACGCGCTGCCCGCCGCTCAGCGGCGGCACACCACGATCCTGACCGGGAACTACGGCGAGGCCGGCGCCATCGACCGCTATGGGCGCGAGCTTGGCCTGCCGCAGGTCTACAGCGGCGCGAACAACTTCTGGCTGTGGGGGCCGCCGCCCGCCGCCGACAACGCAGCGATCGCGGTGAACCTGGACCCGGCGTTCCTGCACCGTGAGTTCCGCCACGTCCGCCTGGTCGCCACGTTCTGGAACGGGCTCGGCGTCAGCGACGACGAGCAGGGTGCGCAGGTCTTCGTGGCCACCGGGCTGCGGTCGACCTGGGCGCGGGCCTGGCCCGCGTTCCGCAACTACGGCTGAGACCCGGCAGAAACCCGCGTGCCCCGGCAGTTCGCCCTGCCGGGGCACGCTCAGCTCGCGATCTGGCCGTCCTCCAGCCGGATGATCTCGTCGGCCAGGTCCATCAGCGCCTCGTCGTGCGTGGCCACCAAGGCGGTGATCCCCTCCGAGCGGACCACGGTGAGCAGCAGGCGCATGATCTGCCGCCCGGTCTCCAGATCGAGCTGGCTGGTCGGCTCGTCGGCGATCAGCAGCTGAGGGCGGCCGGCCAGCGCCCGTGCGATGGCGACGCGCTGCTGCTGGCCGCCGGACAGCTCGTCCGGGCGGTGGGCGGCGTGCTCGGACAGGCCGACGATCTCCAGCATCATCGCGACCCGCTGCTCCCGGTCCGCCGACGGTGTGCCGGTGATCCGCAGCGGGATCCCGACGTTCTCCGCCGCCGACAGCATCGGGATCAGCCCGAACGACTGGAAGATGAACGCGACCGTGTCCCTGCGCAGCTCCATCCGCCCCCGCTCATTCATCCGGGTGACCTCCCGGCCTGCCACGGTGACGGTGCCCGCGGTCGGGGCGTCCAGGCCGCCGATGACGTTCAGCAGCGTGGTCTTGCCCGAGCCGGACCGGCCGCGCAGGGCGGTGAGCTGGCCCCGGCGGACCGTGAACGACACGCCGCGCAGCGCATGCGCGGCGGTACGCCCGGTGCCGAAGGTGCGTTCGACGTCCCTTACGTCGACTAGCACCGGAGCCTCGTCCGTGGCCTGCGCGCCTGCCACCGGGCCGGTTTCCGCGCCGGTCATGCGGTGTCCTCCCGTTCAGTCGCTGGATGCGCTCTGGCCGTCGGCCGGCGGGGTGCCGGGGCGGCCGGCGGCCCGGTCGGGCCATACGCCGATGTGGTCGGGATCCTGCTGCAGGCGCACCCGGTCCCGCATGCCGAGTGCTTCGGTCATGTCCCGGGGGAGCTGCACCCGCCCCGCCCGGTCGAGCACCGCGTACTCGATCGCGTGCCTGGTGGCGTTTCCGTGCTCGTCGGCGACGTCGTGCCGCAGCGTCTCCGTGCTCGTCCGGCCGTCCCTGATCGCGATGGTCCGCCGTACCTGTGCCGACACCGCCGGGTCGTGCGTCACCACGAGCACCGTGACGCCCAGCTCCGTGTTCGCCGTCTGCAGCGCCGCGAACACCTCACGGGCCGTGGCGCTGTCCAGTTCGCCGGTCGGCTCGTCGGCCAGCAGTACCCGCGGATTGTTCGCCAGGGCAGTGGCGATCGCGGTGCGCTGCTGCTCGCCGCCGGACATCTGGGACGGCTTGCGCCCCGCGCAATGGCTCAGCCCCAGCACGTCGAGCAGTTCCCCGGCCCGCCGGGCACGCGGCCGGTGCCCAAGCCCGGCGAACCGCATCGGCATGATCACGTTCTGCAGCGCGGTCAGGTAGGGGAGCAGGTTGCGCGAGGTCTGCTGCCAGACAAAGCCGACCACGGCGCGCCGGTAGCCCAGTCGCTCCCGCGACGTCATCGCGGCGAGGTCGTGACCGGCCACCCTGGCCCGCCCCGCGGTCGGGGCGTCCAGGCCCGCGAGGATGTTCATCAGCGTGGACTTGCCGCTGCCCGAGGCGCCGACGACCGCGGTCAGTTCGCCGTCCTCGACCAGCAGGTCAAGCCCTTGCAGCGCCTGGACCTCGATCCCGTCCGCGGCGAAGATGCGCACCAGCCGGTCGCACATGATCAGCGCACCCTCACCGTAGGAGGCCCGGACACGCTCCGCCTCGGCGCCAAGTTCGCTGAGCGCGGCCGCCGCGCTGATGCCTCCCGCCCGGCCGGCGCTCTGTGCCAGCCGGGCGGCGTCCGCCCGCCGGGCACCATCCCCCGGTATCGCCGTCATCCGCTTCGCCTCCAGATCCTCCGCCACCCTTTCATCCGTCCACTCGCAGCTTCATCGGCCCGCACACGGCGTCATTCGCCCACCCGCAGCGCCTGGGCCGTGCCGCGGCTACGGGCCACCCGGTGCTGCACGGCAAGGGTCAGCCAGGCCACTACCACCAGCCCGGCCGCCGTGGCCACGATCGCCACCAGGTTCGCATGCAGCGGCACGGTCACCGGCATCCCGGTGAACGCCGCGAGGTCCACCGCCGGGCCGACCAGCGGCACCAGGGCCAGCGCGCAGGCGGCCCCGCCCACCGCGGCGGCGGCGATCGCCGGCAGGGTCTCCACCGCCGTGACGCGCCGCGACTGGGCGGGCCCCAGGCCCATGGTGGCCAGCCTGGCCAGCGTCATCTCCCTGGACCTGGCCGTGAGTACCAGCGTGAGCGCGAGCACGAGCAGGCTGAGGCCGGCCGCGGCGGCGGCGCCCTGGGCAAATGTGACGAACCCGCCATGCGGCAGCGGCGCGTTGGCGATCGAGGCCAGCAGGTTCGTGCGCAGGGTGACGTGCGAGCCGGGCACCGCCCGGTGGGCCGTGCGCAGCAGCGCCGCCGTGTCGAGGCGGGGCCCGACGATCGCCATGATGGTGGCGGGTGGCGCGCTCCGGCCGAGTGCCCACCGCGGCACCACGGCGAACTGGGTGTCCGCCGTCACCCCGGTGAACGTGTTCAGGCGGCCTGCCAGCCGCAGTCGCACCGTCCGGCCCGCTACGTACAGGCCGGACCCATTGCCCAGGATGCCCCGCGCCGCCGTCGAGACCAGTGCGGGCACCGCTGGATGCGGCCCGGCAGCGGCACCTGGCGGTGCCAGCGCGGCCGCGGGGAACGGGGGCAGCGGCGCTGCCGCGGTCAGCGCGGCGTAACGGTGCGGATCGATGATCACGACCGGTACAACCAGGCCCTGACCGGACGTGCCCGTGGCCACCGAGGCCGTGGCGGTCCGCTTGACCCCGGGCACGGCGGCGATCGCCCGCTGCGCGGCCGGGGTGATCCCCGGGCCGGCCGCGGGCGCGGTGACCACCGCATCGGCGCCAGCGGCCTGCCACGACGCCGCTACGTTGGCGGCTGCCACCGCGCTGCGGGCCATTGCCGCAAAGGCGATCACGGCGAACGCCAGGACCAGCGCGAACGCGGGCAGTATGCCCGCCTGCGCTGCCACGCCGCCGCGGGCGAAACCGACGATCATCACAACCCCGCGCCGGCGCCCGGCCAGCCGGGTGAGCTGGCGCAGCACGATGGGATAACCGCGCATCACCAGCAAGGCCGCCGGTATCGCAACCAGCACCGGGGCGGCGGCGGTAAAGAAGTCCGTGCTGCCCGGCGGCGGCAGGCCCTGCTGGCGCAGGATGACCAGCCCGCCCACCGCGGCGCAGACCAGCATGACATCGGCCACCCACCGGCGCGCCGCGGCGAGCCGGCGCCGGGTCAGTGGCGCCCCCTCCGGGCCCGCCACCACGCGACGGGTCCGGTGCCGCCACGCGGCCAGCACCGCCGGGCCAGCCAGCGCTACCACGGTGATCAGGCCCGCCAGCCACCACGAAAGCACCGCCGCGGGCCCCGGGGTCACCGCGATGGCCGCCAGCACCCCCAACGCCGCGGCGGGTGGAACCGTGACGGCACCGCCGCGCAACGCCACCAGCGTGATCTGCCGCAACCCCGCGCCGCGCGCCCGCATCATCGCGTACTCGCCGTCCCGGTGCACCGTGACCAGCCGGGCACCGAGCAGCACCACGACCGCGCCGATCACCGCGAGGCTGACGAACAGCAGCGACAGCGCCCGCTGCACCGCATCGTCAGTCGACAGGAACGCCGGGAGCACGCTCACCAGGCCATCGCTCAGGCTGATCGCGAGCGGGCCGCCCTCACTTTGAACCCCGTTGGCGCTGGATGAGGGGCCCCCGGCGCCGAGGTTCGCGCTAACCGAACTCGAGGCGGGCAGGAACGACAGCGCCTGGAGCGTCCGTTGCAGGTCGGCTGCCTGGTCAGCGTTGACCGAGCCCAGGCTGAGCGGGAAACCCCAGAGGGCGTGCAGTGGTTCGATGCCCAGTTGCCGCTGCAGTTCCTCCACCTCGGCCGGGCCGACGAACGCGGCGGTGGTCCAGAACGGCGTGGCGTCCGTGCCCAGCTGGGTCAGCTGGGGCGTGGCGGCGATCGGGTCGACGGTCCAGAACGCCGACCCGGGCCCGGTCGGCCGGACGATCCCGGTGACGAGCAGCTTCTGGCCCGCCGTCTGTAGCAGCGAGCCGACGTGCAGACCGAGCTTGGCCGCGGTGGCCCGGGTGACCGCTACCTGGAACGTGGCGCTACCGCCGTGGTCCTGCGCGCTGACCGGCATGGTCCCCGCCACGAGGGCCGACTGGCCTGCCAGCGTGCTGCGGTAGAGCAGTTCGAGTTGCGGAGGCCCAATGCGCAGCCCTCCCGGCGCGGCGCCGGAAAGCACCGTGGCGCCGGTGGCCAGCCCGGACCACTGCGCTCGCGGCGCGCTGAGCGGCAGTCCCTCCCGGCGCAGCCCGGCGGCGAATTGGAGCCGGGCGGCCTCGAGCTGACCGGTGCTCAGCGGCGGGCCGCCCTGGACGGACAGGTCGCCGTCTGCCAGCACGGCCTCCTGCGCCGGCCCCGCCGCGTGGAACGTCCGCTGCAGCACGGCCGTGCGATAGCCGAGGCTCGCCCGTGGCACGGCGACCGCGACGAACGTGCAGACGAGCACGAGCAGCGCGAGCGTCACGCTGGCCGCGGCCGCGGTGCCGGTTATCGCGGGCCATGCCGCCCGTGCCCGGCTCACCAGCCCGCCACGGGCCACCGTGTCCTGGCCCGTTCCTGTGCCCTGGCCCGCCGGTGTGTTCTCGGCGGCCGCCGTCTCCCGGCGCTGCGGCCCGGTCACGTGGACTCCCCGGCGCGTAGCTGGGCGGCGGGGTCGGGGTGGTAGGCCGCGGCCACGGCGGCGGCGAGGACCGGCACCGCCGCGACGGCCAGCGCCAGCAGCGCCGTCCAGCCCAGCGGGACCACCACCCGCACCGGCGGGAACGGGGCCGCTGCCCCGCCGGTGAGCGTCACCGCGGGGACGAGCAGGCGGGCCAGGCCCACGCCGATCAGGACGCCCGCGGCCGCGGCCGGCAGGCTGAGCATGAGCTGCTCCAGGCACAACTGACTGGTCCTGGCACCGCGGCCCATGCCGAGCGCGGCAAGCAGCGCATCCTGCAGGCGGCGCTCGGTCACCGCGGCCACCACGCAGACGACGAACCCGATGGATGCGAGCAGCGCCGCCGCGACCGCGATGACCAGCAGCGCGAGCTGGGGCACGTTCGGCAGCGGGTCGCCGAGCAGCGCCGCCTCCGCCCGGTCCAGGCTCACCACGGCGGCGCCGTGCGGCAGGCCCGGCGGCACGCCGTGCTCGGTGCGTAGCCACCAGCCGGTCACCGGCAACGGCGGCTGCGACTGAGCGGCGAGCACGGCCTGCAGTGAGGGCTGGTCCACGACCACCGTGGCCACGCCGTTCCCGGTGCCGGGGAAGCCACGGATCATCGCCACCAGCCGCACCGGCACCGTGACGTTGCCGACGGGCACCAGGACGACCTGGCCGACGTGGCTGTTGGCAGTGGCGAAGAACGCGGGGGTAGCGATGGCCGGCAGTGGCCCGTAGGGGTACCCGGCGGTGAGCGCGAGCTGCCCGGTAACGGGCTGCGGCGGCACCCCGGCCCGCTGGATGAGCAGCCCGGTGCCGGTGCTGAAGGTCAGCGTGCCCGCCCCGGGCCGCCACGCCTTAACCTTGGGCCTGATGCCGATCGCGTGCGGATCGGCCAGCCCGGCCGCGGCCGCCCCGGCATGCCACCCTGGCAGCGTGCCCCCGGGCTTTCCTGCCTCTGTCAGCGGTGCCGGGAAGCCGCCGGAGCCCCGGGGGGAGACCGCCAGCGCGCGCACGTCCAGCGTGGCGCGGGCCGCCGCGATGCGTGCCTGCGCCCGCTTGCCCGGCACCGCGCCCAGTGGCGAGAGCGGAAAGCGCGGGAGCTGGTAGCTCAGCGATAGGCCCAGCAGCCGCAGCGGGTAACGCACCTGCCCGGCCGCGGCGCCGGCCCGGCCGGGAGCGGTGAGATCGGCCACCAGCCGGTGCGGGCGGCCGTCCGCGGGCAGCCTGCCCGCCGGGACCGAGTACACGATGCCCCAGCCGTCCTGAACGGACATGCTCACCGGCAACGCGCCGAACCGGACGCCGCGCGGCGGGCTGACCGCGGCGGTCACGGCGATGCGGGCGGGCCGGCCGGGCAGCGCCAGCGCCGGGGCGGCGTGTGCTGGGATGATCCGCTGCCACAGCGCGGGCACCGGGACCGTGGCCAGGTCAGGCCGGAGCAGCATCGTAGCCGCCGCCTCCCGGGCGTTCAGCGCGAAGACGTCGAACCCGCTGTTGAAGTTGCTGACCGGCATGGCGCCGAGCACGCCGCGGGCATGCGCGACCAGGCTGGCCCCGGCCAGCGGGAGCGGCGTGGCCAGGCCCACCCTGACGTCGGCGCCTGTCGCGAACGCCGCCTGGTCGAGCTGGGACTGCCGCCAGCTCTGGTGCTGGGCGAGGACCAGGGTGCCGGTCCCCACGGCGAGGACGACGAGCAGGATCGGCCCGCCCTGCCGCACCGGCCGCCTGCTCACCTGCCAGTTCGCCAGCGCCGCGACGATGTGCCTGCCGCGGGCGCTCAGCCGGTCCAGCAGCCGGGCGGCCGCGGGCAACGCGCGCAGCGGCAGCAGGGCGAGCCCGGCCAGGGCCAGGACCGGTGCGATGGCGAGCACCGGGTCGATGCCCAGGGCGCCGCCGGACAGCCGGGGCACCGCCGAGTACCTGCGCAGCTCCCAGAAGGCCACCACGCCGAGCAGGAGCAGCGCGGTGTCCAGGCCGGCGCGCGCGGCGGTGGCCAGTGCGGCCTGTCTGCCGCGCCGGAGGCGGGCGGCGCCGGGGGTCGCCGGGCGGAGCGCGGGCCGGACCACGACGAGGATGACGAGCAGGGTGATGGCCGCGGCGGGCCACCAGGCGCCGCCCGCCAGACCCTGGCGCAGCATGACGGCAGGGCCGCCGGTGCGGTGCGGTAGCCCGCTGGCCGACATCAGCAACGCCGACAGATAGCAGCCAAGGACGGTCCCGGCGGCCACGCCGGCCACGGTGATCAGGGCCGCCTCGGCGAGCGAGGCACGGGCAAGCTGCCCGCGGGCGACGCCACGCGCGGACAGCAGCGCGTTCTCCTCTTCCCGCTGGGTGGCCAGCAGCCGGGCGGCCAGCGCGGCGGCGACGGTGGCCAGCAGGATGAGCTGCAGCGACCCGATCAGCAACAGCGACCTGGCGACGACCAGGCTGCTGCCGAGGGCGGTCAGCGTCTGCGGCAGGCTGGTGGCCGCCTGCAGTGTGCCCAGGTCCTGCCGCGTCTGCAGGGACGTCATCACCGCGCCGAGCCGGGCGCCGAACGCGCCGGTGTCGCCCGGTGAGATCCGCGCGGTGTGCACGGTGAGGAGCCAGGACGCCTGGCCCACGGTGAGCCCGCCGGGCCCGAGCGAGGCGGGCGCCACGAGCATCGGCCCGTAGGTGACGAACGCGCCCTGCACCAGCTTGCCCGAGGTGCCGACCAGGCTGAGCCGCCAGTACGGGTCCGCCGGATCCCTCGGCCGGAACAACCCGGTCACGACGAGCCGGGCCCGGCTTCCGGTGAGGCTGTCGGGCAGCGTGAGCACCTGGCCCACGGCGAGGTGCAGCATGGCCGCCGTGCTGGCCGGCAGCGCCACCGGGATCGGCCGCCCGTGGCTGACCGGACCGGGCCAGTGCCCGGCCGTCAGCACCGCATGACCGGTGGCCCCATCCATGGCGGCGGCCTGGATGCCGGGCGCCTGGCTCGCGCCAGGCGGCTTGGGCAGCGCAAGCTGGTCGGACCACCGGCCGCTGAGCATTCCGAAGCCGGTGTGGCCGAGCGCCGACGAGATCGAGGCGCGGATGACCTTCGCGTCGGCGTCCGCCTTGGCGGCGCTGATCTGGCCGCTGATCTCGATCGAGGCGTCGGAGACATTCGCCAGCCGCCGGTGCTCGGCCGCGGGAAGCGCCCTGGTGCCGAAGCTGGCCAGTGCCACGGTGACCATCGTTGAGGCCAGCACCGCGAGCAGCAGGCTGGCCGGCAGCAGCCGGGCCCACCCCATCCGGCGCAGCACGAACGAGGCCCGGGCGCCCCGGGCCCTGTCGCGCTGATCCGGCCGGGGCGGGCGGCGTGTGCCCTGGCCCAGGCTCCTGCTCATGCTGCCGACGCTACGCACCGGCTGCCGGATGACCAGCGCCGGGCGGCAATGGTTACGCGTTTGGGGCGCAATCGTTGCCCACCAGGCGTTGCCTTTCCGTACCGTCCGGCGCCCCGGCGGCCGTCCCGCGGGCCGGGCGGCGGGGATGAAGGCCACCTTTGCCGGACGCTGTGTACGCAACCTGTGACGGTGTGTTGATACAGGGGGTGCGGCTGACCGACAGCGAGCATGCGGTGCTGCGGTTCCTGCCTTCGCACATGACCAACGAGGAGATCTCCGAGGCGCTGTTCCTGTCGGTCAACACCGTGAAGACCCACCTGCGGTCGGCCTACCGGAAGCTGGGCGTCCGGTCCAGGCGGGACGCGATCGCCCGCGGGCGCCGTCTCGGCCTGCTGTTACCTCGCCGCGGCCGCCCTGGCGACGTGGCGCAGGTACAGCAGGGTGATCACGAGCAGCAACCCGTAGCAGGTCAGCCAGGCCCCCATGACCACGACCATGACCGGCACCGTGATCGCCGGCCAGAAGATCACGATCAGGCCCGCCAGCAGGCTCAGCCCGCCGGTGATCCCGGTCAGCGCCCGGCCAGGACCCCGGCGGCCGGTGGCCACCAGGTCCACCAGCCCGTGCATCACCCAGAACAACCCGACCACCAGGGACAGCAGGACCACGGTTCCGGCGACATCGCCCAGGCAGTAGATCCCGGCCAGCACGGCCAGGATCCCGATCAGCAGGTGCGCGCCGCGGTGCGTGCCCGCCGCGCCGCCAGCCATCAGGCCATGCACCAGCCGCAGCACGCCGGTTGCCAGGAGCGCGATGCCGAGCAGGACGGCGGTCACCACGAGGGAAGCGTATGGCCAGAAAAAAAGCAGGATGCCGATGGTGAGCATGGCGCCCCCGGCGGCCAGGGTGATCCGCCTGGCGCCGCGGGCGGCCAGCGGGCCCGGCAGCGGGCTTGTTTGCGCGCGAGCACCGGAAGAGGTCATCGCCGCCTCCTTGCCCGCTCTTGCCGTGTCGACATTGTCCCAGGTCAGAGCGCGATCATCACCACCCGGGGTGGGTGAAAGGCGCCGGTCCGCCGCCGCGGCGCGGCCAGGCGGCCGTGCGGCGGCCCAAGCGTGGCCTGCCAGGGGCCCTTGCTGCCCTAGACTTGGCCGGCATAGCTGCTAGCAGCAGGGCAGGGCCTCCGCACCGCCGGGGCGCCTCGCCGCCCACCACAGGATTAGCTTCGACCCCACCCCGCCCCAACGACGTGCCGCGCAGGCGACCAGGGAGTGACGCCGCCGTGAAGACCGATGTCGAGGAGCTCAGCCCGACCAGGGTCAAGCTGACCATCGAGGTTCCCTTCGAGGAGCTGAAGCCCAGCCTCGACAAGGCTTACCGCGACGTGAGCAGGCAGGTCCGGATCCCCGGGTTCCGGCCGGGCCACGTACCGCCGCGCATCATCGACCAGCGGCTTGGCCGCGGCGCGGTGCTCGAGCAGGCGATCAACGACGCGGTGCCGCAGCTATACGGCAAGGCGCTTGAGGACAGCGAGATCCGCGCGCTTGGCCAGCCCGACCTGGAGATCACCAAGCTCGACGACGGGGACGAGCTCGCCTTCACCGCCGAGGTGGACGTCCGGCCCAAATTCGACCTGCCCGACCTGTCCACGATCCCGGTCACCGTGGAGAACACCGAGGTGGGCCCGGACGAGGTGGAGGAGTACCTCAGCGACCTGCGCGAGCGGTTCGCCTCGCTGCGGGGGGTGGACCGGCCCGCCGCCGAGGGTGACTACGTCTCCATCGACATTTCCGCGTCGGTCAACGGCAAGCTCGTCGATGACGCGCAGGCCAGCGGCATCTCCTACCAGGTGGGCAGCGGGACCCTGCTAGACGGCCTGGACGAGACCCTGACCGGCATGTCCGCGGGCGACGCGACCACCTTCACCGCGGAGCTGGCCGGCGGCGAGTACGCCGGGGAGCAGGCCGACGTCGCGGTGACCGTGCACAGCGTCAAGGTCAAGGACCTGCCCGAGCTGGACGACGAGTTCGCCCAGTCGGCGAGCGAGTACGACACGCTCGGTGAGTTCCGGGCCGGCACCCGGGGGCGGCTGGAGAACGTCAAGCGGCTCGGGCAGGTCGGCCAGGCCAGGGATCGCGCGCTGGACGCCGTGATCAACCGGCTCGACATCCCGCTGCCCGACCGGATCGTCTCCTCGGAGATCGAGGGGCGGCAGAAGTCGCTCGATGAGCAGCTTGAGCGGTCCGGCACCACCAGGGAGGCCTACCTGGAGGCCCGCGGGATCAGCGAGGACGACCTGGAGGCGGAGATCACCGTCGACGCGCGCCGGTCGGTCAAGGCCGGGTTCGTGCTCGATGAGCTGGCCAGCGCCAACGAGCTGCGGGTGGAGCAGGAGGAGCTGAACGCCTACATCGTCGAGCAGGCCTACCGCCTCGGGGTGCAGCCGGACCGGCTGGCCAAGGAAATCGTGGATCGCGGCCAGCTCGGCCTGGCCATGTCCGAGGTGCTGCGCGGCAAGGCGCTGCGGCTGCTCACCGAGCAGGTGAAGGTCACCGACGAGGCCGGGCGCCCGGTGGACATCAAGGCCGCCGCCTCGATCGGCGAGGACGGCGACGGCGAGGACGCCGGGGAGGCCGAAGAGGACGCCACGGACGCCGGCGAGGCCGGCGAGGCCGGGGACAGCGCCGAGAACTAGCCAGCGCGGGCCGGACAAAGGGCCCCGCGCGGCACCCGCCGTGCGCCGACAGCGAACAGGCCGTTACCGGGGACGATTGACGTTCGCCCCGGCGTTAAGGTCACTGTCAACGGCCCGGTGAAAATAACCGGCGGCCGCCGGGGGCGATACCCGGGCGAAACGGGCGCCAGCGGCAGACGAACATGGTCGGGAGAAGACTGTGGGCACAGCGCGGCAGAGCGCAGGAACGAGGAGGGGCACCGTGAGCGACACGGCGCGGCACGCGGAGGCCGTGGTCAGAGACGGCATCGCGGGCGTGACGCCCAGCGACGGGCAGGTCGCGCAGATCCTGGCGCGCACCGCGGAGGCTCCGCTGCTCCCGCTGGGCGACCAGTTGTTCCAGCGGCTGCTCCGGCACCGGATCGTGTTCCTCGGGCAGCAGGTGGACGACGACATCGCCAACCGGATCTGCGCCGAGTTGATCCTGCTCGCCGCGGAGGACGCGCAGAGCGACATCAGCCTGTACATCAACTCACCGGGCGGCTCGGTCAGTGCCGGCCTGGCCATCTACGACGTGATGCAGTACGTGCCCAACGACGTGGCCACCTACGCGATGGGCATGGCCGCCTCCATGGGCCAGTTCCTGCTGTGCGCCGGCGCCGCGAAGAAGCGCTACGCGCTTCCGCACGCGCAGATCCTGATGCACCAGCCCTCCGGCGGCATCGGCGGCACCGCCTCCGACATCAGGATCCAGGCCGAGCAGATGATCTACGTCAAGAAGACGCTGGCCGAGCGCATCGCCTTCCACACTGGGCAGACCGTCGAGCAGATCGAGACCGACTCCGACCGCGACCGGTGGTTCACCGCCGACGAGGCCAAGGACTACGGCTTCGTCGACCAGGTGGTCCGCAGCGCGGTCGAGGTCCCCTCGGCCGGGCCAGTCTCCTAAAGCACCGGACCGGAGCGGAGGAAACAACCGTGAGCACATCCCACCGGCCGCTGGCCCAGGCCCGCCTGACCGCAGCCGCCAGCGACGGCTTGGCGGAGGCGCGCTACGTGCTGCCTTCGTTCATCGAGCGCACGTCGTACGGGATCAAGGAGATGAACCCGTACAACAAGCTGTTCGAGGAGCGGATCATCTTCCTCGGCGTGCAGATCGACGACGCGTCGGCGAACGACGTGATCGCACAGCTCATCGCGCTGGAGTCGATGGACCCCGACCGCGACATCACGATGTACATCAACTCGCCCGGCGGGTCGGTGACGTCGATGATGGCGATCTACGACACCATGCAGTTCGTCCAGCCGGAGATCCAGACCGTGTGCATCGGCCAGGCCGCCTCGGCGGCCGCGGTGCTGCTCGCCGCGGGCACCAAGGACAAGCGCATGGCCCTGCCCAACGCCAGGATCCTGCTGCACCAGCCGGCCACGGAGGGCGGCTACGGGCAGTCCAGCGACCTGGAGATCCAGGCCAGGGAGATCCTGCGGATGCGCAGTTCGATGGAGCGCATCATCGCCAGGCACAGCGGCAGGGACGAGGAGCAGGTCCGCCGCGATGTCGAGCGGGACAAGTTCTTCTCGGCCGAAGAGGCCAAGGAGTATGGCCTCGTGGACGACGTTCTCACGAACCTGAAGCGCCGTGTCGAGGTAGGGTCGGGTTAGGCAGTACCGGAGTATGCCCGGCTGATTCCCTTTTGCGGTCGCCGCGCCGAGTGCAGGTGGCTTCGCATGAGGGCCTGTTGGAAGGTACCGTTCCACTACGGACCCGATCGACCGGGGTGGCGGGCGGCCAGCCACGGCGGCGGGGCTTCCTGGTGGTGGCCGGGCCGTAATGGCGGTCCTCGCATGAAGGAGTTACTGGGTGGCACGCATCGGTGACGGCGGTGACTTGCTCAAATGCTCGTTCTGCGGGAAGAGCCAGAAGCAGGTCAAGAAGCTCATTGCCGGCCCGGGCGTGTACATCTGCGACGAGTGCATCGACCTCTGTAACGAGATCATCGAGGAAGAACTCGCCGAACCCGCCGAGCTGCAGTGGGACAGCCTCCCCAAGCCGCGCGAGATCTACGAATTCCTCGACGCCTATGTGATCGGCCAGGAGAAGGCCAAGAAGGCGCTGTCGGTCGCGGTCTACAACCACTACAAGCGGATCCAGTCCGGCGGCGACACCAGGTCCGGCGACGAGGGCGTCGAACTGGCCAAGTCGAACATCCTGCTGCTCGGGCCCACCGGCTCGGGCAAGACGCTGCTCGCCCAGACCCTGGCCCGGCTGCTCAACGTGCCGTTCGCCATCGCCGACGCGACCGCGCTCACCGAGGCGGGCTACGTGGGTGAGGATGTCGAGAACATCCTGCTCAAGCTCATTCAGGCGGCCGAGTACGACGTCAAGAAGGCCGAGACGGGCATCATCTACATCGACGAGATCGACAAGATCGCCCGCAAGAGCGAGAACCCCTCGATCACCAGGGACGTCTCCGGCGAGGGAGTGCAGCAGGCCCTGCTGAAGATCCTGGAGGGCACCACGGCGTCGGTGCCGCCCCAGGGCGGGCGCAAGCACCCGCACCAGGAGTTCATCCAGATCGACACCACCAACGTCCTGTTCATCTGCGGCGGGTCTTTCTCCGGCCTGGAGCGGATCATCGAGCAGCGGGTGGGCAAGAGCGGCATGGGCTTCGGTGCCGTGCTGCGGGTCAAGAACGACAACGCCACGACGGACGCGTTCGCCGAGGTGATGCCGGAGGACCTGCTGAAGTTCGGCATGATCCCCGAGTTCGTCGGCCGCCTTCCGGTGATCACCAGCGTGCACAACCTGGACAGGGAAGCCCTCATCCGGATCCTCACCGAGCCGAGGAACGCGCTGGTCAAGCAGTACCGGCGGCTGTTCGAACTGGACGGCGTGGACTTGGAGTTCACCCCGGACGCGCTCGAGGCCGTGGCCGACCAGGCGATCCTGCGCGGGACCGGCGCGCGCGGGCTGCGGGCGATCCTGGAAGAGGTCCTGCTCTCGGTCATGTACGAGGTGCCCAGCCGCAAGGACGTGGAGCGGGTGGTGATCACCGGGCCGGTGGTGCTCGAGCACGTGAACCCCACCCTGGTGCCGCGCGGCGTCACCAACCGCCGCACCCCCAGAGAAAAGTCCGCCTAAGAGGCTTCGGCCGCCACGTGGTCGCCGGTCAGGCGGCCGTCTTTCAGCTCCAGGACGCGGTCGGCCAGTTCGATCAGGGCGTTGTCGTGCGTGGCCACGATCGCGGTGATTCCCTCGCCGTGCGCGATGCTGCGGATCAGCCGCATGATCTGGCGCGCCGTCTCCAGGTCAAGCTGGCCGGTGGGCTCGTCGGCGAGCAGTAGCCGCGGGTTGTTCGCCAGCGCCCGCGCGATCGCCACCCGCTGCTGCTCGCCACCGGACAGCTCATACGGGCGCTGCGCCGCGTGCCCGGCCAGGCCCACCAGGTCCAGCAGTGCCAGGGCCCGGCGCTCCCGCGCCGCCGGGTCCAGCCGGGCCAGCCGCATCGGCAGGCCCACGTTCTCCGCCGCGGACAGCACCGGCAACAGCCCGAACGACTGGAAGATGAACGCGACCCGCTCGCGCAGCATCCGGGCCACCTCGTCCGGGGTCATCGTCGTGACCTCCTCGCCGTCCACCTCCACCCCGCCGCTGGAGGGCCGTTCCAGGCCGCCGATGATGCTCAGCAGGGTGGTCTTGCCCGAACCCGACCGCCCGCGCAGCGCGACAAGCTCGCCCCGGGTGATCGTGAACGACACCCCGCGCAGGGCGTGCACTTCGGTCGCGCCGCTGCCGTAGCTTCGGGTCACTTCCTCGACCCGCACGATTTTTGTCTGCAGAACGGCTTCCGCTGCGGTGCCGGTCACGACTCGCCCTGCTCGCCGCCCGGGGCTGGCCCGCCGCTGTCGCGTTCGTGGCGGCCGTGCACCCGCCGGCGCACCACCGGCCCGGCCGTGCCATCGCGGCGCGCGGCGTCCGGCCACACCCCGACGTGATCGGGCTCCAGGGCCAGCAGCACCCGGTCGCGCATGTCCAGCGTCTCGATGAAGTCGCGCGGGATCTGCAGCCGCCCGGCGCGGTCGAGCACCGCGTACTCCTGGGCCACGTCGGCCTCCTGTCCATGCTCATCGGTCGCGGTGTGCCGGAGCACCTCGGTACTGATCCGGCCGTCCCTGATCGCTATCGTCCGGCGGACCTGGTCGGACACCTGCTGGTCGTGCGTGACCACCAGGATCGTCACGCCGAGGTCGGTGTTGGCGGTCCGCAGTGCCGCGAACACCTCCTCGCCGGTTGCGGTGTCGAGTTCCCCGGTGGGCTCGTCAGCGAGCAGCACCGCCGGCTCGTTGGCCAGCGCCACGCCGATCGCCACGCGCTGCTGCTCCCCGCCGGACATCTGGGCCGGCATCCGGTCCTGGCAGTAGCCGACGCCCAGCGCGTCGAGCAGTTCGGTGGTGCGCCGCTGCCTGGCCCGCCGGCCCTGGGCGGCCAGCCGCATCGGCAGTGCCACGTTCTCCGCCGCCGTCAGGTGCGAGAACAGGTTCCGGCTGGTCTGCTGCCAGAGGAAGCCCACGGTCTCGCGGCGGTAGGCCAGGCGCTCCCGCGCGCCCATGCCCAGCAGGTCGTGCCCGGCCACCCTGGCCCGGCCCGCGGTCGGCGAGTCCAGGCCCGCCAGGATGTTGAGCAGCGTGGATTTCCCGCTGCCCGACGCGCCGACCAGCGCGGTAAGTTCCCCGGGCTCGATCAGCAGGTCAAGCCCCTGCAGGGCCTGGACCTCGATGCCGGCCGTGGAGTAGATCCTGACCAGGCTGTCGCAGGCGATGACCGCGTCGTCCCCGAAGCTGGCGCGCTTGGCCCCAGCGGCCTGCTGGCCGCTGGTGAGCTGCTCGATGGAGGTCTGCTCGACGCTCATCTCACTCATCACCTGCCCTCATCCAGTCGTAGCACGCCGGTCTTGGTGCGCCTGCGGGTCAGTGCGCTCTGCGCCGCGGTGATCACCGATACCAGGATGACCGCGCCGGCCGCCGGGACGACCAAGGCCAGCACGTCCGGCCGCACCGGCACCGCCGCGGTAGAGCCGGTGAATGCGGACAGGTTGAGCGCGGGCGAGATGATCGGGCCGAGCGCGGCCCCGGCCAGTACCGCGCCCACCACCGCGATCAGCGCGAGCGGCAGCGCGTCGAGCATGGCCAGCCGGCGGGCCTGGCGGCGGGTCATGCCCAGCGCCGCCAGCCAGGCCGCCACCCGGGTCCTGTCCCGGCCGGACAGCAGCAGCCCGAGCAGGATGGCCGCGATGCTCACCGCCACCGCCGCGGCCACGCCCAGATCGAAGGCGACATCGGCGCCGCGCACCAGGGGAGCCCCGGTTTCCGCGTTGAGCGCCGCTTGCCGGAACATCACCTCGCTGCCGGGCAGCGTGCGCCGCAGCGCCCTGGTGAGGTCGCCGGGGTTGAGCCGCGAGCCGATGACGAGGTCGATGTTCGGCGTGGCGCCATCCCTGAGCCTGGGCACCACCCACGACGGCAGGATCACGAACGGGCCGCCGCCGGACAGCGCCGGGGTGGCCGAGGTGGTGGCGGCAAGCCGCAACGTCAGGAGGCTGCCGGCGAAGCCAAGCTGGCGGTTGCCCGCCCGGATCGCCGCCGCGACCTTCGGGGTCGCGATCACCGGCACAGACCCGCCAGGGCCCGGGCCGGCCAGCAGGCGCCCGGGGAACGCCGGGAACGGGGTCGCCGCGACCAGGGCCGCGTACCGCGCTGGGTTCACCACGACCACCCCCGTGCTGATCGAGTTGCCGGACCCGGCCAGCAGGTTGGCGGCCAGCGCGTCACCGGGGGCGACCGCGTACACCGCCTCGCTGTGCGTGACGCCGGGGACCGCCGCGAGCGCGCGCTGCGCCGCGGGCGGCACGACCTGCTGGGATCCCGTGGTGCGGATCACCGCGTCGGCCCCGGTTAGCTGCCAGGACGCCGCCACCTGGCCGCGGCTGACCGCGGCCCGCAGTGTGCCGCCGAGCGCGACCACCGCGAGGGCGACCACCAACGCCAGGGCGGGCAGCAGCGCGGCGGGCCTGCCGCGTGCGGCCCTGGTCATGCCGAGGAACCCGACCGGGGACCGGCGCGGTGCCGTGAGGGCGGCCAGCCCGCGCAGCGGCAGTGGGTAGAGGCGCGCCGCGATGAGCCCCGCGGCCACGGCCACGAGCACCGGCGCGGAGCTGATGTAGGGGTCGGGGCCCGCTGCGGTGGCCGCGCCGCGCAGCCGCAGCGCGGCCACCGCCCCGCTGACTGTGACCACTACCGTGGCCTCGGCGACCAGCCGGCGCACCGAGCGGCGCGGGATGGTCAGGTCGGTGCGGCCGGCCTTGGCCACCGGGCGGGATCCCCGGTGCCGCCAGGCGGCGATCGCCGGCGGAGCGCCGAGCGCGGTCACCGCGACCGCGGCCACGAGCACGAGGCCGGTGCTCCCGGCGCCGGGGGTGACGGCCAGGCCTGCCGCGATGCCTGCCACCAGGCCAGGCCCTGCCGCTACCGCGGTGCGCCCGAGCACCCGCAGCACCACCTGCGCCACGCTGCCGCCCCGGGCGAGGATCAGCGAGATCTCCTCCTCGTAGGCGTCGGCCACCACCAGGGCGCAGGTCACCAGCAGGATGAGCGCGACGGCGAACAGCCCGTACTCGAGCAGCGCGTTGACGGCACCCACCGAGCCCTGCTCGGCCATGAAGGTCTGCAGGGTCTCGAGCCCGGCCGGGAACAGCGACGGTGCCTCGGCCAGCGGCGCGTGCGAGACCCGCTCGGCCACTGGCCCCGCGTCGCTGGACGCGGTAGCGCTGAGCGCGTTCATCACGGCCGGCACGCCGGCCACGGTGAGGTGGCTGACGTCCACGGGGATGCCCCACTGCACCTGAACGGTCTGCAGCGGGAAGGCCACCGGCAGGACGCTCAGCTCCGGCCCGCCGAGCAGCGCGCCCCCCTGCCACGACAGCCCCTCGATCGCGGGCTGGGCGATCGTCCCCGCCGATCCCCAGAACGGCGACGTCGGGTGGGCCGGTCTGATGATCCCGGCGACGTGCAGCACCACGGTGGGGGCCGGCCCGTTGCTCGACGGTGCCAGCTTGATGAGGGAGCCGGGGCGCAGCCCGAACCGGTACGCGGTCGCCGTGGTCACCGCGACCTGCAGGGTGGCCGTGAGCTGCCCTTTGCGCGTGGTCAGGGTGGCGCTGCCCGGGTAGGACCCGGCGACCAGCCGGCCGTTGGCCGCCAGCGCGCTGCGGTAGCCAAGCTGGATCTGCGGCGGCGCGCTCAGGAAGGCGCGCCGCGCGGGGTTGGTGACCCCGTAAAGCTGCTGCGTGGTGAGCCCGGACCAGGCCGGGGTGTGCGGCTCCGGCTTCAGCGGCGCGACCAGGAAGGACCCGAGTACCTGACCGGCCCTCTGCATCTCCTGGGGGGAGAGCAGGTCGGTGGGCGTGCTGCCGGTCATGTCCCAGTCGGCGTTCGCGTACAGGCCGACCCCGGTGGCGGAGTTGGCGGTCAGGGTCTTGTGCAGTGCGGCATCCTGCAGCGCGGCGGACTCGCGCGGTCCTGCCGTGGCCAGGAACGCGGCCACGGCGGCGATGACCGCAAGAGCCGCGGCGGGCCCGCGCCCGGCCGGCCCGGCTGCCAGCCTGCCCAGCCGCCTGAGCCGCCTCACGCCTGGACCCGCGCTGGTCATGTCGAGGCCTCCGCGCGGGTGTGCGCGCTCACCCGCGCCCGCGGGCCACCCCCCGCGGCGGCGATGAGCACCGGTACCACGGCCATGATCACCGCGACCGCGGCGGGCACGGCCACCGGCACCTGGATCAGCGCGGGCGGCAGCGGGTGCCGGCCGGTGGCCGTGATGGTCACCGCCGGGATCACCAGCCTGGCCAGCAGGCCGCCGAGCAGCAGCCCGGCCACGGCGGCGGGAAAGGCCACCAGGGCCTGTTCCAGGCAGAGCAGCCTGGTGAGCTGGCGCTTGGTGGCGCCGAGGGCGGCGAGCAGCGCCATGTCATGGGCGCGTTCCCTGGCGGTCGCCGCGGCCACAAGAAATCCGCCCGCGGCCAGGAGCACCGCCGCGGCGGCGATCGCCAGCATCGCCAGTTGCGGTGCGGCCCCGAGCGGGTTGGCGAGCAGGGCGCTGGCTACGGCGGCCCGGCTGGTGATCGCGGTGCCCGGTGGCAGGCCGGGCAGCTTCACCGGCCCGCCGGTGCGCAGCCACCACTCGGTGACGCCCGCGGGCGCGGTGCCGGAGGCGTCAAGCGCCTGCTGGAGCAGGCTCTGGTCCACGATCACCCCGCCGGTCGGGCCGGTCAGCGTGGGGAAGCCGGGCACGATGCTGACCACCCGCACGTTCACGGTCGCGCCCTGGAAGATGATGGGGAACGTCTGCCCGGCGCGGGTGCCCGAGGCGCTGGCGAAGTTGCGGGTCACCGCCGCGGGGACCACCGCGGCCGGGCTGGCGTAGGTCATCGCCACGATGGTGGGTATCGATCCAGGTGGCCCGCATGGGTGCCGGTTGGGGACCTGGCCGCAGGAATGGATCGGCGGGCCGTATCCGGAGCCGGAGGTGAAATCCAGGGTGAGGCCCGCGGCGCCGATGAACGCCGGGGTCACCACCGGCCGCTTGCGCAGCAGGCCGAACTGCCCGGGCGGGCTCGCGTTGCCGAATGACTTGAACCGGTCACCCGCGGGCCCCAGGCTGGCGGCCGGGCCCACGGGC
>Ga0207699_10000242_pt1 | contig 30591 bp, 27 predicted proteins | sample LARL51metaG_FD_184344 | JGI IMG/M metagenome (GOLD analysis project Ga0207699, IMG submission 184344) | Corn, switchgrass and miscanthus rhizosphere microbial communities from Kellogg Biological Station, Michigan, USA - LAR L5-1 metaG... | ecosystem: Host-associated > Plants > Roots >...
AGGCGGCTGAAGGCCCAGGCTCTGCTCCAGGCGGCGCTGCAGACCGGCCAAGCGGCGCGGGCGAGCGCACAGCAGAAGACAACAGCAGCTCAGCAGGCCGCCGCGCAGAACCAGAAGACGGTCGAGCAGCAACTGAACCAGAAGATCGGCGTGCTCGACAACGCAACCGAGGCGGCCGAGCAGAAGGTCAATACCGACCGGCAAGCGCTGGAGACCGCACGGCAGGCAGTACAGCAGGCCAAGAACGATGCTCAGGAAGCGGCGGAAGCCGTTGAGCAGGCCAACAATGCGGCGAATGCCGCGGCCCTCGCTGCGGCGAATGCCAAGGCGACGGCCACCGCGAACGCGTTCAACGCGGCCAACGCCACGTTGAACCAGGATGTGCAGGCGCTGAACCAGACCCGTGCCGCCGGCGAACAGCAGGAGCAGGCGTTGCGCGAGACGGCGGAGCAGCAGATCCAGGCCGGCTATCAGGCGGCCCAGCAGCAGACCCAGGCGGCCTGGGCCCAGGCGCAGCAGCAATCCAACGCGGCGCTGGAATCGGCCGAACAGCAGGGCAATGCGCTCCGCGCCGCCGCGCAACAGGTGGCGCAGAACCAGTAGCACCTCTCCACGCGATCGTGCCGATCCGGCTCGAGGGTCGGATCGGCACAGCGCGCAAGGACACGCGCGGAGCCGCAACGGCCCCGCGAACGCGTGGGCGCGCATCGCCCGCGCGCATCAAGTCCTGGCTGGGCGGATCACACCGATGCGGGGCCAGCGCTGCGCCTTGAAGCGCGGTCGCTGCGATCGGTCCGTCACACGCCGATGATGGGGAAGGACGTCGCCTTGCTATCCGCTCTGCGCAGGAAACGCCTTTGCGTCTGGTCTATCGGCGGCCGCACCAACCTGCTTCTGGTCGAAATCCTGCTCGTGCTCGTCGCCGCCGACCAGGCGCGTGCCGAGCCGGCCAGCACCGCATTGCCGGTGCCCCAAGGCACACGTGAAATGGGAACGCGTGAAATGGGCGCGCGGGACATCCGGCAGCTCGATATCCGCCAGTTTCTGGTGCGCAGCCTGGTGCGCACCCCTGCGCAACGCGTGCAAATCGCCGCGAAAGGCACGGCGGCAAAAATGGTGCTTTATCCTCATGGCGGCAGCACCGATCAGCGCACGCTGCAATCGCTCCTGCTTCGCCCCGTCGTCGATTATCCGGCAAGCCGGTTCGCCGACGCCAGGGCCCAGATGCGCAACGTGCGCACCTTTACCGGCGCCACCTTCAGGCAGGCCGCGGTTCTGCGCAACAGCGCGCCGGCGACCCAGTCAGCGCCGCTAGCACGGCCGACGATGCAGCCTGCCGCGGCCCCGCCGCAGCAGGCGGCCGCGGCGCAGCCTGTTGTCGCAGCCGTGCCGGTGCCGCGCAACCCGGACGTCCAGCCCGACCGCAACCTCGACCGCCTCACACCGGCGGCGGCGGACAAGCCGGCTGCCGAAACCTATGACCAGGCCGGCATCAAGCTCGGCAACTTTCTCTACAAGCCGGCGGTCGAGATTCTGGGCGGCTACGCCAGCAATCCGGGGCGGCAACCCAATGCCACACCATCGCCGGTCGCGGTCGTGGCACCCGAACTGTCGATCCGCTCGCAGTTCGAGCGTCACGAGCTCAACGCCGACATGCGCTTCGCCTATAATGAGGTGACGGCGCAGCAGACGCTGAGCCATCCGACCGCCGAAGCCCGCGTCAACGGACGCTACGACCTTACCGAGAGCACGCATTTCGTGGCCGAGGGGCGTTTCCTCAACGACGCGCTGGTCACGCCGGGATTCCTGCAGCAGCCGCGCACGACGACATCCGGCACCACCGCCGGCGTCGTGCAAAGGTTCGACCAGCTCGAAATCGCCGCGAAAGGCTCGTTCGACCGCGTCACCTTCGCCAACGGGGTGATTGCCGCCAACCAGGTTCTCAACACCCAGGATCGCAACTACAACCAGCCGGGCGCGCAGACGCGCATCAGCTACGCGATCTCGCCGGGGTTCTCACCGTTCATCGACCTCGGCTATGATCGCCGCGAACACGACATGAAGGTCGATTTCAACGGCGTGCGGCGCGACTCGACCGGGCTGCTCGGACGCGGCGGCGTCGCGCTCAATCTGGGATCGCTGAGTGGCGACATGTCGTTCGGCTACCTGGTTCGCCGTTTCGACGCGCCCAATATGCGCAGTGTCGAGGGCTGGGTCGCCGACGCGACCCTGGTCTGGGCGGCCGATCCAACCAGCACCTTCGTGCTGGTCGCGCGCTCGCAGGCCTCCGAAACGCCCGCGGCCAACATTTTCGGGATCTTGTCGCGCGACGTCATCCTGCAGGTCGATCACCAGTTCGAGCCCTGGCTCGTCGCCACGCTGCGCTCGGGCTACGGCCAGGACCGCTTCGTCGGAACCGACCGCATCGACGACCGCTTCTTCGTGGCCGGCGGCGGCGTCTACAAACTGTCCCGCATGGTCCATCTCAAGAGCGATCTGCGCGCGGAATGGACCCGCTCGAGCCTGCCGATGAACAATGTGCTGGCCCTCACCGGCCTGTTCGGTGTGCGCTTTCAATATTGAACCAGCGCCGCGCATGACAGCCGGCGGGCCGTCGCGCGTTGACATCACGCGCATCGGGAGTAGCCTTTAGGCAAATTGTGCGGGACAACCGCGAATTTCGCTCGTGGAGGCGCGCGATGACCCTGTCGGTCCGGCAGATCGGTCCATGCTTCGTCGGTGAGATCAGCGGCGTCGACCTCCGCAAGCCGTTGACCCGGCAGGAGGCCACCGAGATAGAGGCGGCGATGGATCGCTACGCCGTGCTCGTGTTCCATGACCAGGATATCACCGACGACCAGCAGATGGCGTTTGCGCTCAATTTCGGCGAGCGCGAAAACCCGCGCGGCGGCAACATCACGAAGAAGGAAGACTATCGCCTCGACTCCGGACTCAACGACGTGTCCAATCTCGGCAAGGACGGCAGGCCGCTGGCGCGCAACAGCCGCACCCATCTGTTCAATCTCGGCAATTGCCTGTGGCATTCCGACAGTTCGTTCCGCGCCATCCCGGCAAAATTCTCGCTGCTATCGGCGCGCGTGGTGAACCCGAAGGGCGGCAACACCGAATTCGCCGACATGCGCGCGGCCCATGACGCGCTCGACGAGGAGACCAGGACCGAAATCGAAGACCTGATCTGCGAACACTCCCTGATGTATTCGCGCAGCTCGCTCGGCTTCCTCGACTACAGCGAGGAGGAGAAGCAGATGTTCAAGCCGGTACGGCAGCGCCTGGTGCGCACGCACCCCCGCCATGGCCGCAAGTCGCTCTATCTGTCCTCGCATGCGGGCGCCATCGTCGGCATGAGCATGCCGGAAGCGCGGATCCTGCTGCGCGACCTCACCGAGCACGCGACGCAGCCGCAATTCGTCCATGTGCACAAATGGCGGCTGCACGACCTCGTGATGTGGGACAACCGCCAGACCATGCACCGGGTGCGCCGCTATGATCAGTCGCAGCCGCGCGACATGCGCCGCGCCACCGTCGCCGGCACCGAGCCGACCGTGGCGCAGCAGGCGGCGGAGTAGCACGGATGCTGTCATCGCCCGGTTCGACTGGGCGGTCCAGTATTCCAGAGACGGCAGTTTCCTACTGGGGGCCCGCGGCGTACTGGATGCCCCGCTTAAAGCGGGGCATGACCACTTAGGCGCACAAAGACAGCGTTCGCGCGGAAGACGCGATCATTGAAGGCCAGTGCTACGCGTGTCCCGCCGCGTTCGACAGCATGCCGGGGTCGATGCCGATCTTGCGCAGCGCACGCGCATATTTCTCGTCGACATCGTCGCCGAACACCAGATCCGGGTCGGCATCGCAGTGCAGCCAGCCATTGTCCTGGATTTCGGACTCGAGCTGGCCGGGCCGCCAGCCGGCATAGCCGAGCGCGAGCAGCGCGTGCTTGGGCCCCGAGCCCTTGGCAATGGCCTTGAGAATGTCGATGGTCGCGGTCAGGCAGATCTTGTCGTCGATCGGCAGCGTCGCGTTCTCGATGTAGAAGTCGCTGGAATGCAGCACGAAACCGCGCCCGGTATCGACCGGACCGCCCTGCAGCACCTTGAGCGTCTCGGCGTGTCCCGGCAACTTGATCTGCTCGGCCTTGTTGATGATCTTGAGCTGCACCAGGAGTTCGGGGAAATCGATGCTGCCCGCCGGGCGGTTGACCATGATGCCCATGGCGCCCTCGGCGGAATGCGCACAGAGATAGATCACGGAGCGCTCGAAGCGGGGATCCCCCATGACAGGCATGGCGATCAGCAACTGGCCGTCCAGATACCCGCGCTTGGCCGAATTATGGCCAATGCCAGTCACCTTGCGGCGAATATCGCCCGGTCGTTTGCCTTCGGGGTTCATCGGCGGGCTCTCTGCTCTGTCTACATCCTGATATTGGGTGGCTGATCTGTCAATCAAGGTTCGCGCCTTCGAGCGCGAGTACTCCGACGCCAACAGTCGCATCCCATCCGGGAGGCACGTTTGCGAACGTTGGCATGGACCACCAGCCAACGTATTGATGCCAGTGGAGCTTTGGATGTGACGTTCGCACCACGGTATGCCGGCAGGCAGTGTGGCGAACGTCACATCCGCCGCACTGGTCACAAGCAATTCAATGGTTTGGGATAGGAACGAACGGTAAAGACTGCACATGAACGCCACAATCCGTCACAGCGCCCTGGTTGGGCTCGCCGCAACCGTCCTTGCATCATCACTGCCGGCGGCGTCCGGCGCCGAAGATGCCTCGCCGTGGCAGTCGGAGGGGCATTCCGCGGTCCGACTCCTGGCCGGCTCGCGCAGCGGCGCGGTGCTGCTCGGCGGCGTCGCCTTCCAACTGCAGCCCGGCTGGAAAACCTATTGGCGAACGCCCGGGGATTCCGGTGTGCCGCCGCGTTTCGACTTCTCGAAATCGGAGAACGTCGAGGCCGTGACGGTGCTTTGGCCGGCGCCGCTGCTGTTCGACGACGGCGCCGGCGGGCACGCGCTCGGTTATCACGACAAGGTCGTGCTGCCGCTGCGAATCGTCATCAAGAGCGCCGACAAGCCGGTGACATTGCGCGCCAACATCAACTACGCGGTCTGCAACAAGATCTGCATTCCCGTCGATGCCAGCGCCGAGCTGGCTTTCACCAGCGTCGCCTCGACCGAGGACAACGCGCTGTTCGCGGCGCTCGATACTGTGCCGAAACCAGCCAATGTCGGCGACCCCAACCCGCTCACGATTCGCGACGTCAAGCGCGAAGGCCAAAGCGACGTGGTGGTCGACGTGGTGAGCCCGGACAATCGTGACATCAACCTTTTCGTCGAGGGACCGACGCCGGACTGGTCGCTGCCGGTTCCGACCTTGCGGGCAAACAGCCCGCCGGGCGTCAAACGCTTCAGCTTCGCGCTTGACGGCGTCCCGCCGGGGGTCAATCCCGATGGCGCCGCGCTCAAGCTGACCCTGGTCGACGGCGAGAAGGCCTACGAGTTCAACGTCAATCTGAATTGAGCCGAAACTCGGTGTCGTCCCCGCCTGGTGCGCAATTGCGCACTGGAGCGGGGACCCATAACCCCAGTCCTGAGTTGTTTGCGCGAACCAGCCGTCACGTCGTTCGTCGCGCCAAGAACCGCCTGGGGTTATGGGTCCCGGCTCGGCGCTCGCTCGAGCGGCGCTACGCGCCGCGCGCTCACTTGGCCGGGACGACAACTGGGGTGGGCGCCGCCCAACCCAATCTTAACGAATGGTTGATAGAGGGAATCGGGACCGCATCGCGCGGCACCCATTTGAGGATTCCCGCACCGTGGCCGTGATGGACGCTCCGCCCGCAATCGATCCGCGAAGCGGCCTGGTCGCCAGGCTGCGGTCCCTGTTCGTGGCCGGCCCCAACGAGGCCTCCGTCACCAAGCGGCTCGCCGGCACGATCTTCATCATCCGTGTCCTGAGTGCGGCGCTGGCCTATCTCGCGCAGATCCTGCTGGCGCGCTGGATGGGCGGCGCCGAATACGGCACCTACGTCTATGTCTGGACCTGGGTGCTGCTGCTCGGCAGCGTGATGGACTTCGGCCTTTCGACCTCGGCGCAAAAGATCATTCCCGAATATCGCGCGCGCGACGAGCACGCGCTGCTGCGCGGCTTCCTGACGGGAAGCCGCTGGATGGCATTTTTGGTGTCCACACTGGTTTCGCTGGCGCTGGCGGGCCTCGTGAAAGCTCTGTCGCCGTGGATCGATCCCGAGGCGGTCCTGCCGCTTTATATCGGCTGCCTGATCCTGCCCGCTTTCGTCGTCGCCAACACCCAGGACGGCATCGCGCGCTCGCATGACTGGATGCAGCTCGGCCTGATGCCGCAATTCATCGTGCGCCAGGGCTTGATCATCGCCCTCACCGCGGGCGCCTTGGTTCTCGGTATTCAGCTCGGCGCCAGCGCCGCGATGCTGGCCAGCGCCGTCGCCGTCTGGGTCGCGATGACCGGGCAGATGCTGGTGCTGAACCGGCGCCTCGCCGCGCATGTCGCACCGGGACCGAAGGCCTACGATATCAGCGGCTGGCTCGCGGTCTCGCTGCCGATCCTGCTGGTCGAGGGCTTTTACCTGCTGCTCTCCTACACCGACGTGCTGGTGCTGCAGCAGTTCCGCCCCTCCGAGGAGGTTGGCGTCTACTATGCCGTCATCAAGACGCTGGCGCTGGTCTCGTTCATTCATTACGCGATGGCAGCGACCACGGCGCATCGCTTTGCCGAATACAACGCGGCCGGCGACCGCGAACGGCTCTCGGCGTACGTTACGCATGCGATCAAATGGACGTTCTGGCCGTCCCTGGCGGCGACCGCGCTGCTGCTCGTGTTCGGCAAGCCGCTGCTGTGGCTGTTCGGCCCGCGCTTCACCGATGGCTACGACATCATGTTCATCGCCGCCATCGGGCTGGTCGGGCGCGCCGCGATCGGCCCGGTCGAGCGGCTCCTGAATATGCTCGGCCACCAGAATGTCTGCGCCGCGGCCTACGCGGCCGCCTTCGTGATGAATCTCGTGCTCTGCATCGTGCTGGTGCCGCGCTTCGGCGGCCATGGCGCCGCGGCTGCGACCTCGATCGCGCTGGTGTTCGAGACCGTGCTGCTATTCTGGATCGTGCGCCGGCGGCTCGGCCTGCACGTGCTGGCGTTCGGGAAGGCGTGACGCTTTTCCCGTCGTCATGGCCGGGCTTGTCCCGGCCATCCACGTCTTATGCATCGAGGCATTTTAGACGTGGATGCCCGCGACAAGCGCGGGCATGACGAGCGAGTGCAAACATCTCAGATCGCGATCGCTCAACCGTAGCGCAGCTTCAGCCCCAGAATCGCACCGACCAGGCCGAGCGTGACCACATTGGCGACCACGATCGGCAGATCGCCGATCAGCGCGCCGTAGAGCAGCCACAGCGAGTTGCCGGTCACCAACAGGGTGAACATCATCACCGACACGTCGCGGGTCGACTGCGTCCGCCAGGCCTTGATGACCTGCGGCAGGAATGAAACCGTCGTGCAGCAAGCCGCCGCAAGACCAATCAGGGTCGTGATCAGCAAGATGAAGTCCTGTTCGCGCTCAGGGCATGATCCGAACGAGTGCGTCGCGGCTCTTCGAAAGGATCATGCCCCAAGACAATAGCCGGGCGAATCGAAGCCCCTGCCGAAGCTCTAATGCCTCCTGGCAGGGACTTCAAATCAGCGCTGCTCTGCAAATCTGCGGTACTCCGCAAAACTGCTGGTTATCCCTACTGCGTCATGAGACCCTCATGGTGAGGAGCGCGCTCTTGCGCGCGTCTGCGGACGATGCTCCGCATCGCTCGGCGAACCATGAGGCCCAGATGCGGAATTCCGGGCCTCATCCTTCAAGACGCGGCGAACACGCCGCTCCCCGGGGATGAGGGGATATAGCCGTTCATGCCGCGGTCGGTTTACTCCGCGGTCCAGCCGCCATCGATCGAGAGATTGGCGCCGGTGATCTGGGCGGCGTCGTCGCCGCACAAAAACAGCGCCAGCGCTGCGACCTGCTCGACGGTGACGAATTCCTTGGTCGGCTGCGCGTCGAGCAGCACGTCCTTGATGACCTGCTCCTTGGTCATGTTGCGCGCCTTCATCGTCTCCGGGATCTGGTGCTCGACCAGCGGCGTCCAGACATAGCCCGGGCTGATGCAGTTGCAGGTGATCTTGGAGGTCGCAACTTCCAGCGCCACGGTCTTGGTCAGCCCCGCGATGCCGTGCTTGGCCGACACATAGGCGGACTTGAACGGCGAGGCGACCAGCGAATGCGCCGACGCCGTGTTGATGATGCGGCCCCAGCCGCGCTTCTTCATGCCGGGCACCGCCGCGCGGATGCCGTAGAACGCCGACGACAGATTGATCGCGATGATCGCTTCCCATTTCTCCGGCGGGAATTCCTCGATCGGAGAGACGAACTGGATGCCGGCATTGTTGACCAGGATGTCGACACTGCCAAAGGTCTTCTCGCCGAGCGCGATCATCTCGGCGATCTCGGCGGCCTTGGTCATGTCGGCCGCCGAATACGCCGCCTTGACCTTGAAGTCCGTCTCGATGGCCGAGCGCTCCTTCTCGATGTCGGCGGGCGCACCGAACCCGTTGATCACGACGTTTGCGCCGGCGCTCGCGAAGGCCCGCGCATAGGCGAGCCCGATGCCGCTCGTGGAGCCGGTCACGACCGCGGTCCTGCCTTTCAAATTCGTCATCGCCTTCACTCCTGTTTGCCGTTGATGGTCAGCGTACCGTCGCCGGTGAGATCGTAGGTGACCATGGTCTCGCCGGATTGCGGCCGTTCGAGCCAATCCTTGTGGCGCATCGACAGATGGACGTCGCGTGCGCCCGCGTTCCAGTGCTCCACCATGGCGAGGTGGGAGAAGTCATAATCCTTCGACGAGGTCTCGTAGTTCTTGCTGCGATAGATCAGGTGGACCACCGTGACGGTGTTCTCCTTCGCGGCCTTGCAGAGGATCTCGACCGAGGGATCGTTCTTCAGGTAATCCGGCAGTTTGGTAATCAGGTCGCGCAGCGCCCTGCGCGTGTTGTGGATCTCCCGGTTCTTGTCCGTGTTCATGCGCGTGCGGCTGGAGAAGCGGATGTCCTTTTCGCGCTCAGCGGCTTCCAGGAGCGTCTGCGGCAAGAGGCCGCGCGCGGAAAACAGATCGACCTGGAAGATCAGCAGGTCGCGGTCGGTTTCGGCATCCAGCACATAGTCGAGCGGCGTGTTGGAGGCGATGCCACCGTCCCAGTAATGCTCGCCCTCGATCTCGACCGACGGGAAGCCGGGCGGCAGCGCGCCGGACGCCATGACGTGCTCGGGGCCGATCTTCTTGCCGAGCTTCTTGAATTCGAAATTGTCGAAATACCTGAAATTGCCTGTGGTGACGCCGACGGCACCGACGCTGAGCCGGCATTTCAGGTCGTTGATGCGGTCGAAGTCGACCAGCCGCTCCAGCGTCCGCTTCAGCGGCGCGGTGTCGTAATAGCTCTGCGATTCCGGATGCCCCGGTGGCCACAGCAGTGCGGGTGGGATGCGCGGCGTGAAGAAGCCGGGGACGCCGAAGGCCGCGATCAGGGCCGCGCTGGTCTCGTTGAAGACCGAGCGGCTGCGGTCGCTCGAGCCCAGCGGCTTCCAGGGCACCGGCGCCGAGACCATGTTCCAGAATTCTTTCAGCTTCTCGACGCGCGTATCAGGCTCGTTGCCGGCGATGATCGCGGCATTGACGGCGCCGATCGAGATGCCGGCCACCCATTCGGGCTCGAAGTCGAAGTGGCACAGCGCCTGGTAGGCGCCGGCCTGGTAGGAGCCCAGTGCGCCGCCGCCTTGCAGCACCAGCACGGGCAGTGCTCTGGCTGGCGCGGAGGGCGGGGCCTGATGGTGGTCGTGATCGGTCATGAAGGGTCAATCAATGGAACAAATGACGCCGCACCGTGGCGTCAGATGCAGCCAGCGTCAATCGACCTCAGTGCAGATCTGCATCACGGACAGTTTATTCCGGGCCGCCGTCCGGACCCATGGGCCTCGCACGTCACGCGTCCGTCGATGCGAGGATCAGCGTCCAGAACACCTTGTATTTGGTATTCGGAGCATAGCTCGCCGCAATGCCCAGTTTTGTGACACCGCCCTTGAGCATGTTGGCCCGGTGCGGCGGCGAGTCGCGCCAGCCGGAAAAGGCTTCGGCCAGCGTGTGATACCCGGCGGAGACATTCTCCACCGCCTGTGTCGCCGGATATCCTGACCCGTTGAGACGTTTGGCGAGCGGCGCCTTGGCATCATGATCGAGCTTGTTCTGGCTCGCCATCGTCTGCGCCTGCACCTGCGCGAGCTTCATCAGGTCGGGATCGATCGCGACCGCGCCAAGCCCGTTGTTCTGGCGGTATTGCGAGATCATCGTGGCGGCAGCGGCCGCGTCCAGTTGCGCGCCGGGCGTTGCCATGTCCGCATACATCGCGGGCTGCTCGATCGGAGCTTCCGCGGCGCAGGCCGCGAGCAACAGCAATCCGGTGACGGCGATGATCGCTCGTTTCATTCCTTGATGATCCGTTAATGCAGAAGTACGAACACGAGACGTTTCTCGCACGCGAACCGTAGCCGAATGGTGAACGATCGAAGCCTGCTTAGCTGCAGCGACCTTGATGCGGTAAACCGCGCGCGCGGACCGCTTTTGTTCCGGCGCGACCGCGGCGTCAACCGAGATATCCGGCCTCAGGCGGCGAAAATGCGGTAACGGCGTGGCGTCAGTCCGACCATTTCGCCGGGATGCAGGTCGCGCTCCCGCGGAACATCGATCTCGATCGCGGTAGCCCCTTCGGCGAGCGCCACTTCGGCGCGCTGGACGGGTCCGAAACTGCGCACCTGCACCACCTCGCCGCGGAGCGCGCCGCTGCCGGCCGGCTCGATCAGGAGATCGTGGCGGCGGACATAGAGCTGCGAGGGACCGCTCAGCTCGCCCTCGGGGGCGATGTCGATCCTGGCTCCGTTCAGCCGCACCGCGCCGTCATCGACCACGACCGGCAGCACGATCGACTCACCGATGAAGCCGTGCACGAAGGCCGTCGCCGGACGGTCATAGACCTCGCCGGGCGTCCCGATCTGCTCGATGCGGCCCTTGTCCATCACCACGACGCGGTTGGCGACCTCGAGCGCCTCTTCCTGGTCATGGGTGACGAAGATCGAGGTCACGTTGATCTCGTGATGCAGGTTGCGCAGCCATTTGCGCAGCTCCTTGCGGACTTTTGCATCGAGCGCGCCGAACGGCTCGTCGAGCAGGAGAATACGCGGCTCGATCGCGAGCGCGCGGGCCAGCGCGATGCGCTGGCGCTGGCCGCCGGAGAGCTGGTTCGGATAGCGGTCCGCCAGCCAGTCGAGCTGCACCAGTTCGAGCAGCTGCTTCACCCGGGCGCGGATGGCAGCCTCGTCCTTGCGCACGGCGCGCGGCTGCACGCGCAGCCCGAAGGCGACGTTCTCGAACACGCTCATGTGGCGGAACAGCGCATAGTGCTGGAACACGAAGCCGACATGGCGCTCGCCCGCGCCGCGCGCCAGCGCATTCTCGCCGTCAAACGACACCTCGCCGGAATCCGGCCAGTCGAGGCCGGCAATGATTCTCAAGAGCGTCGTCTTGCCCGAGCCGGAGGGGCCGAGCAGCGCCAGCAGCTCGCCGTCGGCGACCCTGAGATCGACGCCGTCGAGCGCCGCGAACGCGCCGAACCGCTTGACGAGGTTTTTGACTTCAATGGTCATCGGACAGCTTTCCTTCGTCGAGATGCCGCTCGAGCAGCGCCTTGGCGATCAGCGTGATCAGCGCCAGCATCGCGAGCAGCGAGGCGATCGCGAACGCGGCAACGAACTGGTACTCGTTGTAGAGAATCTCGACCACCAGCGGCATGGTATTGGTCTCGCCGCGGATGTGACCGGACACCACCGACACCGCGCCGAATTCGCCCATCGCGCGCGCGTTGCAGAGCAGGACGCCGTACAGCACGCCCCATTTGATGTTCGGCAGGGTGACGCGAAAGAACGTCTGCAGGCCGGAGGCGCCGAGCGAGATCGCCGCCTCCTCCTCCTGCGTGCCCTGCTCCTGCATCAGCGGAATCAGCGCGCGGGCGACGAATGGAAACGTCACGAATGTGGTGGCGAGCGCAATGCCGGGAACCGCGAACAGGATCTGGATATCGTGGCTCTGCAGCCAGCTGCCAAAATAGCCCTGGGCGCCGAACAGCAGCACGAACACCATGCCCGAGATGACGGGGCTCACCGAGAACGGCAGGTCGATCAGGGTGATCAGGATGGTCTTGCCGGAAAATTTGAACTTTGCGATGGCCCAGGCCGCGACCAGCCCGAACACCATGTTGAGCGAGACGGAAATCAAGGCCACCAGCAGCGTCAATCTGATCGCCGACAGCGCCTCCGGCTCGGCCAGCGCCGCGAGGTAAGCTGTCATGCCGCGGGAAAAGGCCTGCGCGAACACCATGACCAGCGGCAGCACGACGAAGACGCCGAGAAAGATCATGGCTGTGGCGATGATCGCAATGCGGACGGTGGACGGTTCGGTGCGAACCTGCGCCGCTGCGCGCGCGGACGTGCCTGCGTCGCTCGACGCGACCGACCGCCGCGATCGCTCCCGCTGCAATGTCATCTCGATGCTCATGGGATGCTCTCTGGCCGGCCGGTCTATGGCGCGGGCGCGCGGCGATGCGCCCAGCGCTGCAGCCGGTTGACGACGAAGATGATCAGGAACGACACGATCAGCATCACCAGCGCAATCGCGGTCGCGTCGGCATAGCGGAACTCCGACAGGCGGATCACGATCAGCAGCGGCGCGATCTCCGAGACGTTCGGCAGATTGCCGGCGATAAAGATCACCGAGCCATATTCGCCGACTGCGCGCGCGAAGGCGAGCGCGAGCCCGGTGAGCAGCGCCGGCAGCAGGCTCGGCAGGATCACCCGCGTGATGGTGTGCCAGCGGCTGGCGCCGAGGCTCGCCGCCGCCTCCTCGATCTCGGGGTCGAGATCGATCAGCACCGGCTGCACGGTTCGCACCACGAAGGGGATGCCGATGAAGACCATCGCGACGAAGATGCCGAGCGGGGTGAAGGCGACCTTGATGCCGACTGCGGCGAGCGGCGCGCCGAGCCAGCCCTTTTCCGCAAACAGCGCGGTCAGCGCAACGCCAGCAACCGCGGTCGGCAGCGCGAAGGGAATGTCGACGATGGCATCGAACAGCCGGCGGCCCGGAAAGCGGTAGCGCACCAGCGCCCACACCACGATCGTTCCCATCACCAGGTTGACGCAGGCCGCCGCGAACGCGAGACCGAACGAAATCTTCAGCGCATTGAGCGTGCGCCGGCTCGCCACGATGGCCCAGAGCTGATCGGGGCTGAGTTCGAGCGTCTTCAGGAAAAGACCGGCGAGCGGAATCAGCACGATCACCGACAGCCAGGTGAGCGTCAGCCCCATGGTGAGAGGAAAGCCCGGCAAGGTCGAACGGCGTGTCAAGATCGCGCTCACAGATCCTCCACTTCAGTTCCGGTAGATCTGGTCGAACACGCCGCCTTCGCCAAAATGTTCCTTCTGCGCCCGCGTCCAGCCGCCGAACACGGCATCGATGGTGAAGAGCTCGACCTTGGCGAAGGAGTCCGCGTGTGCCTTCTCGATCTCCGGATCACGCGGACGATAGAAATTGCGCGCGGCGATCTCCTGGCCCTCCTTCGTGTACCAGAATTTCAGATAGGCCTCGGCGACCTCGCGCGTGCCCTTCTTGTCGGCAACCGAATCCACGACGGCAAGCGGCGGCTCGGCGAGGATCGACAGCGGCGGCGCGACGATCTCGAACTTGTCCTTGCCGAACTCGCGCAGCGCCAGATACGCCTCGTTCTCCCAGGCCAGCAGCACGTCGCCGACGCCGCGCTCGACGAAGGTGACCGTGGCACCGCGCGCGCCGGTGTCGAGCACCGGAACGTGCTTGTAGAGTTCGGCGACGAACTCTTTCGCCTTCTCAGCCGAGCCGAACTTCTTCTCAGCAAAGCCCCAGGCGGCGAGATAATTCCAGCGCGCGCCACCCGAAGTCTTCGGGTTCGGCGTGATGATCTCGACGCCTGGCTTGAGCAGGTCGCCCCAATCCTTGATGCCTTTCGGATTGCCCTTGCGCACCAGGAACACGATGGTCGAGGTGTAGGGCGAGGCATTGGACGGCAGCCGCTTCTGCCAGTCGCTTGTCACTAGGCCCTTGGCCGCGATGGCGTCGATGTCATAGGCCAGTGCCAGCGTCACCACGTCGGCCTTCAGCCCGTCGATGACCGCGCGCGCCTGCGCGCCCGAGCCGCCATGAGACTGCTTGATCTCGACGCTCTTGCCGGTCTGCTTTTCGTAGGCAGTGGCAAACGCCTTGTTGAAATCGACGTAGAGCTCGCGCGTCGGATCGTAGGACACGTTGAGCAACGTCACATCGGCCGCGAATGCCGTAGTCGTCCAGATCAATGCCGCAAGGATCGACAGTCCACGACGGATCATCGCCATCTCCTGTTTCCTCTGCAACACCATTGTTGCCGAGGCATGCGACATAACTCGCGGCGAAACCACCTCAAGTCAACGAAACCGGATTTTGTTGTTTGCGCGGCGACAGCGTCGTTGTGCTATCGCGCGCTGACGGTGTGGATTCCGCATTCCGTCTTGGGCCGACCGCGCCAGCGGCCGGCGCGCGCATCCTCATCCGGTGAGGTGCGCGAGGTGCAGGGCATGCAGCCGACCGAAAGATAGCCGGAAGCCTGCAGCGGATGCTGCGGCAGATTGGCGCCATGAAAAATTGCCGCAATGTCGTCGCGCGAGATGTTGGCGAACGGATTGAATTTCAGCCGCTCGCCATCCTCCTCCACGACTGCGATCGCGGCGCGCGCGCCGCCCTGAAAGCGCTTGCGGCCGTTGATCCAGGCGGAGAATGGCGCGAGCGCCCGCGCCAGCGGCTCGACCTTGCGGATCCGGCAGCAGGCGTCCGGATTGGAGAACCAGAGGTCGCGTTCCGGATCCTCGCGCGACAGCGCCTCTTCCGAGGGCTTGATCGAGCGCACGTCGGTGAGGCCCAATTTTTGGATCAGCGTATCGCGATAGGCGAGCGTCTCCTCGAACAGCCAGCCGGTGTCGAGAAAGATCACGGGGATCGCGGGATCGACATCCGCCGTCACCTTCAGCAGGGCCGCCGATTCGGTGCCGAACGACGACACCACGGCCAGCCGCTCGCGGCCCACGATCTTTAGCGCGGTTGCGATCACCTCGCGAGGGGCCGCATCGCGCAGCGCATGATCGAGCTCAGCCGCAGTTGGCCGCGCACCGGCCGGTCGCAAGGAGGCTTGTGGTGCATGCGCGTTCATAGGCCCGCACTCTCGGAATGGCGCAGCTGCATGCGCCGGTGCAGCGCGGTGATGCGGCCGTCGCCGGTGGGCTGGTAAAACACCGAATAGCGCTTCACGGTCTGGGCGAACGCTTCCGCATCGGCCTGCTTCTTCACTTCAAAACTGTCGAAGCCGGCGCGCAGCATGAACACGAACTGGTCGCGCAGCACCTGGCCGGTGGCGCGCAGCTCGCCGCGCCAGGCGAAGCGCTCGCGGAGCAGGCGGGCCTGGCTGTAGGCGCGGCCATCGCGAAACGTCGGGAACACCAGCGCAACTACAGCCAGCCGGCCGAGATGGGGCACGAGATCATCGACGTCGCGGCTGTTGGGCCAAATCACGCCGGCCTTGCCCGGCCGCGCCAGGATCGCGTCCGGATCCTGCAGAAAACGCTTCGCCGTCACCAGCACGGCGCCCTCCACGGGGAGCTCCGCGTCGTCGGCAACATGCGCGAACGCATCCGTGATGATCTGTCCGCCTTTAACGAGTGGCATAGACGCGCTCCCTGAACGGTTCGACGCCGAGCCGCTTCACCGTGTCGATGAACAGCTCGTCGGGGTTGTGGCGCAATGCCAGATAGGCTTCGACGATGTCCTCGACGACGTCGGCAACCTCGCCATACGGCACCGCGGGCCCGATCAAGGCGCCGAGTTCGGCGTTTTCGTCGGCGCGGCCGCCGATCGTGATCTGATAGAACTCCTCGCCGTTCTTCTCGACACCGAGAATGCCGATATGGCCGACGTGATGATGGCCGCAGGCATTGATGCAGCCGGAGATGTTGATGTGCAGCCGGCCGACCAGGTTGGCGGTGTCGTGATTGGCGAAACGCCGCGTCAGCTCCTGCGCGATCGGGATCGAGCGCGCATTGGCGAGCGAGCAGTAGTCCAGGCCCGGGCACGCGATGATGTCCGACACCAGGTTGACGTTGGGCGTCGCCAGCCCGATCTTGTCGAGCGCCTTCCACAGCGCCGGCAGGTCGCGCCGCGCGACATGCGGCAGCGCCAGGTTCTGCTCATGGCCGACGCGGATCTCGCCAAACGAATATTTGTCGGCGAGATCGGCCAGCGCATCCATTTGCTCGGCGGTGGCATCGCCGGGCGGCGCGCCGACCGGCTTTAGCGAAATCGTGACGATCGAATAGCCCGAGGTCTTGTGCGCAAAGGTCGAGTTCTTGCGCCAGGCCTCGAACTTCGGATCACCCGCGGCCCTTTTCAGCTCCTCGGGATTATGGGGGAGCTTTTCGTAAGAAGGATAGAAGAAGCGCGAGCGGATGTCCTCGACGACGTCGTCATCGATGAGGAGTGCGTCACTCTTCATCTGCCGCCATTCCTCGTCGACCTCGGCGGCAAATTTCTCGATGCCGAGCTCGTGCACCAAAATCTTGATGCGCGCCTTGTAGATGTTGTCGCGGCGGCCGTACTGGTTGTAGACGCGCATGATCGCTTCGAGATAGCTCAGGATGTCGCGACCTGCCACGAACGGCTTGACGGTTTTCGCGATGAACGGCGTGCGACCGAGCCCGCCGCCGACCAGCACCTCGAAACCGGTCTCGCCGTCGGCGTTCTTGTGCAGGCGGAGGCCCACGTCGTGGATCTTGATCGCGGCGCGGTCATGCTGTGAGGCGGTGATCGCGATCTTGAACTTGCGCGGCAGGAACGAGAATTCCGGATGCAGCGTGGTGTATTGCCGCATCAGTTCGGCCCAGATGCGCGGATCCTCGATCTCGCCCGGCGCGACCCCGGCCCACTGGTCCGAGGTGACGTTGCGCGTGTTGTTGCCCGAGGTCTGCATCGCGTGAATGCCAACGTCGGCGAGATCGCCGAGGGCGTCCGGCAGGTCCTTCAGCTTGATCCAGTTGAACTGGATGTTCTGGCGTGTGGTGAAATGGCCGTAGCCGCGATCGTAACGCCGCGCCACATGCGCCAGCGCCCGCAACTGCCGTGACGACAGTGTGCCATAGGGAATGGCGACGCGGAACATGTAGGCATGCAGCTGAAGGTACACGCCGTTCTGCAGCCGCAGCATCTTGAACTCGTCTTCGGTGAGCTCGCCGGACAGGCGGCGCTTCACCTGGTCGCGGAATTCGGCGACGCGCTCGTTGACCAGCGTGCGGTCGATCTCATCATAAGCGTACATGAGCGGAGCGCCTTACGCCTGGACCGGCAGGCCGATCGCGGGAAGCAGGGTGATCGTGACCCCGGAGCGGCGGATCTGCTCGCGAAGATTGCCCGGGGCGATCTTGCCGTCGGTGACCTCGACCGGCGCGATATAGGCGCCGACCGCGCCGACGTCATCGGCGACGGATTCGGCCAGCAGCGTGCGCGCCTCATCGGCCGCGCGGACGATGGCGGCATGGGCGAGATCGGTCGACCAGTCCTTCGCCGTGGTCCGGTAGATCACAGCGCCGTCGATGGTGCGGTTGGCCGTGACGACCGAGGGCCCTGTGATCTTGATCTTCTTCTGCTCGAGCGGAGAGGTCATGGGACGGATTCCGAAAGATTTTGAAACGTGCCGATTGAGGTAGAGGACGATTGCTGCGGTGTCTAGGGTTGACTGGAATTTTTTTCTATCTATGTGTCTGTAACGCGCCTGAAAGAGAAATTTATTTCTTCTATGAGGCGCATCAGATATGGAATTTTCTCCTCCAGAGACCGAGCCCGAGAGATGCATCTTCTCAACAGTGAATCCGCAAAGGACCGGCTGCCCCGCGTCAGCCTCAATCAAGCATCTTCCGTGCCGCAGATTCTGCCCGGGGTGCCCAGCATGGACCACCTCGACGCGCTGGAGGCGCAGAGCATCTACATTTTCCGCGAGGCGTTTGCACGGCTGAAGAAGCTGGCGCTGCTGTGGTCGCTCGGCAAGGATTCCAACGTGATGATCTGGCTTGCGCGCAAGGCCTTCTTCGGCAAGGTGCCGTTCACCGCGATGCATGTCGACACCGGCAAGAAATTTCCCGAGATGTACGCCTTCCGCGACGCCTACGCGAAGGAGTGGGGACTTGATCTGAAGGTCGAGCCCTGCCCGCCGATCGACGCGGTCGACCCGACGCTGCCGCCGGCCGCGCGCTCGGCCGCGCGCAAGACCGAGGGACTGAAGCTCGCGCTGGTCAAGCACGGCTTTGACGGCCTTATCGCCGGCATCCGCCGCGACGAGGAAGCGACGCGCGCCAAGGAGCGCGTGTTTTCGCCACGCGGCGCCGAGGGCGGCTGGGACGTGCGCGACCAGCCACCGGAGTTCTGGGACCAGTTCAACGCCTCGCCGCCGCCGGGGGCGCACTTACGCATCCATCCGATCCTGCATTGGACCGAGGCCGACATCTGGGCCTACACGCGGCGCGAAAACATCCCGATCATCCCGCTCTATCTGGCCAGGGACGGCAAGCGCTATCGCTCGCTCGGCGATCAGGACATCACTTTTCCGGTCGCGTCCGGCGCATCGAACATCGACGAGATCCTGGTCGAGCTGGAACAGACCAAGGTGCCGGAGCGCGCCGGCCGCGCACTCGACCACGAAACCGAAGATGCCTTCGAGCGACTCCGCGTCGCCGGCTATCTCTAGAAAACTTCTCGCGTAGCAGCCATGAACATGATCCTCCCCAAAACCCTGTCGGCCACCCCGAACGGCACCACCCGCCCGCAAGTGCGCATCGTCATCGTCGGCCATGTCGATCACGGCAAGTCGACGCTGGTCGGCCGCCTGCTGCATGAGACCGGTAGCCTGCCCGAGGGCAAGCTGGAAATGCTGAAGGCTGTCAGCGCAAGGCGCGGCATGCCGTTCGAATGGTCGTTCCTGCTCGATGCGCTGCAGACCGAGCGCGACCAGGGCATCACCATCGACACCACGCAGATCCGCTTCCGCACCAATGCGCGCGACGTCGTGCTGATCGATGCGCCGGGCCATGCCGAATTTCTGCGCAACATGATCACCGGCGCGTCGCAGGCCGACGGCGCGGTGCTGATCATCGATGCCCTGGAAGGCGTGCGCGACCAGACCCGCCGTCACGGCTATCTCTTGCATCTGCTCGGCATCAAGCAGGTCGTGGTGGTCGTCAACAAGATGGACCGCGTCGACTTCGCTGCTTCTCGGTTTACCGAGATCAGCGACGAGATTTCCGCGCACCTGACCGGCCTCGGCGTCAACCCGGCGGCGATCATTCCGATCTCGGCACGCGACGGCGACGGGGTGAAAATCCATACGCCGCGGATCGGCTGGTATCGCGGACCGACCGTGGTCGAGGCGCTGGACGCGCTCGAGCCGGCGCGGCCGCTGGAGGCGCTGCCGCTGCGGTTGCCGGTGCAGGCGATCTACAAGTTCGACGACCGCCGCATCGTCGCGGGCCGCATCGAATCGGGCAGCCTCAGCGCCGGCGACGAGATCGTCATCATGCCGGCCGGCAAGATCGCGAAGATCAAGACGGTCGAGAGCTGGCCGGTCACGCCGCTCACGGCCAGGCAGGGCGCCGGCCGCTCGGTCGGCATCACGCTCGACCGCGAGCTGTTCGTCGAGCGCGGCGACGTGATCGCACATGTCGGCCAGAGTCCATCCGATACCCGCCGGCTGCGCGCCCGGATTTTCTGGCTGCACGACAAGCCGCTCGCGGTGGGCTCTGCGATCCTGGTGCGACTCGGCACGCGCGAGGCGCGCGCCGTCGTGGTCGCAATCGACAAGGCGGTCGATCCCGGCGAATTGTCGAGCGTCGAGAATGCCGCGATCGGCCGCAACCATGTCGGCGAGATCGACATCTCGCTGGCGCAGCCGATCGCCGCGGATGCCTATGCCAATAATCCGCGCCTCGGCCGCCTGGTCATCGAGCTCAACGGCCGCATCGCCGGCGGCGGCCTCGTGCTGTCGGTCGACGCCGCGCGCCGCGCCGCCCCCGTCGACATCGTGCCGGTGGAATCGGCGCTGCGCCCCGACGAGCGCTCCGCGCGCTATCGCCACAACGGCGCGGTGGTCTGGCTCACCGGCCTGCCCGGCGCCGGCAAGTCGACGCTGGCGCGCGCGCTGGAGCGGCGGCTGTTTTCGCGCGGCGGCTCGCCGATCCTGCTCGACGGCGACACGCTGCGTGCCGGACTGAACGGCGATCTCGGCTTTTCGCCGGAAGACCGCAGCGAAAACATCCGCCGCATCGCCGAGGTCGCGACGCATCTCGCGCGCAACGGCCACATCGCCATCGTCGCGGCAGTCTCGCCGTCGCGCGACGACCGCGCCGCCGCGCGCCGCATCGCCGACACGGCATTCCGCGAGATCTATGTCGCGACACCCGCCGAAGTCTGCGAGGAACGCGACCCCAAGGGCCATTACGCCAAGGCGCGCGCCGGCGCGCTAACGGGCTTTACCGGGATCGGCAACGACTACCAGCCGCCCGAGACCAGCGAGCTCGTGATCGACACCTCGACCCGTCCGCTCACCGACGCCACCGACGAGATCGAGCGGATGCTGGCGTCAACCGGCATCCTGTTCGACGAGCTGACCGACCTGGCTGCGAATATTTGAACAAGCCGCGTAGGGTGGGTTTAGCGGCCGCCGTCCTCGACAGATCCGCAGAGACCAGCGCGAGATGGCGGTCGCGTCACCCACCGATCCCGTTTGCGGCGGCTGGCATCAAACGGTGCGTCACGGATGGTGGGTTGCGCGCCTGCCTTTGCCTCTTCGAGGCAAAGCAGGCGCCAGCCCACCCCACGCTCGCTCGCAGTTGTGGGCGTCACCAGCCGAGTTCACGCAGATAGGCGGCGCGGGCGCCAATGCCGGTGTGCGTGAAATCGGTGAAGACCCCATCCACGCCGAGACGAAAGAACTTCAGATATTCCAGGCTTGGATCGCCGTGATAGTCGGCCGCCAGATATTTCTTCTCGTTCCGGAACGTGAAGACATGCACGAACAGGCCGAGCTTGTGCGCGTCGGCGACGACGCTGGTTGCGTCCTGCGTTGACGACTGCGGCGTCGATCCCTTGAACGGCGTGCCATCGGCGTTAAAGTCGTTCCAGGGCGAGATCTTGTACGGGACGATATAGACCTTCCACGGTCCGATTCCGTCGGCATAGGTCTTGATCTCCGCAAGGCCCTCAGGCGTCAGCATCGCATCGTACAGGCGCGGGTCGCCCGCAACCGTCCAGTCGAACGGACGGGAATTGGCGATGTTGTCGAGCAGGACCTTGCCGGCCTTGAAGTCGACCCCGTTGCCGTCGATGAGCTGGACCTGCCGCGTTTCCAGGCCATGGCTGCGCATGTATTTCAGGCTGCCGGGCTCAAAGCTCTGAACGAAGATGGGGGCGTCCTTCGCGTTGAGGCCGTTATCGCTGATGATCTTGATCAGGGCGTCCTCGAGCGGGTGGCTGCCCGGCGCGCCGCAGCCATTGGCGATCGCCTGCGCATTGTTCCAGGTCGGATTCTTGGTTTCCGGATAGACGGAGATGACGCGCCCGGTCTCCTTGCTCTTGGCCTTGGCGACGTCGATGATGTCCTGGAAACTCAGGATCGGAAATTTGCCGTTGAAGATTTTTGGCCTTTCGCTCGCCGCATCATAGGTGGTGCCGGCGATCCAGTCCTTCAGCTCGGCCATGGTGAAATCGGTGATCGACCAGTCATTGCCATGGTCGTCGCCGTCGACGATCAGCGATTTCAGCACCGATTTGGGGTTGGCCGGATCGATGAGATCGGTCAAGTATTCAGCCGGCCCGCTGGTCGCGGATTGCGGCCATTTCACCTTGACGACGACGCCGGGCACCGTGCGCTTGCGGGTCGCAACGGCCGCATTGGTCTTCGCCACCTCGGCAATGTTGGTATTGTCGCTGAGCCAAGGATTGTGACGTGCCACCAAAATGCAATCCTTGGTCAAATGCAGGTCCTCTTCGAGGGAGTCGGTCCCGAGGGACGCGGCCAACTCATACGATGCCTCGGTCTCTTCAGGCATCAGTCCCGGCAAGCCGCGATGCCCGATGACCAGGGGCTGCTTTCCATCAAGGGTCAGGAAGGGTCTTGCACCGGCCTGCGCCGCAGCGGTTTGCGCTGACACCATCGATGTGGGGAGGAGCGCCAAGGCCGCTGCACCAAGCAGCATCGCTCCAACACACGCTCTCCGTCGTGAACGAGAGTTCATGGCCGCCTCCATCTTTTGAGTAGCATCACTTCTAATTGCCGAGCTGAATAGGTCGACGCTGGGTCTTCTTGTCCCAGTTTTCTGACAGTTGGATGACCGCTGGCGAGCCGCGCAGACAAAAGGTCCCGAGATACATGGGGATCTTCGAGAGCGCGGTCGTGGAGCACCGTCGGCGATCGGCCCGCCCTCCGTCTGACAAAGCATACGGCGTGGGGTGGGTTAGCGGCCGCCATACTCGACATCTCAGCCGAAACACCGGCGCGAAACGGCGGTCGCGTAACCCACCGATTTGGTTTTCTGCGCTTGCGGCTGGCATCAGACGTTGCATCACCATGGTGGGTTACGCGCCTGGCTTTGCCCCTTCGAGGCAAGGCAGGTGCTGCCCCACGCTGGGCCCAATTTCGGCAGTGGCTCGTCTCCACACCAGCATGCGGTTTCATCGTTTCGTGATGACAACTTCGAGGTACTCTCCCGGAACCACCATCGTCATGTCATCTGACGCGTTGAAGCAGCCGACGAGTTCGATGATGTCATGAGCGAGCGCCTTCCGGCCTCGTTCCTCGAGCATTGCAAACGCCTTGAGCATTGGCCCGTAGGAGGTCCGGAAGAGATCGAGAAAATGCTGCGCCGAGCGATAGCGGAAGAAAAAGTTGCGTGGTTCCATCACCAGCTCAGACGACGCGGTGCCGAACGTCGATTTCAACCAGCTTTGTGTGCCCCAGAGCGCCGGGGATCTGACTCCGGCCGGTGGCGGCCGATGCGTCCCGATTGTCTTGAACAGTTGGCCAATGAACCCCTCGGGCGTCCAGTTCGCGAGACCGATCCGACCACCCGGCTTGGTCACACGCATGAGTTCGGCCGCGGCACGGTCCTGATCAGGGCTGAACATCACGCCGAACGTCGAAACCACAGCATCGAAGGACGCGTCCGCAAACGGCAGGTCCTCGGCATCGGCGACCTGGAACCGGACTTGAAGCGCTTCCGCCTCGGCGCGCTTGCGCGCACGCACGAGCAGCGGCTCGACGTAATCGGTCGACGTGACCTCGCACCAGCGCCGGGCGGCAGCTAGAGTGGCGTTGCCATTGCCGGCGGCGACATCGAGCACTGTCTGGCCGGCACGCAAGTCCATGCTCTCAGCCAACCGTTCACCGACGATCTGCAAAGTCGTACCAATGACGGCGTAGTCGCCGGAAGACCAGACCGCGTGCTGATTGGATTTCACAGCCTTCAGGTCCGGGGCAGGCTTTGCAGCCGTTTGCGGGCGACATTCAATGACTGTAGTCATGATCGTTCTCTCAAGAAGTCAGAGTTGCGATGCATCGCCGAAGGCGATGTAGACGTGCACCTTGCGTGCAATCTCGCGTGATCATTATGTCAGTCGCCGCCCCCCCTGAATGACTGGGATGCTTTAGCTCTTGCTCGAAAATCCTGAATGTCATCGGCCTTGCCGATCGTCCGGCAGGCTTGCTCGTGCGTCCGAACCCCACCCGACGCATCAGCATCCGAACAGGCTAGATCGGGCCGGTTCGCCAGTGGGCTGGCGAGCGGCCGACGAACTTCTTGAAGGCCCGGCTGAACGCAGCTTCAGACTCATAGCCGACCTCGTGAGCGATGGCGGCGACGCGGACGCCCGGGTCTGCCAGACGCCTGGCCGCCATCTGCATGCGCCACCGCGTGAGGTATTGAATCGGCGGATAGCCCACCAGCTGAGTGAATCGATCGGCCAGAACCGACCTTGAGGCAGCGGCTTCCGACGCGAGCTCCTCCAATGTCCAGGCGTGGGACGGCCGCGCATGCAACAGCGTCAGCGCACGGCCGACCAGAGGATCCCGCAATCCCGCGAGCCAGCCGGTGTTCGTGATCTCCAGCTGGTTCATGTGCAGCCGAATGACTTCAACGAACATCAGTTCAGAAAGCCGGTTGACGACACTTTGGCTGCCGGCCCGCTTGTTGCCAATTTCTGCGGTAGCGAAACGAATGAATTGATCAAGCAGACCATGTGACGCCGATGCGTCACGCCCAACCCGCATGAAGTGCGGCAGCGAATCGAGCAGGGGGTTGAATGGACGCACATCGCAATTGAAAAAGCCGCAAATCAAACGAGCATCGCCCGGACCATCGCCACCGGTCTGAAGCAGAAAGGGCTCGTCGCCTTCTTTCGACTTGCGGTACAGGTCCAGGCTCGGTTCAGCGCGCATGCCGGGCGCGCTCGAAACCACGTGAGGGTCGCCATGCGGGACCACCGCAATGTCGCCTTCTTGGAGCTGGATCGGCTCCGATGCGTGGTCTCCGACGAGCGCTATCCAGCACGAGCCCGCGGTGACGACATGATATTCGATCGTGTGCTGGGCGCCAGGCGCCAGCTCGCGGGTAACCTGTTCCGCAGGCGGCGCCTCAGCGACCCACGGCGACTTGGCCGTCACCTCGAAAAAGGTCGATCCGGATAGATGCACGGCCGAGAGAACCTCCGACAACGCGTCCGTACTCATCTTACGCTCCTTCGACGAAAGGCTGCGATATCCGCTTGGCGTCGTCCCGGACCCATAAGCAAGCCTTTGGGACGATCGGCAGGGAAGACTTACGAATTAGGATGGTCGAACAAAAGATCCAGCATCTCGGTCATTCGACGTCAGCGGTGACTGACATAGTGATCACATCCAGGGTGCAGGCAATGTTCGCCCTGATACGTCGCCTACGGCAATGTGTCGCATTTTGTGAATCCTGGCGAGGGCCATCATGACCATAAGACCTCAGGCTGCAGAATTCTTGCTTGCAGAACGCATCAATGATTTACCGGTACGCCTCGAATCGATTTTGGCGGCTTTCCTCGCAAATCGCGGGGATCCTTCCCGTGATGTGGATCGGGCCCTTGCCGACGATCCCGAACACCTCTTCGGGCACTGCCTGCGTGCCGCTATCATCGTGCGTGGTGACGATGCCGGCGCCCGATCCAAGCTCGTGGAAAGCATCATCGCAATTGAAACGATCTGCCAGAATGCTGATGATCACGCGCGCCGCCACGCTTTCGCGGCGCGCGCCTGGCTTGACGGCAATCACGCCCTCGCAGTCGAACGCTACGGAGCCATCATCGTCGATTTTCCACGCGACATTCTGGCGCTCGTCGTTGCGCACGCACTGGACTTCCGTCTGGGTCTGCGACGCATGCTGCGGGATCGCATCGCTCAAGTCCTGCCTGAATGGCATGCTGCTGTGCCCGGCTATGCAAGCGTTCTTGCGATGTATGCTTTCGGCCTCGAGGAGAATGGCCAGTATCGTCGCGCTGAGAGGATGGCGCGGCGTGCACTGGAGTTCGACCCGCGGCATCCCCGGGCCATACACGTCATCGTTCATGCAATGGAGATGCAGGGACGTGGCCGTGAAGGGCTCGAATTCCTTGCAGCCACGGAATCCGCATGGATCGATACAAGCTTTTCCGTCCATCTGGCCTGGCATCGAGCCCTGTTTCACTTCGACACCGATGATGTGGGGTCTGCGCTTGCCGTCTACGACAGCCAGATCGCGAACTCGCGCACCACGTCGGAACTCGCCGACGCCTCGGCATTGCTTTGGCGCCTGCAGCTCCGGAACATCCCGCTCGGCGCGCGCTGGTCGCGACTGGCTGATCTCTGGGAGACACAAGCATTCGCCGGCGCGCGGCCTTTTTACATCGCCCATGCGATGATGGCGTTTGCAGCGGCGGGCCGCGCCGCTGCCGTGCAGCGCATCTTCGATCTGTTGCGGCAAGCCGAGACCAGCGGTGCATTGGCCGCGCATGCCGAGGAGGACCTTATTCTGCCGCTTTGCGAGGCACTGTCCACCTTCGCGCGCGGTGACTATGCCGGTTGCGTGGAATGGCTTGGCCGCGTCCACCACATTGCGCATCAATGTGGCGGCAGCCACGCCCAATGCGATCTCATCCAATTGACATTCGTTGAAGCCGCATTGCGCGCGAACAAGGCCCATCTCGCGCGCGCGCTTGTGGCCGAGCGCACGGCGCAGAAGCCATCCAGCCGGCTCAATCGGCGGCTTCAGCGACGCCTGGCCTAACGGTCCCGCTCGGGACCATGGGGAAAGTGGCCGATGTCGAGCGCGCGCCAGGGCGCGAGTTGCCGGGGCGCGGTCTCCCCGGCAACAACTGATTTGCCCGACAAAGGCACAAAAGCGGATTGCGCCGCTACGCTCGCCAAGCGGCCGTAGCCGCGTAGGCGTCCTCGATCGATCCCCAAAGACCGAGACAGCTGTCGCGTAACCCACCCGTTTGCCGTCTCCGCGCTTGCGACTGGCATCAAACGTTGCGTCACGATGGTGGGTTACCGCACCTGCCTTCGCCTCTTCGAGGCGAGGCAGGCGCTACCCACCCTACGCTGCTGACCCATTGATCAGGCCAATGACATGTCCCCTTGTTTCCAGCGCGATCCCTGGTCCGGGTTTGATCTAGCGCAAAAAGCTTAGCTGCTTTCACGTTAGTCTTCACATACCCATCGAGCTTCGCGCCGAGCACTCTCAATGCTTCATTAGAGGCCGCAATGATCATTGAGCGCTTATCGGAAGAACACCGCAACATTGAGACGCTGCTCGCGATTCTCGAGCGGGAACTGGAGATTTTCGATCGCGGGAGCCGCCCTGACTATGAGGTCATTCGCGCGATTATTAGCTATTTCGAACTCTATCCCGAGATATACCATCATCCTCAAGAAGAGCTGGTCTTTGCCAAGCTGAAACTTCGCGATCCTGGTGCGGCTGCAAAGGTCGGCAACCTCACACTTGAGCACCAAAAAGGGAGCGAGCGGTTGCGCCGCGTCGCTCAGGCGGTCGACAGTGTCCTCGCTGATCGTGAAATCCTGCGCCAAAGCGTGGACACCGTCATTCGCGATTTCATAGAGAAAGAGCGACGTCACGTCCTGATGGAAGATCGTGATTTCTTTCCCGCCGCGCTCAAGGCTTTAAAGCCTGAGGATTGGACGGAGATCGCTTTGACCTCAACCAAGCAAGAGGATCCGCTGTTCAGCGAGGCCGCCGAAGAAACCTTCGCCGCGCTACGAGCGCGCATCTTGCAGTTGGAACAAGAGGCTGAAGCCGAACGACATTAGTCGAGCGTTGAATTGCGGTCGCGCGCCGGTCTTGAGGTCAATCGTGTTACCTTGAGGGCTGAGGTATATCTGAAAACTGCAAGTATGACGTCACAAGGCCGGAGTTTGATCGAACAAACTCCGGCGTCTGAGCATTCTTGCACGATTGTCAGGAATTAAGCGGCCTTATTCGGCACAGGCGCCTCGTTGAGGTCCACGTTCGGTGGAGCGCCCGTCTTGATATTGATCGTCTTGGTGGCTTTCGTCGCCTTGACGGGCTTCCTGATCGTGAGATGCAGTACGCCCTTATCGAAATGTGCGTCGACCGCACTATCTTCCGGCTCGAAAGGCAAGGACATAGACCGATAGAACGAGCCGTAGCTCCGCTCCTCGACGTGCCAGCTCTTCTCCTCCTTCGTACTTTGCGCCTTTTTCTCACCGGAAATGACCAATTGGTTTCCATCAAGGCTGACATTGATATCTTTCTCGTCCACGCCCGGAAGTTCAGCGGCTATTTCGAAGGCATCTCTTGATTCCGCCACGCTGATTGCCGGTGCGCCTGCCCCGATATTGGAAGAAGGCGAACTCTGATCGAAAGCACGAAACACGTTTTCCATTTCCCGCCGCATGGCCCGGAACGGGTCGAGTTCCTGGCCACCCAGCATCCACAATCTTGGAAGGCTCATCTGCTTTCTCCACGGCTTCGAGAATATCTAAATATGCTGCTCCTCCCGGTCCTGATCACCTTGATCCAGCTCAAATGGTCAAGCTTTTTCCGGCCAATGATCTGCGCTCGGAACTGAATCTTGGTTTCGCGGCAAGGTCCCGACATTCGGTGAGGATCATTCACGGTCAGGTCGATTGCGCAGCGGCACCCGCCATGTCGGCTGTACATCGACGACAGTTCGTTTCGCGTTCGCCATACAGGCCTTCTCCGCAGCGATTTCGCGATTCACGAGCAATGCGGAAGCGGGGTTCCGCTGTGGCTGCCCGCGCCTATGCTCAAGGACACTGCTGTTCACAGCGTCTCGTAGGAACGACTCGCGGTTTGCGGAATTGCCCGCAATGCCTGGCCTTGAGGGTCCTTGTGGCGGCTCCCGCAATTGCACAGACCGCGCCGCCCCTGCTGCGATGCACGAGTTGGAGTTCACATCATGAGCATCGACTTCAATCATACAATCCTCTCGGCGCGCCACAGCAAGGCCTCGGCTGATTTCCTGGCTGAGATGCTGGGGTTGCCGGCGCCGCGCCATTGGGGACCGTTCGAAATGGTCAGAACCGACAACGGTGCCAATCTCGATTACAAGGATTTCGAAGGCAAGATTGTCCGGCAGCACTACGCCTTCCTTGTCGGCGACGCGGAGTTCAACGCGATCTTCGCCAGGATTCGCGAGCGGAGGCTGTCTTACTGGGCTGATCCCGCCCAGCAAAAAGTGGGCGAAATCAACAACAACGACGGCGGGCGCGGTCTCTACTTCGAGGAGTTCAATGGCCACCTCCTCGAAATCATCACACGTCCCTACGGGAGCGGCGGCTGGAATCCGTGAGGGCAGCCGCCAGATCGGGTCTCAGCCATCTCCCCGAACAGGTCTCAGCCATCTCCCCGAACCAAACATCAAGCCGGGCGATGACAGCTGGAGATATTGGGCGCGGCGGAGTTTTGGCAGTGTCAAGCCGGGCGATGACGGCGAAAATGGTAGCCCGTTGGTCCCCCTTCCTTCGCCCCCGATTTTGAGGCTAAAAGAGCCCCCGAAAATCGGCCCGTTGCGGGGCCATCTTGCTGGTCTCGACCCGAGACCGGCACGGCCCATTCCTTGCGAGAAAAGCCCATCATGACGCGTGTCAAAGCTCACGGATTGCAGATCGCCCCGGTCCTGTTCGATTTCATCGCCAAGGAGGCGGCGCCGAAGACCGGGATCGATCCGGACGCGTTCTGGGCGGGGCTCGCAGCCATCGTCAGGGATCTCGGACCGCGCAATCGCGAACTGCTCGCGGTCCGCGACGCGCTGCAGGCCAAAATCGATGGCTGGCATCGCACGAGCAAGGGCAAGCCGTTCGACATCGGCGCCTACACTGCGTTCCTGAAGGAGATCGGCTATCTCTTGCCGGAGCCCGCGACCCACAAGGTCGAGACCGCCCCTGTCGACGAAGAGATCGGAAAAATTTGCGGCCCGCAGCTCGTCGTGCCGCTGACCAATGCGCGCTATGCGCTGAACGCGGCGAATGCGCGCTGGGGCTCGCTCTATGACGCGTTCTACGGCACCGACGCCATCCCGCATGATCCCGGCGAGAGCGGAAAGGGCTACAACAAGGCGCGCGGCGACAAGGTGATCGCAAAAGCCAAGGCGTTTCTCGATGCAGCCGCGCCACTTGCGACCGCAAGCCACACCGACGTCGTCTCCTACAGCGTGATCGCGGGCCAGCTCGCGGCGAAGCTGAAGAGCGGCAATGCGACCGCGCTGAAATCGGCTGCGCAGTTCGCCGGCTATCAGGGCGATGCTGCCGCGCCCTTGGCCGTGCTGCTGGTCAACAACGGCCTGCATGTCGAGATCAGGATTGACCGCAACCACGTCATCGGCAAGGACGATCCGGCCGGCGTCGCCGACATGATCCTGGAGTCCGCGGTCTCCACCATTCTCGACATGGAGGACAGCGTCGCCGCCGTCGACGCCGAGGACAAGGTGCTGGTCTATCGCAACACGCTCGGCCTGATGAACGGCACGCTCTCGGCCGACTTCGAGAAAGGCGGCAGGACGGTCACGCGCGCGCTCAATCCGGATCGCGTCTACAAGACCACTGCGGGCGGCGAACTCAAGCTGCACGGGCGCAGCCTGCTCTTGATGCGCAATGTCGGCCACCACATGTTCACCGACGCCGTGCTCGATGAGAAGGGCGAGGAAATCCCCGAAGGGATTCTCGACGCCGCCGTTGCCGGTCTGCTCGCCATTCACGACCTCAAGGGCCATTCGAAGATCAAGAACAGCCGCACCGGCTCGGTCTAC
>Ga0207699_10000243_pt1 | contig 30566 bp, 31 predicted proteins | sample LARL51metaG_FD_184344 | JGI IMG/M metagenome (GOLD analysis project Ga0207699, IMG submission 184344) | Corn, switchgrass and miscanthus rhizosphere microbial communities from Kellogg Biological Station, Michigan, USA - LAR L5-1 metaG... | ecosystem: Host-associated > Plants > Roots >...
CGCCATGCTCGCCGTCGGCCTCACCCTGGGCGCGGTCGGCACGGCCATGTTCACCCGCGACGCGACCAGCGGCTCGCACACCGCGACCCTGCTCGTCGACGACACGCCCGCCAGGCAGGGCGGCGCGGGCAACGCGGAGAGCGTGGCCCACCAGCTCAGCCCGGCGGTCGGCACCATCGTGGCCAAGGCGTCGGGCAGCAGCGCCCTGGGCAGCGGCTTCGTCATCGCCCACGACGGCTCCAACTCCTACCTGCTCACCAACAACCACGTGGTCCAGGGCGCCAACGAGCTGCACGTGGTCATGCCCGGTGGCCGCAACCTCAAGGCCACGGTGGTCGGCACCGACGCCTTCGACGACCTGGCCGTGATCAGCGTCCCCGACGGCTCCCTGCAGGTGGCCACCTTCGGCAACTCGGCGAAGCTGGTGGTCGGCCAGGCGGTGGTGGCCATCGGCAGCCCGCTGGGCAACGAGGGCTCGGTCACCGAGGGGGTGATCAGCGCCCTCCACCGCACCATCAGCGCCGGCTCCGACGTCGGCGGCCAGACCGAGACGCTGCAGGACGTGATGCAGACCGACGCCTCGATCAACCGCGGCAACAGCGGCGGCCCGCTGGCCGACATCGACGGGCACGTCATCGGCGTCAACGTGGCCATCGCCGGCGACGCCAGCAACATCGGCTACAGCATTCCTGCCGACCTTGCCCAGAACGTGGCCCAGGAATTGATCCGCCACGACAAGGTGCAGCACCCCTTCCTCGGCATCACTTACCTGACCAGCATCGAGGCGGTGGAGAACGGCGACGGCTTCGACGGTCCCGGCGTGCTGGTGCGCGACGTCAGCAGCGGCTCGCCCGCCGAGAAGGCCGGCTTCCAGCACAACGACATCCTGCAGGCCGTCGACGGCGTGCTCATCGACAACGGGCAGACGCTGGGCGGGCTGATCCAGCAGCACCACGTCGGCGACACGGTGACCTTCACGGTCAAGCGCGGCGGCAACGTCGTCAAGCTCACCGCCACCCTCGTCGACCGGCCGGCCAGCACGCGGTAGACGCTGCGCGCGCCGGTGATGGTCAGGCGCTGGCCGGTGCGCTGCCCTTGGTCTCGCCGATGATCCTCTCGAGGATGCGGTCCTGCTGCTGCAGGTGCGCCTGCAGCTGCAGGCACTCGTGGAGGATGGCCTCGGCGTCCTGGTAGGTCTGCACCGCGCGCTTGTCCGAGGCACGGCCCTGCACGTTCTGGCCGACGATGATGATCGGCAACAGGACCAGCTGCAGGAAGGTCTGCGCGATCCAGGCGACGATGATGATGACGTCGTGGCTCTTGATCGCCGAGGGCAGGCTGATCAGGGCGAGGAGGGCGAAGCCCGCCGCGGTGGCCATGGTGCCGACGACGGCGGTGATGCGCGAGCCCAGCCGGGCACCGAAGCCGACGCGCTCGTCGTCGATCTGCACCGGCCCCGTCTGCTTGCGCTGGTGGATCCACGGGTGCGGGATGTGCTCGAAGTTCATGCCGGGCAGGTTATTCGATTCCCGAGCCCGCGACACGCCTCTGCTGCCCGTGCCAGTAGGGCTCGCGCAGCTCGCGCTTGAGGATCTTCCCGGTGGGGTTGCGCGGGATGCTCTCCACGAAGTCGACGCTGGTGGGACGCTTGAATCCGCCCAGGCGCGGCCGGCAGAAGTCGACGATGTCCTGCGCGGTGGCCTGTGCGCCGGGCCGCAACACCACCACCGCCTTGACCGTCTCGCCCCAGCGATGGTCGGGCACGCCGATGACGGCGACGTCGGCGACACCGGGATGCTCGGCGATCACCGACTCCACCTCGATGGGATACACGTTCTCGCCGCCGGTGACGATCATGTCCTTGATGCGGTCGCGGATGTAGATGTAGCCGTCCGCGTCCAGGGCCGCGGCGTCGCCGCTGTGGAACCAGCCGTCGCGAATGGACTCGGCGGTCTCGCCGGGTCGGCGGTGATAGCCGCGCATCACCTGCCGGCCGCGGACGAGCAACTCACCGACCTCGCCGGTGGGAACGTCATGTCCCTCGGCGTCGACCACGCGCACCTCGCTGCCCAGGTTGGCGCGTCCGCAGGAGAGCAGGCGCTCACCGGTGTGCTCCTCGTGGCGCAGCGCGGAGATGGCGCCGGTGGTCTCGGTGAGCCCGTAGACCTGCGTGAAGCGGCATTTGAAGAGGTCGATGCAGCGGGTGAGCAGCTCGGGCGTGATCGGCGAGGCACCGTAGAAGATGCGGCGCAGGCTGGAGAAGTCGGCGCCGTCGACCCCGTCGAGCTGCGAGAGGAAGAGCAGCACGGCGGGAACCAGGAAGGCGCAGGCGATGCGCTCGTCGACGATGGTGCGCAGCAGCTGCTGCGGCACGATCTCGCGCACCACCACCAGGGTGCTGCCCGCGTACATGCCGGCCAGGGCCCAGCCGCAGCCGCCGATGTGGTACAGCGGCATGGCCACCAGGGTTCGCGAGCCTTCGAGCATCTCCGGCGCCTCGAGCAGGATGCCCGGCATGCACGCGTACATGTTGTCGTGGGTGAGCATGGCGCCCTTGGGCACGCCGGTGGTGCCGCTGGTGTAGAGCTGCCAGGCGACGTCGCTCGAGTCCGTGTCGCGGCGCGGGTCGGGACCGTCGAGCCGGGGCAGCTCGGCGAAGCCGGCGATGCGCGCCCGCACCCCGTCCGCATGGTCGGTGAAGTCGGGACCGACCACGCAGAGGACGGCCTCGGCGTCGTCGACGACGGCGCGCACCTCGGATGGCGCCAGCCGCCAGTTGACCGGCGCGGCCACCGCCCCCGCCTTGCCCAGGGCGAGCATCAGCTCGAGGTAGGCGGCCGAGTTCTTGTCGAGGATGGCCACACGGTCGCCGGGCCGCACGCCCATGGAGACGAGCCCGTTGGCCAGCTCGGTGGTGCGGCGGTCGAGCGCGGCCCAGGTGATCGCCGTCCCCTCCTCGCGCAGGGCGTCGAGGTCGGGGTGGCGGCGCGCCCGCCAGCGGAGCAGCTCGGGAAGGGTGTGCATCGCGGCCGCGGCGATCATAGGCCGCGCGGCGACCGGGGAAAACCAACAAACGCGTCGAATAGAAAAGTGCCCAGTCCCGAGGTGCCCACTGACTACTTGTTAAGGGAGGATTGTCCCACACCTGGGCTGTCACCTTTGATGGTCGGATGGTTTATACTCCGCCCCGCCGGTCCAGGACCTGTGCAAGCCCTGTCCGGTCGGGTGGGAACCGTAGCTAGGAAGGAATCGGTCAATTCACAGGAAGGAATCGCACACATGACCACTCGTCGTTGGGCACTTCTCGCGGCCACACCGATCGCCGTAGCGGGCCTCACGCTCGGCTCGGGCGGCACCCATGCCCAGACCGCAGCGGGCCAGCCGCAACCGGCGCAGGTCCTGCTCTGCGGCCTGTTCACCCCGGGCACCGACAACTTCAGCGGTGCCAGTGACGTCGACCATCAGGCCGGCGCCAGCTCGTCGGGCAACATCTACCAGTACCACGGCCAGACCTGCGAGCAGGAAGAGAACCAGAACGACAGCATCGGCACCTTCACCTGGACGGTGACCCGCAGCAACGTCCAGGCCGCCGAGGCGGGCAGCAGCCCGCAGGCCGAGCGCGGCACCGAGCACGTCGCCGTCGCGCTGTCGATCGACGGCGGCCAGGCCGCCGGCGCCAACGGACGGGTGGGCAACTTCGACCTGTCGATCAACGACAACGACGGCGATGCCTGCACCGCGTCCGACGGCTCCAACCGCAGCATCTTCTACGCCAGCGGCAGCCAGGACGCGGCCAACAACTGCTCGCCCGGTGGCCCCGGCAACTTCAACACGCACGGCGGCGCCTCGACGGGCCAGCACTTCCGCGGCGTCTACGGCACCACCGTGTACCAGGACGAGGACATGAGCAACACCGGAAGCCAGTGCAACGCCAGCCTCGGCTCGGCGAACGACTGCTTCGAGGGTGTCATCAACGGCTTCGTGAACTAAACCTCAACCACAGCGAATTCATTCAGGGCTCTCGCCGCTGTCCAGGAGCGGCGGGAGCCCTTTTTCGTCCGCACTTCTCTGGAAGGGAAACGTCGATGTTCGGACCATGCGCATCTCTGCGTCGCCGCACGCCTCGCCGCGCCGTCAAGGCGGGGCTGGTCGCCGTCCTCGCGGTCGTCCCCGCGACAGCGCCCGTCCTCTCCGCCCACGCCGACGCCGGGGAGAGCTACCCAGGCGGCTGCGCCATCGCCTTCGCCGCCACGCCGCCCTCGTCGTGCACCTACGTGTCCGTCGGCGGCAAACCGATGCAGGTCGCCTTCGCGGGCAGCGGCACGGTCAGTGTCTCAGGATGCACCGGCGGTGACCTCTCGCCATCACCTGCAGGCACGTACGTGACGGGTCCGCAGGCGGCCGGCTGCACCTACACGCTGGCCATCAGCGGCACGGGCATCGCCGCCGCGGTGAACGACCAGGCCGGGAGCTTCGCGGAGTGCTTCGACTTCAGCGACGGCTTCGTCCTCGGCGACAGCTCCGACTGCCTCTACAACGCGGTCACCACCAGCGGCGACGCCGTCGGCGAGGCGATCAGCAGTCTCCCCGCCGAGGTCGACATCACCGTCACGGACGACACGACGAACGGGAAGGTGGCCTCCTGCACGGCCACCGGCACGGGCAGCATCGAGGTCAGGTGCCCCTACACGGAGACGATCGGGCACCTGTACGAGGTCTCCGCCAGCGATCCCACCTTCAACGACCTGCTGCTGGCGGTCGTCGCCGAAGGCTGACATCGAGCGATGCCGGCCGGCGCCTGCCGCGCCGGCCTGCATCCTCTAGATCCGGTCGACCTTGGCCGCAACGATGAAGTCGTTGCGCGTCAGTCCCTTCACCGCGTGCGTGGTCAGCACCACCGTGCAGCGCCCCCAGCCGACGGTGATGTCGGGGTGGTGCCCCTCCTCCTCGGCGATGAAGGCGATGCGCACGGCGAAGGCGAAGGCCTCGGCGAAGTCGTGGAACCTGAAGCCGCGCCGGATGCTGTGGCCGTCCTCGTCGAGGCGCCAGTCGCCGTGCAGCTCGCTGCGCAGCCCCTCCAGCTCCGCGCCGGTGACCACCGGGGTGCTGCCGGTGCAGGCCTCGCAGGCCTCCTGGGCGAGCGGGCTCATCAGCCGCGCCTCAGTCGAAGAGGTCGGGCTGCTCGCGGGTGATGCGATCCCAGAGCGGCTGGAAGCTGAACCACCCGGCGATGCCCGACCCCACCTGCGACGCGGTCAGCGCGGCGGCCTCGTGCGAGATCTTCACCGGCGTGCCCGCCGCCTCGGCCATGAGCTGCGCCTGGCAGGTGCGCTCCATGGTGATGAACCACCAGACCGCCTCGTCCACCGAGCCGCCTGCGGTGAGCAGGCCGTGGTTGCGCAGGATGATCGCCTTGTGCGAGCCCAGGGTGCCGGCGATGCGCCGTCCCTCCTCGAGGTCGAGGACGACGCCGGTGTAGTCGTCGAGCAGCGCGTGGTCCTGGTAGAAGGCGCAGGCGTCCTGGGTCAGCGGGTCGAGCAGGCGGCCCAGCGACGACCAGGACTTGCCGTACACCGAGTGCGAGTGCGCCGCGGCAACCACGTCGGGGCGCGCCTCGTGCACCTGCGAGTGGATGGCGAAGGCGGCCGCGTTGACCGGCCGCTTGCCCTCGACCACCTCGCCCTGCTTGTTGACCAGGATCAGGTCACTGACGCGGATCTGGCTGAAGTGCATGCCGAAGGGGTTGACCCAGAAGTGGTCGGTCAGCTCGGGGTCGCGCGCGGTGATGTGCCCGGCCACGCCCTCGTCGAAGCCGCACTTGCTGAAGAGCCGGAAGCCGGCGGCGAGGCGCTGCTTGCGGTGCAGGCGCTCCTCCGCCACCGAGCTGAAGGTGGGCGGCATGGGGATGACGAGCTGCTGCTCGCGCGGGGCGGTCTGGGCCATGGCGGCGACCTCGGATGCTGATCGGAGGCGGTCGAGTCTACGCGCGCGCCATCCGAGCCCGCCCGCCGAATGTGGCCTGCGCCACAGACGGGCGCCGGCGGCACGGCGTAGAGTCCGCGCCGTCGAGTCAGGTGCCAGCGCGTGGCACTGGGGGCGACGGCGAGGAAGGGAGCGGTGTGGCGGTGACTGTGCACAGGATCGTCCTCAGGCTGGTGATCGCCGGCTGCGTGATGGTCGCTGCGGCCACGATCGCCGGGCTGGCCTTGCACGCATCGTTGAGCGCCGCTGCGCGCCCGCACCGCCACGCCGAGCCCGCCGCCGAGTGGGCCGCCCCGCTCGACGGCGCCCCGGTGGCCATCACCGACCTGCAGATCATGCTGCGCACCCGGGATGCCGGCTCGGGCAGCTTCGCGCTCACCGCTCGGGGCAACGGGCGGTACAGCCTGCCCCCCGGCGCCATCCGACTGGCCACCGACCATTCCGGGCTGGTCACCACGGCCACCCTGACCGGCATCGAGGACACCCTGCTCAGTGCCGTTGACGGCGGCGCGACGGTGCCGGCGACGCTGTGCCATCCGCGATGCCCCCGGATCGAGATGAGCCTCGACCGCTTCCCCGCGCACGCCTTCGACCAGGCGCAGGACGCCGACGTCACCGAGAACGTCTACGGGTCGACGGCGAAGATCACCTGGACGCTCGGCCCGGACGACGTGCAGACCGACGGCATCGCCTTCCGCTACATCTCGCCGGGATGGACAGCGCTGAAGGCGCCCATCGACTTCGTCACCTCCTTCTCGTCAGCATGGACTCTGCTGCCCGCGGTGCTGCTCGGGCTGATCGCGGTGGTGCTGCTCCGCGTCGTCGTCCCCGCGCTCGAGGACGCGGGCAAGCAGCGGCTGGCCCTGGCGTGGGAGGGTGGCGGGGGTGCGCAGGCGCCACCGGCCAGGCGCCGGCGGCGGTCGCGCTACGCGGTGGCTCGGCAAAGCGGATCACGCCGGCGCGCGTAGCGCCGGGCCGGGCGGCTATCGTCCGCCGCATGACCGTCACCGCCGGCCGCCGCCTCTCCTGGTGGGGCTGGGGCTACGAGGACGAGGCGCTGCCGCGCGCGGAGCAGGAGGACCTGGCCCGCCTGGTGGCGCCGCTGCTCGGCATGGCCGAGGTGCCCGCGGTGCGCCAGCCGGCCGGCGTCGACGCCCTCGACCTGCCCGCGCCGCGCGTGGCGCCGCCGGCGGCGCTGGCCGCGATCAGCAGCGACGACCGCCGCGATCGCGCCGCGCACGCCTACGGCCGCTCCTTCCGCGACGTGGTGCGCGCCTTCGAGGGCCGTGTCGACCACCCGCCCGACCTGGTGCTGCGGCCGCGCGACGAGGCGGAGGTGGTAGGGGCGCTCGACTGGTGCTCGTCGCAGCGGATCGCCGCCATCCCCTTCGGCGGCGGCACCAGCGTGGTCGGCGGCGTCGAGCCCGCCGTCGGCGACGCATATCGCGGAGCGGTCTCGCTCGACCTGCGCGCCATGGGCCGCGTGCTCGACGTCGACCGCACCTCGCGCGCGGCGCGCATCGAGGCCGGTGTGCTGGGCCCGTCCTTGGAGGAGCAGCTGCGCCCGCACGGCATGACCATGCGGCACTACCCGCAGTCCTTCCAGTTCTCCACGCTGGGCGGCTGGCTGGCCACGCGCTCGGGCGGCCACTACGCCACGCTGCACACCCACATCGACGACTTCGTCGAGTCGATGCGCGTGGTCACCCCGCGCGGCGTGCTGGAGACGCGGCGCCTGCCCGGCAGCGGCGCGGGGCCCAGCCCCGACCGGCTCTTCCTCGGCAGCGAGGGCATCCTGGGAGTCATCACGCAGGCCTGGATGCGGCTGCAGGACCCGCCCGTGCACCGCGCGCAGACGGCGCTCCACTTCGGCGGGTTCGACGACGCGGTCGAGGCCACCCGAGTTCTGGCCCAATCCGGCCTCAACCCGGCGAACTGCCGGCTGCTCGACCCTGTCGAGGCCATGGTCAGCGGCGCCGGCGACGGCTCGGCGGCGCTGCTGCTGGTCACCTTCGAGTCGCACGACCATCCCTGCGAGGCCATGCTGGCGCGCGCGGTGGAGATCGGCCGCGACCACGGCGGCGAGCCACACGTGCCGCGCGGCGGCGGCCGCGACGCCGAGGCCACCGCGAGCTGGCGCAGCGCCTTCGTGCGCGCGCCCTACCTGCGCGACGCCATGGTGGCGCTGGGGCTGGTCAGCGAGACCTTCGAGACGGCGATCACCTGGGACCGCTTCGCGCCCTTCCATGCCGCGGTTCTCGGCGCCACGCAGCGGGCGGTGGGTGAGATCTGCGGCGGCGGGGTGGTGTCCTGCCGCTTCACCCACGTCTATCCCGACGGCTGCGCGCCGTACTACACGGTGATCGCGCCCTCGCGGCCGGGCGCGCAGCTCGGCCAGTGGGAGGAGATCAAGCGCGCCGCCGCCGCCGCCATCATCGCGGCGGGCGGGACCATCACCCACCATCACGCGGTCGGCCGCGACCACCGTCCCTGGTACGACCGGCAGCGTCCCGACCTCTTCGCCGCCGCGCTGCGCGCCGCCAAGCTCGAGCTCGACCCGGCCGGCGTGCTCAACCCCGGCGTGCTACTGGACCCCGCGTAGCGCGATGCCCTCCGCAGCGACACGCGCCCTGCTCGTCTCCCTCGGCGCGGTCTTCGGCGCCAACGCGCGGTACTGGCTCGGCGTGCTCTTCGCCCGCACGGTGACGCCCGGGTTTCCCTGGGCGACGCTGACCATCAACGTCAGCGGCAGCCTGCTGCTGGGCGGCTTCATCGGCTTCGCGACACGGCGCATGCCCCACCCGGGCTGGAGCCTGGTGGTCGCCGTCGGCTTCTGCGGCGCCTACACCACCTTCTCCACCTTCAGCTACGAGGTCTTCTCGCTGCTGCAGTCGCGCGCGGTGGCCCTGGCCGCGGGCTACGTGGCCGCCAGCGTGGTGTTCGGCCTGGGCGCGCTGGCGCTGGGCTGGGCCTGCGGCCAGGCGCTCGGCGGCGCATGATGGAGCCGTGATGCGAAGCATGACGCGGGTGCGCATCTACTGCGACCAGGGCGACCACGCCGGCCACACCCCGCTGGCCACCGCCATCGTGCAGCTGCTCTGGCGCGAGCACGCCTCCGGGGTCACCGTGGTCAATGCCGTCGAGGGCTTCGGCGCCAGCCGCGTCTTCCACTCCGCCCGCCTGGTCGACACCGGCGCCAACGCGCCGGTGGTCGTCGAGTGGCTGGAGACGCCCGAGCGTTTCGACGCCATCTGGCCACAACTCGAACCCCTGGTGCGGCACGCCGTGGTCACCGTGGAGAGCGTCGACATGCTCTCCGGCCCGCACCATCCGCTGCGCCGCCTCTCCCCCGACGCCACCGTGGTCGAGGTGATGCGCACCGACGTGATCACCGTGCCCGCCTCCGCGCCGCTGCGCGACGTGGTCGCCCTGATGCGCGCGCGGGACCGGCGCTTCGTCCCCGTCGTCGACGGCGAGGAGCTGGTCGGCGTCATCACCAACAACGACCTGGTGGCGCGCGGCGGGCTGGCGGTGCGGCTCGACCTGCTCGACGCCGCGGGCGCGGGCGGCGACGCCATCGAGGTCGCCGACGGGAGCGCCGCCGACGTGATGACCGCCGACCCGGTGCACACCACGCCGTCGGCGCCGCTCACCGAGGCCGCGCGGCTGATGCTCGACCTGCGCCTCAAGCGGCTGCCCGTCATCGACGGCGGCCGCCTGGTGGGACTGGTCAGCCGCCTCGACCTGCTGCGCACCGTGGCCGACGTCGTGCCCGACCAGGGCGCGGCCACCGCTGCGCACGGCGGGCGCACCGCGGGCGAGGTGGCCGTCGCCGCCGTGCCCGTGGTGCACCCCGACACGCCCGTGGCCGACGTCGTCGACGCCGTGGTCAGCACCCGCCTCAACCGCGCGGTGGTCGTCGACGAGCGCAGCCGCGTGCTCGGCGTGGTCAGCGACGCCGAGGTGCTGCGCCGGGTCGGCGGCGAGCAGCACGGCATCCTCGACCGCCTGATGCGCCGCGGCGGCAACGGCCACGTGCTGCGCGGCCGCACCGCCTCCGACCTCATGGTCGGCCCGGTCACCACCGTGCCCCGCGACCTGCCGCTGCGCGACGCCATCGCCCGCATGCTGCGCGACAACCTCAAGCTGCTCCCCGTCGTCGACGAGCAGGGCCGCCTGGCCGGGATGATCGACCGCGCCGACGCGCTGCGCGCCGCCTTCGAGCAATCCCCGCCGCCGCGCGCGTAGCGCCGCGGGCTATTCGATCCGAGCGCCCGCCGCGCGCATCTCCTCCAGCGCACGGTCGCCGTCGCCGGGCTGCACGTCGACGGCGCGGACGGCGGCGCGCAGCACCACCACCTCGAAGCCCTCGCGCAGCGCGTCGAGGGTGGTGGCGCGCACGCAGTAGTCGGTGGCCAGGCCGCCGACGAGCACGCGGGTGATGCCCGCGGCGCGCAGCACGGCGGCAAGCGGTGTGCGGTCGAAGCCGGAGTAGGCGTCGACCTCGGAGTCCGTGCCCTTGCTGACCACCAGGTCGGCGACGCGGTCGACGTCGGGGTGCAGCGCGCCACCCGCGGTTCCGGCCACGCAGTGCACGGGCCAGGGGCCGCCGCGCTCGGCGAAGCTGATATGGCCGGCGGGATGCCAGTCGCGCGTGGCCACCACCATGCCGGCGCGCTCCGCGGCGGCCAGCAGCGGCGCCACCACGGCGTCGCCGTCGGGCACGGCCAGCGAGCCGCCGGGCAGGAAGTCGCCCTGGACGTCGACGGCGAGCAGTGCGGTGCGGCTCACGGCGCGGCCACGCCGGCGCGATGTGCGCCTTCGGCCATCAGGCGGTCGCGCAGCGCGCGCAGGCCGGGGCTGCGCTCGACGCGCAGCTGCTGCGGCGAGTCGACGGCGCGGACATCGCGGGGCAGCGCGGCGACGCGCTCGCGAGTGCACGCGCGGATGGTGTCGAGCGAGGGGACATCGAAGACCACGCGTCCGCCGCGCATCACCGGGCGCAGCAAGGGCTCACCGCCGCACTCCTCGTCGTGCAGCGCGATGACCAGCCCGTCGTCGACGCGGAAGACCTGGTGCGCGCCGGGATCGGTCACCTTGGCCGAGGACATCTTCATGGTGGGCACCATCTCCTCGCCCTGGGTCTGCGCCACCAGCTTGTAGACGCCGCCGATGCTCGGCGCGTCGGCAGAGGTGCCGAGCATGGTGCCGACACCGAAGGAGTCGAGCGGTGCGGGGTCGGCGCCGCCCACCAGCGCCTCGATGCGGTACTCGTCGAGATCACCGGAGGCGAGGATGCGCGCCTGGGCGAGACCCGCCGCGTCGAGCCGCGCGCGCGCCTCCCGCGCCAGGGCGGCGAGGTCACCGGAGTCGAGGCGCACGCCGGCCAGCGGCACCCCGGTGGCGCGCGAGGCGGCGATGGCGCGGTCGACGCCGCGCAGGGTGTCGTAGGTGTCGACGAGCAGCACCGCGCGGCCCGGGTAGTCGCGCAGGAACTGCTCGAAGGCGGCCTGCTCGTACGCCTCGCCGAAGGCCTGCACGAAGTGGTGCGCCATGGTTCCGGTGGTCGGGATGCCGAGTCGCTCGCCCGCGGCCACCGTCGCCGTCCCCGCGCAGCCCGCGATGTACGCCGCGCGCGCCACGCCGAGCGCCGCCTCCGGCCCGTGCAGGCGGCGCAGCGAGAAGTCCCACACCGGCCGGCCGCGCGCCGCCTCGACGATGCGCGACGCCTTGCTGGCGATCATGGTCTGGTGGTTGAGCAGCGCCAGCAATGCCGACTCGACCACGGTGGCCTCGAGGCGCGGCGCGGTGATGCGCAGCAGCGGCACGCCCGCGCCCACCGGCGTGCCCTCGGGGACGGCATCGACGTCGCCGCTGAAGCGCAGCCCCGCCAGGTGGGCGAGGAAGTCGTCGCGGTCGACGCCGAGCGAGCGCAGGAAGTCGAGCTGCTCCGGCTCGAAGTGCAGTGAGAGCAGGTAGGCGAGCACCTGCTCCAGCCCCGCCGCGACCAGGTAGCCGCGCGACTCCGGCAATGACCGCACGGTCACCTCGAAGCTGACCGCGCCGGTCTGGCCGTGATGGAAGAAGGACTGCGCCATGGTCAGCTCGTACTCGTCGGTGTGCAGCGCCAGCGAGCAGTCGCTGAGGCTGCGCGGCGCGCGCGGCTCGGTCACTGCGACGACGCCGGTGGCAGCGGCCGGCCGAGCAGCGCGGGCTGGCGGGAGCGGCGCAGGCTCCAGGCCGGCTGCCGCGAGACGAACTCGTAGAGCATGGCCGGCCGTCCCGGCACGCCCTTGACCACCGCGCCCGTGCTGCGCACCAGGCCCGACTGCTCCAGGCTGCGACGGAAGTTGGAGGCTTCGTAGCGCACGCCGCTGATGGCCTCGTAGAGGCGGCGCGCCTGGGTCATGGTGAAGGTCTCGGGCAGCAGGCCCATGGCGATGTTCGAGTACCAGAGCTTGCCGCGCAGCCGCTCGACGCCGTCGCGGACGATGTCGGTGTGGTCGAAGGCGAGCGGTGCGGGCAGCTCGTCGACGGGGAACCAGCGCGCCGCCGACTCGTCGCGCAGCACCGCGGCCTCGATGAGCGCCAGGTAGGCGATGGCGGGAATCCAGCCGCGCGGGTCACGGCCGGGATCGCCGTAGGTCTGCAGCTGCTCCAGGTAGACCGCGCCGACGCCCGTCTTCTCGGTCAGCTTGCGCTGCGCGGTCTCCTCGGGCCGTTCGTCGGAGTTCATGAAGCCGCCGGGCAGCGCCCAGCGGCCCACCTGCGGCGGCGTGTCGCGGCGGCTGAGCAGGACGTGCAGCCGCCCATGCAGCGGGGCCAGCACGACGGGGTCGGCGGTCATGCCGGCGGGCGCCTCGAAGCCTGCCGAGTTGCGCGCCTCGACCCGCTCGCCGTCGCGGTCAGCCATGAGGCCACGCTAACAGACCCGCAAGTGCGCCACGCACTAACGCAGGGCACCGGAGTTCGTGCGCCGGGCGGGATGGATCGGGCGCGCCGGGACGCCATCCTTGTCAGCGTCCGTTCCTTCCCCGGAGGACCGCAACCGATGTCCCCGATCCCTTCCCCCGACGCCATCCTCGCCGTGCGCCGCATCGTCGCCTGCCCCGACTGCGGCGCCCGGCGCCGCAGCCTCAGCGACAGCGCGCAGGGCGTGCGGGCGCACTGCCTGGGCTGCGGCAGCGAGCTGTCCTCTCCCTTCGCCACCGAGCGCACACCCGTGGTGATCGGTCGCGGCGGCCAGGTGCTCGCCACCACCTGAGCGCACAGGGCTCAACCGGCAACTCCCCCTCCAACCGGCCGGCCGCCGTGGCTCGTCCGCGGTGGCCGGCTCGGTGCCAGTCCACGTCGACAGACTCACGCCTGAGCGTCAGTCCAGATATGTGAAAAAGACTGGGCGCCCGGTCAGTAGAGCAGTGTGTTAGCGTCGCACGCCTGATGAAGAAGCGCGTGCGGGACCCCGAGGGCAAGCGTCTCTCTCTCCTCCAGGCGGGCCTCCACCTGGCCGACCAGTTCGGCCTGGCGAACATGAGTGTCAACGACGTCGCCGCCGAAGCCGGAGTCGGCAAGGGCAGCTTCTACGTGCACTTCCCCGACCGCGCCGCCTTCATGCTCGAGTTGCACCGCGGCTTCCACGACGAGCTGACCGGGCGCGTGCGCGAGGCGACGTCGGGAATGTCGCCGGGCCTCGACCGGCTGGCCGCCGCCACCACCGCATATCTCGACACCTGCCTGCGCGAAGGCAACGTGCGCGCGCTGCTGCTCGACATGCGCAGCGAGATGCAGGTCGCCGAGGAGGTGGCCGCCCGCGCCGCCCAGATCACCCGTCTCGTCGAGCAGGACCTGCGCGCCGCGGGCTGGCCCGACCCGGGCCCCGCCGCGCGCCTCTACATGTCGATGTGCACCGACACCGCCGTCGCCGAGCTGCGCCGCGGCCGGCGCGACAACACGCTGCGGCGCAGCCTGCTCCGCTTCGTGTCGCGCGACAGCGTGCCCGGGGGACGCGCCGCCCGCCGCTGAGCGGACCTCTCCGAACAGCGCTGCTCGCGCTCAGCGTGCGCCGGCGGCGACCTTCCGCAACCGCGGCAGCACCTCGCGCTCTAAGAAGCCGAAGAAACCCTCCTGCTCCGGACCGACCTGGTGCAGGTACACGTTGTCGAACCCGGTCTCCGCGTAGCGGCGGATGGCGTCCACGTAGCGCTCCGGATCCGGTCCGCAGGGCACCTCGCGCGCGACGTCGTCCTCGCTGACCAGCAGCGCCACCTCCTCGAAGTCCCTGGGCAGGCGCAGGTCCGAGGCGATGCCGTGGATGGCCGCGTTGGGCCACCACTGGTACGCGGTGCGCCGCGCCCGCGGCTCGTCCTCCCCCCAGCACACGTGGAGCTGTCCGAACCGCGGCCGCCCGCCGCCACCCGCGTCGACGAAGGCCTGCACCAGCTCGGGCTGCGGTGATACCGCGATGAGGCCGTCGCCCTTCTCGCCCGCCGCCGCCATCATGATCGGCACCGGCCTGTCGGGCAGCGTGTAGATGCGCGCGTCCTCGACGGTGAAGTGTCTGCCGCGGTGGCTGTAGCGCTTGCCCTGCCACAACCCGCGGATCACCTCGACCGCCTCCTCGAGCATCTCCTGACGCACCGCGATGGGCGGCCAGTGGCGCCCGACGACGTGCTCGTTGAGGTTCTCGCCGCTGCCCACGCCGAGGAAGAAGCGGCCCGGCATCATCGCGCCCGCGGTGGCCGCCGCCTGGGCCACGATGGCCGGGTGCACGCGCATGATCGGGCAGGTCACACCGGTGCCGAGCATGATGCGCGCGGTGCTGCGCGCCACCGCGCCGACCACCGCCCAGACGAACGGGCTCTGCCCCTGCCGGTCGGTCCAGGGATGGAAGTGGTCGGAGACCACGCAGAAGTCGAAGCCCGCCCGCTCGGCGCGCACGGCCTGCTCGACCAGCGCGTCCGGCTTCTGCTCCTCGCTGGACAGGGTGTAGCCCAGGCGCAGATCACTGCGATGCTCGACCATCGGCGACCTCCTCGACGCTGCGCCGGTCCAGCGCGCCGGCGAGCACGCCGTCGCCGGTGGTGACCAGCACGTTCTGCACGTTGTTCCTGCGCATGTAATCGGCCATCTCGGCCACCGGCAGGCTGACCCGGAAGGTGCTCGGACCGGGCTCCATGGCCAGGTCGGCGCGCAGCCTGGCGTCGGCGCCGAGGCGCGGGCCGCTCAGCAGCCCGAGCACCACGCGGTCCTCGGTGACCACCACGCAGCGGTCCCAGCCCGCCGCGCCGGCGAGCTCGCGCGCCTCCGCCACCGTGGCGGACGGGGCGCAGGTGGGCACGTCACGGCGGCAGATGTCACCCACGAACGGCCCCTCGCCGAGCGCACCCTCGCGCTCCCAGCCGGCGGCCGCCCAGTCCATCTTGCCGGCCACGTAGCGGTAGACAGGCGAGTACCCCATCATCTCGAGCCGGCACGCGGCCCGGGCGCTGAGGTCTCACTGGTAGTCGAAGCAGTAGACGACGATGGGCGCGTCGCGGCGCAGCACGGCGGCGGCGCGCGGCTCGTCGAGGTGGACGAGCGGCAGGTTGAGGGCACCGGGGAGGTGGGCGTCCTCGTACTCGGAGGCGGGCAGCACCTCGACGACCTGGGCCCCCTCGCCCATGAGGCGGCGTGCCTGGTGGCGGTCGACGTCGACGGGCATGGCGGTCCTCCATGCATGTCGATGGGCTCACCGGCGCACGGTGAGTGACAGTATCGCTATAAGCTTAGCTGCACACCATGCTATCGCGACAGTGCCGCCGCATCCCTCCCCAGCAGGGTGCTCCGCGCCGGCTGCGGATAGAACTTGGTCCCGCAGCGCCCGCAGCGGAAGACCAGCCGCAGCGCGATCACGCCAACCACCTCGGCCCCGAAGGTGTCGCAACGCGGGCATCGGGCCCGCTGGTCGTCGTACCCTGCGGGCACCGGCCGCATCGGCACCACGACCGGTTTGGGACGCCGCCTCATCCGCCTCGCTCCTGCCCCGACATATGCGTCAACTCCGTCGACTCCAGCGTTCCGTCCGATCATCGGCGCGGCGGGACGGCGGGTCAGCAGGCCAAGGTCACCAAGACGGGTGTGACCAAAGGCCCCTCCGGCACGTTGTTTAACTGCGGGTACACCCCACACTTCAGAGTCGGGGGCGTCCGCGACGAGTCGCACGTTTGGCTTGCGCTCCGATCGGTGACACTGGTACCACTCCCTGGCTCCCACATCCGTCCCGGCCCGCCGGGGCACCCCATCCCGTCCCCTTCCCTTCACCATGGCTGTCGAGCAGACCACCACCTGCCGTGATTGCGGCACCGAGCTCCCCCTGCGGCGCCCCACCGGCGCCGACCTGTGTTCCGCCTGCCAGGCGCGCACCCGCGCGGCCGCCCGCGGGCACGTCACGCTCACCCACGCCGCCCATGGCCCCGACGAGCTGGTCCAGATCGCCGAGGCGCTGATCGTCCGGGGCAAGGAGCAGGGTTTCCTCAGCCCGGACGAGGTCCTCGACGCCTTCGGCGAGATCGAGGCCGACCCCGACGAGCTGGAGCGCATCTTCGACCTCTTCCGCGCCATGGGCGTGGAGATCTCCGACGGCGAGCGCGACTTCGAGGCCGAGGCCGAGGAGGAGGACGAGGCGGTCACCGCCGCGGTGCCCAGCTCGCTCGACGACCCGGTGCGCATGTACCTCACCGAGATCGGCCGCGTCTCGCTGCTCAACGCGCAGCAGGAGGTCGACCTGGCCCAGCGCATCGAGTGCGGCGACATGGACGCCAAGAACGCGCTCATCGAGGCCAACCTGCGCCTGGTGGTGTCGATCGCCAAGAAGTACGTCGGCCGCGGCATGTCCCTGCTCGACCTGATCCAGGAGGGCAACACCGGGCTGATCCGCGCCGTCGAGAAGTTCGACTGGCACCGCGGCTACAAGTTCTCCACCTATGCGACGTGGTGGATCCGCCAGGCGATCACCCGCGGCCTGGCCGACCAGGCCCGCACCATCCGCATCCCGGTGCACATGGTCGAGACCAGCAACAAGCTGGCCCGCATCTCCCGCCTGCTGCTCCAGGAGCTGGGCCGCGAGCCCAACGACGAGGAGATCGCCGAGGAGATGGGCGTCAGCCTGTCCAAGGTCCGCGAGATCACCCGCCTGCCCCAGGACCCGCTCTCCCTGGAGACGCCGGTCGGCGAGGAGGAGGACTCCCGCCTGGGCGACTTCGTCGAGGACCGCGACGCCGAGGCTCCCGCCGAGGCGGCCTCCAAGGCGCTGATGCGCACCGAGGTCGACGAGGTGCTGGAGACCCTGACGCCGCGCGAGCGCCGTGTCCTGCAGCTCCGCTTCGGGCTCATCGACGGGCAGCAGCGCACCCTCGAGGAGGTGGGCAAGCGCTTCTCGGTGACCCGCGAGCGCATCCGCCAGATCGAGGCGCGGGCGCTGCGCAAGCTGCGCCACCCGTCCCGCCGCGGCGCCCTCTCCGGCCTGCTCAACTAGGCCGCCCGGTGGTCTCCGCCGCGCACCGTTCGCGTGACGGATCCCGCGCCCGGCGGCCGCTCGCGGTACTTTGAGGCTCGTCATGGAGGCAGCCCGTCCCGGCAATCCACCGCGCGGCCGTGGCGGCCGCCGCTGGCCCTCGCGCCTGATGATGCTCGTCGGCGCCGGGCTGGTGGTGACCGGCATCGTGGTCATCCTGGTGCCGATCGTCAGCACCTACCTCCGCGGCGGCGCCGACGACAAGGCGCTGCAGGAGTGGCGCAGCGGCGGCTCCAACGCGCTGGTGGGCGCGCCGCACGACCCCGACGCGGTGCCCGGCGCCTCGACGGCGGCGTCGTGCAAGCCCAACTCCGCGCCGGCCGAGGACTACGCGCTGGTCAGCTTCGTCTCCCTGCCGCAGTACGGCTACGCCGGAGTTGCGGGCAACGGTGACTGGAACACGCTGCACGAGCGCTCGATGGTGCACTACAAGACCAGCCCGGCCCCGGGGCAGAAGGGCAACGTGATCATCGCCTTCCACCGCGAGCCGCACTACGAGCACATCGACCAGCTCGCCACCGGCGGCACCGTGGCCGTGCAGGACCGCAACTGCACCACCTGGACCTACAGGATCACCGGGCGCTGGACGCTCAACCCCACCAGCGTCTCGCAGCTCGACGACACGCCGGGCCAGTACAACCTGACCCTGATCACCTGCACCCCCTGGTGGCAGGACTACAACCGCATCGTCTGGCGGGCGACCCTGGTCCAGCCCCAACCGGGCGTGTAGTCCTACCCGAGTTCATCCGCGATTCACCGACGCACCGGGCTGCAGAAGCGCCTCGACCAGTGTGGCGGCACGCGCCGGAGGATCCGTGCTCTGCAGCCGCGCGGCCTCGCCTGCACAATGGTCGCGCATCGCCTGGCTGGAGAGGACCCGGTCGACGGCGGCGGCCACGGCGTCGCGCGTCGCCTCCTGCCGGGAGACCACCTCGGCGACGCCCAGTGCTCGCGCCCTTGCCGCAACACCCGGCTGGTCGCGGCCCCATGGGACCAGCACCATCGGGCACCCGTGCCACAGCGCCTTCATCACCGTGCCGTGGCCGGCATGGCCGACCAGCAGCACCGCTCGCCGGAGAACCGCGGAGTGGGACACGGCGCCCTCGACGCGCGCGTTGCGCGGCATGGCGGGCAGCTCCTCGCGCCGGTGGCCCGGCCCGAGTGTGACCAGCACGCGGACCCGCCGGTCGGCGAGCGCGTCCAGGGCGAGCTGGGCCAGGGGAAGGTCGTCCTGGAGCTGGGAGCTGATGGAGACGAGCACCCATGGCTCGCCGGGCTCGTCGAGGTAGGCGGGCGCCTCGACGGGCGGTTCCCAGGTGCCCAGCGGACCGACGTAGTGATGACCCGGCGGGAGGCGGTCGAAACCGAGGTCGAAGACCTGGTCGGTGGCGTGCAGGACCAGGTCGGGCGAGTCGAGCAGCGTGGCGTAGCGCGCGACCAGCGGGATGGCCCGCGGCCCGATGTCCTGCTCGAGCGGGCGGGGCGGATCAGGCCCGATGTAGAAGGTGCTGTTGACCACCGCCCAGGGGCAGGTGGGCCGCGCCAGGTCGACGGCCTCGACGCCGAAGAGGGAGGTGATCACGGCATGGGGCGATCGTCCCGCGATGGCGGCGGCGACCGGCTCGGCGACGTCGCCGGCCCACTGGCGGAGGCTCTCGGCCACCCGCGGCCCGGCGGCGGCCATGTCTCCGCCGGATCCGGCCATCGCCTCACGGATTGCCCCGACCAGGCGCGGCCCGAGGTCGAGCTCGGCGGGCAGGGTCTCGACCTCGACGCCGAGGCCCGCCACGGCGCGCCCGACCGAGGCATCGCCGAGGACGACGGCCTCGTGCCCGCGCCGCCGCAGCGCGAGTGCGGTCGCAACCAGCGGCTGCAGGTCGCCGCCCGCGCCGCCGGTGGCGACGACCAGGATGCGGCTCATAGCGGCTCGGCGCCCCTCAGCCCGTGAGCTGCGCCATGAAACCGGCCAGGTCCCAGTACGGACGGTGGGAGGTGAGGCGGCCACCGGAGGCCTCGAAGAAGACGGCGAAGGGAGCGGCCACGGTGCGTCCGGTCGGGGGCAGGCTGTTGCCGTCGGGCATGGAGAGCGTCCCGGCGTGGGAGCCGCGGTAGACACCCTCGACGGCCACGGTCCCGCCCGACTCGACGCTGCGGACGATCTCGTAGCGCGCCCCGGGGAACGCGCTGTCGAACGCCGCCAGGTAGCCGCGGATCATGGCCCGGTCCGGGATGGGGCCCATCGGCGTGAGGAACTCGCAGCCGTCGGAGAGCAGTTCGACCGCTCCGTCGACGTCGCCTGCGCTCAGGGCTTGCAGGTAGCGTGTGCCGAGCTCTGCGGCTTCACCCATGGCGTGCCTCCTGAATCGTTGTGAGAACTGGCTGCATTGTGGCGGGCAGGAGCATCGACGACGGCAGCGCAGGGCGTTCGGGGCGTTCGCTGCAAGACCTCAGGTGCTGCAGTCGTCCTAAGGAGATAGGCGGCGTCGGACTGTGAGGGGGGCGGCGCGGCCACCTGCTGCCCCTTACCGTCCCCAGGAGAACGACCCATGCCCGTTCGCCTTGCCGCCTCGCGATCGGGTCGCGCGGCGCTCGCCCTCGCCGCCGCCGGCATCTGCGCCGGCACCCTCGCCCACGGCGCGCTGACCGCCACCGCCGCGGCCACCTTCAGCACGCCGGTGGCCATCCCCAACTCCGGCGGGCTGGGCGAGCCCAGCCTGGCCGCCGACAGCCAGGGCCGCCTCTTCGTGACCGCGCCGCAGAGCCTGGGCACCATCACCGGCGGCGGCAGCCCGGTCTGGACCTCGACCGACCACGGCGCCACCTGGAACAACGGCATTGCGCCGACCGGCGATCCGGTCAGCGGCGGCGACACCGACCTGGCCGTCGACTCGGCCGGCAACGTCTACCAGACCGACCTCTGGCTGGGCGACTCGGCGATGGCGGTGTCCACCGACCACGGCCAGTCCTTCATCGCCAACGAGTACGGGCACACCACCCCGGGCGACGACCGGCCCTGGCTGGCCTACTCGAAGAAGGACAACGTCCTCTACATGACCTGGGACGGGGCCACCGCGCTCGACGTGCAGAAGAGCGCGCCGCTCAGCTCGCCGCAGCTCGGCATCCTGCCGGGACAGACCACCGCGGTCATCCCCGAGAGCCTGCTCGGCGGCTCGCTGGTCAACAACCTGGGCAACAACGTGCGCCAGTGCGTCTGCCCGCCCGGCGGCATCGCCGTCGACCAGAACAGCGGCGCCGTCTACGTCACCTACAGCAAGCAGAACGGCGGCAGCCTGGGCGGCGGCGTCGGCGTGGGCATCTCCACCAACGGCGGCGTCACCTGGACCAACACCTCCATCCCCGGCACCGGCAGCACCGGCAGCGCCTTCGACGTCGAGTACAACTTCATTCCGGTCAAGGTCGACAATAACGGAACGATCTACGCGGCCTGGGGCGAGGGCGTGAACATCAAGCAGGACGCCAACGGCAACAGCATCGCCACCGGCGGCGTGGTCATCAAGTACGCCTACAGCAAGGACGGCGGCAGCACGTGGAGCGCACCGAAGCAGCTCTCCAGCGGCGGCACCACCACCTTCCCGACCCTCGACGTGGTCTCGCCCGGCGTCATCGACGTCGCCTGGTACGGGACCAGCGCCACCGGCGATCCCAACGAGGTCGGCTCCGGCGCCAGCTGGGACGTCGACTTCGCCCAGGTCACCGGCGCCGACACCGCCACACCGGCGGTGTCGCCAGCCACCGCGGTGAGCGGCATCCACACGGGCTGCATCCAGACCGGCGGCTCGGCGCCCTGCAGCGACCGCAGCCTGCTCGACTTCTTCCAGCTCAGCGTCGACCCGACGGGCATGGCCAACGTCATCTACACCAAGGGCGACGCCACCAACGGCACCACCCTGATGTTCACCCGCCAGTCGGCGTCGACGACGACCACCACCAAGGGCCACAAGAAGACCAAGGCGGGCACCACGAGCGGAGCGGGCGGCACCGCAACCGCCGCTCAGCTCCGGGCGGTCTACCGCAGCATCCGGTCGTTCTGATCCATCGCTCCGGGCGCGTCGCGTAACGGCGCGCCCGGAGCCGTCCGCCGCCCGCCTCGGGGTTGACCCGACAGCGTCTATGCGGGTTATATACCAGCATCACTATCAAATTTGGCGGGCGGCTAGGGAATGCTGGGAACCTACCCCGACGCGCGCGTGCTCTCCTGGACGCTCCCCGTCCGGCGTGGCCGGGTGCGCCGCCTCGCCCTGCGCGGCAACGCCCGCCAGGCGCTGGTCCACGGCATCCGTGGAGCCGCCAAGACGGCCGGCATGTCGGCCGCGCTGCTCGCCGCCTCGGGCGTGGTCGGCGCGGCGCGGGCTCCGGTCGTGCTCAGCGAGCCCTCACAGCCCACCGCGGTCCAGGTGGCCGCGCCCGCTCAGGCGGCTCCGCATGCCGCCTTGGTGGCAACGGCGAGTACGACGCGATAGTCTGTTCGCGCCGCCGCCGGGGGACGCGCGGCGCAGGAAGGATCGCTTGAGACACATCGTCGACGACATTCGCACCCGGCTGCTCGAGGGGCTGCCTCCGCTGGTGCGGGGCATGGCCGAGGGCATCGTGCTCGAGTGGGAGCGCGCGGTCAGCGCCGTGCCGGAGCTGGAGCGGCTCGCCGCCGAGGACCTGGGCGGCCTCGCCGAGCTGCCCGCCGAGGAGCGCGAGGACGCCCTGCGCCGCCGCTGGCGCCGGCTCAACGAGGTGCCCTCCTTCGAGCTGCGCGGCCGCTCGACCCGCCACGCGGGCGTGGGGCGCACCGCGGCCGCGCGCTGATCCGCGGGCGTCAGCCGGCGATCACCACTCCGTAGAGCGCCGCCACCACAGCCGCGAGCAGGCTCACCGAGCCGAGCACGGCGGAGGTCGCCGCGGAGGGCGGCCCGCCGCGCCGTCCCGCCCGCGGCGCCTGCAGGAAGGCGTGCACCCCGGCGGCCAGGCCGGAGAGGGCCACGAAGCCGAGCTTGGTGACGAGGGTCCGCCCCACCGCCGTGCTGCCCAGTGAGCCCCACGTGATGTGCGCGTTGGCGGCGTTGGCGATGCCGGTGCCGATCAGCACCGCGAAGGCGGGCCAGGCGATGGCCTGGTAGCGGCGCCCGGCCATGGCCGCCAGCCCGGGCTGGCCGCGCAGCAGCGGGATGACCGCCGCCACGGTGACCTGGCCGCCGATCCAGATACAGGCGGCCAGCACGTGCAGCCAGAGCACCAGCTCACCGCCGTGGATGGAGAGCACCGCCCCACTCTCGCAGATCAGCCGAGCGCCTCTCCCGCGGTGGCCAGGTCGGCGCTGTCGATGCGCGAGATCGCGGGCCGCACCCGCTTGGCGCGGTAGAGGCGGCGGTCGGCCTGCATGAGCAGGGCCTCGGGATCGGTGGCGTCGGTGGGGCAGGCCGCGATGCCGGCGCTCACCGAGAGGCGGGTGTCGGCGTTGGCCATGCGGCGGCGGGCGTCGGCCAGGACGCGCTCGGCGCCGGCGGGGGCGGCGTCGGGGAGGAGCATGGCGAACTCGTCGCCGCCGAGGCGGTAGACGCGGTCGCTGGTGCGGGCGCTGGCGCTCAGCGCGGCGGCCACCGCCACCAGGGCGTGGTCGCCGGCCAGGTGGCCGTCGGTGTCGTTGATCGCCTTGAGCTCGTCGAGGTCGACCATGAGCACCACCAGGCTGCCGGCGCGGCGCTGGGCGATGTCGAGGAGCTGGGCCAGGTCCTCGTCGAAGGCGCGGCGGTTGCGCACCCCGGTGAGCTCGTCGGTGAGGGCCTGGCGGGCGCGCTCGACGAGCATGTGGTTGTGGTCGCGGAGCAGGAGGAGCTGCCGGACGATGACCAGCGCCGAGACCACGGCGATGCCGCTGCCGAACAGCCGGGTGTCCCAGCCCAGCCCGATGGAGACGAACCAGAGCACCAGCAGGGGCAGGAAGGCGGCGTAGGGCAGGGCGGTGCGCCCGGAGAACCAGTGCCCCTGGGTGGCCTCGGTGCGGGCCGGCTTGAGCTCGGCCTCCTCGAAGCGGGGGGCCAGGGCCACCAGCAGGTAGGGCGGACCGTAGAGCAGGTGCAGCCACCAGGGCACGTGGGGCCCGTTGCGGATCTCCCAGGTGGCCTCGGCCAAGGTGAGCACGCTGAAGACGGCCAGGCTGGCGGTGAGCAGGCCGATGGAGCGGATGTCGGCGCCGCTGGGCAGCCGGTAGAGCAGCCACATGGCGCCGCCGAGCAGGCCCACGTCGGAGGCCCAGGTGATCCCCGAGGCCAGCGAGATGCTGCTGTGCTGGGCGGCCAGCGGCACCACCAGCAATGGGATGGTGGCCACCGTCAGCGAGGCGACCAGGATGGCCACGTCGAGCAGGGTGGCCAGGCCACCCTCGAAGCCCTCCTCGCGGACGGCCCGGCGGGTCAGCGCGCCGAAGAGGAAGGGATAGGCGGCCAGCAGCACCACCAGCCCGGCCAGGTCCCAGGGACCGGGCAGGTCGAGGTCCGAGAGCGCGCCGGTGAGGTAGGCGAGGACCAGGAAGCCGAGCGCCCAGCGCACCAGCCGCCAGAAGCCAGCCAGCCGCTGCAGCCGCACCCGGCGCGACTCCAGCGCGGCCACGGCGATGACCACGCCGACGCCGAGCTGGGCGGGAGCGTCGGCCACCAGCGGGCCCCTGCCCGCGCCGAGCAGCAGGGACGAGGCCACCGCCGCCAGCACCAGGACCGCACCGCTCAGCGGAAGCAGGGGTCCGGGTCGGGGGCGGGATCGGAGCACCGGCGCCGTGGGGGTCTCGTTCAAGAATCAGCGTCCCGTTGAGTGCTTGTGCGCAATCGTGGGGGCGCCCGGCGTCAACGGCGGGGAAGGCTCGGCAACGAGGATGTCACAAGTCCGACAGGCGAATTCGCAACCTTGAATCACCTGCGTGGATGTGCATGCACGGCGACCCTGGCGATCAGGGGCAGGCGTCGTCGATGCCGGGGCCGTCGACGAGCGGCTTCGACATGCCCTCCAGCTCCTGCGCGCTGCGCAGCATGCGGCCGAGGATCTGCCTTCCCTCGCCCGCCGAGGGATCCAGCGGCCGCGGCTGCAGGTCGCCGCTGATGCGCACCGGGAGGTACTGCACGCCGGCCAGGCGGGTGCCGTCGAACCAGTAGCGGCCGATCACGCCCTCCTGGGTGCCGGTGCTCCAGTCCTGGTCGAAGATGAAGTTGCCGTGCGCGTAGGTGATGAGATGGCCGTGGTACATCTCGCTGCCCTGCACGCAGTGGGGATGGTTGCCGATGACGATGTCGGCGCCGTCGTCGACGGCGATGCGGCCCACCTGCTTGGGATCGTCGGGGGCGATGCCCGCCGCGGAGAACGGGTAGGTCTCGTACTCGCGTCCCCAGTGGAACTGCACCACGACCACGTCGGACTGCGCGCGCGCCCTGTCGATCAACGACCTGAGCGCCGCGGGGTCGAGATGCGCGCCGACCAGGTTCATGCCCACGAAGCCGAAGCGCACGCCGCGCACGCCGACCACGGCCAGCCGGGCGAAGCCGGTGACCTGCATCCCGTGCGCCTGCAGCAACTGCGCCGTCTGGTCGAGGCCCGACTGCCCGGCGTTGGTGCTGTGGTTGTTGGCGACATTGACGACATCAACTCCGGCGCCCTGCAGCGCCGCGGCGAAGCGCGCGTCGGCGCAGAAGGTGAAGCCGGTGACGATGTCGGGACAGCTGGGCAGCAGCGGCGACTCCAGGTTGACGAAGGTGACGTCGCCGCCCTGCAGGATCGACCTCGTCGCCGCCAGCGGGTAGGTCCAGTCGCCGCGCAGGCGGATGAGGTGGCCGGTCTCGCGCGCCGGGATCATGTCGCCGGTGACCACCAGCAGGCGCAGCTGCGCGGGGTCGACGCCGGGGAACTGCGGCTGGGCGCCGGTGTAGATGCCGAGCGGGTCGACGTCGGGAAGCACCACCGGGGTCGGCGTCGCGGTGGGACTCGACTGCGCGGACGGCGACGCCTGGAAGGCGACGGGCGAGACCTTCGCCCCCTGCGGCGCGCCCGACGAGCAGGCGGCGAGCAGCAGGAGGGCAGGCGTCAGGACGAGCAGAGAGCGCCGCACGCGAGATTCCCCGATTGGTGTGCGAATGGGGGCCGAAGCTTACCCCGCGAGCGCCGCCGGCTCCTCGGCGTCGACCTCCGCCGCCACCCCCCGCACCTCGGCGCCGGGCAGCCCGGCCGAGGGCAGCCGCACCGGCGCGCCCAGCCACCAGCCCTGCCCCAGGCTGACGCCCATCTCCATCATCCGGGCCGCCTCCTCGGGTGTCTCCACGCCCTCGGCGACCACCGTCGCCCCCGAGGAGCGGGCGAAGGCCACCACCGCGTTGATGGCGGCGCGCGCCCCGGCATGGTCGGCGGCGCTGACCAGGCTGCGGGCGATCTTGATGAACTCGGGCGCGCCGGCGGCCAGCATGTCGAGCGTCGAGTGCCCCTCGCCGACGTCGTCGATGGAGAAGCGGATGCCCTCGGCGCGGTAGGCGTCCATCACCTCGCCGAGCCGCTCCAGGTCGTGGATCGCCTCGCGCTCGCTCAGCTCGAGGACCACCCGCGCGGGGTCGATGCCCATCCACTCCAGCAGCAGCAGCATCTGGTCGACGCCGTGCAGCGGGTCGATCAGCGCCCAGGCGCTGACGTTGAGGAACAGGGGCAGGTCGGGCGGCAGGGCGGCGGCGCTGCGCACCGCGGCGCGGCGGCAGGCCCAGTCGAGGTCGCGGTGCAGGCCGGCGGCGCGGGCGGCGGCGAAGAGGCCGTCGACGTCGGTGTCGAGGGGGAAGCCGGAGAGACGGGCCAGCGCCTCGTAACCGACCAGGTGGCGGTCGCTGAGCCGGACCACCGGCTGGTAGGCGGCCTCGATGCGGCCGTCCTCGAAGAGCTGGGGCACCAGTGCGTCCCGGGCCTGGCGTTGGGCCACCAGGGCGCCGCTCACCACCCGGCGCACCTCCACCCGGTCGCGTCCCCAGCGCTTGGCCTGGGCCAGGCCCTCGATGGCCGCGTCCCAGGCGGCGCGCGGGTCGTCGTCGGGCTCGGCGGTGGCCAGGCCGACGCTGGCCCGGGGCAACCAGGGCACCATCACCGGCGCGGCGTGGACGCTGCGGCGCAGCTCCTCGGCGATGGCGATGGCGGTGGCGCCCTCGCAGCCGGGCAGGATGACGCCGAACTCGTCGCCCGCGGTGCGGGCCACGGTGCCCAGCGAGGCGAGCCGGTCGCGCAGGGTGTGGGCGATGGCCCGCAGGGCCAGGTCGCCCATCTCGTGGCCGGCCGAGTCGTTGACCTCCCTGAGATGGTCGACGTCGATGGCCAGCACGCTCACCGTCTCCCCGGCGCAGGCGGCCAGCTCGCGCTCGAACTGGGAGCGGCGCAGCAGCCCGGTGAGGGGGTCGGTGCTGGCCACCCGGGCCAGGTGGCGGTAGCGCACGGCGTTGGCCACGGCCAGGCCGGCCAGGTGGGCGATGCCTTCGAGCAGGCGCTGCTGGGCGGGGTCGAAGCCGCGCGCGTCGGGCGAGGCGATGGCCAGCAGGGCGTCGAAGCCGTCGGCCTCGGGGAGGCGCACCACCGCCAGGCTGCGCATCGGCGCGCGCGGGTCGGTGACCGGCAGCTCGACGCCGGGCGGCGCGGGCAGGGCCAGCATGCGCGTCTCGCCGGGCCGCACCTCGCGAGCGACGTCGGCCACGGCGGCGTCGGCGGCGGCGCCGTCGACCTCCGGCTGCTGCCGCCAGGCTCCCACGTTGTGGACAGAGACGGCATCAACGCGATGCACCGCCGCGTACGGCGTGCGCAGCAGGCGGGCGGAGCGCTCGGCGACGGCGTCGAGCACGACCTCCAGCCCCAGCGAGGCGTTGAGCACCTGCGCCGTCTCCTGCAGCGCACTCAGCTCGCGAACGCGGCGGCGCAGCACCTCGTCGGCGAGCTTGAGCGGGTTGGCCCGGGCGATGGCGCCCGCCACCGCCGCGGCCACCTCCTCGAGCAGGGCGACGTCGGCGGCGTCGAAGGCGTGCGGCTCGGCGCAGCCCATCTCCAGCACGCCGAGCACGCTGCCCTGGACCAGCACCGGCACCGCCATCATGCTGCGGGTCAGCGCGTTGCTGCCGGTGGCCCGGTTGGTCGGCACCACGCCGGGCGGCGGCGCGTCGAGGTCGTCGATGACGACGGAACGCCCGCCGGCGGCGACGCCGCCGACGACGCCCTGCCCCACCGGCAGGCGGATGTCGCGCACCGTCTCGTCGGCGAGGCCGCGGTGGGCGCCGAAGTAGAGCTCGTTGCGCTCGTTGATGAGGAAGATGGCGCCGCCGCGCAGGCCGGGGCGCTGCATGCCGGCCACGATCTCGTCGAGCACCGCGGCCAGGTTGTCGGTGACGGCGGTGCGCGCGACGCGGCGCGGCAGCCGGGCGCGGCGGCGGCGCCGGGCGGCGCGCCGCACCGGCGCGGGACGCGTGAGCACGGCCGCGGGCGCGAGGACGGCGGCGACGATCGCCGCCAGGACGGCGTAGAGCACGGAACCCCCCAGGCAGGGCTTGTGCGACGGAACTCCAGGCTGCTGCCAGGAGTCTACGGCTCTCGGGCGCGCAGTGGCCGCCCGGCTAGAGATCAGGAAGCCACGAAGGCTCGGCCGCCGAGGCAGCGCAGGTCGCGGTAGGTGGTGACGGCGCGGTCGAAGGCGTGGAAGGGGCGGGCCCGGGGCAGGAAGGCGTCGACGCCGGCGAAGCCGCGATCGAGCAGGGCCAGGTCGAAGCGCTCGCGCGCCTCCCAGCGCTCCACGAACCAGGCGACCACCTCGTCGTCGCTCGCGGGCGTCCATTCCTGCTCGGCGACGAAGCGGCGGGCGGCCACCACCGCCTCCTGGGCGACCCGGAAGACGCCGCCCAGCTTGAGCTCCTGGAGCAGCGGCTGGCGCCAGTCGACGCCGGGCATGGAGTTGAAGCTGCGCGCCGCCAGGCGGGCGATGCGCTCCTCGGCGCCCAGGCTCTCCAGCTCGCCCGCCGACAGCCAGCTCCGCTCCCAGCCCTGCGAGGACCCGGGGGCGACGAAGCCGCGGCGGCGGGCCTGCTCGGCGACCACCTCGGCCAGGGTGGCGTCGACGGCGCGCTCGTCGGCGGGGTTGGCGCCGTAGGCCTCGAGCACCAGCGCGACGGCGTTCTCCCGGCGCAGGTGGGCGAGCAGCTCCTCGCGGCGCAGGCCGCGCTGGGTGAGCCAGAGGGGCAGGGAGTCGACGTCGAGACCGGCCGCGGCGGCGAACTCGCGGACCATGGCCTGGCCCTCGCGCTCGCCGGGGCGCGACTCCGGCGCGGCCATGGCGGCCAGGGTGCGCAGGGCGATGCGGCGCTGGAAGGCGGGGAAGTCGACGGCCAGCAGGCGGCAGAGGGTGAGCACGGCCAGGTCGGCGACGAAGCCGCCGCCGGGCAGCTCGCTGCCGGCCGCCTCCTCGCGCCAGGCCTGGGCGAAGGTGGTCAGCACCGGGCGCGGGGCGCGGCGCGGCCGCGGCGGCAGAGCCTGGCGGCGGCGCACCATCTCCAGGCAGCCGAGCGCGTCCTGGCGGGTGAGCCGGACGGAGTGGTCGCGGGCGAACTCCTCGACGCGCCAGGCCATGTCGGCGTCGAGCCCGTGGTCGACGGCGTGGCCGACGATCTCCGCCCACCTGCGGCGCGCGGGCGGCAGCGCCTGGGCGGCGGCGACCACCGCGTCGCCGCTCTCGGGGTCGAGCAGGCCGCCCCGGCAGGCGGCGCGCACGGTGGCGCGGACGTCGACCAGGGCCACGCTGGGCGGCCTGCCGTCGTGCACGGCCACCTCGTCGTCGCCGTCGAGGGCGCCGCGGACGAGCAGCCGGGCGACGCGTCCGTAGGCGTGCACGCCGTGGTCCTGCAGCTCGGCGCCGCGCAGGGCGCCCAGGGCGCCGGCGGCCCAGACCTCCACCCCGGCGTCGACCAGGGCCAGGATCTCCTTGTGGCGCACGGCGTTGCCGCCGGTCATGGCGCCGTCGAGGATGACCACCACGTCGCCGGCGGTGGCGCCCAGCCGGTTGAGGTCACCGGCGACGACGGGCGGGTGCACCTCCGCGTCCGGCATCGCCTCGCGCACCTCGGCGGCGGGCAGGGTCGGCCCGCTGAAGACGTGCAGGCGGCGCGGCATTCAGCCCGGGTCCAGGTGGCGCAGGCCCGGCACGACGACGCGGACCGCGGGCAGCCCGGCGCTGTCGCGGGAGAGGTCGACCACGAGCACCGGTCCGGCGCCGGTGCGGCCGATGCGGTCGGCCACCTCGGCGACGTCGCCGGCGAAGCTGGCGGTGCTCAGGGTGGGCACCTCGGCGAAGGCGCGGCGCGAGCCGGCCAGGGCCGCCGCGTCGAGCACCGGCGCGGTCCGGGGCGCGGGGTCCTCGGCGCCGAGCACCGGGATGTCGTCGCGGACGCCGGTGATCACCGCCAGCCGCTCCCGTGCGGCAGTGGCCAGGGCGCGGCAGAGGGCCACCTCGCGGTCGAGGTGGGCGGCGGTGCCGCGGGCGGGCGCGGACTGCTCCGGCGAGTCGGCGACCACCTCGAAGGCGGGCACGCCGCTGGGGCCGGTGAGGTCGAGGATGGTCACGGTGACGCCGGCGGCGGCCAGGCGGTCGAGCAGGCGGCGGGCGTCGTCGCTGTCCACGCTGCCCGGGTCGACGGCGCGGCGCTCGGCGGGGCTGGCGGCACCGCTGGTGGCGACGGCGTCGCGGGCCAGCACCTCGTAGAGGGCGTGCAGCACCGCCTCGGCGTGGGTGTTGCCGCAGGCCAGCCCGGCGGCGGAGGGCACGAACACCGGCGGCGACCACTCCTCGCGGACGCGCAGGTCGTACTCGGCGCACTGCCGCGGCACCATGGTGGAACGGCCGCTGAGCAGCACCGTGGCGGGCACCCAGTCGACCACCATGCCGTCGTTGAGCAGGTGATGCGCGCGCAGCGGCAGGGCGTACGGGTTGTAGCCGAGATTGGCACGAACCGCGCCGACCGCCGACCAGTTCTGGGGCGCCTCG
>Ga0207699_10000245_pt1 | contig 30434 bp, 18 predicted proteins | sample LARL51metaG_FD_184344 | JGI IMG/M metagenome (GOLD analysis project Ga0207699, IMG submission 184344) | Corn, switchgrass and miscanthus rhizosphere microbial communities from Kellogg Biological Station, Michigan, USA - LAR L5-1 metaG... | ecosystem: Host-associated > Plants > Roots >...
GGCCGTCGACAAGGCGGCCGAGGAATGGCGCGCCTCGGCCAAGGTGCGCAGGCTGTGGCAGCGCGACAATTCGGTCTGGACCGGCCAGGACGAGGACAAGTGGCTCGGCTGGTTGACCAGCCCGGCCGTGGCCGATATCGCGGACTACGAGGATTTCGCCAAGCGGGTGAAGGGCCAGAAATTTTCCGACGCGGTCGTGCTCGGCATGGGCGGATCGAGCCTCGGGCCGGAGGTGCTGGCCAGAACCTTTGCCAAAAAATCCGGCTTCCCGAAACTGCACGTGCTCGACTCGACGGACCCGGCGCAGGTGCGCCATCTCGAACAGAAGATCGACGTCGCCCGCACGCTGTTCATCGTCTCCTCGAAGTCGGGCGGCACCACCGAACCGAATGCGATGAAGGACTACTTCTTCGCCCGCGTCGCAGAGGCGATCGGCGCCGACCAGGCCGGTCACCGCTTCATAGCCGTGACCGATCCCGGCTCCTCGCTGGAGAAGGCCGCCAAGAAGCTCGGTTATGCGCGCGTGTTCTATGGCGATCCGACGATCGGCGGCCGCTACTCGGTGCTGTCGCCGTTCGGACTGGTGCCGGCGGCGACCGCGGGCATCAGCGTGCGGGGCCTGATCCAGCATGCACGCGCCATGGCGCGCTCCTGCGGGCCGGACGTGCCGCCGGCGGAAAATCCGGGCGTCAAGCTTGGCCTCGCCATCGGCCTCGCCGGGCTCGAAGGACGCGACAAGGTGACGATCGTCTCGTCGGCCGCCGTCGCCGATTTCGGCGCCTGGGCCGAGCAGCTGATCGCCGAATCCACCGGCAAGGAAGGCAAGGGCCTGATCCCGGTCGACGGCGAGCCGCTGGGCGAGACCTCGGTCTACGGCAGCGACCGCTTCTTCATCGACATCAGGACAGAGGACGAGTCCGATCCCGAGCACGACGAGAAGCTCGCCGCACTGGAGCAGGCCGGCCATCCGGTGGTCCGGATCGTCATGAAATCCGCCGACCACATCGGCCAGGAATTTTTCCGCTTCGAGATCGCGACCGCCGTGGCCGGCAGCGTTCTCGGCATCAACCCGTTCGACCAGCCCGACGTCGAATCGGCAAAAATCAAGACGCGCGAACTGACCGCCGCGTTCGAAAAGACCGGCGCGCTGCCGGCCGAGACGCCGGCGCTGTCCACGCCGGAGGCCGATCTCTATACCGACGACGCCAACGTGGCGGCGTTGCGCGAGAAGGGCGCCGACGGCAGCCTGGCGTCATGGCTGAAGGCGCACCTCGCCCGCGCCCATGACGGCGACTATGTCGCGCTGCTCGCCTATGTCGAGCACAACGCTGCGCATATCGATACCCTGCAGGTGGTGCGGCTCGCGGTTCGCGATCAACGCCGTCTCGCTACGTGCGCACAATTTGGCCCGCGCTTCCTGCATTCGACCGGACAGGCCTACAAGGGCGGCCCCGACGAAGGCGTCTTCCTGCAGATCACCGCCGACGATGCAAGCGATCTTGCGATCCCCGGACAGCAAGCGAGTTTTGGCGTCATCAAGGCGGCGCAGGCGCGCGGCGATTTCGACGTTTTGACCGAACGCGGCCGCCGCGCCCTGCGCGTGCATCTGAAAGGCAATCTGAAATCCGGACTGAAGCTGCTGGACGATGCGATCTCCGAAGCTTTGAACTGAGAACAAGGACAAGAAAATGCAGCTCGGCATGATCGGCCTGGGGCGGATGGGCGGCAACATCGTTCGCCGCCTCCTGAAGCGCGGGCATTCGGCCGTCGTCTACGACAAAGATCCGAAGTCCGTTGCGACGCTCGTCGCCGAAGGTGCGGTTGGCACAACCACCCTGGAAGAATTCGTCGCCAAGCTGGAAAAGCCCCGCACTGCCTGGGTGATGCTGCCGGCGGGACAGATCACGGAAGCAACGATCGAAACGCTGTCGACCCTGATGCAGGCGGACGATGTCATCATCGACGGTGGCAACGCGTTCTGGCAGGACGACGTACGGCGCGGCAAGGCGCTGCAGCCGCGCGGCATCCACTATCTCGATGTCGGCACATCCGGTGGCGTCTGGGGGCTCGATCGCGGTTATTGCATGATGATCGGCGGCGAGAAGGCGGTGGTCGACCGTCTTGATCCGATCTTTGCGGCGCTCGCGCCCGGCCGCGGCGAGATTCCGGCGACGCCGTCACGGGAGGGCCGCGATCCCCGCGTCGAGCAGGGCTACATCCATGCGGGTCCCGTGGGTGCGGGACATTTCGTCAAGATGATCCACAACGGCATCGAATATGGCCTGATGCAGGCTTATGCCGAGGGTTTTGACATCCTCAAGAACGCGGCCAGCGAGAAGCTGCCGGCCGAGCACCGCTTCGACTTCGATCTTGCCGACATCGCCGAAGTGTGGCGGCGCGGCAGTGTGATCCCGTCCTGGCTGCTCGACCTCACCGCTTCGGCGCTGGCGAAAAATCCGACGCTGCAGAGCTATTCGGGATTCGTCGAGGATTCCGGCGAGGGCCGCTGGACGGTCAATGCCGCGATCGATGAGGCGGTGCCGGCCGAAGTGTTGACCGCCGCGCTGTTCGCGCGCTTCCGCTCGCGCCAGGATCACACCTTCGCCGAAAAAATTCTGTCGGCGATGCGCGAGGGTTTTGGGGGCCACAAGGAGCCGCCGCATGATGCGGCTGCCAAGAAGGCTTGAAACCGATGCCGGACGGCCAGCAGCCAGCACCACGCAAGCCCGAGCCTTGCGCCTTCGTCATTTTCGGCGCCACCGGTGATCTGACACACCGCCTCGTCATCCCATCGCTTTATAACCTCGCAGCAACCGGCCTGCTGCCGGACCCGTTCTGCGTTGTCGGCGTGGCCCGCAGGCCGATGCAGAATGGCGCACTGCGCGACAGCCTGATGAAGGGCCTGCGCGAATTCGCGACCCGCCGCGTCGATGACCGCGTCGCTGAAAAACTGTTCTCATGCGTCACCGCCGTCGCCGCCGATCCCGCCGAACCGGAGTCGTTCGACGGACTGAAACAGCAGCTAGAAAAGCTCGAAGCCGCGCGCAATACCGGCGGCAACCGCCTGTTCTATCTTGCCACGCCACCCAATGCATTTGCGCCGATCGCGCGCGAGCTCGGCCGCACCGGCCTCGTCAAGGAGGACGGCGGCGCGTGGCGGCGGCTGGTGGTCGAAAAACCGTTCGGGACTGATCTTGCATCCGCCGAGGCGCTGAACGCACAGCTCCTCAAGATCCTCGACGAGCATCAGATCTACCGGATCGATCATTACCTCGGCAAGGAGACGGTGCAGAACATCCTGGTGCTGCGCTTCGCCAACGGCATGTTCGAGCCGATCTGGAACCGGCATCACATCGATCACGTGCAGATCATGGTGGACGAGAATCTCGGCGTCGGCCATCGCGGCAACTTCTATGACCAGACCGGCGCGCTGCGCGACATGGTGCCGAACCATCTGTTTCAGCTGCTGTCGCTGGTCGCGATGGAGCCGCCGGCGCGGTTCGACGCTCACACCGTGCGCACGGAAAAGGCGGAAGTGCTCGCGGCGATCCAGGTCCCGAGCGAGGCCGAGGCGCTGAAGAACTCGGTGCGCGGCCAGTACACCGCCGGCGGCGTCAATGGTGAAGAGATCATCGACTATCGCCGCATCAACGATGTCGGGCCGGACAGCGTCACCGAAACTTTCGTCGCGCTGAAACTGACCATCGACAACTGGCGCTGGGCCGGCGTGCCGTTCTATCTGCGCACCGGCAAGGCGCTCGGGCACAAGCGTACCGAGGTCGCGATAAAATTCCGCCAGGCGCCGCTCTCGATGTTCGCCTGCACGCCGGTGGAAAAGCTCGCGGAAAACTATCTCGTGGTCGGCATCGCACCCAACGAGGGCATCACGCTGCAGTTCAACACGAAGGTCCCCGGCCCGGCCGTGATGGCCAGCGGGGTCGAGATGAAGTTCCGTTACAAGGATTATTTCAAGGCCGAGCCCTCGACCGGCTACGAGACGCTGATCTATGACTGCATGATCGGCGACAACATTTTGTTTCAGCGCGCCGACGGCGTCGAAGCCGGCTGGCGGGCCGTGCAGCCGTTCCTCGATGCCTGGAAGAAGGCGGGCGCCGATGGCCTGGAATTCTACGCGGCGGGCAGCCAGGGACCTGAGGGGGCATTCGAACTGATGAAACGGGATGGCCGCAAGTGGCGGACGCTTGACCCATGACCCCCTGCGCACTGATCGTGATGGGGGTCTCCGGTTCAGGCAAGAGCACGGTCGGGGAAGCGTTGGCGCAGCGCCTTGGCTGGCGTTTCGAGGACGGTGACAAATTTCATCCCCCAAGCAATGTCGCCAAGATGCACGCCGGCATTCCCCTGACCGACGACGATCGCTGGCCGTGGCTGAAAGCCATCGCCGACGAGATCGATCGGAGCTGCGAGGCCGGCTCGCCTGTTGTCATCGCCTGCTCCGCGCTGAAACGCGCCTATCGCGACGTCCTCGTCCACGGACGAAAAGACGTCCGCATCGTTTATCTCAGGGGCGACGAGGCCCTGATCGCGCGCCGGCTGGCGCTGCGGACAGGCCATTTCATGCCCCCCGGGCTTTTGACCAGCCAGTTTCAGACGCTGCAGCCGCCGACCGCCGACGAAAGCGTCATCGCCGTGTCAATCGATGCGCCGGTCGACGTGATCGTCGACGACGTCCTGCGCCAATTGCAGCTTGCGCCCGCCACCTCTCCAACCGGACAGCCCGCATGACCCGCATCGCGCTCGTCGTCTCCGACGTCGACGGCACCCTGCTGACCAAGGACAAGACCCTCACCGACGCCGCCAGGGACGGCGCGCGTCGGCTCCACGCCGCCGGCGTCGGCTTCACCATCACATCCAGCCGTCCAACCATCGGCATGCGCTTCCTGATCGAGCCGCTCGCGATCACGCTGCCGATCGGCGCGTTCAATGGGAGCGTCATCGTCGACCCGCAGATGCATCCGATCGAACAGCATCTGATCCCGGCGGCCGCCGCCGAGCGCAGCATCGAGATGCTGGAGCGGTCCGGCGTCGACATCTGGCTGTTCACACCCGACACCTGGTTCACGCGCAGTGGCGACGGCGAATATGTGCCGCACGAGGTGCGGGCGATCCGGAGCGAGCCGACTGTGGTCAGGGATTTCGGGCCATACGTCGCGCGGGCCTGCAAGATCGTCGGCGCCAGTTCGGATTTCGAGCTGCTCAGGCGCTGCGAGGCTGACATGCGCGAAGCGCTCGGCGACCAGGCCACCGCCGTGCGCTCGCAGAACTACTATCTCGATATCACCCCGCCGGGCTGCGACAAGGGCACCTTCGTCGCCACGATGGCGCAGCGGCTCGGTATTCCCGTCGATGCGGTCGCCACCATCGGCGACATGGCCAACGACCTCGCAATGTTCGCGGCCAGCGGCCTGTCGATCGCGATGGGCAACGCCCATGACGAGATCAAGGCGCGGGCCAAGCTGGTCACGGCCACCAACGAGGACGAAGGGTTTGCCAAGGCAATCGACATGATTTTTGAGCGCAACGCGGCGGGCTAGCGAACAAGAATGGCTCGTCATGGCCGGGCTTGTCCCGGCCACCCACGTCTTGGCAATCGAAAAGAAAGGCGTGGATGCGGGTCAAGCCCGGGCATGATCGCGGGGAAACGACTCGGCGTGAACCGCCCGCTCTGCGTTTTCGACGATGATCTGTTGGCGTAATGGCCGGGTTTGATGCATTCTGCCGAGATGCAAGCTCCCCCAGCCACACGTTTTGCGCCCATGACCTGGATGTTCCGGCCATCGATCAGGCGGAAGATCGTCGGCATCGCCGTCGGCCTCATCGTGCTGATGGTGCTCACCTCGGCTGTCTCCGCGTTCATGGCAGGCACGGTCGGCCATCTCCTCGACGAGCTCAACGACAAATATTTCCCGGCCTATGACCATCTTGCGCGGGCCAACATCAAGTCGCTCGAGCGTGCAATAGCGATGCGGAGGATGATGATCGCGAAGATGCAGCCGCAGCCCGATGAGGAGGGCTATGCCGCTCGCCTGAAGGCATACCAGGCGGCAGACGCCGAGGTCGAACGGGAGGGGCAAGCGGCGCGCAAGCTCATCAATGCCATCATCGACGACCCGACAACGCCATCCGACAATGCCGCGCTGGGACGAATCGACGACCGGATCGAGAACGCGATCGATGAGACGCGCAAACAGCTGAGCGAGCAATCAACCCAGTTGCTTCGTCAGCTGGATGCGAAGGATTTTGCCGCGGCCAGGCAGTCGATGGAGCGCGTGGACGCGATGCGCGACGAGTTCACCCAGAAGATCGACGCGATCCGCGCCGACATGCTGAAGCAGGTCTATGCCTCCAGCTCCCTCGTCATCCGCAATCAGCGCCAAGCCATGCTGATCTCGGTCATCGTGACGGCGCTTGCCGCGACGATTGGACTCGGCTTTGCGCTTGTGGTTTCGAGCGGAATTACGCGGCCGGTGCGGCAGCTTCTGGAAGGCACGCGTCACATCGAGGCGGGCAATCTCGACCGCCCGATCAGCGTCTCCACCGCGGACGAGATCGGCCAGCTGTCGCTCGCCTTCAACCGGATGGTCGAGCGGCTGCGGCGCAACGAGCAGATCAGGGAGACCTTTGGCCGCTATTTCGATCCGAAGATCGTCGAGGGCGTGATCGACAACCCGGCGCTTTCGACCACCCAGGGACAGCGCTGCGTCATGACGGTGCTGTTCTGCGACCTAAGGGGATTTTCGGCGCTCAGTGAAGGGGTGACCCCGCAGGGGCTGGTCAAGATCATCAACTACTACCTGACCACGATGTCCTCCCCGATCCGCGTGCACCGGGGCATCCTCGACAAATATATCGGCGATGCCATCATGGCCTATTGGGGGCCGCCCTTCGTCGAGGCCGGCGAGCAGGCCAACCTCGCCTGCCGCGCTGCCGTCGACATGATCGACGCCGTGGCCACCCTGCGCAGGGAGCTGCCCGAACTGCTCGACGTGCGTTCGATCCCGATGCAATGCGACATCCGGATCGGCGTCGCCACAGGCGACGTCCTGGCCGGCAGCATCGGCTCGGAGTTCATGATGAGCTACACCGTGATGGGCGATGCGGTGAATCTGGCCTCACGGCTGGAGGCTGCGAACAAGGAATACGGCACCCGCTCGCTGGTCTCGGAGAGCGCGATCGCCACCGCGGGCGGCGCCGTCGAGGTTCGCGAAGTCGATCGCCTGATCGTGTTCGGGCAGACCCGGCCACAGGCCGTGTTCGAAATATTGGGACGGCCGGGCGCACTGACGCCGGCGCAGATCACACTCCGCGAACACTACGCGCAAGGCCTCGCTGCGTACCGCAAACAACAGTGGGACGAGGCGCGAAAGGCTCTTGCTGCGGCGCTCGCCATCGCCGCAGACGACGGACCTTCGCTGACCCTCCTCAAGCGCATCGACGATTTCGCGCACAAGCCGCCCCCCGCCGACTGGGACGGCTCCTGGACGATGGAGCATAAGTAGCCTCGCAGCGGCGTACTCAAGGGGAACCATTCGGGCCTCATGGTTCGAGACGCCGCGCAAGAGCGCGGCTCCTCACCATGAGGGTAGAATCCTGGATTGCCTCATCCCGAGGAGCACCGCGCAAGCGATGCGTCTCGAGAGATGGTCAGGAAAATGGTGTCTACGTCGAGCGCTGCATCGCGGGCCTTTCGCCGGCATGCTTGGCGCGGCTGAGGTTTTGCGCCGTGTTGATCAGCGCGATATGCGTCAGCGCCTGCGGGAAATTCCCGGTCTGTCGTCGCGCGCCTGGATCGTACTCTTCGGCAATCAGCCCGAGATCATTGGCCAGCGCGACCACGCGTTCGAACAGCGCCTGGGCCTTTTCGGCATCCCCACCCAGCACATAGGCGTCGGCCAGCCACAGGCTGCAGGCCAGGAACGCGCCCTCGATCGGCTGCACTTCCCGTGTCACCTCGCGCGGATCGTGCCGCAGCACAAAACCGTCGCGCATCATGTGCTTCTCGATCGCCGCGACCGTGCCGCGAATGCGCGGATCGGTCGGCGGAAGAAAGCCGACGGCCGGCAGCAGCAGGACGCTCGCATCGAGTATATTCGAACCATAGGACTCGACGAAGGTGTTCTGCCGGGGATCAAAGCCCTTCTCGCAGACATCGCGATGGATCGCATCGCACAGTCTTCGCCAACGCTCGCGCGGCCCCTCGAAGCCGAACATCTCGGCGCTCTTCAGCGCGCGGTCGAAGGCGACCCAGGCCATCACCTTGGAGAAGACATAGTGCCGGCCGGCACCACGCCGTTCCCAGATGCCGTGATCCGCCTCCTGCCAGACTTCGGCGAGGTGATTGAGCACCGTGCATTCGAGGGCCCAGGTATTGTTCTCGAGCTTGAGCTTGGTGATGCGCGACTGGTGGAACACGTCGAGCAGTTCGCCATAGACGTCGAGCTGCACCTGCGCATGCGCCGCGTTGCCGATCCGGACCGGCTTTGCACCTTCGTAGCCCGGCAGCCAGTTCGCCTCCCATTCGAGCAGGCGGCGCTGTCCCATGATGCCATACATGATCTGCATGTTGCCGGGCGATCCGGCCACCGCGCGGAGCAGCCAGTTGTGCCAGGCGGAAGCTTCCTCGGTGTAGCCCGAGTTCATCAGCGCCAGCAGCGTGAAGGTGGCGTCGCGCAGCCAGCAGAAGCGATAGTCCCAGTTGCGCGCGCCACCCAGCTTTTCCGGCAGCGACGTCGTGGGAGCCGCCACGATGCCGCCGGTCGGCCCATAGGTCAGCGCCTTCAGCGTGATCAGCGAGCGCAGGACCAGATCGCGACAGTCGCCGTCATAGTTGCAGCGATCGCTCCACGCGGTCCAGAACCGCTCGGTATCCTGCAGCGCGCGCGCCGGATCGATCGCCTTCGGCACCGGCAGATGCGACGGGCCATAGGTCAGCACGAAGGGAACGGTCTCGCCGGCGCCGACCTCGAAGTCGGCGACCGTGGTCATGTTCTCGCCGCGCGTTTCGACAGGCGTGCGCAGCACCGTCATGTCCGGTCCGCAGATCGCGAGCAGCGCGGAGCGGTCTTCCGTTCGCTTGACCCAGGGAATGTCACAGCCGAAGCCGAAGCGGATCACCAGCTCCATCCGCATCGCCACCCGGCCCTCGATGCCACGGACCAGGCGGACAATGTCGGACGCGTCACCGCGGGGCGGCATGAAATCGATCAGGGCAACCGTGCCGTCAGCCGTCTTGAAGCGGGTTTCGAGGATCAGGGTCTTGTCCCGGTAGCGGCGCGAGAGCTCCGCTGTTTCGTCCTTTGGCGCGATCAGCCATCGGCCGTTCCGCGACGTGCCGAGGATCGCGGCAAAACAGGCGTCGGAATCGAACGCCGGCCAGCACAGCCAGTCGATCGATCCGTCGCGGCCGACGAGAGCTGCGGTCTCGCAGTCGCCGATCAGTCCATAATCCTCGATCCTGCAGGGCATTCTTGCGCGCCCTCCTTGGCAACAGCCTGTCAACTCTTGGCGCGCACGGCCGTCGCAGCCCTGAGCGCGGCCGCGTCGATAGCGGACTCGATCTCCCCCAGCGAGACCGGCAAACGCTGCCGCCAGTTCGGGTGTTCGTCGACGGTGCCGGGAATGTTGGGCTGCTCGACCACACCGAGCAGATCCTCCAGCGCGACGGCGAGCAGGCGCGACGGCGTCCGCGCCAGAAAGCCGGCCACCGACGTGAAATCGTGGCCGTCGATGCCGTGATACCTGAGCACCTCGTCCAGCATGCCGAGCGCGCGCCAGCGCGCGTCGTCGGTTTCGCCGGGGTCGATCCCGAGGCCGCGCTTCCGCTTCAGATCGCCGAACGACCGCCAGCCGGCATAGGTCGACAAATCGTGGGTGTTGAAGGTGATCAGTGCATTCGGCGCATAATGATCGAGGCCGTAGAATGGGCCGCCATCCTCGCGCTCGAACAGCATCACCTTGTAGGACCAGATGTTCCAATCGGCCATGTCATCGCGAAAGCCCGGCGGCACGGTGCCGAGATCCTCGCCAATGACCACGCAGCCATGGGCGATGCTCTCCTGTGCGATGACCGCGAGCAGCGCCTCCAGGGGCATCTGAACATAGGCGCCCTTCCGTGCTGGGAACCCATGCGGAATGAGGTAGAGGCGCTTCAGGCCCAGCACGTGATCGAGCCGGATCGCGCCGGCATAGCGCATCGATGCCTGCAGCATGTCGCGGAACGGCTCGTAGGCGCGAAGCTCGAGACCGGCGGCATTGAAACCGGCCAGGCCCCAGTTCTGGCCGGCTGTGTTCAGCGGGTCCGGCGGCGCGCCGACGGCGAGGGAGCGCGAAATCGCGGCCTGCTCGTTCCAGGCGTCAAAACCGTCGGACTGCACGCCGACGGCGACATCGAGGTAAAGACCGACCTTCATGCCGAGCCCGTCGGCCTGCTCCTTGCAGGCGCGGAGTTGCCGGTCGGCTATCCATTGGACATATTCGACGAACTCGATCTCGGTCTGCTCGGGCCCCGCACGCAAGCGGTCGCAGGCCTCCTGGTCCGGCCGCCGCCATTCCTCCGGCCACTCCCACCAGGGGATGTTGAAGCGGTGCCGCAGCACCTCGAAACAGGCAAAGCGCGACAACAATGCACCGTTCTCGGCCTGGAAATTCGCGAAATCCCGCTGGCGTGCCGGGTCACGCTCGGCACGGAACACGTCAAAGGCCGCGCGCAGCGCGCGCCATTTGAGTGCGGCGACGCCGGCGTAGTCCACCACATCGCCGCGCCTCAGACGCTCCAACTCCTGGTCCGCCGCCGGACCTGGCCGGTACTCGCTGATGGACTCGACGTCGATGTAGAGCGGGTTCAGAAACAGCCGGCTGTTCGGCGAATAGGGACTGCAATCGGTCGGCCGGTCATCGAACAGCACGTGCAGCGGATTGAGGCCGACACCTTCAGCGCCGAGATAGCTCGCCAGCTCAATCAATGCCGCCAGGTCGCTGAAATCGCCGATGCCCCAATTGCGCGCCGAGCGGACGCTGTAGAGCTGCACGGCCAGGAGCCAGCCGCGGTCGAAGTCGCCGCCGAAGGCGCGTTCCGGTGCGACCAAAAGCGGCACCTCTTCATCGGCGGACGCAGCATCCGTCATCCGCAGGCGATAGGAGCCGACTGGAAGGTCCTGCGGCCAGACGATGACCCCCTCGTTGGTCACCCCCCGGGCGATGATTTTGGCGCCAGCAACGATCTCCCAGCCCAGTGGAAGCCTGACCGCCTCGCTGAGCCGGGTCTGGGTCGTGCGACCGGCGCGAACCACGACCGGACCGTCGACGATGTGGCGCGGTGTCCGGTTTGGGAAGGCATCGACGATGATTTTCAACGCCGTTTCGTCGGTCACGTGACGTTGACCCTGGCCGTCGAAAAATTCGGTGAGGATCCCGAGATCGCGGGCTTGGGAGGAAAGGTTCATTCGGCACACGGCTTTATCGGTAACGGCGTCAGGACGCCGCTGGATTCCCGAGGTTGCGTAGGTCGATAGCCATACCCAACTCTTGGGAGGGATCGCGGTTCCCCGCGGGAACCAATGGCCACCAAACGGCATTCTAGAGAGTTCTGCAATCTCTGTCTTCGCGCTGATGGTCCGTTAAGCATTCGCACACCATCGACGCGGGCATCTTTGCGAATGTTTGAATCGAAGGACCACGCGCTAGCGATTATGGTGGCGGGACTTCGGATTGACGTTCGCTTCGAGGGCTCGCGGAAATGGTTGAGCGAAAGTCAAATCCGCGCCATCACCGAAGCGGGGGCGTATCTCAAATCAGTGGCACGATCGTGAACGACATGTCTGAAGCGGGCGCACGTGCGGCAGCCGCACGCGCCGCCTTTCCCCGCGACCTGCGGCCCGCTCACGCGGGTTCCGGGAACATCTGCGATCGCGCCTTGTACAGCCGGCTTCGGAGCGCATCATGAACCTGATGTCCTCGATCGACGACACGGACCTGCCGGTCGCCTCCCTCGACAGGGATGAGCTCTGGTACAAGGACGCCATCATCTACCAGCTTCACGTCAAGGCCTTCGCCGACAGCAACAATGACGGCATCGGCGACTTCGCCGGGCTGACCGAGAAGCTGGATTATCTGCAGGAACTCGGCGTCACCGCGCTGTGGCTGCTGCCGTTCTACCCCTCGCCCGGCCGCGACGACGGCTACGACATTTCCGATTACGGAACCATCAATCCCGACTTCGGGACCATGAAGGATTTCAAGCGCTTCATCCAGGAAGCGAAGAAGCGTGGCCTGCGCGTCATCACCGAACTCGTCATCAACCACACCTCCGACCAGCACGACTGGTTCAAGCGCGCCCGGCGCAGCGACAAGAAGTCGAATGCGCGCGACTTTTACGTTTGGAGCGATACCGACCAGAAATACCAGGGCACGCGGATCATCTTCACCGATACGGAGAAATCCAACTGGACCTGGGACCACGAGGCCGGCCAGTTCTACTGGCACCGCTTCTTCTCGCACCAGCCGGACCTGAATTTCGACAACCCACGCGTGGTCAGCGCCCTCATGAAGGTGATGAAGCGCTGGCTCGACACCGGCGTCGACGGTTTCCGGCTCGATGCGATCCCCTATCTGTGCGAACGCGACGGCACCAACAACGAGAACCTGCCCGAGACGCACGCCATCATCAAGAAATTGCGCGTCGAGCTCGACAGCTACGCCAAGGGCAAGGTGCTGCTGGCCGAGGCCAATCAATGGCCGGAGGACGTACAGTATTATTTCGGCGACAGCGACGAATGCCACATGGCCTATCACTTCCCGCTGATGCCGCGCATCTACATGGCGATCGCGCAGGAAGACCGTTTTCCGATCACCGACATCCTGCGCCAGACCCCCGACATTCCTGCGACCTGTCAATGGGCGCTGTTCCTGCGCAACCATGACGAGCTGACACTGGAAATGGTCACCGACGTCGAGCGCGACTATCTGTGGTCAACCTACGCCCACGACCCCCGCGCGCGGATCAATCTCGGCATCCGCCGCCGCCTTGCGCCGCTGATGGACAATGACCGGCGCAAGATCGAGCTGATGAACTCGCTGCTGCTGTCGTTCCCGGGCACGCCGATCATCTATTACGGCGACGAGATCGGGATGGGCGACAACATCTATCTCGGCGACCGCAACGGCGTGCGCACGCCGATGCAATGGACGCCGGACCGCAACGGCGGCTTCTCCCGCGCCGATCCCGCGCGGCTCTACGCGCCGATGATCATGGATCCGGTCTATGGCTACGAGGCCGTCAATGTCGAGGCGCAGTCGCGCAGCCTGTCGTCGCTGCTGAATGCCACCAAGCGGCTGATCGCGGTCCGCAAGTCGACGCTCGCCTTCGGCCGCGGCAGCATGACCTTCATCCGCCCGGCCAACCGCTCGGTGCTCGCCTATGTCAGGGAGCACGATGGCGAGATCATTCTTTGCGTCGCCAACCTGTCGCGCTCCGCCCAGGCCACCGAGCTCAATCTTTCCCGATTTAGCGGCCGGGTGCCGATCGAAATGCTGGGCCGGACGCGTTTCCCGGCGATCGGCGAACTGCCCTACATGATCACGCTCGCCCCTTACGGCTTCTACTGGTTCCAATTGAAGGAGCGTGACAAGTCGGAGCCGGCGCCGCCGACGGTGCCGGAATTCGAGACACTGGTGGTGCCTCTCGGCTCGACGTGGGTGTCGCTCGCCCGCACCCGCGGCGTGTTCGAGCGCGACGTGCTGCCCAATCACCTGGCGCGAACCCGCTGGTATCCGGAGCGTTCGGCGGAGGCGATCCATCCGACGCTGACCTCGGCGATTCCGTTCTGCGACATCGGCGACAACCGGCCGTGGCTGGCATTTTTCCAGACCAGGCAACACGGCGTCGCATCCCGCTACGTGCTGCCGATGCAGATCGAATGGGTGCGCTTCGATCGCGAGCGCTACGATCCCAACGCGCTCGCGGCGGTGCGCCAGGGCGCGCGCGAGGGCACGCTGCTCGACGTCGCCACCGGCCAGATCTTCATCGCGCTGTTTCAGCGCAATCTGCGGCAGTCGCTGACCGTCAGGGAAGACGCGCAGCGGCTGGAGTTCAAGCCGACCTCCAAATTTCCCGACCGGCCGATCCATCAGCCCGAGCATATTCGCGTCATCGAGACCGAGCGATGCAGCATGGCGCTGGTGGACAACGACTATGTCGTGAAATTGTATCGCAAGGTCGAGCCCGGCATCCATCCGGAGATCGAGGTCGGGCACTTTCTCACCGACGTCGTCGGCTTTTCGAATGCGCCGCCGCTGCTCGGCAGCGCCGAGCTCGTGGAAAAAGAAGCGACGCATGCGATCGCCAGCGTGCACGGCTATATCGAGAACCAGGGTGACGGCTGGACGGTGTCGGCGGCCTATCTCGACCGCTTCGTCGACGACCAGCGCCTGCTGATGTCGAACGACCAGCCGCAGGACAGCGAGCAGCAGTCGCTGTATCTGCGCTATATGACCCAGGCCGGCCGGCGGGTGGCAGAACTGCACGCGGCGCTTGCAAGCGGTCCCGAGCTCGCAGACTTTGCGCCCGAGCCGATCGGTGCCGATGACGTCGGGCGCTGGACGCGCGATCTCCTGGAACGGGCCCATGTCGTCTGCGAGGCCTTGCAGGCCCGGCGTGACGCCGGCAAAGGCGCCGAGGTGGCACTGATCAACCAGATGCTGACGCAGCAGCGTGGCCTGGCCGACCGCCTGCAGGCGTTGTTGCCGCATGCCAGCGAAGGCCTCAACATCCGCCGGCACGGCAACCTCGACCTTCGCCAGACCCTCGTGGTCAAGGACGATATTTTCGTGATCGGCTTCGACGGCGATCCGCGCCGGACGCTCGCCGAGCGGCGGACAAAGCAGCCGGCGGCGCGCGACGTTGCCGACGTCATCTGCTCGATCGGCTATTCGGCGGCGGCCGCGCTGGCGCGCTACGAGAAGATCGCCCACGACGAGCACGGCAGGATCGCGGGCGCGCTGTCCCGGTGGCGCACGCGGTCGGCGTCGGCGTTCCTGTCAGCCTATCGCGAGACCCAGCCGAACCAGCGCCTGTGGCCGTCCGATCCGCGGGCGGCGGAGACGATGCTTGACTTCTTTCTGCTGGAGAAATTCTTTGACAAGATGGAATATGAGCTGAAGCATCGACCCGAATGGCTGCAGGTCCCGTTGATCGAGATCCTAAGTATCCTGTCCAAGCCCGTTAACGAGGCCTGATGACCAAATTGTCCGCAGAGGCGTACGCGATCGTCGAAGGTCGCCACGGCGATCCGTTTCACTATCTCGGCCCGCATGACGAAGGCGGCCGGACCGTGGTCCGGGCGTTCCTGCCGAATGCCGTCACCGTGGAGGCGGTCGCCGAGCATGGCAAGACTGGCCCGCTCAGCCGTCTCCATGAAGCCGGACTGTTTGCCGGCGACCTGCCGAACGGCGCCGGGCGGTATCAGCTGCGCGCCCGGTTCGGCGATCAGATCGTCGAACTCGAGGACCCCTATCGCTTCCCGCCGGTGCTGAGCGATTACGATCTCTATCTGCTCGGCGAGGGCACGCAGCGGCGGCTCTACGACAAGCTCGGCGCGCATCCGCTGCAGCTCGACGGCGTCGCGGGGGTGGCTTTCGTGGTCTGGGCACCGAATGCGCGGCGGGTCAGCGTGGTCGGCGATTTCAACGGCTGGGATGGGCGGCGCCATCCGATGCGCCGCCGCGGCCCCGGCTACTGGGAATTGTTCGTTCCGCATGTGACGGGGGGCGACCATTACAAGTTCGACATCGTCGGCCCCAAGGGCGAGCATCTGCCGCAAAAATCCGATCCGCTGGCCTTTGCCGCGGAGATGCGGCCGAAGACGGCGTCGGTCGTGTTCGACGAAGCCAACATCCCGCGCCCGCGGCCCGCGCCCGATGGCATCAACGCGCGCTCTGCGCCGATCTCGATCTACGAGGTCCACCTCGGCTCGTGGCGACGCAAGGGCAACAACGAGTGGCTGAGCTATCGCGAGCTGGCCGAGCAGCTCCCTGCCTATGCGCGCGACCTCGGCTTCACCCATGTCGAATTTCTCCCCGTGAGCGAGCATCCATTCGACGGCTCCTGGGGCTATCAGCCGACCGGCCTCTATGCGCCGACCAGCCGCTTCGGCAGCCCGACCGATTTCGCCGCGCTGGTCGATGCCTGCCACGCGCACGGCCTCGGCGTGCTGCTCGACTGGGTGCCCGGCCATTTTCCCGACGACCCGCACGGCCTTGCGCAGTTCGACGGCACCGCACTCTACGAGCACGCCAACCCGCTGCAGGGCCGCCATCTCGACTGGGGCACGCTGATCTACAATTACGGCCGCACCGAAATCACCAATTTCCTGGTCTCCAACGCGCTGTTCTGGCTCGAGCGCTTTGGCGTCGATGGCTTGCGCGTCGATGCCGTGGCCTCCATGCTCTATCTCGACTACAGCCGTCCCTCAGGGGCATGGGTCCCCAACGAGTTTGGCGGGCGCGAAAATCTCGAAGCCATCGCCTTCCTGCGCCGTTTCAACACCGAGCTGTTCGGCCATTTCCCGCAAGCCACCACGGCGGCCGAGGAGTCGACCGCCTGGCCGCAGGTGTCGCAGCCGGTCGACAGCGGCGGCCTCGGTTTTGGCTACAAATGGAACATGGGCTGGATGCACGATACGCTGCGCTATATCGGCAAGGACCCGATCCACCGCAAATATCATCACGGCGACATCCTGTTCGGCCTGCACTACGCGTTCTCGGAAAACTTCATCCTGCCGCTGTCCCACGACGAGGTCGTGCATGGCAAGCGTTCGATCCTCGGCCGGATGCCCGGCGACGACTGGCAGCGTTTTGCCAACCTGCGCGCCTATTACAGCTTCATGTTCGGCCATCCCGGCAAGAAGCTCTTGTTCATGGGCTGCGAATTCGGCCAGGAGCGCGAGTGGAATCACGATCTCTCGCTGGACTGGCATCTGCTCGATCAGGCCAAGCATGGCGGCATCCAGGCGCTGATCCGCGACCTCAACCGCCTCTATCGCGAACAGGGCGCGCTGCACGAGCTCGATTGCGAGCCGTCAGGTTTTGAATGGATCGTCACGGAGGATGCGAGCAGCAATGTGTTCGCCTTCCTGCGCAAGGGGCGCGATGCGCGCTCGCGCTGCGTCGTAGTGGTGAATTTCTCGCCGAATGTCTACACCAACTACCGCGTCCGCGTACCGTTTGCCGGCAAGTGGCGGGAAGTTTTCAACTCGGACTCCTCGCATTATGGCGGCAGCAATGTCGGGAACGTCGGAGAAGTTGCCACATTGCCAGGACCCGAGCCCGCGCTTGACCTCACCATCCCGCCTTTGGCTGCGATCTTCCTGGTCCCGGAAAGCTAAAGCATGCGCCTGTCCGCCGGAAGTTCTGCGCGGCTCGGCGCGACCTGGGACGGCCGGGGCACGAATTTCGCGCTGTTCTCGGCCCATGCGGAGAAGGTCGAGCTGTGCCTGTTCGACAACCAGGGCCGGCGCGAGCTCGAACGCATCGAACTGCCCGAGCGCACCGAGGATGTCTGGCACGGCTATCTCAATGACGTGGCGCCGGGCCAGCTCTACGGCTATCGCGTGCACGGACCCTACGAGCCCGAGCGCGGCCACCGCTTCAATCCCAACAAGCTGCTGCTCGATCCCTACGCCAGGCGGCTCGCCGGCCGGCTGGTCTGGAGCGACGCGCATTTCGGATTTCGCATCGGCTCATCGCGCGAGGACCTCTCCTTCGACCGGCGCGACAATGCCCGCGGCATGGTGAAGGCCGTCGTGATCGACGAAACCTTCAACTGGGGCCGCCGCGAGATGCGCCCCTCGATCCCCTGGGAAGACACCGTCATCTACGAGGCGCATGTCAAAGGGTTGACGCAGAAGCGCGGCGACGTGCCGCCAAACCTGCGTGGCACCTATGGCGGGCTGGCCTCGCCCGCGATGATCAAGCATCTGAAGCGGCTCGGCGTCACCACCATCGAGCTGCTGCCGATCCATGGCCTGATCGACGACCGCAATCTGGTCGAGAAGAAGCTCGCCAATTACTGGGGCTACAACACCATTGCGTTCTTCGCTCCCGAGGCGCGCTATGCGCAGGACAATCCGCTCGATGCTTTTCGTACGACCGTCGCACGGCTGCACGACGCCGGCATCGAGGTGATGCTCGACGTGGTCTATAACCACACCGCCGAAGGCAATCACCTCGGCCCGACGCTGTCGTTTCGCGGCATCGACAACGCCTCCTATTACTGGCTGAAGCCCGACAATCCGCGCTACTACGACGATTTCACCGGCTGCGGCTCCTCGGTCAATCTCACCCATCCGCGCGTGCTGCAGATGGTGATGGATTCCCTGCGCTACTGGGTCGAGGTCTGTCATGTCGACGGCTTCCGCTTCGATCTCGCGACGACCCTGGCGCGCGCGCCGAACGGCTTTGACCGCCACTCCTCGTTCCTGACCGCGGTGCGCCAGGATCCGGTTCTGGCGACGGCAAAACTCGTGGCCGAACCTTGGGATATCGGCCTCGGTGGCTACCAGGTCGGCGGATTTCCCTCGCAATGGTCGGAATGGAACGATCGCTATCGCAGCACGATGCGCCGCTACTGGAGCGGCGAAGGCAGCCTGATCGGCGACGTCTCGGGCCGGATGACAGGATCATCCGATCTGTTCAATCATGACGGCCGCACGCCGCGCGCCAGCATCAACCACGTCACGGTCCATGACGGGTTCACGCTGCAGGATCTGTTCAGCTACAACGAGAAGCACAACGAGGCCAATGGCGAGGACAATCGCGACGGCTCCAACGATAACCTCAGCAACAATTGCGGCCATGAGGGCCCGACCGATGATCCGGCCATCACGGCCCTGCGCCGGCAGCTGCGGCGAAACCAGCTCGCCTGCCTGCTGCTCGCGCAGGGCACGCCGCTGATCCTGGCCGGCGACGAGGTCGCCAATTCGCAAGCCGGCAACAACAATGCCTATTGCCAGGACAATGAGGTCGGCTGGGTCGACTGGCAGGGCCTCGGCCGCCCTGGCGACGACCTCACCGATTTCATCGGGCTGCTGACGGGGCTGCGGCGGAAATTCGGCCAGATCCGCGCCCGCCGCTGGCTCGACGGACGGCGGCCGGATGGCAGTTATGGCGTGTTGTGGCTGACGCCGTCGGCGGCCGAGATGACGGAACAGGACTGGAATTTTCCGGAGGGACGCTTCCTTGCCTATGTGCTCGGAGCGACGCAGGAGGGGCAACCGGCGCTCTTCATCGTGCTCAACGCAGCGCCCGAGGAAATCGCATTCAAGCTGCCGACGCTGCCCGAGTACAAGACCTGGCAACAGCTCCTCAACTCGGCCGACGCCAGGCAGACCGTGGTGAAACTGCCGGCGGCCAGCGACACCAAGGCGCCAGCCCGCACCGTGCTGGCCTTTGCGGGTCTCACATGACCAAGCCCTGCTTTGGCGCGCATGTGACTGCGAACGGTGTGTCGTTCGCCCTGTGGGCGCCGGCGGCTCGGCAGGTCGAGCTGCTTCTGGACCAGCCGCAGCAGATGCGGCGCGACGATCGCGGGTGGTTCTGTCTCGATCTTCCCGGCCTGACTGCCGGCGCGCGCTACAAGTTCCGCATCAATGACGCGCTCGACGTGCCCGATCCCGCATCGCGCTTCCAGGGCGACGACGTCTTCGGCCCGAGCGAGGTGATCGATCACACGAGCTATCGATGGCGGAGTGCCGACTGGCGCGGCCGTCCCTGGGAAGAGGCGGTGCTGATCGAGACCCACGTCGGAACGTTCACTCGCGAGGGCACGTATCTCGCGATGATCGCCCGGCTCGATCATCTGGCGGAGATTGGCATCACCGCACTCGAACTGATGCCGATCGCGGATTTCGCGGGACAGCGCAATTGGGGTTACGACGGCGTGTTGTGGTACGCGCCCGACAGCGCCTATGGCCGCCCCGAGGATCTGAAGGCACTGATCGATGCGGCGCATCAGCGCGGGCTGATGGTGTTTCTCGACGTCGTCTACAACCATTTCGGCCCGGAGGGAAATTTCCTCCACCATTATGCGCCGAATTTTTTTACGGCGGGACATACGCCCTGGGGCAGCGTGATCGATTTTCGTGTACCGGAGGTGCGTTCGTTTGCGATCGAGAGCGCGTTGCACTGGCTGCGCGACTACCGCTTCGACGGACTGCGCTTCGATGCGGTCAACCACATCGTCACCCCGCCGGACGAAATTTCGATGCTGCACGATCTCAGCATCGCCGCAGGAAAACTCGCCGCGGAGACCGGCCGGCATATCCATCTCGTGCTGGAAAACGGCGACAACGTCGCAAGCGTGCTGGATCCGGCCGAAGAGCCGCCGCGGGGAAAATTCCGCGCACAATGGAACGACGATTACCACCACGCCTTTCATGTGCTGCTGACCGGCGAATCCCAGGGCTATTACGGCGACTATCAGCGCTCGCCGCGCGGTCACATCGCGCGCGCGCTCGCCGAGGGGTTTGTGTATCAGGGCGAGGTGGCCGCGTTCTGGGGCAACAGGCGGCGCGGCGAGCCGAGCGGCGCACTCGCGCCGACCGCCTTCGTCAGCTTCCTGCAGAACCACGACCAGACCGGCAACCGCGCACTCGGCGAGCGGCTCGATGCTCTCGCCGATCGCGGGCAGGTCGAAGCCGCGCTTGCCATCACCCTGCTTGCGCCGATGATCCCGATGCTGTTCATGGGCGAAGAGTGGGGCTCGCGGCGGCCGTTCCTGTTCTTCTGTGACTTTGCGGGCGATCTGGCGGATGCGGTCCGCAACGGGCGGCGGCGGGAATATGACTGGGCCTATGCCAGATACGGCGATGCGGTCCCCGATCCACTCGATCTTAAGACGTTCAGCGCCTGTGTCCTCGACTGGGAGGCGCGCGATGCGGTACCGGGGCGCGAGCGTCTCGCGCTGGTGAAGCGCCTGCTCGAGGTTCGACGCCGCGAAATCGTTCCCCGGCTTGCCGGTGCCCGCCACGGCGATGCGCAGGCGCGCGAAGATGGCCTGCTCACGGCGCGCTGGCATATGGGCGACGGCGTAATCCTGAAGCTCGCGGCCAATCTCTCGGCCACCGCAATCGCCGCCAAGCAGACCGCCGGCACGCCGATCTGGGGGACCGACGGTGACCACCTGCCGGCCTGGTCGGTGTGCTGGCGCCTCGTACCAGGCTAGAGGCTTTTCCATTCCGACCGAATCGGAACGGAGGCTCTAGATTTCTGTTTTGACGCGTTTTCTTCACGCGAACCGGTGTCCACTTCGCTCGAAAACGCTCTCGTTTACCGCTCCAGGATCGCGCCCTTGTTCAAGGGGCCGACCAGTTTGCGGTAGATCGCAAGCCAGCCGCGTTCGTCGGAGGCATCCCATTTCGAGAGTTGCGCGCGCCGTCGCGCCAGCTCGCTCTCCGAGACCTCGAGATTGGCGAAGCGCCCGGGGATGTCGATTGCAATCACGTCGCCATTCTCGACCAGCCCGATCGGGCCGCCAGCCGCCGCCTCCGGCTGCGCCTCGGCGAGCGTGATGCCGACATTGGTCAATCCCGAGAGCTGCCCGTCGGTGACGACGGCGACTTTTCCAGCCAGCCCCGCGCCGAGGACGGCAAACACCACGGCCGACGCCATGCCCATGCCCGGCGTCCCCCTCGGTCCGAGGCCGCGCACGACGACGACCTGGCCTTCCGCCACGCCGCCGCGCTGGATGCCCTCGATCGCCGCGAGCGCTGTCTCGAACACGATCGCCGGCCCGCGGAAGAACAAATTGCGCCTCTCGGTGACGCTGAGCTTCACGATGCAGGTCTGCGGACAGAGGCTGCCGCGCAACATCACGATGGTCGGCTGCGTGCCGAGCGGGCGGGTGGCGGGACGAATGACCTCCTCGTCCATGACCGTGAAACCGGCAAGATTTTCGCCGAGCGTGCGGCCCGTCACCGTGCTGGCAGTGCCGCGCAAGAACGGCGCGAGCTGTTTCATGACCGCGCGCGTGCCGCCCGCGGCCTCGAACTCCTCGGTCGTCCGATCGCCATTCGGCCGGACCGCGGTCAGAAGCGGGATCACGTCGCCATATTTCTCATAAAGCCGGTAGACGTCGACAGCGCATTCGGCCTCGCGTGCGATGGCCGCAAGATGCTTGGCCGAATTGATCGAGCCCGAGATGCTGAGCATCACCATTACCGCGTTCTCGAACGCTTCCGCGGTCAGGATGTCGCGTGGCTTGAGATCCTCGTCCACCATCTCGACGATACGCACGCCGGCGCTTTTGACGAACTCCCACATGCGCGCACTGTTGGCGAGGATCGGCGTGCTGCCGGGAAGCGACATTCCGAGCGCCTCGCAGGCGGCGTGCATGGTATTGGCCGTGCCCATGCCGGCGCAGACTCCGGGGCCGCGGATCGCGACATCACCCATGGCCTTGATCTCGTCGGTCGAGACCTTGCCAAACGCAAGCCCGCCGGCGGTCGCGAACACATCCTCGATGTCGCAGACGTGTCCGCGATGCGTACCGCTGGGCTGATAGCCGCAGCAGAAGATCAGGGTTGGGATGTCGAGACGTCCCGCAGCCATCAACTGGCCTGGCGGCGTCTTGTCACAGGAGGCAAGGCAGATCATCCCATCAAGCAGCGCACTCTCGACCTGCACCTCGATGTCGTTGGTGATGAGGTCGCGCGCGGAGAGAATGTAACCGCCCTTGTGACCCCAGCTGGTCACGAAATCGCTGGGCGCGCAAGTGCGCACCTCGAACGCGACGGCGCCCGCGGCACGAACGGCCGCCTTCATGCGCACGGCGATGCCATCGAGATGCGAATAGCAGATCGCAAGATCCGATGAGCTGTTGACGATCGCGATCTTCGGCTTCGCCATGTCATCATCGGTTAGCCCCAGGGCGCGCCAGAGCGCCCGGCGCGTCGCCCATCTCGTGTTGCCGTATTCGCTGTTGCTGCGCAGTTTCCTGTTCATTGCCGTTGGCCCACCAGATTGTCGGACTCATGCACCGCCGCGATGACCTCGCTTGACCGCAAGCGGCGCGCTGTGGCCAGCGCCCGCATCAGAAGGTAGGCCGTAAGGCTCGCAGAGAGTGTCGGGACGGCCGCGACGAGAAACAGGTGCGCAGGCTCCCAGTGCATGGCGACAAGGATCCCGGCGACACTCGGAGAGATGATCGAGCCGATGCGGCCGATCCCAAATCCCCAACCCACGCCGGTCGAGCGCAGGCTGGGCGGATAGATCAGGGCGGACGATGCATTCAGTGCCGATTGCGTACCGATCAGGAAGAAACCGACCGCGAAGATGCACGATGCGAGCGCAACGAAGGAGACACCCGCGCCCGACAAGACGATCATCGCGGCCGCCGCGCAGAGATAGCCGAACGCCACCGTGCGAAACGCGCCGAGCCTGATCAGGACCGGGGAAATCAGCAGGGTTCCCGCAATACCGCCGAGCGGCAGCGCCGTGGTGATCGTGACGATCTCGGCCTGGGAGAGTCCCGATCCGCCGAGCAGCGTCGGAATCCAGTTGTTGTAGAAATAGATCGCCATGATCGAGGTGAAGAACACGATCCACAGCAGGCTCGTCAGCAAGGCCCGCCCGTCCTGAAACAGCTGATAGAGCTGGAAGCCGGGCCTGTCCTGCGGCGAGACCGCGAAGATGCTTTCGGCATCGAACGAGGCGCCCGGCTCGATGCGCGACATCACGGCGGCGATCCGCTGTCGCGATACCCCGCTCAGCACCATGTATTCGACCGGTTCGGGGAGCCACAGATAAAACAACGGTGCCAGCAGGATCGGCAGCACGCCTCCGACATAGAATACAGTCTGCCAGCCGAACGTCGCCAGAAACCCGTAAGTATAGCCGGCGGCGATCTGACCGAGCGCTAGGCTGATATACATGTTCATGACGACCGTCGTCCGAACCCGCTTCGGGCAATAGTTACTGGCGATCGCGATCGAGATCGGCGACGCGCCACCGAGCGCAAGGCCTGCGAGAAACCGCACCACAAACAGGGCATTGAGCGTCCGGGCGAAGGGCGTCAGCAGCGAGAAGACGCCAAACATGATGCAGCAGAACAGGAAGGTGCGGCTCGGGCCGAGCCGGTCGCCCATCAATCCGAACGTCAGCGCCCCCAGCGTGAGCCCGAACAGCCCGGCCGAGAACACCAGACCGATCTGGGATCGGTCGATGGCGAGCAGCTTGATGAATTCCGGCGCGGTGAAGCTGATCGACAGGAGATCGTAGCCGTCGAAAAAGATCATGACCCCGCACATGACGAAGACGCGAACCTGAAAACCTCCGAAGCGCGCGTTTTCGATTGTCTCGGTGACGTTCACCGCCACTTGCTGCTCCCCATCTGCATCTTCTTGTTCGATCGCCAAAACGTCGAAAGCCTCAGCCCGAGGCCTCGGGTGGCCGCTTGAAAATCTCGACGATGCCGTTGTCGGCGTCGACCTTCACCCAGTCGCCGGTCTCGATCACGCGCAGCGGATCCTGATCCAGATCGGTCATGGCGGGGGCGCGGGTGACCACGGCGCCAAGCGCGATCTTGGTCGTCATCTTGTTGAAAACCATTGCGCGCGGCGCGACGCCGTTGAGGCGGGCCATGTGGAAATAGGCGGACCAGCCCGACGATCCCTTGGCGCCGGGAAACACCAGGACCTTGTCCTTAAAACTCCGGCCGCGCAGCTCGTGGCGGCGTTCGATGATGGTGCCGTCGCGTTCGTTGATGCCACCCCAGCCCGAAATCGTGTCTTGCGTCACGATTGCCTCGCCCTCGGCACAGCCGCCAACCACTTTTCGCCCGCGCAAGACGATCTTCGTTGCGCCATCGGCGTGACCTAATCCCTTCACGCTCATGGCAGGCCTCCGTTCCACCGGCCGGTCAGCGCGGCCTCGATGCAATCGCCAACCGAACCGAACCAGGCGGACACGCCGGTGATCGCCGGCAGATAATGCGCCTGCTTCGCCGAGTCTGTCGCAACGACCTTCGTTCCCCTCGGCATGTGGCGGGAGATCGCCGGACAGGTATCGCTCATGACCACGCCGCCGGCCTCACCAATGATGCTCGTGTAGCCGTTGCGGTCCGCCACTTCGCGCAGCGCGCGCGGCGTATGCACCCAGAGCTGGGTATTCAGGCTGATCTTCCGTCCCTCCAGCAGCGAGGCGATCAGCGACACCTGGTCGATCGAATTGTGCGGACAGCCGAGCATGACGAAATCGACATTGCGGTCGGTCGCGCAATTGAGATTTTCGTAGGCGATGCGCCGCTCCGCCGCACCATATTGCAAGGTGTCCTTGATCGCATTGCCGCCGAACGCCTCCTCGAGCGAGCGCGCCTCCGGGGTCACCTCGGGAATGTGATACATCTCGACGCCGCCCGAGGATGCAGCGGCTGCGCCAAAATGCTTCAGCTTGATGAGACTGGGCTGATGGCAGCGCCCGGTCAGGACCGGGATCTCGTCATCGACGATCTCGCCGAGATAGTAGCCGAGCAGGCCCCAATCCATGATGTCATCGACATCGATCTCGACCTCGACGAGATGCGTGCCGCGGCGGTTCTCGGTGATGTGGTAGCCCCAATAGGGAATCCGCCCGGTGAGCGCGGCGGCGCCGGTGCTCTCCTTGCCTTCGGTATTGGTGCGGGCGCCGAGCACCGAATTGCAATAGACCACGGCGGAGGATTCCATCCACGCGCAATGCTCGCCCTTCACCGGCACATTGCCGACCTGGTACGGCGTACAGGTCGCGAACATGTTGATGCCGCGGCGGCCGAAATACGCCTCCGCCTGCTTCTGCTGATCGGCGAGATCGTCCGGTATCCCCTGGATGCGCCAGCGTTCATTGTCGATACCCGTGATCAGCTGGCAGGTGTTGGCCGCCATGCGCGGCACCTCGACGATCTCGGGACTGTCGAGATTGAGTTCCGAATAAACCGCGTCAAAGCCCCTTTTCGCCAGCTCCCGCACCGATGGCGTCGAGGCATTGAAGGCGCCGGCGACATTGTTGGTCTCGACCAGCCGCTCGGCGCCGAGCGCCTCGCCATAGCGCAGCAGCAGATCCATCGCGCGCGCCTTCGCCCGCCCCTGCTCGCCATCAAGCATCGACTTCTCATGGTCAGTCAGCTTCATGGGCATCCTCCCTGCCCGATTGCCCGATCCGGTGCCGCCATCTCAGGCGGCGCGGCTCGGCCATCTCATATGTTTCGACTCGACATTGTCGCGCACGCGCATTGCAAGCGCGGCGATATCGATCTGATTGACGCTGCCGGTGCCGGCGAGATCGAGCGCCTTGGCGGCGGCCGCGCCCATGGCAATGCACGGTCCCATCACGCGCACGCTGGAGAGCGCGGCATTGTCGGCATCGATGCAGCGGCCGGCCGCGACGACATTGTCGCCCTCGGCCGGCACCAGGCTGCCGAGCGGCACATAATGCACGTGATTTTCATCGAAGGTCTGCCAGACATGCCCGGTGCCATGGTCATGCAACTCGATCGGCCAGGCCGTGCGGGCGATCGCGTCGGGGAATTTTGTGCCGGCCCGGACATCGTCCACGGTCAATTGCTGACGGCCGACGATCCAGCGGGTTTGCCGGATGCCAGGGAAGCCGTAGGCGCGGATCCGCGCCTTGCCGAAGCAATCCGGGAATTCGGCGCGCAGGAAAGCCACTGCGCGGTCGGCCTGGTCCTTGCCGTCCAGTCCCCGCGCTGAGGCTTCGATCGGATCAAGCGGCGTCTCGACATGGGTCATGTTCATCGCCGCCACGCCGCGTCCGGGAATGATGAAGGCAAGGCCCTCGCGGCGGACCAGCCCGTAGGCATCGCCCTTCTGCTTCATCCGCGCGCCAATCTCGTCGCGGGTCGGCTGCTTCGCCTCGTCGATGTTTTCCAGGATCACCATCTGCGTGCCGAACACCGGCCCGTTGGCCGGCTCCCGACATGCAAAACCTGCCTGCCAGACCAGCGCCGCGTCGCCCGAGGCATCGACGAAGCCGGTCGCCGCGACGTCGACATCGCCGTAGCGGGTGGCAAGGCCCAGCGACTGGATGCGGCGGCCGTCGACGCGGACCTCGCGGAGCACGGCGCCGACGATGGGCGTGATCTCCGCCTCCTGGACGGCCCGATCGATCCACCGGCCGAGCGCGATCTCGTCGTAATAGACGACCGTCGTCAGCGGACCGTTGCGATAGTAAAGCTGCTCGCTGTTCCTGCCGAGCGTGTCGAGGATGTCATCGGCAATGCCGCGGGTGAACTGATAGCCGTGCGTGCCGTTCGAGAACAGGCCGCAAAACGTTCCGATGATCGAATTGACAGCCTGTCCACCCAGTGCGGGGAGGCTGTCGACGAGCACGACCTTGCGGCCGAGCCGGGCGGCCTCGATCGCGGCCGACACGCCGGCAATCCCGGCGCCGACGATGCAGATATCGGCCTCGACCTTGCGCAGCGGGCCTTGTGCGGTTCGGCGCACCATGCGTGTGCCGACGGAGACACCATTAGCGCCGGTCATTGCAAAATCCTTTCATCGATAGTCCTCGCCGGCCGAAAGCGTGCGATCGCCGCACGCGGAGAGCGTTCGCCCCCCGATCGATCCGCATGCGGCCGGACAGAGTTAGTCTGCGGATGCCCGACGAAAAAGTCGGAGGATGCGAAGACATCTTTCTCGGATCGAGAAAAGCAAGTAAGGCCCGTGCCGCTCGGGCACGGCAAAAAGCCCGAGAAGAGGCATTTTGCAGTGCAGCAGCGATCGGCTTGCCCAAAAAAACCGATATGGCATGATTGCCTTTCTCGAAGCGAGAAAGACATTTGGACACGCTGCTGAACATCAAGGCGTTTCTGGCGACGGCCCGCGCCGGCAGCTTTTCGGCGGCCGCGCGGCAGCTCGATGTGGCGCCGTCCGTGATCGTCAAGCGCATCAACCGCCTCGAAGACCAGATGAGCGCGCAGCTGTTCGTGCGCTCCACCCGGCGGCTGCTGCTGACCGAAACCGGAGAGCGTTACTTTCCCCGTTACCAGACCCTCGTCAGCGAGATCGAGGATGCGCTCAGCGGCGCGAGATCGCCCAGCGACCGAATCGAGGGGCACCTTCGCATCAAATGTCCGACGACCCTCACGATCCTCAATTTCGGATCGATCCTGAATGCCTATCAGGCAAAACATCCCGGCATCAGCATCGAGCTTGCCCTGATCGATCGCTCCGTCAACCCGATCGAGGAAGGTTTTGACATCGCAATCGGTGCGATGCCCGCGTCCTATCCGAACGTGCTGGACGAGCCGCTGTGCCCCTATCCGCGCGTGCTGTGCGCCGCGCCCTGCTATCTCGCGCAGCGCGGCGAGCCGATACATCCGACCGACCTTGCCGCGCATGACTGCCTGACGTTCCAGACCACGGGCTCGACCTGGTCGTTCGAGAGCGAGCGCGGCACCATCAGTGTCGAGGTCCACCCGCGGCTGTCCGCCAACGACAGCCAGGTGCTGCACGACGCCGCCTGCCGGGGCCTTGGCATTGCGACCATGGCGCGCTACATCGCCCGCCCCTCGCTGGAGAACGGCGCGCTGAAGCTGCTGCTGCCGGACTATCCCGTGCCGGAACTGTGGCTGAAGGCGCTGATCCCGCAGAACAGGATCAAGAAGGCCGGCGTTCAGAGCCTGCTCGGCTGGATCAAGGACAGCATCCAGCCGCTGCAGCTTGCGGCTCAGGCGACAGCTCATCGCGCCCCCTGAGCCACAACGAGATCTGCCTCGCCGGCAGCCGGCTCGGTCTCGCGGCCGAGAATCTTCGTGTGCATCCTGCCGATGATCAGAATGCAGACCACGAACACGGCCGGACAGATGGCGAGGACGGCAAAAATGTTCCGCACCGGCAGACTGGTCGCGAGAATGAGGCCGGCAAGATAGGGGCCCGCGATCGAGCCGATCTTGGCGACCGAGGTGGCCCAGCCCGTGCCGTTGCTGCGATAGGCGGAGGGATAGAAGATGCCGGCGATGCTGTGCAGCCCGAAATGCCCACCGATCAGGAACAGCGTGATGAATGCACTAGCAACCAGGAAACCGTCGGAACCGAGATCGGCGAAGGCGGCGAGCAGCAGCAGCGGGATCGCCAGCAGCGGCATGACCGTGATGGCGATGGCGCCGAACCGGTCCGTGAAGCGCATCAGCGACAAGCCACCAAGCGCGCCGAAGGCGGAGTTGACGGTTGCGGCGAGTGCCGCCGTCTGGCGGGAAAAGCCGAGCGCCTCGAACACCAGCGGCGTCCAGGTCGCGAGAAAGAACGCCGTCATCGACGAGAAGATATAGGCGATCCAGAGCAGCGGCGTGATGACGCGGAGTTCGCCCTCGAACAGCAGTTTTGCGTTGAACGAGCGGCTGCCCGCGGCTTCGTCGGTGACGACGAAGCGCGGATTGGCCGGGAGTTCGAGATCCGGCGCCAGCCGCCGGACGATCCGCGCGATGGTCTCCGGCTTCCTGCCCTGGCTCGCGAGATACCTGACCGATTCCGGCAGCATGATGAGCAGGCCGATCGACGACAGCAGTGACAGGCTGCCGCCGACCAGGAACACCGATCCCCAGCCATATCTGGGCGCGAGCCACACCGTGACGGGCCCTCCCAAGGCCGTCCCCAGGGAGTAGCCGACCATCACGGTGGTGACGATGGTCGCGCGAAAACGTTTCGGCGCGTATTCGATGTTGAGCGCCCAGCTCAACGGCAGCATGCCGCCGATCGCGATACCGTCGAGGAAGCGCAGCGCCAAAAGCTGTTCGTAGCTCTCCGAGAACGCGATCGCCATGGTCAGCACGCTGAACGCAGCGGTCGCGGCGATGATCGAGGGGCGGCGCCCGATCCGGTCGCCAAGATAGCCGAACAGGAATCCGCCGACCATGGTACCGGCGAGCCCGATCGAAAACACCTTGCCCATCATTACCTTGTCGAGGTGGAACTGCGGCGCGATGTAGGGCGCCGCGAAGGAAATGACGTTCATGTCAAAGCCATCGAAGAAGGTGATGACCCAGGATCCCACCACCAGCGCGACCAGAAAGCCGTTCAGCTTCTGCTGTTCGATGATGCTGGAAACATCGACCTCCTGGTTCATGTGAGCTCCCTGCCGTTTCCCTGAAGCGTCTTGTTGTGATTTGTCCGCAGATTGCCGGCCGTCTCCGCATTTTGGCGCAAGCGGCGGTGGCGGCTGTGGTTTTTGGATGGTTAGCGTTCGGCCGGCGAAGAAAAAGGGGCATTGTCGGACAACTGTTTTCTCGAAACGAGAAAGCAACGAACAGAAGCGCCCCCTCCGGCTCACTCCTTGGTCAGCAATTTGGTGCCGCGATCACGGATCGCGAGCTGGGCCATCTGCGCAAAGCGCTGCAGCAGCCAGGGCAGCATCACCTCCACGCGAATATG
>Ga0207699_10000251_pt1 | contig 30139 bp, 31 predicted proteins | sample LARL51metaG_FD_184344 | JGI IMG/M metagenome (GOLD analysis project Ga0207699, IMG submission 184344) | Corn, switchgrass and miscanthus rhizosphere microbial communities from Kellogg Biological Station, Michigan, USA - LAR L5-1 metaG... | ecosystem: Host-associated > Plants > Roots >...
CCTGGCGGAGCCCAGCCGACCCCCCTCCAGCCGATCCCGGTCACCGCCGGGTTCCAGCCGGCCCCCAACCCCGGTGGCAGGTTCCACCCCGACCCCAACCCCGGCGGCGGCCTCCAGCCCGGACCGGACCCCGGCGGGAGGCTCCAGCCGGCCCAACCCCGGTGGCAGGTTCCACCCCAGCCCCAACCCCGGCGGCGGCCTCCAGCCTGGACCGGACCCGGGCGGGAGGTTCCGCGCCGATCCCCCGCCCGGGGGCCGCTGAGTCGCGAGCCCGACCCGGAAGGCCCGGCCGGGCATCCGAGTTGAAACCTGACTTGGCTCACGATTTTGGTTTCGCGGCTGCCGTAGCCCGCTGACCTTGGGAATTCTGGTTCGAGGAAGCGAGAGTTGCGCACTAATCGCGGGCCGTAGGGTGGCAGGGACCCGGCAAAGTCGTATTCATGGAGCTTGAAGTGGCGTGAGCGTCCGCTGCGGGTCGCGGGCGTGGTGGCGGTTGGCAGCGGCGATGTTGGCGTGGCCGCCCAGGCGCAGGAGGCTGATGGCCAGGTTCCGCAGCGACGCCATCACCCGTGGCGCGTTGCCCGTCCTGGTCGTTCTGTTTCGGCTCAGCGACGGACCAGCTTAATGAGCGTCTTGTGCGCCCTGCTCTTGGCTGTAGTGCGGGATGATGGCGTCATGAGATGCGCTGACTGCGGAGGCAAGCGCCCGCGTGGCGGCCACTGCCCCGCCTGCGATTACCGACCACCACCGCCAGCCGAGCCGGTCTTGTCAGAGGGGCGCATTGTCGGCTACCTCGGCGGGTACCGCGACAAGGACTCGTGGGGCAACCCGCGCCCGGAGGACAGGCACTGCATATGCCGGAAGAGCAAGAAGTAGCAGGCATCTGCCTGGGCCCGGTGAGGATCACCAAGCGGGGTGTCAGGGTCAGGATCGGCTCGCGCATCGCCCGGCTGCACCTTGGCGCTGGGGGTGCCGGGATCTCCACGCGTGCTGGCCCGTTCACCTGCTAGGCACAGCAAGGCCCCGGTTATCCCTCACGGGAGCCGGGACTTGTGCATATTCCGGTCAGGCGACCGTAGCCATGAGCCGCTTGTGCGCGCTAGCCCGTGCCTAGCCGGGCCGAAGTACGCACTAACGTGAGCCAAGTCAGGGCGAGCCCGACCCGGAAGGCCCGGCCGGGCATCCGAGTTGAAAGCCCGGGGTTGTCGATGGCACATCACAGCCCCTAGTGGGTCGGTAATCGTACATCGACCTTGATGCGCCAGGCCGCGGTCGTGTTGCGCGGGGGCGCGATCTTGGTGCGCCCGGGCGCCGAACCCGGGCGAACGCTCACCGGGCCGGGCTAGGCCGCCTGGTGCGCCGTTGCGGAGATCTGGCCGACGAGCCGCGGGCTCATGGTGTCAGGGACGGCCACGAACAGCACGCCCGGACGCTGGCCCTGGCCGCGGCCGACGATCGCGACCGCGGCCGCCTGACCCGCCGTCCCGCCGCTGCCGGGGATGCGGAATCTCACCACGTACGCGGACCCTCCCAGGGACCGGGCCGCAGGCCGGACGTCGGTATGCAGCCTGCCGTGGTACCCGGGAAAGTAGCGCCTCGCCACCACTGCCGCGGCCCGGATGCCGTCCGCCCGCAGGTCCGTGGTCCCGCGGTAGCCGATGGCAGCGGGCAGCGGCGCGGACGCGGCCACCGCCCACTGCCGTGCCGTGCCTGGCCGGGCGCCGGGGGCCGGCGTGCGGTACATCGCGGTGAAACCGTCGCCGGGCCGGGCGACCTTGGCCCATCCAGCGCCGCCTGGGATAACGAAGGCGATCCCCGCAGCCCGGTCGGTGATCAGGCCGCCGTGGGAGGCCGACGACGGCGCGGCAGACCCGCCGCGTCCGGCCAGCACACCCACGAGAAACCAGGCTGCGACGCCCGCGACGACCATCGCCGCCGCGCCGCCGAGCACCCATCTGCGGGCCGCGAACGTGCCCTGGCCCGCGCTGGGTTCGGCCGAGCGGTACACGGCCGTCCACGACTCCAGGGCGGGCTCGCGCCACGACGCCTGCAGGCCTGCTCCCCCATTGCTCTCGGCGGGGAAGCCCGGGCCGGGAGGGTGGCCGGACCCGGTGACCGGGGCGGCTGGGGTTTCGATGCCACCGAACGGCGCCGGGTCGGCGTGACCGCCGGTCGCCGGGCTTGCGGGCCGCTGGCCCGACCCGTGGTCGGCCGCCGCCGGGCGGGTCTCGCCCGACCACCTGACCCCGTCCCACCACCGCATGGTGGCGGGGTTCTCGGGATCGGGATACCAGTCGGGGGCACGATTCCCGGGCATAGCTCCCGAATGATAGCGGAGGCGGCTGGCGCCGAAGGCGCGAGTATACTAGAATATTCATTCGATATCCCGTTATCCTGGGGCTATGCCCGCCGACCATCTCCCGCCTTCCTGGCCGGCCGGGGTCCATCCGCCGGGCAGTGAGGGATTCGAGGGGACCGCGGTGACCTGGTTGCTCGACGTGGTCCCGCCGGACTACCGGCTGTACGGGGTGCTGCGCAGGCATCCGGTGGCGCTGGCCACGATCGCCCGGCACCACTTGGCCGCGGCCGTACAGGGGGCGCGCGAGGGATACCGGATGGCGAGAACCGAGCTGACGCAGGCGCTCCCGCCGCACGCGGTGGACGCGGTGCTCGCCGCGTACCGGCGGGAGGGCCGCAGGCTAGTGGCCGCGTCCCGGTCGGTAGAGGTAGTCGAGCGCGCGCTGCGCGGCGAGACCTTCGCGCCGAAGATCGACGAGGGTTAGACAGGCTCTTGGAGGCGGATCTCAGATGAGCGCGCCCGGCGGAGCCGGAGTCATGATCACCTTCGTCGGATCTGGCGACGCTTTCGGCAGCGGCGGCCGCTACCAGGCGTGCATCCACCTGTCGGCCGGTGACGGTGCGGACCCCGTGCTGCTTGACTGCGGGGCCAGTTCGCTCAGCGCGCTGCGCAGGCTCGGCTTGGACCCCGGCGAGATCGCCGCCGTGTTCGTCTCCCACCTGCACGGAGACCACTTCGGCGGGCTGCCGTTCCTCATCCTCGACGGCCAGTTCAGCCATCGGCTCAGACCGTTGGCGGTGGCCGGGCCACCCGGGATCGCCCGCAGGCTCACCGAGACCATGGAATGCCTGTTCCCCGGGTCGTCCGCCGTATCTCGCCGGTTCCGGCTGGACGTGACCGAGCTGCCGCCCGGCGCGCCGCGCACCGTGGCCGGAGTCGAGGTCACCGGCTGGGAGGTCGACCATCCCAGTGGCGCCCCGGCGCTGGCGTTGCGGCTCGGGCTCGGCGGCAGGGTCATCGCTTACACCGGCGACACGGCCTGGACCGACGTGCTGCTCGCGGTGGCCGACGGCGCGGACCTGCTCATCGCCGAGGCCTACCGGATGGACAAAGCCATCCCCTTCCATCTACGGCACGCCGATCTGGCCGCGCGCAGGCACCTACTCAACAGCGCGCGCATCGTGCTCACCCACATGGGACCCGATGTGCTCAGCCGGCCGGGCGAGGTGCTGTTCGAGACCGCCAGGGACGGGCTGGTGCTGGAGATCTGAGCGGTTCCGGCCTCAGAGCCTCAGGTCCGCCGCGGCGGCGACCAGCCGTCGCCGGACACGTACTCCCGGATCACCCGGGCCGGCACGCCGGCCACTACGCACCGGTCCGGGACGGCCCCGAGCACCACCGAGCCCGCGGCGACGACCACGTTCCGCCCGATGCACGCGCCGGGCAGGATGATCGCGCCCGCGCCGAGCCAGGTGCCCGAGCCGATGGAGACCGCTGTGTTGCGCGGCAGCTGCCGGCCGATTGGGATCTCCGGATCGCCGTAGCCGTGGTTCTGGTCGGTGATGTAAACGTAGGGCCCGGTGAACACGTCGTCACCGATATCGATCGAGTGATGGGCGACGACGTGGCTGCCCCAGCCGATCACGCAACGGTCGCCGATCCGCAGCACCGGCGGGACGCCAAGGTCCTGGCCGGGGACCATGCCCGCGCACATCGTCACGTGCTTGCCGACCAGCGTGCCCTCGCCGACCATGATCCACCGCTCGCCGTAGACGGACCCGGCCGGGAAGGCGAGCATCGAGCCCGGCCCGAACGAGGCGAACTTCTGCGCGGCCGGGGTGTCGGCGGTTATGACGCCCGCCTCCTGCACCGCCTGCCAGGCCCGGTGCACCAGCACCCACCGGGCACGCCGGTAGCGACGGGTGACCGCCGACCTCCACGCCATGGCCGACAACGGTACCGTCCCGGGGTCGCCGCCGCCCCTGGTCGGCCTAGCTCGAGGCGGCCAGCTGGCCGCAGGCGCCGTCGATCTCGCTGCCCCGGGTGTCCCGGACTGTGACCGGCACGCCGTGGGCCTGGATCCGGCCGGTGAACTCATCCATCACCCCCGGCGCCGAGGCGGTCCACTTCGAGCCCGGCGTCGGGTTGAGCGGGATCAGGTTCACGTGCGCGAGCCGGCCGGCCAGCAGCGCACCCAGCGCGTCCGCCCGCCACGGCTGGTCGTTGACGTCCCGGATCAGCGCGTACTCGATCGAGACCCGACGCCCGGTCGCCGCGGCGTAGCCCCAGGCGGCGTCGAGAACTTCGGCTACCGGCCAGCGGCGGTTCACCGGCACCAATTCATCACGCAGCTCGTCATCGGGTGCGTGCAGGGACACGGCGAGCGTCACGGCCAGCCCCTCCGAGGTCAGCTGGCGAACGGCGGGCACCAGCCCCACGGTCGAGACGGTGACGTGCCGCTGGGACAGACCCAGGCCGTCCGGCTGCGGGTCGGTGATGCGGCGGACCGCGGACAGCACGCTGCGGTAGTTGGCCAGCGGCTCGCCCATCCCCATGAACACCACATTGGACAGGCGGCAGGGGCTGCCGCCCGCACCGCCGCTGGCCAGCACCCGGGCCGCCGCGACCACCTGCTCGACGATCTCGCCAGCCGACAGATTGCGGGTCAGGCCGGCCTGCCCGGTAGCGCAGAACGGGCAGCCCATCCCGCAGCCTGCCTGCGACGACACGCACGCCGTGGCGCGGTCGGGGTAACGCATGATCACCGATTCCAGCCGCGCGCCGTCGAACGCCCGCCATAGCGTCTTCCTGGTCATGCCTTTGTCGCAGCTGAGCTCGCGCTCGCGGGTCAGCAGCCGCGGCAGCAACTCGGCCGCCAGTGCGGACCGGGACGATGCGGGCAGGTCGGTCATCTGGTCCGGTTCATCGGTCAGCCGGGCGAAATAGTGCCTGGACAGCTGGTCGCCCCGGAACGGCGGCTCACCGAGTTGCGCGGCCACGGCCCGGCGTGCGGGCGGGTCGAGATCGGCGAGGTGACGTGGCGGTTTAGTCATATCAGGTTCATTAACTTAGTAGATTCCTCCCATGCCGAAGATGCGCGCCCGGCCGGGACAGGCAGACCCCCAGATCCTCATGCAGAGCACCAGTCCCTACGAGAGCCGGCGCATGCTCGTCGAGTACGACGGGACCACCACGGCAGCGTACTTGAACGACGCGGCCAACTCGATCGCCGCCACCTGGATCGCCAATCACCAGCCGGCCCCGCCGACAACCGATCTGAGCAGGCTGAACGCCGGCCGGGCGCCTATCATGCCGGTCGCCCATACCAAGCATCCGGCCGGCCGGTCGCCGCTCGATCCCGATAGCCTTGCCGTGCTCTGGTTCGAGGAGGGCGACGGCGCGGCCGTGTTCGAGAACGGGCAACTGCTCGCGGTCATCCCCGGCTGGGCCGATATGACCAAGGGCATGCCCGGATATAGCCGTGACATCATCGGCCAGACGCCGTTCGGATGGTCGCTCGATGACGCGATGGAGGGACTCGGCCCGCGTACCGAGCAGGCTAGCGCGTTCTGGAAGTGGCGGGATGCTTCGGGCTCGTGGGGCAACTTCCAGCAGGCGGTCCTCGGTCACCTGCTGAGCCGGCTGGGGCCCGGAGCCCATTACTGGGACGCGGGCGGGGGCAAGCAGCCTGCGGTGGGTGTGTCCGAGCGCCCGGCGACCGCGGATCGCCCGTACACCGTGCTGTCCACAGTCGGGATGAGCTGCCAGCGGATGCCCGTGGTCGAGCAGTTCATCGAGGAGGCGGACGAGTACACCAGGATCGAGCTGGCCATGGCGACGAGCATGCCCAGCACCCAGGCGGCGCGGATCTTTCTCTGGCTGGCGCAGTACCCGTGGCGGGCGGTCACCTGGTTCGGCCCCGGGCACAGCGTCCGCTGGTACCACCAGCCCGCCACCTTCCCGCTCGGCGGAGGCAACGAGGCGGTGCTGCTGCTCGACGACCCGGGCGGGCTGGTCGGCCCGGACGTGCCGGATCTGGGCGGCTTTTCGTTCGGCGGCGACCCGGTCCGCTGGCTGTGGGTGATCCCGATCACCGAACGGGAGCGGCTGCTGGCCAAGGAGCGGGGCTCGGCCAGCCTGGTGAACGAGCTCGCCGCTCAGCGGCGCAGCTGGGTCGTCAGTGCGGGATAAACGCCAGCAGCAGCAGCCAGGCCACCGGCGCACTGAGCAGCAGCGCATCAATCCGGTCCAGGATGCCACCGTGCCCGGGCAGGAGCGTCCCCATGTCCTTGATGCCCAGGTCCCGCTTGATCATCGATTCGACCAGGTCGCCCAGGGTGGCCACCGCGACCACGGCGGCGCCTAGCAGCAGTCCCTGCCAGGCGTGTCCGGGCAGCAGGACGGGCAGCAGCACTCCCCCGGCCGCCAGGCAGGCGAGCGCCGAGCCGGCCAGGCCCTCCCACGTCTTGTGCGGGCTGATCGCGGGAGCCAAGCGGTGCTTGCCCAGGTAGCTGCCGGCGAAGAAGCCGCCGATGTCGCTGCTGACGGTGACCGCGATGAACAGGAAGGCCCGGTGCCCCCCGTCGGGCTCGCTGATCATGAAGACCGCGAAGAGCGCAAGCAGCGGCAGGTAGAACAGCGCGAAGATGCCCGCCGTGGCGTCCCGCACATAGCCTGCGGTCGGGCCGCGCAGCCGCCAGCCGATCACGACGATCACCGTGAGCCCCAGTGCGGCGAACGCGCCGCGATAGCCGAGCCAGTACCCGCAGGTCCAGATCGCTGCCCCGCCCACGCAGAGGGGGATCACCGGGATCGTGATCTCGCGTGTCCGCAGCGCCCGGCTCAGCTCGCCGATGGCGATCGCGACCGCCGCCCCCATGAGGATGAGGAAGGTCGACTTCACCGTGAACAGGGTGGCGACGGCCAGCGCGCCCAGACCCGCCCCCACCGCGATGGCGGCGGGGAGGTTGCGCCCGCTGCGGGAGGACCGATCGTCGCCGGGCTGAGCGTCTTGCTCCGGCTCGCCGTCAGCGGCGGGCGTCGGTTCGGCTTTGTCCGTTCGGCCGCTTTCTATGTCCGGCCCTTGCGCATGGAGGTCCAAGTTGGGTCGTACCTAGACCTCGAGGAGCTCGGCTTCCTTGTGCTTAAGCAGCTCGTCCACCTGCGTGACGTAGGTGTGCGTCAGGTCGTCAAGCTCGCGCTCGGCCCGGCGCACGTCGTCCTCCCCCGCGTCGCCGTTCTTGGCCAGCTTGTCGAGCGCGTCCTTGGAGTGCCGCCGGATGTTGCGGATGGCGACCCGGCCCTCCTCCGCCTTGCGGTGCGCGACCTTGACGTACTCGCGGCGGCGCTCCTCGGAAAGGTCGGGGAAGACCACGCGGATGATCGCGCCGTCGTTGGACGGGTTCACGCCCAGGTCGCTGTTGCGGATGGCCTTCTCGATCGATCCCAGCGACGACTTGTCGAATGGCTGGATCACGACCATGCGCGGCTCGGGGATGTGAAACGAGGCCAGCTGGTTGACCGGGGTCTGGGTACCGTAATACTCCGCCGTGATCTTGGCGAACATGGCCGGGTGAGCACGCCCGGTACGGATGCCGGCGAACTCTTCCTTGGCGACCGAGACGGCCTTCTCCATCTTCTCTTCGGCATCGAAGAGGGTTTCCTCAATCACGTCGGCTCCCGGTCGTCAGGTTTCGGAGGTGCCGGACTCGCACACCAATGTCCCGATCTTTTCACCCCGGACCGCCCGGACCACGTTGCCAGGCTCCATCAGAGCGAAAACCACGATCGGCAGGCCGTTATCCCGGCACAGGCTGATCGCGGTCGCGTCCATGACCTTCAGCCCGCGGCTGAGCACCTCGGTGTAGTCCAGCTGCTGATACCTGACTGCGCCCGGCATCGTGTGCGGGTCGGCGTCGTACACGCCGTCCACTTGTGTGCCCTTCAGCACCGCCTCGGCCCCGATCTCCAGCGCGCGCTGGGCGGCGCAGGTGTCCGTGGAGAAGAACGGCGCTCCCAGGCCGGCGCCGAAGATGACCACGCGGCCCTTCTCCAGGTGCCGGATGGCCCGCCGGGGGATGTACGGCTCGGCCACCTGGCCCATGGTGATGGCGGTCTGCACGCGGGTCTCGACACCCAGCTTCTCCAGCACGTCCTGCAGTGCCAGGCAGTTGATCACCGTGCTGAGCATGCCCATGTAGTCGGCGCGGGCCCGGTCGATACCCCGCTCGGCCAGCACCCGGCCGCGGAACATGTTTCCGCCGCCGACCACCACCGCGACCTGGGTACCCTCCCGGACCGCGGCGACGATCTGCTCCGCGATCTGCGCCACCACATCGGGATCGATGCCGAGTGGTTCATCGCCGGAGAAGGCCGCGCCGGACAGCTTGAGCACCACGCGGTGCCAGGTCCGGTGCATCGTCGCGTTGGTGTCCTGCGCGCCAGGATCTGTCACTACGCGGCCTCCTCCCGGGAGGTGTCAGGCTTGCCCCACCTGGAAATGCGCGAAGCCGCGGACGGCTACGCCGTTCTCGTCCAGCACCTGCTGGACGGTCTTCTTGGGCTCCTTGATGAAGGCCTGCTCGACGAGCACGCCTCCCTCTCCGGCGAAGACCCGGTTGAGCCGTCCCTCGACGATCTTCGGGATGATCTGCTCCGGCTTGCCCTCGTCGCGGGTGATCTGCTCGGCGATCCGGCGCTCCCGCTCGATGACGTCGGCGGGCACGTCCTCGCGCCGCAGGTACTTCGGCCGCAGCGCGACGATCTGCTGCGCGATCTCCTTGGTCACCTCGCCGCCGTCGGAGTCGAACTGGACCAGCGCGCCCCTGGTCGGCGGCAGCGACGGGTCGGTCTTGTGCAGGTAGCTGGCGATGTAACCGCCGTCGAACCGGGCGAACCGGCCGAGCTCAAGCTTCTCCTTGAGCGAGGCGGCCGCCTCCTCGATGAGCTGCTGCACGGTCTTGCCCGGCGCCGACCCGGCCCCGGCGGAAAGCAGGGCGAGCCGGTCGGCAGGCTGAGCCGCCTTGGCCGCCGCAGAGATGTCCGCCGCCAGCTGGCCGAACACCTTGTTCTTGGCCACGAAGTCGGTCTCGCAGTTGAGCTCGAACATCATGCCCGACTCGGTCCCGTCGAGCACCACCGCTACCAGGCCATTGGCCGCCGTCCGGTCGGCTCGCTTGCCCACATCCTTGGCGCCCTTGATCCGCAGCGCCTCCACGGCGGCGTCAAAGTCCCCATCCGCGGCCTCGAGCGCCTTCTTGCAGTCGAGGAACCCTGCCCCCGTCTGCTCGCGGAGCCGCTTGACATCCGCAGCCGTCACGTTCGCCATTTCCCCATCTCTCGTCTGAATATCTCGTCAGGCGGGCACGCTGCGCGCGCCCGGCCTATCTCACGCCTCGGGTGCCTCGGCGCCGGCCGGTGTCCCGGTGGCCGCCCTGGCCCCGCTGTCGGCCGGCTCGGTACCTGCCGCGTCGGCGCCTGCCGCCCCGTTGCTGGCCGCGTCGCTGCTGGCCGCCTCGGGAGCCGCAGCCTCGGGAGCCGCGGCCTCGGGAGCCGCCGTCTCGGGAGCCGCAGCCTCGGAGGCGGCTGTTTCCGGCGTCGCGGCCTCGGGAGCCGCAGCCTCGGAGGCGGCTGCCTCGGAAGCCGCAGCCTCGGAGGCGGCTGTTTCCGGCGTCGCGGCCTCGGCAGATGCCGTTTCGGCGGGCACTGCCTCAGCGGGCACCGCCTCGGCCGGCGCGGTATCGGCCGGCGCTGCCTCGGCGGGCGAGCCGTCAGGAGGAGCGGTCGCGGAACCATTCACAGCGACGTCCACACCGTTGGCAGCGCGGGTCCCGGTCTCATCGGCGGGCCGGCTGGGAAGCAGTTCCCGCTCCCACTCAGCCAGCGGTTCCGCAGAACCGAGCTCGGAGTCCAGCGCCGTGGTCGGCTTCTCCTCACCGTCCGCGGCACCGGCCCTGGCGATCAGGCCGTCAGCCACCGCATCGGCTATCACCCTGGTCAATAGGGCAACACTGCGGATCGCGTCATCATTCCCCGGGATCGGGTAGGTGACCTCGTCCGGATCGCAGTTGGTGTCCAGGATCGCGATCACCGGGATGCCGAGCTTGCGCGCCTCGCTGACCGCGATGTGCTCCTTCTTGGTGTCCACCACCCAGATCGCGCTCGGTACCCGGGTCATGTGCCGGATCCCGCCGAGCGAGCGGTCGAGCTTGTCTCGCTCTCGCTTGAGGTGCAGCAGTTCCTTCTTGGTCAGGGTCGAGCCCGCCACGTCGTCGAAGTCGACCTCTTCCAGCTCCTTGAGCCGCTGCAGCCGCTTGAACACCGTGCCGAAGTTGGTCAGCATGCCGCCCAGCCAGCGCTGGTTCACGAACGGCATCCCGACCCGGCGGGCCTGCTCGGCGATGGCTTCCTGCGCCTGCTTCTTGGTCCCCACGTACAGGATCGTCCCGCCGTGGGCGACGGTTTCCTTGATGAACTCGTAGGCACGGTCGATGTAGTCCAGCGACTGCTGGAGATCGATGATGTAGATGCCGTTGCGCTCGGTGAAGATGAACCGCTTCATCTTCGGGTTCCAGCGCCGGGTCTGATGCCCGAAGTGGACGCCGCTCTCCAGGAGCTGCTTCATGGTGACGACCGCGGTCATGGCGGTTGTCCCTTCCTCTCCTGCGCCGCCTCGCAGGGCAGGCGCTCATCGGTTGTAGCCTGGCGCCCGTGCGCACCCGCAGCGGGCGCTCAGCCCGCGGACCGAAGGGTGCGCCCCGCCTGGAGCCCAACCGGATTCCGGGTCGGCGAGCGGGCGCGCGAATTTGCGGTCAGCGCAGCGAGCCGCGACGACCGCCCTGTAGTCTACCCGCCGCCGCGCCCGGCCGGCCCCAGGCGGGTCAAGCTCTCGGGTGAGCCTGCTGGTAGCTGGAGCGCAGCCGCTCGATCGATACGTGCGTGTAGATCTGCGTGGTGGCCAGTGAGGAGTGGCCGAGGATCTCCTGCACGCTCCTGAGGTCGGCGCCGCCCTCGAGCAGGTGGGTGGCCGCGGTGTGCCGCAGCCCGTGTGGCCCCGTGTCGGGACCGCCCAGCACCGCGCCGAGGCGCCGGTGAACGACGCGCCGTGCCGTCCGTGGGTCGAGCCGCCCGCCGCGGGCTCCGAGGAACAGCGCGTGACCGCTCGTGCCGGTGACCAGGGCCGGGCGCCCGGCCTGCTGCCAGCGGTCCAGCGCGCGGTCGGCGGGTAGCCCCATCGGGACGGTACGCTCCTTGCTGCCCTTCCCCAGGACGCGGATGCAGCGGCGCTCGTGATCCACGTCGTTCACGTCGAGCCCGCACAGTTCGCTGACCCGGATGCCGGTCGCGTAGAGCAGTTCCATGACCGCCGCGTCGCGCAGCGCCACCGCGGGCAGTCCGGGCTGCCCGCTGGCGGTCGCGGCCTGGGCTCGGGCATCGGCCATGGCGGCCTCGAGCACGGCCGTCATCTCGTCCTGGCGCAGCACGTCCGGAAGGGTTCGGTGCGGCCGGGGCATGCCCAGCAGCGGGCCGGGATCGCGGGCCAGCCAGCCGCGGGCATGCAAGAAGGCGGTAAAGGTCCGGGCCGCGGCGCCGCGCCGGGCCAACGAGGCCCGCGCCTGGCCGAGCGCGCGCTGGCGGCCGAGCCAGCTACGTAGCACCGCCACGTCCAGCTCGCCGGGCTCGGTGATCCCGCCAGCCCCGGCGTGCTCGACCAGCGACCGGACGTCGCCCAGGTAAGCGCGGACTGTATGCCGTGACAGTCCGCGCTCGGCCGCCAGGTGGCGCCCGAACTCAGCCTGGGCGCGCCGCAGCGCGGCGGGAACCGCCGCCTCGCGCTGCGGTGCGGCGGAAAGCTCCGCGGGGTCGCTGGCCTGGCTCACGGTCTCAGTGTCCCATCAGCCGCTCCGGCGGGGCCGCAGCCGCCAGCCGGTGTCGCAGCGGTCCACGAATCCGCCGGCGGCCAGCGCGCCGAGGCAGCGGACGGCCGTGTCCAGGTCTACCCCCGCCGACACCGCGATCGCGGCGGGGCCGTCCCCGGCGCGGGCCGGGACCGCGTCGAGCACCCGGGCTGTCACCCGGTCCAGCGCGTCGTGCGGCAGTACGGGACCGTGGCCGCGCTCGGGAAGGTAATCACCTGCCGTCGCTACCTGCTCAAGCACCTGCGCCGCGCTGCTGACGCACACCGCCGCCCATTCCCTGATGATCTCGTGGCAGCCGGCCGACGCGTCGGAGGTTACCGGGCCCGGGACGGCCATGACCGGCCGGCACAGGTCGCGGGCATGCCGCGCGGTGCTCAGCGCCCCACTACGCAGGCTCGCTTCGACCACGACGGTCCCTCGGGTGAGCGCCGCGATGACCCGGTTCCTGACCAGGAAGCCGTGCTTGGTCGGCCTCCGGCCCGGCGGCAACTCGCTGACTAGGGCGCCATGGGCCGCGATGGCATCGAACAGGTCCGTGTGACCGGCGGGATAGGGCCGGTCGACGCCGCAGGCGAGGACCGCGACGGTCAGGCCCTCGGCGGCCAGGGCGCCGCGGTGGGCGCTGCCGTCGATCCCGAACGCCCCCGCCTACACGATGAAAACCCAACAGAAGCTCAGATGTTCTCGCCCGGCGGAGTCCAACCGTCACTCGCGCAGCGTGGCGGACCGGCCAGCACTCCCATCGTAGAGACAAGGAACCGTGCTGGAGAGGCATGGTCAGCCGGTGATGAGGGTGGTCGTCCCACGAGTGCAGGACAGTGGACAGCGTGCTTAGCCTCAGGTAAGCACCCGCCGAGCCGTTGGGCGCACTCAGCTTTCCCGTTCCGGTGACGCGAGCTGCGGCTTAAGGATGGTGCTGCGCCCTGCTGTGTTCGCATAGAACCGGGTTTGGGATGGGTCAGCACCCGGGTGGTGGAGGCTTAAACCAAGATGAACTCGTAAAGCGCAGGTCGTGACGCCGGGCGTGCGCCGTCATATGACGGGAGCATGCGGTATGCGCAACGGGGCGGGTACACGCCCGCCGAGCAACAGCGGCGTGAGCGGCTTCGGCTGCAGGCAGCCGGCGGTTCGCCCGCTGCGACGGGATCAATGAAATTGCGCACGACCTGCGGGTTATGTCGCGGTCGGTGCGGCGGAGGCACCGGGCCTAGCGGGACCGCGGGACCGCTGCGCTGCGGTCCAGGGGGCCGGTGTCGCAGGAGAAGCTGAGCCCGCAGCAGTGGGCTCGGCTGGAGGCCGAACTCAGAAAAGGGCCGCTGGCGCACGGGTTCACCGGCGACTAGCGCTGGACACTGGCCAGGATCACGACGCTGACTCGTGTGGGCTGTTGTCGTCCAACCACTGCGATCCCCGGCTACCTTGCCCTTCATTAGCCCCTGTCGGAATCGTCCCATCCTCGCTGAGGCCGACGCCTCGCCGAACGGCCAACTCAGAGACCTTTGGTCTCAGCGCGCCCAGATCGGAAGGGGCCATGATGCGCCTTCCTGCCGGGCCGATGTCGGCTGCAATCTGGACGGGCAGCCCGGCCTTCTGGTACGCGTCAATCATTCTCGTCTTGATCTGCGAGCTACCGGTGACTGCTACCAAGAAGGTCCGTTCTCTGCCCACAATCAGCACGAGAGTACCGACACCGAGGTTGGCCGCGAGTGCCTCAGGATCCGGGATCACGGTCGGCTCCGGGCCGTGCCATTATCCACGCGGCTATCCACGCAACGGTGGTGGACATGGTTCCGGCGTTTGGTCTTGAGCAGCATCGGTTCGATCAATATCTGTTCGGCAAGCGAGGACAGCAGATGCTCCGGGTGGCCGGTCATGATCCGGCCTCCGGGTCGGCAGGAGTTGTCTCGGCTTGCGGGCCGTGCTGCCGCTCCGGGCGGTTGCCGGGGTACCTGGCGCCGTAGCGGGCCGGGGTGGGAACTTCTGCGGGGGCCGCGGTGGCCGCCGCGTCGCGGTCTTGCGTGTGCTCGTGTGGCTGTGCGGTTTCCGCGGCGGCCCGTGGATCGGCGGTTGCTTCGCGGGCCTGTCCGGCCCTGGGGTGGTGGTGGCCGTTGCCGGGGTTCGCGGCTGGGCAGGACGCCGGGCGGGCTGGGTCGCTGGCCGGGCCGGGCGGCAGCGTGGGGCTTTCCTGGCGCGCGGCTGGAGCCGGGGTGTTCAGGCTCGCGGGCTCGCGGGCGGCGGAGTGGGCCGCCGGTGCCGGCTCGGTGGAGGGCTCCCTGCCAGGCTGATCATCGGCCTGCGGGGATGCGGCCATCTGGTCCAGTTCGTCGTTGATCCGGCAGGCCCGCTCGCGGGCGGCGGCGAGCTGGCCGGCCTGCGGGAATGGCTTGCCGATGCTGTCGTGGGCGTGCGCGATCTCGAGCTGGTCCCGGCCGATGCCGGCCAGGGCGCTCGCCTTTTCTTCCTCTAGCCGGGCCAGGCGGTTTTCCAGCCGGGTGATCAGCCCGGCCGGGTCGGCCTGGCTGAGTTCCTGCTCGTCCAGCCGGATGCTGGTGCCGGGTGCCCCGTCGAGGCCGAGGGTGATGGTGGTCTTGCCGAGGACGCGCCCGGCCATGGCGGCGACCGGGAAGCCGCCCAGGTGACCGGGTGTCGCCGTTCTGGTGCGCGGGCCGTCCAGTTCGGCTGCCTGGTGTTGCAGCAGGTGCTTGAGGTGCTGCCCGGCCGTGGCGCGCTTGCCGTGGGCCCGGCCGTCGACGGTCATGGCGAACTTGTCGCCGCGGGTGTCCTGGCGGCGGCCGATCGCCGCGTCGATGTCGCGGATGAGCGCGGTGAGCCTGCTGATGTCTTGCTGGTGCCGGGTGATGGCATGGGTCAGCGCGTTCTGGTTGCGGCCGTGGGCGCGTTCGGCGCGTTGCAGGCGGGCCAGGGCGGCGTCGGCGTCGGCCTTGTCCATCAGCAGCGGGTTGCCGGTGGCCAGGGCCTTGACCTCGCTGTAGGACAGGGCGGTGTCTCCGACGTCGCCGATCTCGCGGGCGTCCAGGCGGCCGCGGATCACCTGGCTGATGAACCGAGCCTTGCGTTCGAGGGTTTGCCACATGTAGCCGTCGAAGCTGCCTTCGGTCACCCACCGGTAGATCTCGACCTCGGGGTTGAGGTTGCCTTGCCGGACGATGCGGCCCTCGCGCTGGGCGACGTCGGCGGGCCGCCAGGGGGCGTCGAGGTGGTGCAGGGCCACGGCCCGGTCTTGCACGTTGGTGCCGACGCCCATCTTCTCGGTCGAGCCGACCAGGACGGCGACCCGGCCGCTGCGGCAGGCGGCGAACAGCTGGGCCTTGTCCCGGTCGGTCTTGGCCTCGTGGATGAACCGGACCGCCTCGCGGGGCACGCCGCGGGCGGCCAGCTGGGTGCGCAGCTCGTCGTAGACGTTCCACCCGTCGCCGGGGGTGCCGAGGTCGCAGAACACCAGTTGCAGCGCGCCGCGGGCCGGGTAGGCCCTGCCGTCCGGGGCGAGGTAGGACCGGTCGCGGCAGTCCTGCCAGATGGCCGCGATCCTGTCGGCGGCCGCTTCGGCTTTCCCGGGCGCCTGTTGCGGAAGGCCGGCCAGCCGCAGGTCCAGGGCTGCCCGCCGCCCGTCGCCGGAGATTTTGAGCATGTTGTCTTCGTCCGGGCTGACCATCCGGCCGCGCACCATTTCGGCGCGCTTGCCGAGGTCGGCGACGTAGCTGAGGAGTTCGGCTGAGGGTTCGACGCTCACTGTCTGCGGGGCGCGCTGGCCGTCATCCCTGGTCGCGATCTGCGGGACCGGGAGGGCCAGGTCTTCGGCGGTCTTGATGTCGGCGCAGACGTGGAGCATGCGCAGCATCTCCGGGACGTTGCGGAAGCGGGCGAACCGGCTTTTCATCCGGAAGCTGCTGCCGCCCTCGGGGGCCAGTTCGACCTGGGCGACCACCTCTCCGAAGGTCGCGGCCCAGGTGTCGAACACCTCGATGCCCGCCGCGTCCAGCAGGTCGGGCCGCAGGTACCGCTGCATCACGTACGCCTCGGTGACCGAGTTGGCGATCGGAGTGGCGGTGGCGAAGGTGACCACCCGGGCACCGTTGCGGCGGCGCAGGTAGCCGATCTTCATGTCCAGGTCGGAGGCCCGCATGGACCCGTCGATCGCCGCGTCAGCGATGTTGGACATGGTGTGCACGTTCTTGTATCCGTGGGCCTCGTCGACGCACAGGTAGTCGATGCCGGTGGCCTCGAACGTGACGCCAGGGTCCTTGGCGGAGTCGAGTTTGGCCTTGAGCCTTTCCTCGGCCCGCAGCAGCGCGCCCTCCAGCCGCTTGACGGTCAGCCCTTTCCCGTCTTCCTTCTTGGCGTGGTCGAGCCACTGCCGCATCTGATCCAGTTCGCGGTCCAGGTAGGCCTGCTGCCCGGCCGCGGACAGCGGGATCTTCTCGAACGCGGACCGGGAGATGACGATCCCGTCCCAGTCACCGGTCGCGCACCGGGCGACGAACGCGCGGCGGCGGTCGCGTTGCAGGTCCTCGCGGCCGGCGACCAGGACACGGGCCTGCGGGTAGAGCTGCAGCCACTCGCGGGCGAACTGCTCCAGCATGTGGTTGGGCACCACGACGGCGGGCTTGCGGACCAGGCCGAGGCGGCGCAGTTCCGACACGCCCATGATCATCTCGGCGGTCTTGCCCGCGCCCACCTCGTGAAATAGCCCGACAGATGGCTCGTGGATCATCCGCGCCACCGCGGCGGTCTGGTGCGGCCGCGGGCGGAACGCCTCCGACAGGCCGGGCAGCGACAGCTCGGCGTCGTCGTAGCTGCGCAGCACGAGGTTGTTGAACCGCTCGTTGTAGGTGCGGGCGAGGTCGGCGGCCCGGTCCGGGTCCTGCCAGGCCCATTCGCAGAACCGCTCGCCGAGTTCGCTGGCCTTTTCCTGGGCGGCGAGGGTGTCGTCGACGTTGAGCACCCGGCGCTCTCCGTCGGGGGTGCGGATCGTGTCCCGGACCTCGACCCGGCGCTGCTCCAGGATGGCCTGGGCCAGCGCGGGAGCCGGGTACCGGCTGGTGCCCCAGGTGGAGGTGGCCAGGATGGTGTGATCGTTTCCTTTGACCGCCCACAGCTGGCCGCCGGGGTTCTCGACCTGCAGCCGCGGGTCATCCAGGATTTCGCGCAGGAACTGCTGGACGTAGTCTGCGCTGATCCACGCCGCGCCCAGCCGGGCGTCGATCTCCCCGGGGGTCAGGTCGGACGGCTGGGCCTTGCGCAACTCGGCGACGTTCACAGTAAACCGGGGGTCGTCGGCGGCGGCCCCCTCGGCCGTGCGGAGTTTGTCGCGGACCTGACCGGACAGGTACTCGGCGGCCGGGACCAGCTGGCCGGAGGCCGGGTCGTCGAATACCAGGGTGTGCAGTTGCTGGCGGGCATCGTGCTCGGTTGTGCCGAGCAGCCGGGCGATCTCGGCCAGGTCGGCCTGGCCGTGGGTGTCCAGGCAGATGGCCAGGGCGTCGGCGGGGGTGTCGGCGCCCAGCCTCGGGGCCCGGGGGGCCACGACCCGCTGACCAAAGATCGCGGCCTTGGCGGCCCGCTGGCCGACCGGGTCGAACTCTTCCAGCCCGTACACCAGCGGGGCGAACGGGTCATCGCGGAACCCGCCCTGCGGCGGGCGGATCCGGGCCATGACCTGCTGGCCGGTCTTCGGGCTGGTCCGGCCGGTGCGCCGCTCGGAGTAGCGGTTGAGCGGGCCATATGCGGCGAGGTAGGCGTCATACCGGCGATCCAGGTGACGGCGCAGCTGGCCGATCTGGGCCGTGTCTTCGGCTGAAGCAGCCTCGGCGTCCAGCAGGGCGCGGGCGGTGTCCCGCAGGTTCAGCAGGTGCCGCAGCTCGGCGGCCTGGCTACGGGGAACCTGGTGCGGCCGTTCAAACCCGTGCACGACCTTGGTGAAGGTGCCGTCGCCGGCGGCGCTCAGGTGCCCCTCCATCTGCTCAGAGCGCCCGTCGTCCGCGGCGGCCGGCTCCTGCGCGACTGCGGGGGTCCAGGCGAGCCCGCGCTGCCGGGCGCCGGTCACGATCGCGCCCAGCGCCCGGGTGAGGTCAGCTTCGGTGTCGTCCGAGGGGCTGACCGCCAGGTCGCCGGCCCGGTAGGCGCCGCTGACCCCGCTCATCTCGCCGAGCACGTTCTCCGGGTGGTCGAGGAAGTGCTCGCTCACCGGCACCTGGGCGCCGTCTAGGTCGATCATCCGGGCCTGCTCCCAGGGCGTGGCATCGGGCTCGCGGCCGGGCTCGCGGCGGCGCAGGATCAGCAGGTCGGTGACCACGCTGGTGCCGGCGGCCCGCTGGTGCGCCCCGGAGGGCAGCCGGACCGCCCCGGCCAGGTCGGCGAGGGAGGCGATCTCCCGGCTGGCCGCCGGGTTGTGGGCGTCCATCGTGTACCGGGAGGTCAGCAGGGCGACCAGGCCGCCGGGCCGGACCAGGTGCAGCGACTTGATGATGAAGTGGTTGTGGATGCTGTGCCCGGCCGGGTTGTGCCGCCTGTCGTGCAGCGCGGCCTTGCCGAACGGGACGTTGCCGATCGCCAGATCGTAGGAGCCGTCCGGGTCTCGGGCGGCGGCGAAAGATTCCGGCAGGATCTGCGCGTGCGGGTGCAGCGCCGCGGCAATGTCCGCGGTCACCGGGTCCAGTTCCACCCCGGTCATCTGGGCGCTGTCGGGGGCGAAGGCGATGAAGTTGCCGCTGCCGCAGCCGGGCTCCAGCACCCGCCCGCCGGTAAGCCCCAGCTCCTGCACCGCGGCCCAGACCGCCCGGACGATCCCGGCGTCGGTGTAGTGCGCGTTGAGCGTGTTGCGCGCCGCGGCCGCCATCTCCTGCGGAGACAGCAGGCCGGCCAGCTGCTCGCGGGCCCACTGGTACTCGGCCCGGCCGGGGTCGAACACCTCCGGTACCGCGCCCCAGCCGCTCCACCGGGCCAGCACCCGCTGCTCCTCGGCGGTGGGCGGGCGGCCTTCTTGCTGGATGCCCCGCAGCAGGGTCAGCGCGGCCAGGTTGGCCCGGGCCCGGGCCACGGCGCCGGACGGGGCCAGATCCTGCTGGCCGACCGGGCGGAACCTCGGCGCTAGCTGCCCGGTTGATCCCGCCGGTAGAGCTCGTCCAGGGGGCTCCAGGGAGCGCTCTCCGGCGGGTTCTCCTCGTCCGGGTCGGCTCCCGGTTCCGGCGGCAGGAGGATGTTCTCGGTCAGGACGATCTGCTCGGCCCGGTGCCGGGCCTCGCCCAGCCGGCCCGCCTTGCCCAGGTAGCCCTCCCCGGGCTGGTCGTCCCCCGCCAGGTCCTGGGCCAGGCTGTCGATCCTCGCTTCCGCCTGGCTCCCCAAATCCGAGAAGAAGCTGTCCGGATCCTCGATCGCCGCGTACTGGATCGGCAGCCACCGGGCCCAGTGATCCCGCGCGATCTCCCCGTAGCGGTTCACCGGCGGCTCCTGGCGGCTCCTCGAACAGCGGCAGCATGCCCTGCTCGTAGCCGGCCGCTGCCGCCGTCTCCCGCTTCCGGATCGTAGCCGCCCGGCGCGGCCGCCGCGCGGGCGCGACGCGGCGGGTCACCGAATCCTGGAACAACTGCTGGTCATCTGCCCACCAGTCCTCGCCGAACAGCGGCTCGCCCACGCCGTCGTGACGCCTTCGCCGGGTCATCGGCAGCCCACCCGGGCAGGCTGGGCGGGCTCGCCGCCGTACTCGGACGCACGTTTGGGCAGCTTCGGGGATCCCAGCGCGGCCAACGCGGCCCAGCCGACATGCAGCGTGTAGGCGGGCGGGATCGCCTGCGCCAGCTCATCGCGGACCATCCACGGGATCCGCATGGCCGCGCGGGCCGCGGTGACGTCGCTGAAATGGCCGACCGGCTGCATGAACTCGCCCGGCCGCACCGGCCGTCCCATCTTGGCCAGCGGCCACCGGTGCTCGGGGTCAGGAGGCGCAACGATGGGGAACGACGTCTCGAACAGGCGGTGCCGGTACACGCGCAGCCCGGGGAACATCGCCCCGCACAGCATGATGGGAGAGCGCAGCGGCGCGCCGGGCACGTTCTCGATGACGTACGGGACGCCGCTGCCGGCGAGGCGGTCGCGGACTGCCTCGATCTGACGCGGGTGGCTGGCGTCGTTGAGCACCGCCGTGGCGCTGTAGCTCTTGCAGACCGGCGAAGCATGAATGAGGTCGAACCCCGGCACGGGGAACCTCAGGGCATCGGCCTGGATGAACCGGAACGGGTACCGCTTCTGGGGTTCGATATCGACGCCGACCACGTCGAAACCGGCCAGCCAGTAGCCCATGCCGGCGCCGCCCGCACTGCAGAACAAGTCCAGGACTGCCGGCCTGCTCGTACCGCCGCGGCTGCGGCGTGCGCGCTCCCGGGCGGAGTGCAGCAGGCAGAGGGAGCCGAAGGCGGTGTGCATTGGCTCAGCCCGCCTCCGCTTCGGTTTCCGGCTGGAGGGCCGGCACTTGGCGGCTGGCCTGGCGGGCCGGCAGGCGCCGGGACAGCCACCGGCGCCACCGCCCGGCCTCGCGGATCGCCTGGTGGTACCTGCAGGTACACCTGGGATCGTTCCTGCACTGGACGCCGGCGCTCATGTCAGCCCGCCTCGGCTTCAAGCTCAGGCTGACTTGGACCGCAGCAGGGCCCGAGGGTGATTACACGCGCCTCCGGATGGCCACGGTCGGGATGGGGTGCGTCACGGGATGGTCCGCACGGCGGCCCGGACAGCAGCAGCGCGGCCAGGATGCCCCAGCCCACGTCAGCCCGCCTCTGGCTCGTGGTCGGCGTCGGCCTCGGAGTGCGGGAACACGTTCAGGAGCCTGGCCACAGCCGACGGCGGGCCCGGCGTCAGGACAACCTGCGGCCCGTCGGGTGTCTGGGTCACCGAGACTTGAGCGTGCGGCCCGGGGGGCGTGGAGCGGATCTCTGCCATGATCTTCCTTCCTGCGGTCGTGGCTGCGGATCGCCGGGTTCTCTGGCCAGGGCGGCAGAGCCTCCGGGTCGGTGGTGATCAGGTCGCCGGCCGATGCCGGCCGGTTGTCCTGATCGCGCGAGGGGGCCATGTCAGCCTCCTGCTGCGGTTTGCTGATCGAGTGTCTGGGCCTGGACCTCGCTGATGGCCAGGTTCACGCCGAGCGGCGTGAAGCCGATCAGGTAAGCCAGCGCGTCCCGGCACTGCGCCGGGGTCAGGGCGATCACCCGGGCGTAAATCTCCGATACGCCCGGATAGCAGTCCTGCTCGGCGTCCATGTCAGCCCGCCTCCAGTTCGGCGTCGCTTGCGGCGGCTGCGGGACCGCTGTCAGCGGCGCGCTCCTGCCGTTCGGCGTCCGGTTCGGCGCGCTGTATGTCGCGCAGGGTGGCGATCCGGGACTCGACGGCCTCGGCGTATCCCTGGCAGAACTCGCGCTCGCCGTCGGTGCGGGCCGCCGCCAGCAGGGTCTGCTTAGCGGCGTCCTGGGTCTGCTGGATCTGGCCGGCGGGCACGGCGCCGTCGATCTGCCGCATCACGGTCGCGTGCCCGAATGCGGCGCCCTTCTGGTATTCGCTGGCGATTCTGGGGACGGGGTCGAATGCCATGGTGGTTCCTTCCTCGCTGCGCGAGGTCTTGCGTGGCCCCCGGGCGGTCCGGGGGGCGGGCAGGTCGGGTGCGGTGCCGGTGCCGGTGGCGGGCCGCCAGCCGTGGTCGGGGGTATAGCCGACGCAGTCGATGACGTCTTCGTCCAGCGCCAGCGGGGTGCACCAGTCGTGCCGGCGGGCGGTGCGGCGGGCGGTGGTGGCGGCGGCCCGCTCGGCGGGGGTGCGCTGCGGTGGGGTCTTGTCCCACCAGGCCTGCCACACGTCGCGGATGCGCGCGTGCAGCTGGGGCGTGACCTCAGCCGCGCGGCCCTGGACGATCTTGCGGATGGCCGCGGGGCTGGCCCCGGCGGCCCGGGCGATCCGGGCGCAGTCGTGGCCCATGGCCATCAGCGATCGCAGTCGCAGCCGGGTGCCGCTGGCCGGGATGCCTGGCCGGGCCAGGTCATCGGCGGTGAGGCTCAGCAGGGCAGCGGCAACCGGCGCAGTGATGCGTCCCTTGCCGGCCTGGATGTCGTGGACGGTCGAGGCGGACACGCCCGCGGCCCGGCCGATGGCCGCATACGACCCGCCCTGATGCCGCAGGTGGTGAAGGTGCGCCCGGACCGGTGCGGGGCTGGCCCAGGGCTGCCACCGGCCGTAGGTGATAGCGCGGGTCCGGCGGCGGTTGTACCGCGTGCTGGCGCTCATCGGCCTGCCTCCAGCTCCGTGTCGCGGGCAAGGTGACGGCCCTGGCGTCGCGCGGGCGGACGGGGCCGGGCGGACGCCGGCCGGGCATCATCGCCGCAGCAGGGGCCGAAGACGATCAGCTGCCTTTCCGGGTCAGGGCGGGCCGGCTCGCGCCCGCGGCTGGTCAGGCCGGAGGCCCCGGCGAGGCGAGCGAACCGGTGCAGCAGGCGACGCCAGCGAAGCGGGTCTTGGCCGGCTTGAGCTGGCCAGGTGTAGCGGGTCATCGGGCCGCCTCCGCGGCTGGCTCGGGGGCGCGTGACGGCGCGGGGGGCCCGGCGGCGCGGTCAGCTGCCGTCCGGGCAGGGGCGGGCTGCGGCTCGCGCGGGCGGTGGACGTCCGTTTCGGCTTCGGCTTGCCGCAGGCCGCGGTCAGCGGTCCGGAATACGGATGTGAGCCCGGCGGTCGGGTCGCTGGCCGCGGCCTGAATGTCTCGCCCCACCTGGCCGATCCGGGAGAGGGTGGCGTGCTTGTGCAACTCGCGGGCGCTTGCCTGCGCCGCGGTGGGCGTGCCATCGTCCAGGTCGGCTTCCACGCCGCGCCGGCGGGCCTCGTGGCTGGCCGTGACTGGGTCGATCGGCTTGCCCGCGGCGCGCATGTCCCGCAGTACGGCGTAGGTGTCGCCCTGGCCGGCGGTGGCGAAGTGATCTGGCCGCAGCCAGGGGCGCACGTCGTCGATCGCCTCGGGCCGGGCGGTCAGGTCCTTGAGGCACTGACGGGACGCCTGCCCGCCCGCGGGGGTCGCGGGGCGGGCTTCCCGGGCCGCCTGCCGGGCGGCCTGACGTTCGCGCCGGTCAGCCTGGGCGGCGGCAACCTCCGCCAGCCGGTGAGCGATGCCGGACAGGCGTTCTTCGATGCCCGCCTGGGATTCGGCCCACAGGTTCTCGCGCAGCGCTCCGATGTCGTCGCGGATCGCCTTGGCCTGGCGGGCGATGGCCGCGGCGTCCAGCCCGTCGCGGCTCGGGTTGCGGATCTCTCTGCGGGCCTCGGGCGGCAGGGCGTGCCACCGGACGCGGGACTTGTCCAGGTCGGCGCGGGCCCGGGCGGTAATCTCCAGCGCGGATTCCAGGTTCTCGGCGCCCCCGGCGGCCACCTGCTCCATGCGGCGGCCTGCCTGGCCGAGGCCCCGGCGGATGCCGGCTTCGGCGACCATGCCCGCATACGACGGGGCGTGCGCGGGCCGGGGGCAGTCGTGCATCAGGTCGGTGATCAGCCACGCCTGGCCGTGGACGTGCCCGGGCACGTCAGGGTCGTTGCGCAGTTCGGCGCGCACCTGGTGCGGGCCGGGCAACTCGCCGCGGGCCCGGATGCGCCGCATGGCCGCGTGGACTTGCGCGTGCCACGGCCGCTGGAAGTCGGCAGCGGCTACATGGTCGAGCATCGGACCGCAGGCGGCGGGTTCATGCAGCACGGCGCCCAGGAGAGCCCGCTCGGCCCGCAGAATGTCGTTGTCACGGCCCCCGGGGCCCGCGGCGGGCGTGTCCGCCGGGCTCCTGAAGGTCACCGAGTGCGTCACCGCGCACCGCCGGTCCGTGCTGCAGTGCTGGCACGTGTGCCGTTGCGGCTGGGCGGACCGGTGCCGTGTCCGCAGTTCGTGGTTTCTATACGCAGCTGGCCGGCGACAGCGGGAAGGATCCTGGTAGAGAATTCAGCCTGCGCGTCCAGTAGCCGGTCGGTTCGCGGCTTGCTGAGATACAGGACGCTCCACAGCTCGCTGAGCCAGTCGAACAGCACCAGGCAGAGGGGATGCTGATCCCAGCAGGGTCCGAGGGATGCAGCCAGATACCCGTAGTGCGGGAGGTAGATCTGGTCGACCCAGTTACGCAGCCGCGCGATCGCCTCTGTTCTCGCGCTGTCCTGCAGGCGCCACCAGCGCACCGTGTCGGCTGGCTGGTAGCGGGCGGATGCGGGCGCGGCGGGAGGCAGCAGCGGGGTGATCTGCTCGGCCAGCTTGGCCACCGCTTCGTCGAGGCCGTTCAGGCTGCCGAGGATCTCTGCCTGGTCGGCAACGGTGCCCTCGACGCCGTTGACCGTGGTGCGGAGTGTGTGCAAGGCGCTGGTCACGTCGCGGAAGTGCCCGGCCTCTCGCTCGTCTAGAATGCCGATCCGCTCGCCGTGCTCGGTGATCTTCAGGAGCGCGGCGCCTATTGCGTCCTCTGGAGGTGTTCTCACTGCGGGCTCCACGGATAGTCACCGGGCGGGAACGCTTCTTCTTCGTCGTCGCGGCCGTCGGGGAGTTGGGTGTCCGGGGCGTCGGTGACGAGATGGAGGCGAGGGCGCGTGCTGTGGGCGGCGGCGCCGGCGTGATGCGCGGCGGCCGCGACGGTCTCAGGCTGTGGCGTCGGCGCCGGCCGGGTGCTGGGGCGTACGGCCGAGGGCGCGGGGGTAAGCACGGCTACTGCCAGCCCACTGCGGCGGGCATTCCGGTACTTCCACGATTTCCACGCCCGGGGCAGCTTGGCCACGGTCGGTGCCAGGCCGCCCCGGACCACCAGGGCCCGCCCTTCCGGCAGCTGGCGGATCATGTCCGGGGACATGACCTCGACCCGGGACACGTGTTCTTCTCCCAGCTCACCGAACACGCCCCGGCGGGCGCCCCGCTCGTACAGGGCGGCCTGCCCGCACAGCTTGCCGGCCTTGTCCAGCGTGTCGGTATCGGAGATACCGGGCAGCAAGATCTTGGTGCCGCAGGTGTCGAGAATGACCTCCGCGCCGTTGTGCTGCCAGCGGGACCGCAGCTGGCCGACACCATGGGTGACGGTGACGATCTGGATGCCCTTGCCGCCGGCGTCCGACAGCCACGAGGGAAGCGGCACCGGGCAGGTCTGCACGATCTCGTCCAGCGCCATCAGCAGCGGCGGGTCCAGCCGCCCGCCGGGCATCGTGCTGCCCCTCAGCTCGGCGGTGAACCGGACCTCGTTGGCCAGGCAGGCGAACAGGGCAGCGACCGGCGAGGCGTCGTTATCCCGGGCTTCAGCGATCAGGTACAGGGCGCCGGACCGGGCCAGGAACCGCGAGATGTCCAGCCCGGTACCCGGCGCGGGCAGCACCGCCTGGGCGAGCTGCGGGTCGTGCATGAACGACAGCGCCCGCGACATGGTCATCCGGACCGTGTGCGCGGTCTTGTGCGCCTCGCCGCGCAGTTCGGCGATCTGGGCGGCCCAGTCCTCGAGCCCGTGCCCGGCCAGGATCTGCTCGGCCTCCTCGGGCTGGTCGGCCAGCACCCACCGGGCCACCAGCCGCATGTCGCCGCCGGCCAGCGCGGCGGCGTGGAAGAACGCCCGCAGGTAGTCCGAGGCCTTCGCCGTCCAGAACGACGCGTCGTCGACCCCGCCCATCGCGATCGCCTGGGAGAACGCGTCGGCCCGGCGGATCGCCACCTGCGGGTCCTCGGCGCCGGCGATCGGGTTCCACCGGAACGTGGAGGGGAACCCTCCGATGCCCTGCGGGTTGAACATGTGCACCGGGCCGCGGGCGGCCCGCAGGCCGGAGGTCAGCGTGAACACGTCGGCCTTGGTCGAGCTGGACAGCACCGGCCCCGGGTAGCGCATGATGATCGCGGCCAGGACGCCGGTCTTGCCGCCGCGCGGCGGGCCGAGGAACAGAACGTGTTCCTCCAGCGGGACCCGCAGCCCGTGCCGGTAGTGCGCCCGGCCGATGAAGATCGACCACGCGCAGCAGCCGGCCAGGATGCGCTGCCACCAGGTCAGGCTCATCCGCGACCGCTTGCCGCGCCGGAAGGCGGCGAACCGGGACCAGCGCAGCCACAGCTCGAACACCGTCGCGTGCCCGCGGCCGGGGTACAGCCGCAGCCGCAGCCGCAGCCGCAGGTACCGGACGCGATACCGGGGCACCCGGCCGTGCGGCCCCCAGCACCACCAGGCCAGGCGCAGAACAAGCAGCGCCAGAATGGCGAGGATCACGTAATGCAGAAGCGTGTTCATGCGGATCCTCCGGTGGTCTCGATCCGGGGTTGTGCCTCACGGACGCGCTTCCGCAGCGCCGCTCGGGCCGACCCCACGTTCAGGTCGGCCTCCGGGGCGAGCGCGGCGGCGATCTGGGATACGTCGCTGAGCGGCACCTCGGCCAGCGGGCCGTGCCGCTCGATCACCAGGGCCAGGAAACGGCCAGTCTTGGTGTCGTCTTTCCGCAACGGGCGAGGGCGTGGGTGGTCTACCCGGCCGGTGACGGCAGGACGTGCCGTGGCTACCACGGTGGCGGCCCCGTGGGCGCAGGCCTCCCGCCGCCCGGGCGCGACCGGGCATTCCTCGACGACCCAGCTGCGGAATCCGGCGAGCGTGCTCTTGGGCGCGAGCGACAGCCGCAGGAGCCACAGCAACAGGCCGCCGAGCGTGGCGATCGGCGTCGCCTCGTCATCGGCCAGGGCCTCGCTCAGCTCGCGGTGCCGGGCGATGCTCCACGCCCGGACGACGCCGATCAGGGTGTCTGAGGCAAGGGCGTAGATCGCCGGCGGCATAACCCAGACGGCCAGCGACCGCCAGCCGCCGTGCACCACAGCCAGGGCGTTCATGGCCACGCTGATGCCGACGCAGGCAAGGTTGAGCACCCGGGTCCGGACGGCCCGCTTGCCTTGCAGCGCCAAGGCGATGCCCAGGCACGCGAACACCGCCGCCCCGACATCGGGAATCGCGGCCTGTACCGCCGCAGCCCACTGATCATGCTTGAGAGCCGCGACCAGCTGATACTGGGCCTGATAGGAGACCGCCGCCGCAGCGGCCGCGAGCACGGCCAGCGCGATCATCGCGTTCCGCAGCCAAGCCGATGCCCGATCCTTGTCTCTGCCCTTGTCCCCACCCGTCAGGGCGGGGACCACGATCCGCGGGAACGGCTGTCGCGCGGCACCGTTCCCCACTTCGCGGCCCGGGCCGAAAGGCGAGTCCCAGAAGGCATCTGGCATCATGACCGCCGCCTCTGGTCGCCGCGGGCGATCACCTCGGCCGCGGCCGACCACGGCGGCGCAACGGGCGGTGTGGCGGGCCGGATCGCGTAAACGTTCGAGGGGCCCAGTTCCGGCCCGGAGCCCTGAGCAGCCGGGCGCTCGATGGATACCGTGTAGGACGGCCGGGCGAGCATACGGCGCCCGATGCGGGCGCCGACCACTACCAGGCCGGAGAACATAGCCAGACTCACGGATGAGGCGACAACCAGGGCTGCGATCTCGGCCACCTCCATGGCCACGTGCAGCGCCGAACTGGCCGCGTGCTTGATCGGCCGTGCGGACACGGCGGCAATGAGGATCAGTGCCAAGAACAGGAGCGCGCTGCCGCCGACACCACTGCCGCCGCCGTGCCGACAGCCGGGGCAGTGCAGCCCTTCGCACCTGGGCATCACGCACCCCCCCTAACTGTGACCGTGTCGAGGTGGGTGATCTGGACGCCATTGCGGGCAGCCTTGCCACGTGCCGCGAGGCTGTTCATGCGGGGGTCGCGGTAAGTCCGGGCGCCGAAACCGAACCGCCCGGCGCTCCTGGTGACGGTCCAGCCCTGGGCGCAGGCGCGCGCGTCGCCGCTGGCATGAGCCCGGTCACTGACGTTCTCTTGCCAGGCGCCGATCGCGGTGGCAATACGACGGAGCAGGCCCGCGCCGGTCGGCGGGGCGGCGGTGGCCTCCTTGGTGGTGCTGCTCATCGGCCGGTTCCTCCCTTGCGAGCCAGAGCTGATACGGTCACAGCGGCCGGGAACCTGCTGCAGGCGGCCCGGCTGAGTGCCGAGGATCTTCCGGTGTGCCCGAGCACGAGATTCGCGGCCGCCACGGCCTCCGGCAACGCCGCTGTGGCGTAGGAGCAGTCATGCCATCGCGGCATATCCGCAGGTAGACGTCCCGATGCTGTCGGCAAGACCTGGAAAATCGCACTAGGTGCAAGGGATGTGCTGGGCAGGGCCATCATCACCTCGGCCGACAACGGGGTCCCGCCGTCCGGCGCGGTGATCACGGTGGAGTAGCTCAGCGCGTCGAGCGCGTTGCGGTTGGGCCCGCGGGCCCAGTCCGTGGCCCGCAGATCCGCTCCTCGGCGGTGGGAGAAGACCGTGACCGCCCTGCCCAGGGCGCTGGCAGGGCGTGCTCGAGGGGGCGGGAGCGATCCTGCCCATCGCGTGTTTCGCTGGCGGTCGCCGAGCGTGGGGTGAGGGCATGACCCGAGTGCGGACGGCTACGGCTCCGCCAATGAGGGCACAGGCCGCAGCGGATGCGCGAAGCGCCCACAATGCCGACGTCGCACGGCGGTCGCGTCGCCTGACCGGTTCTGTCCCCGAGAGCGGACCGTGTCGACGTCAGATGCAGCCGGGCGTGTGGCAGCAGCCGTAGTAGGTGTCGCAGTACGGGTACTCAGGCGGGCGCTGGCCGCACCCAGCGCGTCGGCGGCGGCGCCGCTGTGGGCCAAGGCGGGCGAGCAGGTGATGAAGGACGCGGTCATCGTGCCCAGGACGACCCGGGACGTGGTGCTGTTCGCCGGGGCCAAGGTCCACAACCTGATCTACAACCCGCTGGCTCAGTCGTACAACGTGACCCAGCTCTGGGTCTCGCACCAGTGAGGCTCCGCCCCGGACCGCCGAGGTTCACGGTTCTGCGGGTGAGTCGGCGCTGGTGAGTTCATCCTCGCAATCAGGAACCGTTTGCGGAGTGGTCACTGGTGCACAGACACGCCAAGAGCCGTGCGTGCATGCCGCCGTCGGGGCCGTAGAGGCCAAGGATCAGCTCCGAGACCGAGTTCATCATGGCGGTGGTCTAGGAATACCCGGGCTCGCCAAGGAGGAGCGGTGCGGGCGCTCGACCTCTCCAGCTGCTGGAGGAGTCGATGCTCGCCAGGGTGGGGCGCCACCGCCCCCTCGGCCATCCCCTCGGCTGAGACTGTCCCCCGAGGGCGGCGACGTCCCGCCGACCGAGAACTAGGCGACTCAGCTGGTCGGCACCATGCCGTAAGCGTGATCGAAGTGCAGGACTGTCAGGCGACCGTTGACCACCATGTCGCGTCGGAACTCGTCCCAGTCGGGGCGCTCGCCAGCCACCGCCTGGTAGAGGGCGACGAGTTCGTCGACGGTCTCGTCTGCCGGTCGGCGGCTACCGGGGTGAGCTCGGCCGTCCCGTCGAGGACGACGCAGGACCATCAGTCGTCGCCAACCGCGTACAGCGAGGCTCGGGGGTCGCGGCGGAGGTTCTTCGCCTTGGCCCGGCTGTCGGTGACCGAGATACGGGCCACGTCGTCGTCGCCCATGTGTAGGCGATGTTGGACAGCTGGGGTCTCCCGCTGGACCGGGTGGTGGTCAGGACACCGTGGCGGCGTCCGCGGGCGAACGAGAGGGCATCGGCGAGCTCCATTACGTGCTCGGCCAGGTCGATAGCGCGAACTCGACGGTCCGGGACAGCGCTTCCCGTCCAATTCCGCTGTTGGCCTGGACTGAGATGCCGTTGCTCAAAGCGACGATGTAGCTGGCCAGGGCCTGGGTATCTACGTCGGCAGGCAGATCGCCGTCGAGTTGCGCGCGGTCGAATCGCTTACGGAAGGCGCCCACCCCGGCCACCCGCCGGGCCGCGAGGTCGGAACAGACGGCCGCTGCCGCGTCGCTGCAGGTCAGCGCGGACTGCA
>Ga0207699_10000253_pt1 | contig 29543 bp, 28 predicted proteins | sample LARL51metaG_FD_184344 | JGI IMG/M metagenome (GOLD analysis project Ga0207699, IMG submission 184344) | Corn, switchgrass and miscanthus rhizosphere microbial communities from Kellogg Biological Station, Michigan, USA - LAR L5-1 metaG... | ecosystem: Host-associated > Plants > Roots >...
CAAGGTGATGATCACGGCGCATCGGCGCGGCGTCTGTGTCGTCGCCGTGTTCACCAAGGACGTGGCCGAGACCAAGGCCACGCGCGCCACCGATGCCGGCCGCGCCAAGGGCTATCCGCTGCTGTTCACGACCGAGCCCGAGGAATAGGCAGTCATCCATTCCGCTGGTCATCGCCCGGCTCGATCGGGCGATCCAGTACGCCTAGGCGTGTCGGCTCGAGCACTACCATCTCTGGAATACTGGATGCCCCGCTTTCGCGGAGCATGACGAGAAGGGCTGGTGCTTGCCGCGCCGCCTCTATCTGATGGTGACGGTGATTTTCTCCGACATGATCGGCGGGTCGAACAGATAGTGCCTGGCATCGCCGAGCACGAGCTGGAGCGTGTGCTTGCCGGGCGACAGTTCGAGACGGGTCTCGGTCTGGCCCGCACCGAAATGGAGATGGTTCTTGTCTTGCGGGATCGGCTCCTTGGGATCGAGCGGCTCGGTCGCATCGAGCAGCAAATGATGATGACCGCTGTTCTGGTAATCGTCGCCCGCATGGGTGACGCCCATGTTGCGCAGGCCGAAACGGCACCAGAACCCGCCTTTGATGGTCGCGCCGTTCTGCGGCCAGATGAAATACAAAAGCGCGTCCTTCGGTGCAGCGCGTCCCTGAGCATGGACAGCGCACGAGGCCGATGCCAGCGCTGCGGCCAGCCAGATGAGGCGGACGATCCTCATGTCGTGTCCTCCCGTGACCGTTCAGGGCGAGAGAGCGACCCGGAAGCCGTGCGTTGGATAGCGAACGTTGGTGTCGTAGCTGTCGCGGTTCGCCGGCCGCACATAGCGTTGATCGTTCTTCCAGGAACCGGAGCGGATGACATGCGATGCACAATCGCCCTCGCCCCAGGCGGAGCCGTCCGCCGGCGCGCCCTGATAGCTCTTGTGCCAGCAATCCTCGACCCACTGGTCGACGCCGCCACCCATGTCGTACAATCCAAACGGATTCGGCTTGAAACTGCCGACCTTCACCGGCTGCTCTGCAGCGGCGATGTCGGTGCAGTTCTTGCAGTTGCTCATGCCCGTCTGAAACTCGTCGCCCCACCAGAACCTCGATTGCGTGCCGCCGCGCGCCGCATATTCCCACTCGGCCTCGCTCGGCAGCCGATAGGCCTTGTGCGTGGCGCTGGAAAGCCACACGACGTACTGCCTGGCATCGGTCCAGCTGACGTTGGTGACCGGCGCATCATCCTTGCCGGTGGCCACGAAGGCGCACGCTTTCGCCGCCGCGCATTCGTTCCATTCGCGAACGGAAACCGGATACCGGCTGATGGCAAAGGGTTTGATCGTCACCTGGTGAACCGGCTTCTCCGTGATGTCCTCATTGCTGCCCATTGTGAAGCTGCCGCCGCGAAGCAGATTCATGTCGGGTTCGCGGGCCGCCGGGGTCGGCTGTGGCGAAGGCGCGCCTTGCAACGCCGCCTGTTTGGTCGCCGGAGCGGGCGCTGCAGCGCCTTGATCCTGCGGAGCTGTTCTCGGTGTCACGGGATGAGTTGCCGCTGTCCCGGCAGTCTGACCGACCGTTGCGGCCGGCGGCAGGGGCTGGGATGGCTGCGCCGCCTGCTTCTCGACGGGGGCCGGCGAAGACGAGGGCGGAACCTGCTGCGCAGGCGGAGCCAGCGCCCGCTGCCGGGCCTTTTCGTAGGGCAGCAGCAGCAGGCTCCAGAGCGCAGCGCCTGCGATCAGAAGCAGGATGGCGCTGAGCGAGAAGATCAGGATGGTCTCGCGCCGCCGGGTCTTGTTCAGCGCCGCGGGGTCCGGAAGCACCCGATAGACGCGGACCGGGTCGGTGATGTTCTTGACCTTGCGGTCGCCGAGCGACTCGTACCCGCACACCAGCTTGTGCTTGATCTGCTCGTAGATGCCACCCGAGATGTAGACCTCCCCCGGTTCGGCGATGCTTTCGAGGCGCGAGGCAACGTTGACGCCGTCGCCATAGATGTCGTCGGCTTCGATGATCACATCGCCCAGGTTGACGCCGATCCGGAACTCGATCCGCTGCTCCTTCTCCAGCAATGCGTTGCGTGCGAACATGTTCTGCTGGATGACGATGCCGCAGCGCACGGCCTCGACGGGGCTGTCGAAGATCGCAAAAAAGCCGTCGCCGGTGGTCTTGACCAGTCTTCCCTGGTGCTCGGCGATGCTGGGATCGATGAGGTCGCGCTGGATTCGCTTCACGCGCTCATGCGTGCCTTCTTCATTGACTTCCATCAGGCGGCTGTAGCCTGCAATGTCGCCGGCGACGATGGCGGCGAGCCGGCGCGGCGACTGCCCGCGTGGCGGCGCGTTGCCGGTCCTGCCAGAATTGATATCGCGAACCTTCTCGCGCATGGCATTACTCCACATGCGCAGTTTGGATCAGCTTCACCCAAGCGTTTTGGGATCATAGTGGCTCAGATCACACCGAGCAGAATAATTCCATTGAACGCGCTGATATCGACGTTTGAAAATAAACCAGGTTAGAGAATACCATACCAAACGCCACGCGTCGCCAGACCTTCGTCGAGTCGAAACGTCAGTCATCCTGACGCTAGCCCGCGATGGCGCCGAACGATATCATCACCGCTGTACCTCCGCAGCCGTCTCGTCGTGCAAACCATAGACGCGCTGCGCGGACGACAGCCCCTCGATCGGGAACTCGCCGAGATCGGTCCACTCGCGGGCGCACAGGCCGGCAAAGCTTGAGGAGGCGACGACGGTACGGCCGACCCGCCCGGCGATCTTCTCGAGCCGCGCGGCGAGATTGACCGCCGGACCGATGCAGGTGAAATCGAGCCGGCCGCTGCCGCCGATATTGCCGAACAGGATGTCGCCGACATGCAGGGCGACGCCGAAGCGAAAACGCTCAGTGGCCTCGTCGCTGCCATGGCGCATGGCGACCACGTTGCTGCGGGCTTCGCGCGCGGCGTCCAGCACGCGCGTGCTAACCGCGCGGGCATCGGCATCCGCGCTTGCGATTGGAAACACCGCGAGCAGCCCGTCGCCCATGAACTTCAGGATCTCGCCACCGTGGTTGCGGATGGCCGGCACCTGGCAATCGAAATACGCGTTGAGGATCTCGACCATGACTTCCGGCGCGAGCCGGTCCGACAGCGCGGTGAAACCGCGCAGATCCGACAGCCAGATCGCGGCCTGCATGCTCTCGGCGTGACCACGACGAATCTGCCCGCCCAGAATGCGCTCGCCGGCGCTGTTGCCGACATAGGTATCGAGCAGCGTCGCCGCGGTGCGACGGAGCTGGATGATCTCGGCAACGCGCGCGATCGGCGCCGCAATGCGCCGAAGCGCGTCGAGATGCTCGTCGGCGAAACCGTCTTGGCGCTTCGTGGTACACGTCACGACATGAACGGAGCCGTCAGTAAAATGCAGCGGCAGCGCGATGTAGTCGGTGACGCCCTCGCCCCGCAGCTCATCGAGATACGGAAAGCGCCGGCTTGCCGGGTCGTCCAGCCGGCAGCGCAATTCACGCCGGCTCTGATGAACGGCTGCGATCGGGCTCGTCGCGAACCCCGGCGTCTTCTCGATGTCGATGTCCGCCGTGCTCTCGACGATATCCTCGCCGGGAAGCCAGAAGAAGGCGCGGCCATAGACGTCAGGGTGCAGGGTCTTGATGAACAGCGCCACCCGCGCGAGCGGCAGGCCCGCGACCAGCAGCCGCTCGCAGGTCTCCTTGAAGGGTCCGTTCCCTCGCCTCGCCGATCGTGCGCCGTCGATCAACCAGTCATTGAGCCTGTCGAGTTCGGTTGTATCCATGGGGCGCATTTGCGGGTCAAGTTTTCGCGCCGTCAAGCCGGATTGAGCACCTTGCGTTCCGCAAAATGACAGGCAGATTCGAACAGGCAAACACCGGGCGCAAGACATGCTGGATCACGACTGGGAACCGCAGGACGCCGAGGCCGCGATGCGCGAGGGGCTTGACGCGGCCGACCCGGCGACGTTGCTGCTGGCGCTGGTGCAGCTGACCGGCGAGCGGCACTGGCTCGATGAAGCAAAACCCTTCGTCCGCGGTCCGATGAGCTATCAGGCGTTCATGCCGGAGGCGCTCTGCGCCGCGGTCCGAATGCGGATGAACGAGGTGCTGGCCGAGCTCGGGACAAGTGGACAGACCGGTTTCGCGCAGCCGGATGACGTGCTGCTCTCCGAGATGATGTCGTTTGCGGCCGGCGAGACGGTGGCGGACGACTATATCGCGATGATGCGCGAGGATTTGACCAGCGATACTCTTGCGGCGCGCACCCTGAGCTGGCGCAAGCCGCCGGATCGGCCGGCATTGCGCGAGAACGAGGTCGTCATTATCGGTGCCGGCATGTCGGGGCTCTATGCTGCGATCCAGCTCGGCGAGGCCGGCCTGCCCTTCGTCATCCTCGAGAAGAACGACGCGGTCGGCGGCACCTGGTACGAAAACGTCTATCCCGGCTGCGGCGTCGACACCCCCAACCATTTCTATTCCTACGCCTTCGCGCCCAATCACGACTGGTCGCATTATTTTGCCAAGCGCGACGAGCTCTGGCGCTATTTCGAGCGCATCGCCGACAAATATGATCTGCGCGCGCATATCCGGTTTGGCACCGAAGTGATCGAGGCCCGCTTCGACGAGGAGCGCGCGCTCTGGCGCATGACCGCGCGGCGTGCCGGCGGCGAGCTTTTCGAGCTTTCGGCGCGCGTGCTGATCTCTGCGGTCGGCGTGCTGAACCGGCCAAAACTGCCGGATATCGCCGGCCTTGCGTCATTTGCCGGGCCGGCCTTCCACACCGCGCAGTGGGAGCGGACGTTCGACTGGCGCGGCAAGCGCGTCGCCATGATCGGCACCGGCGCGTCCGGTCACCAGGTGGGACCAACCATCGCGCCCGATGTGGCGCGGCTGATGATCTTTCAGCGCTCGCCGCACTGGGTGGTGCCGAACCCGAACTATCATGAGAGCGTCAGCGCGGGAAAGAAATGGGCGCTGGCCCACATTCCCTTTTACCTGCGCTGGTATCGCTTTCAGCTGTTCTGGGGCTTTGCCGACGGCCTGCATGCGGCGCTCACGGTCGATCCGGACTGGCCGCAGCCGGAACGTGCGCTGAACGCGCTCAACGAAAAACATCGCCGCTTCATGATGCGGCACATGAGCGAGGAGCTCTCCGATCGTCCCGACCTGCTCGACAAGGTCGTTCCGGACTACCCGGCCTATGGCAAGCGTATTCTGATCGACAATCACTGGTTCAGGATGCTGAAGCGCGACAATGTCGACCTGATCACGGATCGGATCGAGGCGATCGAGCCGCGCGGCGTGCGCACGGGCGATGGCAAGCTTTGGGAGGCGGATGCGCTGGTGCTCGCCACCGGCTTCAAGGTGAGCCAGATGCTGGGCCCGATGATGATTTTCGGCCGGCAGGGACGCGAGCTGCACGAGGTCTGGGGCGACGATGACGCAAGTGCCTATCTCGGCCTCACCGTGCCGGCCTTTCCCAACTTCTTCATCCTGACCGGTCCGAATACCGGCCTCGCCCATGGCGGCAACCAGATCTTCATGACCGAATGCGGCGTGCGGCACATGATGCTGGGCCTCCGCGAGCTCTATGAGGGCCAACATCGCACGATCGAATGCAAGGCCGAGGTCTATAAAGGCTACAACCGCGTGGTGGACGAGCGGCATGGGCGCATGGTGTGGACCCACAAGGGCATGACCAACTGGTACCGCAACCGCCACGGCCGCGTGTTCGCGATTTCGCCGTGGCGGCTGGTCGAGTATTGGAAGATGACGTCGCGGTTTGATCCCGCGGAGTATCTGTTTGGGTGACAATCCCTTGCTCAGCTGTCGTCGCCCGGCTCGACCGGCGATCCAGTACGCCGCGGCCTATCGGCTCGGGCACAACCGTCTCTGGAATGCTGGATGCCCCGCTTAAAGCGGGGCATGACCAGTGGCGTGCTACCGCCCCATTTGCCCTCGGTGCCTGAGCAGATGATCGGCCAGCACGCAGGCCATCATGGCTTCGCCGACCGGGACGGCGCGGATGCCCACGCAGGGGTCGTGGCGGCCCTTGGTGACGATGTCGGTCTCATGGCCCTCGCGGTCGACGGTCTGGCGCGGCGCCAGGATCGAGGAGGTCGGCTTGACGGCGAAGCGCGCCACGATCGGCTGCCCGGTGGAGATACCGCCCAAAATGCCGCCGGCATGGTTGGAGAGAAAGCGCGGCCCTTCATTGCCGGTCCGCATCTCGTCGGCATTCTGCTCGCCGCTCAGTTCCGCGGCGCCAAAACCCGCGCCGATCTCGACGCCCTTGACCGCGTTGATGCTCATCATCGCGCCCGCAAGCTCGGCGTCGAGCTTGGCATAGATCGGCGCGCCCAGCCCGGCCGGCACGCCCTCCGCCACCACCTCGATCACAGCGCCGATCGAGGAGCCGTTCTTGCGGATGCCGTCGAGATAGGTCTCGAAGAACGCCGCCTTGTCCCTGTCCGGACAGAAGAACGGATTCTTTGCCACCTCGTCCCAGTCCCATTTGTCGCGATCGATCTTGTGCGGCCCCATCTGCACCAGCGCACCGCGCACCGTGACCTCGCCCAGAATCTTGCGCGCGATCGCGCCGGCCGCGACGCGGGTCGCGGTCTCGCGCGCCGAGGACCGCCCGCCGCCGCGATAGTCGCGCAGGCCGTATTTGGCCTCATAGGTGAAGTCGGCATGACCCGGGCGAAACTTGTCCTTGATCTCGGAATAGTCTTTTGAGCGCTGATCGGTGTTCTCGATCAAGAGCGCGATCGGCGTACCCGTCGTCACCTGCACGCCCGATTGCGGATGCGCCATCACACCCGACAGAATTTTGACCTGATCCGCCTCCTGGCGCTGGGTGGTGTAGCGCGACTGCCCGGGCCGGCGGCGGTCGAGATCACCCTGGATGTCCGCCTCGGTGAGCGGGATCAGCGGCGGGCAGCCGTCGACCACGCAGCCGATCGCGACTCCATGGCTTTCACCAAAGGTCGTGACGCGGAACAGGTGGCCAAAAGTGTTGAAGGACATCGTGGCTGCTGGCTGCTCGTCTTAATGCTGGCAGTTCGTCTTCATGCTGATTGTCAACGTCTGGTAACGCGGCGGGGAAACCGGGTCAAATGACCTGTTGATCGGCTTGACGATATTTCGTCAGCGCGGCCCCTTTGAAGACGTAAACCACGCCCTGCTCGATGTAGAGGTCGGCGGCGCTCTCCGGTGTCTCGATGCCGAGCAAGACCATCAGCGCCCGCGCCGTCCCGCCATGGGCGACCGCGACGGTATCGGTCGCAAGCTCGGCATGCCAGGCGCGCATCCGCGTCTCGACGTCGAGATAGCGTTCACCGCCGGGGGCTGCCACCGTCCATTTCGCGGCGACGCGGCGGGCGAACAGTTCGGGATCGGCGGCGCGCGCCTCCGGCAGCGTCGAGCCCTCCCACTCGCCGTAGCCGATCTCGCGCAAGCGCGGGTCGATCGCGTAGCCATCCGGCGGCAGCTTGAGGGAGCTGCGCACCAGCTCCATGGTCAAGCGCGCGCGGCCGAGCGGGCTTGCGACGAAGGGAATCTGCGCCGCGCCATGCCCGTCGCGCGCCAACAGACCGGCCAGAATGATGCCGGCGCTCACGGCCTGCCGGCGCCCGAGTTCGTTCAGCGGAATGTCCAGGGTGCCCTGCAGCCGGCCTTCCGCATTCCAGTCGGTCTCGCCGTGACGGATGTAGTAGATCGTGGGGGCGGGCATTGCGACGACAGCTCAGTCCTTCGCAAACGCGATATCCGGCGCGTCGGGACGCTTCATGCCGACCACGTGGTAGCCGGAATCGACGTGATGCACCTCGCCGGTGACGCCGCGCGACAGGTCGGAAAGCAGATAGAGCGCGCTGTTGCCGACCTCCTCGATCGAGACGTTCCGCCGCATCGGAGCGTTGTACTCGTTCCACTTCAGCATGTAGCGGAAGTCGCCGATCCCCGAGGCAGCGAGCGTCTTGATCGGCCCGGCCGAGATCGCGTTGACGCGGATGTTGTTCTCGCCGAGATCGGCGGCAAGGTAGCGCACGCTGGCCTCCAGCGCCGCTTTCGCCACGCCCATCACGTTGTAGTGCGGCATCCATTTCTCGGCGCCGTAATAAGTCAGCGTCAGGATCGCGCCGCCGTCGGTCATCAGTTTTTCGGCGCGCTGCGCGACTGTGGTGAGCGAGTAGCACGACACCAGCATGGTCCGGGAGAAATTGTCGGGCGTGGTGTCGACATAGCGTCCGTCGAGCTCGTTCTTGTCGGAGAAGGCGATGGCATGCACCACGAAGTCGATCCTGCCCCATTTCTCCTTGAGCACCTCGAACACGGCGTCGACGGTTGCAAGGTCGGTGACATCGCAGTGGCCGAGCAGCAGGGCGCCTAGCTCCTGTGCGAGCGGCTCGACGCGTTTCTTCAGCGCGTCACCCTGCCAGGTCAGCGCGATCTCGGCGCCGGCAGCGTGGCATGCCTTGGCAATGCCCCAGGCGATCGACCGATTATTGGCAACGCCGAGCACGACCCCGCGCTTGCCCTGCATCAAACCGGTATTCTGCGACATCCGTTCATCCCGATCGAACCTGGTCTGAGACGTGGAGGTACACCAGCGACCTCGCCCGGTACAGCCCCATTCCGTCCGCGATTTGGTCGATTTGCGCTGAAAGCCTGATTGTCGGAATAGTGCTTTCTTCTCGGTGTTAAGTTCGGTGTGCCTGTTCGAGATGAGTCGCCATGAGCGCATTCCGCCAGAGTGTCGAAGCCATGATTCCCGCGCTACGCCGCTATGCGCGGGCGCTCGCGCGCGACGCTGACATCGCCGATGACCTCGTGCAGGACACCCTGGTGCGGGCGCTGCGTTCGGAACGGCTGTTTCTCGGCGGAGACGTCAGGAGCTGGCTGTATACGATTTTAACCAACCTCAACAAGAACCGCCGCCGCTCGCTGGCGCGGCGGCCGCAATTCATGCCGCTGCTCGACAACAACCCGGACGCCAGCGGCACCGAGGCGGAAGGCCGCGACATCGCGCGCGCGCTCGCGACGCTCGCCGAGGAGCAGCGTGCCGTGCTGCTGCTCGTGATGCTCGAAGGCCTCAGCTATCGCGAGGTCGCCGACATCCAGGGCGTGCCGATCGGGACCGTAATGTCACGACTTGCACGCGCCCGCGCCCACATCAAAGCTGCGCTCGAAGGCGAGCGTCCCGCACTGCGGCGGGTGAAATGACCGCAAGCCCTTCGCCGCAGCAACCAACGACCCGATTCATGCAGAGACGTACCCGATGAACGACCCGAAAATTCCCGTCACCGAAGACGAGCTTCATGCCTATGTCGACAAGGAGCTGCCGCCCGAGCGGCGCGGCGATGTCGAGGCGTGGGTCGAAACGCATCCCGAGGATGCCGAGCGGGTGCGATCCTGGCGCGCGATGGCGGACGAACTGCAGGCGCGCTATGGCGGCATCGTCAACGAGCCGGTGCCGAAACGGCTCGAGCTCGAACGGCTGGAGCGGCAGCCGCGCCGCTGGATCTATGGAACGGTCGCGGCGTCCTTCCTGGCCTTCATGGCCGGCGGCGGCGCCGGCTGGATCGCCCATGGCGCCGCAGCCTCGCCCTCGATGTTCCAGAGTTTCACCGGGGACGCGCTGGACGCCCACCGCCTCTATGTCGTGGAGGTGCGGCACCCCGTGGAAGTGCCGGGCAGCGAGGCGACCCATCTGCAGGCCTGGCTGACCAAGCGCTGCGGCTGGGACGTCCGTGCACCGGATCTGGGCGCGACCGGTCTAAAACTGGTCGGCGGGCGGCTGTTGCCCGGCCCCACCGGGCCGGCCTCGTTCCTGATGTATGAGAGCCCCTCCGGGGAGCGCTTCACGGTCTACACGGCGAAGGCGGGCACTGCGGAAACCCAGATGCGCTACACCGCCAGGGATAACGAGGCGGCGCTGTTCTGGGCCGAGCACGGCGTCGGTTATGTCGTCAGCGGCGGTACCGACCGCGACCGCCTGACCCAGGTGGCGCGGCTGGTCTACGACCAGACCGACAAGACCGGCGGATAAGCACGACGAATCGTGCTCGAATAGGTTTTACCGGCTCGCTGTTCCTCTCTCCCCGCAAGCGGGGAGAGAGGAAGCGCCCTCCGTACGGCTCCGATGAGCCTCGTTTCATCACGGTCTGGCCGCGCCCACGTCCTTGATTCGCGGTGCGTGGCGCGATCGCGTTCCGGGTCCGCGAGACGCCGTTGGCGAATCTTCGAAAGACATGAGGGACGCTCACAGAACTATGATGCCAACGCCCTCTTTCAGGCGGAAGTCGCCAAACAATACCGCCGCACAAGCTGATGAACTGCAGATTGAAAAACGCCACGAGACACGCATTAGGTAGCTTGTCCAAATTCCGTCATCGAAAATCTGGATTCCGGACACCGCCGCGTCTCAATATAGCACCGGATGATCACGCGAAAATGAGCTTGCGTTCGATCCGCCGATCGACGCGGCGGCCTCGATTGGGGTTTGGTACCGCGCTGGTCCCCCTCTCGAGGCCGCACCCGCTTTTTCCCCACCCGCAACAGTGGGCAATAAAGCAAGACTACCGCCGCGAGCGCCTCACTGATACCGCCGACTCAGTGGGGCGCTTCGTCGTGTCTGCATGATGGTATTTTGATACCAGTCACCTTCTTGGCCAACAAGCCGAATTTCGCTGGACCGGAGCACCTGGGCCCCTGCCCATGTCTGGCCCCATGACCATGTCCGGCCAGATCATCTCGCCTCTGCTGCCCCGGTCGGGTCAGCCGAGATCGCGGCGTGGGTTATAAGGGTGGTTGTCGCGCCATTTCTGCATCAGGCTTTCGAGCTCCGCGTCGCTGCCGTCCGGCAGCATGATTCGCGTCGTCACGAACAGATCGCCATTCACGCCGGTCGGCTTGGGCAGGCCCTTGCCCTTGAGGCGGAAGGTGCGGCCGCTCGAGGTATTTTTCGGGATCGACAGCTCCACCGCGCCCTGCAGCGTCGGCGCGCGGACTTTTCCGCCTAACACTGCCTCATAGAGCGTGATCGGCAAATCGAGTCGCAGATCGCTGCCATCGACCTTGAAGAACGGATGGGCCGCGATGTTCACCGTGATCAGGACATCGCCCGGCCGGTGACCGGGCATGCTCTCGCCCTGCCCTCGCAGCCGGATCTGCTGCCCCTCGGTAACCCCGGCGGGAATCTTGACGTTGAGCTCCTTGCCGGTCGGCAGCCGGACGCGCTTCTCGGCGCCCTTGACCGCTTCCTCCAGCGACACGGTCATCGCAACCGACAGATCCAGATCGACCCCGACGCCGCCGCTTTCGAACTCGAACGGACTGCCGCCGCCTTCAGCGGTGCGCCCGCCGCGCGCGGCACCGCCGAACATGCTGTTCAGAATGTCCTCGAAACTGCCGCCGCCGAAGCTAGCACCGCCGCTGCCGCCAGGGCCGGAGCGGAACGAATAGTTCTCAAAACCGCCCGCGCCGGCTCGGCCGCTACCGCCGCCGGGAAAGCCCTGGAACCGCGGCTTGCCCTCGGCGTCGATCTCGCCGCGATCATATTGCTTGCGCTTATCCTCGTCGCCAATGATCTCATTGGCCGAGTTGATCTCGGCAAACCGCGTCGCGGCCTTCGGATCGTTCTTGTTCGAATCCGGGTGGTGCTTCTTGGCAAGCTTGCGATAGGCACTCTTGATCGCCGCAGCGCTGGCGCTCCGCGGCACCCCCAAGACCTCATAGGGGTCGCGCATCCCTCATGTCTCCTTCACGGGAAATTAGATCATAGCTTGTGGGCAGATGCATGCCCCCACTTTGTCTGTCATTTGGGGCTGCAGTTGTATTTTTGCAACGATTGTTTTGCGATCTGGAGCTGTTCCAGCACCGGGTCGCGCCTGCTACCCGCGGCGCCAGGACGAGAGCGTCTGGATCTCCCATCGCCCGCTGGCCATCCGGCAGGCCGAGCCCTGCAGCCAGCTTTCGGTCTTGCCGTTGACGTAGCTTGCGAGAAAGTCCCGGCAGGTGCGACCATCGTCGCGGGAATAGGGCTTTGCAAGCGGCGTGACCGAGCCATGGGCGCCAGTCCTGGCATTCTCCCAGGGCTGGCTGGAATCCTTGTCGCCCTTGGTCAGCACGTCGGAGGCCGCGTTGCGGGCAAAGGCGAGATCGCTCTCGGTCGGCGGCGGCTCGGCCACCGTGCCGGTGACGTCCCTGGCCGTCATCATGGCGAAGGGACCATCGCCGCCGCTGTGGAACACGCTGCAGCCGCTGACGCCAAGTGCAACCAGAATCATCGTAAACGCGCAGCGGGCCGGCCGCCTCGATGATAGGCCAATGCCTTCCCATGCCCTATATAGGGCTTGGCAAGCGGACCTCCGCACACTCCTGGCCGCGGGCGGACGCAACTCGGACTCCTGTCATGACCGACACCACAACCATCAAACAACAGGCCCCCTTAACATCTGGTGATTTCACCGAAGCCGAGGAGCCGTTTGCCCTGTTCGCCGCATGGTTTGCCGAGGCCGCCAAGAGCGAACCCAATGATCCCAATGGGATGGCGCTGGCGACGGTCGATGCGGATGGTCTGCCGGATCTTCGCATGGTGCTGATGAAAGGTTTCGATGCGGACGGCTTCGTGTTCTACAGCCACATTGCATCCGCAAAAGGCCGCGAACTCGCCGCAAATCCTAAGGCCGCGTTACTGTTTCACTGGAAGTCGCTGCGCCGGCAGGTCCGCATCCGAGGGCCGGTGTCGCCGGTCACCGATGCGGAAGCCGACGCCTATTTCGCGACCCGCCCGAAACAGGCGCAGATCGGCGCCTGGGCGTCAAAACAGTCGCAGCCGCTGGAGAGCCGCTTTGCCTTCGAGCAGGCGATCGCGCTGGTCGCGGCGAAATACATGATCGGCGAGGTGCCGCGGCCGCCGGGCTGGAGCGGCTGGCGCATCGCGCCGCTGCGTTTCGAATTCTGGCACGACAGGCCGTTTCGCCTGCACGACCGTATCGAGTTCTCACGCGGCGCGCCGGGCGCTGCGTGGAACAAGACGCGGCTTTATCCCTAGGCGTTCGTCATTCCGGATCGGTCCGCCGGACCGAACCCGGAATCTCGAGATTCCGGGTTCGCTGCTTCGCATCGCCCCGGAATGACGATGCAGAAAGACGAGATACTTTCATGCCGATCTCCAACCTGCCGCGGCGCACGCTGCTTCTGACCGGGGCCAGCCGCGGCATCGGCCATGCCACCGTGATCCGCTTCTCCTCAGCGGGCTGGCGCGTCATCACCTGCTCGCGGCATGCCTTTCCCGAGGAGTGTCCGTGGGACGCCGGGCCGGAGGACCACATCCAGGTCGACCTTGCCGATCCCAAGGACACGCTGCGCGCAATCGCCGATATCCGGAAGCGGCTGGAGGGCGGCGAACTGCACGCCCTCGTCAACAACGCGGCGATCTCGCCGAAGGGCAGTGGCGGCGCGCGACTCGGCAGCGTCGATACCGATCTCGACACCTGGAACCACGTCTTTCGCGTCAACTTCTTCGCGCCGATCATGCTGGCGCGCGGGCTGATCGAGGAACTGAAGAAGGTGAAGGGCTCGGTCGTCAACGTCACCTCGATCGCGGGCTCGCGCGTGCATCCCTTTGCGGGGGCGGCCTACGCGACCTCGAAGGCGGCATTGGCCGCGCTCACGCGGGAAATGGCGAGCGATTTCGGCCGCGTCGGCGTGCGCGTCAACTCGATCGCGCCCGGCGAGATCGACACCGCGATCCTCTCCCCCGGCACGGAGAAGATCGTCGACCAGCAGATCCCGATGCATCGGCTCGGTACGCCCGACGAGGTGGCAAAGATCATCTACGTGCTGTGCACGGAGACGAGTTCCTACGTCAACGGCGCGGAGATCCACATCAATGGCGGCCAGCACGTGTGAGGCCCGGCGCATCGCCATTCTCAATGTACGCTATCCGCGCCCGCGGAGCTTGCGCCGTCGTCATTGCGGGCCCGGCGGGTCGCGCGGCTTACCTCTCAATGCACCGTCTGAAGCGCGCCGACACAGGCCTGTTCGCAACTTCGGCACTGCTCGGCGCAGGTCCGGCAATGCACGTGCTCCGGGGCGTGCCTCTCGCATTCCTCGGCGCAGAGCCGGCAGGCGAGCGCGCAGAGCGTGATGGCGCCGCGCAGCACCTGCGGGTTCGAGCCGGTCTGCGTCGACGCCAGCGTGCTCGTCATCACGCAGACATTGGCGCAATCAAGATCGAGCCGAATGCATTGGCGGAGCGCGTCCGTGTCCTCTTCCGACAGGCAGGCATCGGCGCACGAGGTGCATGCCCGCGCGGTCGTATAGCAGTCCTCGATACAGACGATCAGCGGCTCGCTGATGCCCTCAAGCTCGGGGTGATCGGCAATCGTCTCGTCCGTATGCATGCTCGTACTCCACTTGGCACAACTAACGCTAACGCGCGAGGCGCGCGGAAGGTTGCCGATGGGGGCTGAATTCGGGGCTGGACGCGCAGCTTTCTCGCCCGCAAGGCGCACGGCCTACCCCCTCCTGATACCGCCCGCTAACCCATGAGGTCGTAGCCGCTCGAGACGCATGCGAAAGCGATGCGCCTCACCGCAAGGGCTTGTGATGCAGCAAGACTAATGCAGCGTGCGCAGCGCGCTGACGCAGGCCTGGTGGCAGCGTCGGCATTCGTCGGCGCAGATCCGGCAGTGCCGATGATGCTGGGCGTGGGTGTCGCATTCCTCGGCGCATAGCTGGCAGGCCAGTGCGCACAGTTCGATCGCACAGCGCAGCACCGCCACATTCTCCCCGGAGCGACGCGACGCCAGCGCACCGGTCATTGCGCAGACATCGGCGCAGTCCATGTCGAGGCGGATGCATTGACGCAGTTCGGCGACGCGCGCCTCCGCCGTACAGGCATCGGCGCAGGAGATGCAGGTCTGCGCGCAATCGAAGCAGGCCTCGATGCAGCCGATCAGCGGCTCGCTGATGCCGCCTTTCGTGTCCGGGTGAGCCGAAATCATCTCGCGCGCATGCATGGGGACTCTCCACGTTTTCTTTTCCGATGCAGGCCAACGCACCTGTCTGCGCGAGGTTGCTAGCGCGATGGAGGATCGTCGACTTGCCGCCCGGCGGTTCAGCGCCGGCCGCCGACCTCGTCGAGATGATCGAGCAGATCGGCAGGGTCCTCGTAGACGCGGATGGCGCCGGCGTGGCGCAACTCTTCGTCGCCATAGCCGCCGGACAACAGCCCGACGCCGAGCGCGCGGCAGCGGGTCGCTGCAAGCATGTCCCAGATGGAGTCGCCGACCACGACGGCGCGCTCGATCTCCGCACCCAGTTTCGCCGCCGCCGCCAAAAAGAGATCCGGATCGGGCTTGGCGTATTTCACCTGGTCGCGCGTGACCACCGCATCGCGCGCCGGATCGACGCCGAGCGCGGCGAGATTCACCGCCGCGGTTTCCATCCGTCCGCTGGTCGCGATCGCCCAGGGGATTTTGGCTTCGCTCAGGAACGACAGCAATCCGCGCGCGCCCGGCAGCGGACGGACGCTGCGGCCGAGCTCCAGATAGGCCTCGGCATGCGCGCGGCGCAGCCGCTCGATGCGCGCGGGATCGATCGGAACATCGGTCTCGCGGAGTAGCTGGTTGGCGAACAGCCCGCCGCTCATGCCGATCTTGCGGTGGATGCGCCACACCGAGAGGTCGATGTTTTCCGCATCCAGCGCCGCCTTCCAGGCCAGCACGTGCTGGTAGACACTGTCGACCAGCGTGCCGTCGAGGTCGAAGAGAAACACCGGTTCGATGCGCATCGGAAACTCCTGTGGTCGCGGTCCTGCGGCGCAGCCAGTCTAACCTCGCCGCACGACGTTTGTTCAATGCATCAATTCGGGCCCATCGTCTGATCGGCCACCAACGAAACGTGATCTGTGCGCGCTGGCCGCGATGCGCCAGATGCCCTAGAAGCGCACATCATGGGACGTTTTGCCAGCACCGTCGGTCTGTATGAGGAGTTGCGGCCGCCCTATCCGCCCGCATTCTTCGCAACCGTCGCACAAGACCTCAAGCTTTCGAAACAGCACGCGCTGATCGACCTCGGAACCGGGCCCGGGCTGCTCGCGCTCGGCTTTGCACCTTATGTCGCCCGCATCACCGGCGTCGATCCGGAGCCCAAGATGCTCGATGCGGCGCGCGCGGCAGCAGTGCGCCAGGGTCAAACGCTCACGCTGATCGAGGGCCGGGCCGAGGATCTCGGCAGCGAGATCGGACGCTTCGATCTCGTCACCATCGGCCGCGCCCTGCACTGGATGGACGAGGCCGCCCTTGGCCCGCTGTTTCAGCGCCTGGTGACGGCAGACGGCGTGGTGGCGGTCTGTGCATCCTTCTCGGCACGGGACGGGCGCAATGCGTGGCTCGGCGCCTACAACGATGCGCGCCGGGCCTGGTCGGACCAGAAGCTATGGGGAGAATCGCGCCGCGGCGAGCGTGCCCATCGCGAGCTTGCGAGCGTGCTGGCGGGCAGCGGATTTCACGCGGCGGAAACCATCGCCGTCGAGACCACGCATGAGCTCGGCATGACGCAGCTTGCGCGCCGGGTGCTCACCTTTTCATCCTCCTCGCCGGCCGCGCTCGGCGAGAAGGTGGATGCGATGCTCGCCGATGTCGAACAGAGGCTCACACCATTCGCGCGCGAGGGCACTCTCACCGAGGTCGTGGTGTCGACCGCGCAAATCGCGCGGCGGGATTGAACGAGCGTCTCACATCAGCGAGCGCAAGATCTGCGCGGCCTGCCAGCGCAGCCTGGCCTCGTCGACATTGAATGCCGAGGAACATTCCTCCTCGCGCTCGCCCTCCATCAGGGTGGCTCCGCAATGACGGCAGAACCGTCCCGACAAGGTGAGCGCCTCGCATGTCCGCCCGGTGCGATAACGCGTGAAGTCCACGACGTTCCGAGCTGTTAGGCGTTTCTCAACCATTGCTTTCCTCGCCTCTTGTCATGCCGTTATCGCAGACAAAGCCTGGCGCAATCGTTTTGGACACATTTCAAATTTTACCGGAGAACCGCGGGCTTCGCGGATGGTGAACAGCGCTTCGACAGGCATGGTTTACGGTGGTTGATCGCGCCCACGACCGGTATCGCGATGGGTCTTCACCTCTCTCCGGCTCGCCGGCAGAGGGAGTGAGGGAGCATCGCCCGGGATCAACTCACAGCCACTTCTTGATCTTGAAGACGTAGTACGGCACCACCGCGGCCGCGACCATCGCGATCAGCGCCATCGGATAACCGTGGGTCCATTCGAGCTCCGGCATGTCCTTGAAGTTCATGCCGTAGATCGAGGCGATCAGGGTCGGCGGCATCAAGACTACCGCCATGACCGAAAACAGTTTGATGATGTTGTTCTGCTCGAGATTAACGACGCCGAGCATCGCGTCGAGCACGAAGGTGATCTTGCTGGAAAGGTAGGAGGCGTGGTCGGTCAGCGAGGCCACGTCGCGCTGCTGGGTCTTGAGCTGTTCGCGCATGTCCTTGGTCCACTTCACCCCCTCGATGACCGCCGACAGGAAGGTGACGAGGCGGCCGATCGAGACCAGGCTCTCGCGCACTTTCGAGGTCAGGTCGCCTTTGCGGCCGATTGCGATCAGGATCTGCGAATAGCGCTTGGCGTGGCCGTGGCGCTCGCTATCCGGCTCGAAGATCTCGTGGCTGACCTGGTCGACGTCGGCGCCGACCCGCTCCAGGATGTCGGCGCAGCGGTCGATGACGGCGTCGAGCAGCTCCATCAGCACCATCTCGCCGGTGATGCCGGCCGAACAGGCCCGCGCCAGCTTGGTCTCGACCAGCGCGAACGGCTTTGGCAGGTCGTAACGCACCGTCACCAGCCGGTGCCCGGCAAGGATGAAGGTCACCGCCGTGGTCCGCGGCATGTCGGTGTCGGAATGGCACATCAGCGTCGCGGTCATGTAGCGGGCGCTGTTCTCGATGTAGAGGCGGCTGGAAATCTCGATTTCCTGCATGTCCTCGCGGGTCGGGACCGCGATGCCGGCGAGCCGCTCGACCGCCTTGTCCTCGGCCTGCGTCGGGTTGACGAGATCAACCCAGACCGAGTTCTCGGGCAGCGCTGAAATATCCTCGATCGTCACCTTTTTGAGGGAGCTCTCGGAGGGCAGAAACACCGAAATCATGGGGAAGGAACTCCGAAGCTTGGCCGTCGTTCGGCCGCCGTCGCACAAAGGTGAATTGTTTTGGCACAGAGCCGATGACGATCACATTAACCGGCCATTGGTGTTTACGGCGCACCGGTGGCTGGTACGTGTCGGTGTTTTGCTGACCTGTGGCGGTTTTGCCGCAGAATCCGGCCTTCCGTGAGGCCCTGAGGCAAAAATGATACAGTCAGCCTCTCGCAGTGCAGGAGGTAGCTTTAAACGCTGGAAGATCGGGCGTTTTCGACGATAATGCTATTAACGGAATCGTGGGGGTACGGCGCAATGATAAGGGGCCGCTACCCACGGCTTTCGATTGGAATTCTGTCGATTGGAATAGAGACCATGGCGTCGCTCAAGGTGAAACTGTCGATCCTGGCCGCCGGCCTGATGTTGTCGGGCTGCATGCAGGCCACGACCTATGAGGCGACCAACACTTCCAACTTCAAACCGCGGGACAAGGAGTTCCTGGCCAAGGTGTCCTACATAAAGACACCCGTCGCGGAACCGTTCCGTCGCGCCATCGTGGAATACCACCGGAAAGAGGCGCCCGGTTCGATCGTCGTCGATTCCGACAACCACTATCTCTATTACGTGATGGATGGCGGCAAGGCGATCCGCTACGGCATCACGGTCGGCGAGGAGGCGATGGCCTGGTCCGGCATCGCCAAGATCGGCGCGATGACCGAATGGCCGGCCTGGCACCCCACCAAGGGCGAGATCGAGCGGCTGGGCGTACCGACCTTCGTGCCGCCGGGTCCGGATAATCCGATGGGCTCGCGCGCGATGTACCTCTATGCCAACGGCAAGGACACGCTGTTCCGCATCCACGGCACCAATCAGCCGGAATATATCGGCGCTTCGATCTCCTCAGGCTGCATCCGCATGACCAATGAGGACGTGATCGATCTCTACAATCGGGCGAAGATGGGCACGATTGTCGTGGTGCTGGAACCACACCATGGCGACTCGCCCTACAATTCGCAGATGGCGCTGCAGGGCGGCGTCGCGTTGATGCAGTAACGACGGAGGGGGGTTGGTCGTGCTCGGGGGAGCGCGGTCGAACCAAAGATGGAATGGGTGACTTGGGGAAAAAACGCCGGTGCAAGCCGGCGTTTTTTTGTGGGCACCGTCAGCCGCGCTGCATCCATGTGGCGACCGGCACGGCCTCACCTCACGGTACGTGAGCCATTCGATTTGTGCCGCGTCTGTTTACCACCCTTGTTCGCGGCCGGTTTCGCTGGCGGCGCGGGCTTGGATTCGTCGTCGTCCCTGCCATCCGAATCCTGCGACGCCGTTCCGCTCGGCTCGGTCGGCGCATCGGCCTTGTCGGCGGGAGCCTCCTTCGAGCGCGCGCCATTACCGTCCACCTTGTCCTTGCCGTCCTTCTCCTCGCCCTTGGCGACCTCGCGCGGCGGCGCCTCCTCGGGGCGCACAGCCGGCAACAGCGGCGCGACCCTGGGCAAGGGATCGAGCACGTCCCACTGACAGATGCGGTAGTTGTTTTTCCGCTCGGACAGATCGAGATGGATGTGCTCCTCGTGATACCAGTCGGAGTCCGGACCGAGCACAGTCATGAAACGCGCGCATACCGAATGCAGCACCTCTTCGCGCAGCTCGCGCGGGACGTCGCGGTCGGTCAGCGTGATCGCGCGGCCGTTGGCGAGCTTGATCGCGCGCACGTCGAGCGCGTTGGCGCGGCCGTGCTCGGACAGGTGCGCGCCGGGGATGCGGTTGAAGCCGCGGCATTCGTAGGAATCATAATTGTCGAGCGCCGCGGGCTCGCTGCCGAGCTTGTCGGCGATCGCAAGCAGGTCGGTGCGCACCCAGTCGGCGATCGCCGTGGCCATCGTGCAGCGCAAGGTCGCCGGCGGCGTCAGCGGCACCTTGTGCTTGTCGGGCAGCACGATCGCCTCCAGCCGCACCAGGTCCTCGCCGCCGCAGGCGCCGGGGCCGCGGATCGGGGGAATGCTCGGCGCGACGGCGATCTCCTCGGTCAGTGCGGCCCGGCAGGCCGATTGCGGCGGCGCGGCCGGCGGCGCCGGCTTGGCCACCTCCTCCCGCGCGGGCCTGTCCTTCGTCGCGGGGGCCGCCTCGTCGGCTGGCGCCTTGTCCGCATCCTCCGGCGCCTCGGCGGGGCGCGGCTGCGGCAGCGGTATTTTTGCGGGCAGCGCAGGTCCTTTATCGGCATGAGAGGGCTTTCGCGCCGTGGCGGGCGGTCCGGCAAGAAGCAGCAGGATCGCGATGGCGGCCATGATGGCGCCCCCTCCGCAGCAGGGGCGGCAATAAGGCCATTTGCGGCTCCGGCGCGCCGCGCTAACATTCATGCAAAATCCCTCTGATCACCTTTAAGCAACAACACCCTGGAGGAACGTCCGTATGCTTGGCTTGATGCAAGACTGGCCCTTGCTGTGTCACCGGATTATCGAGCACGCTGCGCGAATTCACGGCACCCGGGAGGTCGTGACGCGGTCGGTCGAAGGCCCCATTCATCGCACCAACTACCGGCAAATCCATGATCGCGCGCTAAGAGTCTCGCAGCGGCTCGACCGTGACGGCATCCGGCTGGGCGACCGCGTCGCCACCATCGCCTGGAATACCTGGCGCCACCTGGAGGCCTGGTACGGCATCATGGGGATCGGCGCGATCTGCCACACCGTGAATCCGCGGCTGTTTCCGGACCAGATCGCCTGGATCATCAATCATGCGCAAGACCGCATCGTGATGACCGATATCACTTTTGTGCCAATCCTGGAAAAGATCGCCGACAAGCTCGCAAGCGTCGAGCGCTATGTCGTGCTCACCGAACGCGCCCACATGCCGGAGACGCACCTGAAGAACGCGGTCGCCTACGAGGACTGGATCGCGGAGGCCGACGGCGATTTCAAGTGGAAGGATTTCGACGAGAATACCGCGGCCGCGATGTGCTACACCTCGGGCACCACGGGCGATCCCAAGGGCGTGCTGTATTCGCACCGCTCCAACGTGCTGCACGCGCTGATGGCCAATACCGGCGACTCGCTCGGCGCCAATGCCGCCGATACAATGCTGCCGGTGGTGCCGCTGTTCCACGCCAACAGCTGGGGCATCGCGTTTTCCGCGCCGTCGATGGGCACCAAGCTGGTGTTCCCCGGCGCCAAACTCGACGGCGCCTCGGTCTATGAGCTATTGTCGACCGAGCAGGTCACCCACACGGCGGGCGTGCCGACGGTGTGGCTGATGCTGCTGCAGCACATGAGCGCCAACAATCTGACGCTGCCGCATCTGCGCACCGTGGTGTGCGGCGGCTCCGCAATGCCGCGCTCGATGATCAAGGCGTTCCTGGACATGGGCGTGCGCCCGCGGCATGCCTGGGGCATGACCGAGATGAGCCCGATCGGCACGCTGGCGGCGCTGAAACCGCCGTTCGCCGAGCTCGCCGGCGACGCCGCGCTCGACATCCTGCAGACCCAAGGCTATCCGCCCTTTGGCGTCGAGATGAAGATCACCGACGATGCTGACAAGGAGCTGCCCTGGGACGGCAAGACCTTTGGCCGGCTCAAGGTTTCGGGCCCCGCGGTTGCGAAAGCCTATTACCGCGTCGATGCCGACATCCTCGATGAGAATGGCTTCTTCGACACCGGTGATGTCGCGACCATCGATGCCAACGGCTACATGCGCATCACCGACCGCTCCAAGGACGTGATCAAGTCGGGCGGCGAGTGGATCTCCACGATCGACCTGGAGAATCTCGCGGTCGGTCATCCCGCGGTCGCCGAGGCCGCGGTGATCGGCGTCTATCATCCGAAGTGGGACGAGCGCCCGCTGCTGATCGTGCAGCTCAAGCAGGGACAGAACGTCTCCCGCGAAGAGATCCTGAAATTCATGGAAGGCAAGATCGCCAAATGGTGGATGCCCGATGATGTCGCATTCGTCGACGGCATTCCGCACACCGCGACCGGCAAGATCCTGAAGACCGCGCTGCGCGAGCAGTTCAAGGAGTATCGCTTCCCGAACGCCGCGGCGTGAGACTGACGCAGCTACGCGACCGGTGAGGGGACCGTTTTTCGGCCATCCGAAACGCCCCTCACCGCCCGGCCCAGGGCCCGCCAAAGTCCCTTGAATTTGCTGCGCCATCGTGGTCTCACACGGACAGATAGCCCGCCGGCCGCGAAGTTCCGGCGCGCCTCATTTGGTTCCTGACCGATGGCCCGCAGGTTTTCCGCTTCCTACCTCGAGGAGCCCGTGTCCAGCCTCGCGACATGGGCCCGCAATCTTGCGGTGTTCGCGGTGGTGGCGGCCGTGGTCTCGATCATCATCGTCCGCTTCGGCTTTCTGGAGATGAAGCCGGCGATCACGACCTTCTTCGGCGCGCTGGCCTGCGCCGCCCTGTCGATTCTGATCGGACTTGGCGCCTTCGTGGCGATCTGGCGCAACGGCACGCGCGGCATGAGCCGCATCCTGCTGGCGTTCTTGATCGATGCTGTCGTGCTCGCCTATCCGGCCTATCTCGCCCTGCAGTACCGCAAGCTGCCGGCAATTCACGACATCACCACCGATCCGATCGATCCGCCGCGCTTCGAGGCCCTGGCACGCTTGCGCAGCGGTGACGGCACCAACACGGCGGTTTACGCCGGGCTTTATTCCGCCGAGCAGCAGCGCGTGGCCTATCCGGACATCGAACCGGTCCAGCTGGAGATCCCCGCCGATCGCGCCTACCAGATCGTGCAACGGCTCGTGAACAAGCGCAAATGGCTCATCATCGACGAGCGCGCACCGCAGCCGCGCCTGCCCGGCCGGATCGAGGCGGTCGCCCGCACGCCGATCATGGGTTTTCGCGAAGACGTATCCATTCGGATCTCCGTTGACGGCGAGGACTCGCGCGTCGACATCCGCTCCTCGTCCCGCTATTTCGAGAGCGACCTCGGCAGCAACGCCGCGCGGGTGACGAAATTCATCGACGATCTCAACACCGCGGCCGACAACGAAGCCAACAAGCCGGTCCGCAAGCCGGCGCCGCCACCCCCAAAACTCCCGGCCAAGACCGTGAAAAAATAACGCGATGCGCGTGCTCTTGACCGAGGGATCCGGATTGACCTCGCGGCAGGTCGCAAGCCGGCTTGGAGCGCTCGGCCACCACGTCGAAATCCTGTCCTCGACGCCGCTCTGCCTGACGCGTTTCACCCGCCATGTCCGCGCGCTGCACAAGGTGCCGCGCTTTGCCGACGACCCGCTCGAATGGTTCGACGCGGCAAATCGGATTGCGACGGCGCGCAGCATCGACATGCTGCTGCCGACACAGGAGCAGGTCGCGGTGCTTTCAGCACTGCAGGCAAGGGTTGCCGCCAAGACCGTGGTGCCGGATTTCGCAGGCCTGCGCCGCGTGCAGGACAAGATCGCCGCCTGGCGCACCCTGCAGGCGATCGGCCTTCCGCAACCCGCCGCCGTGGTCGTGCAAAGCAAGGACGAGCTGGCGAACATCACGCAATTTCCGGTGTTCGTGAAGCGACCGATTGCGACGGCGAGTACCGGCGTACGCCGCGCCACCTCGCGAGACGAGCTTGTCATCGCAGCCGCTGCACTTGGCGTCGGCAGCGAACCGCTGCTGGTCCAGAGCCAGGCCACGGGCCCGCTCGCGATGGTGCAGGCGCTCGCCGACCGCGGCCGCCTCGTGGCACATCACGCCAATCTGCGTATCGTCGAGGGGATCGGCGGCGGCGCCGCGGTGAAGGAGAGCGTCGAGCTGCCGGCACTTGCAGGGCACCTGGAGCGGCTGGTGCGCGCATTGCAATGGCATGGGCCGATCTCGATGGACGTCATCGTCAGCGAGGACGGACCAATGTTCATCGACATCAACCCGCGGCTCGTCGAGCCGATCAACGCGCAGCTTGCCGGCATCGACCTGGTCGGCGCCATGCTGGAACTGGCGCAAGGCCGTCATCCGCCGACGCTGCTGGCGGGACGGCCCGGCGTGCGCTCGCGCCAGTTGCTCCTGACTGTCCTGGGCGCCGCGCTGCACGGATCGCGCCGTGCCGTGCTGCGCGAGCTCATGGCCGCGCTGAGAGGGCGCGGCATGTACAAAAATGCCGTGGAGGAACTCACGCCTGTCGGCAGCGATCCGATTGCGGCGATCCCGGTCGTGCTCGCAGTGCTTGCGACATTGATCAATCCATCATTCTGCCAACTGTTTCATAAGGGCGGCACTGGCCCCTACGCACTGACGCCCGAGGCCTGGCGCAAGATCATCGCGGCAAGCGAACCATGAAGCCAGGACGATGGAAACACGATCAGGCGGCTGCCAGCCGATAGGTCCCGCCGATCACCGGATCGCCGTCGGTCGCGACCACACCGCGGCCGACCAGGTCCTCCAGATGCGCCAGCACCGAATAGCCGGCGGCGGTCATCAGGCGCGGATCGATGCCGATATAGATCGCGCGCACCAGAGTCGGGATGTCGGCCTCGCCCTTGCTCAAGCGATGCAGGATGGAGGCCTCGCGGGCCCGGCGATGCCTGATCAGGAAGCGCACATAGCGCGGTGCTTCCGGGATTTCCGGGCCGTGGCCAGAGAAATACAGATCCTCTTCACGGCCTGCGAGCCGCTCGAGCGAGGCGATGTAGTCGATCATCGATCCGTCCGGCGGCGCCACGATCGAGGTCGACCAGCCCATCACATGATCGCCGACGAAGGACAGCTTCCGCTCCGGCCAGGCGAAGGCGAGATGGTTGGCGGTGTGGCCGGGTGTCGCCACGGCCTCCAGCCGAAAACCATCGCCTTCGATCACGTCGCCATGGGCAAGCGCGACGTCGGGCCTGAAGTCGCGGTCGGCACCGGACTCCGGATTGTGCTTCTCGCTTTCGAACCGCGGCCGCGACGCCCGATGCGGCCCCTCGGCATAGACAGTGGCGCCGGTCGCGGCCTTGATGCGCGCGGTGTTCGGCGAGTGGTCGCGATGGGTGTGGGTCACCAGGATGTGGCTCACCGTCTCGCCGCGGACGGCATCGAGCAGCGCGGTGGCATGCGCCTCGTTGTCGGGACCGGGATCGATGATCGCGACCTTGCCGTTCCCCAGGATGTAGCTGACCGTGCCGCTGAAGGTGAACGGGCTCGGATTGTCGCACAGGATGCGCCGCACGCCGGGCCGCACCTCCTCGACGACGCCGGGCTTGAGCAGAAAATTGCGGTTGAACGGAATGTCGTCGTCGGCCATGGGACCCCGCACTCGATCGTCATACCCCGCGAAAGCGGAGTATCCAGTAAACACCGCCGTTCGAGATTGAACGGATGGGTCTCTGGAACACTGGATCGTCCGCCTTCCCGGACGATGACAGCGAAAAAATTGCGGCTCGAGATTCCGGGCTCGATGCTTCGCATCGCCCCGCAATGACGGCGCAAGAAATTACGAAAACGCCTGGATGCCGGTGATGGCGCGGCCCAGGATCAGCGCGTGGACGTCGTGGGTGCCTTCATAGGTGTTCACGGTTTCCAGGTTCTGCGCGTGCCGCATCACGTGGAACTCCGAGGATATGCCGTTGCCGCCGTGCATGTCGCGCGCCACGCGTGCGATGTCGAGCGCCTTGCCGCAATTGTTGCGCTTGACGATGGAGATCATCTCCGGCGCCATCTTGCCCTCGTCCATCAGCCGGCCGACGCGCAGGCTCGCCTGCAAACCGAGCGCGATCTCGGTCTGCATGTCCGCGAGCTTCTTCTGCACGAGCTGGGTGGCGGCGAGTGGCCGGCCAAACTGTTTGCGGTCGAGCGTATACTGCCGGGCGCGCTGAAAACAGTCTTCCGCGGCGCCCATCGCACCCCAGGAAATGCCGTAGCGTGCGCGGTTGAGACAGCCGAACGGCCCCTTCAGGCCGGAGACATTCGGCAGCAGCGCGTCTTCGCCGACCTCGACGCCGTCCATCACGACCTCGCCGGTGATCGATGCGCGCAGGCTGAGCTTGCCCGCGATCTTCGGCGCCGACAGCCCCTTCATGCCCTTGTCGAGGACGAAACCGCGGATCTGGTTGTTGTGCTCCGCCGATTTGGCCCAGATCACGAACACGTCCGCGATCGGCGCATTCGAGATCCACATCTTGGTGCCGGTGAGCCGATAGCCGTCGGAAACTTTCTCGGCGCGGGTCTTCATCCCTCCGGGATCGGAACCGGCATCCGGCTCGGTCAGCCCGAAGCAGCCGACCCACTCGCCGGTCGCCAGCTTTGGCAGATATTTCTTGCGCTGGTTCTCGTCGCCATAGGCATAGATCGGGTGCATCACCAGCGACGACTGCACCGAATTCATCGAGCGATAGCCGGAGTCCACCCGCTCGATCTCGCGCGCAACCAGGCCATAGGCGACGTAGCTCGCATTGGCGCAGCCATATTCCTCCGGCAAGGTGATACCTATCAGCCCGAGCTCGCCCATCTCATGGAAGATCTCGCGGTCGGTCTTCTCTTCGAGATAAGCCTTGGTGACGCGCGGCAGCAGCTTGTCCTGCGCATAGGCGCGCGCGGTGTCGCGCACCATCCGTTCGTCCTCGGTGAGCTGCTCGTCGAGCATGAACGGATCGTCCCATTGGAAGCTTGCCGTGGACGGCTTGTCCTTGGCCTGAGGGCGCGCGCTCATGAGAAATTCCTTTTTGGCTGTCTACGGAATTAGTTGACAAAATAAAACGTGATCAAGGCAAGTGCAATCGCAATGGCGCGCTCCGTCGGGCCTCATCGTGCGACGCGAGCCGAGCGGCCACTGTCGTCTCAACGCCGGAACTGGACCAAGCGAGCCTCTCAAACAGCTGATGAGGCGATGTACGAGGGTCGTGCTAGCCTCGCATACGTCCGGAGATTGAATCAAATGACACGTCCCATCATAGAAAGGATGTGCCCCTTCTTCATCGTCAGCAGGGTCGATCGATCCATCGCGTTCTACCGCGACAGACTCGGTTTCGAGACCTGCTTTCAAGAGCCGGATCAGGAGCCGTTCCTCGCCATTCTTGGCCGTGACGGCGCCATGCTCTTCATCAAGGCCGGCGAAGCCGCGCCGCAGCCCAACGCCACCCGCGATCCTGCCATGAGGTGGGATGCCTATCTGCTCGTACCCGACCCCGATGCTCTTGCTGCAGAATTCACCGATCGCGGCGCCGGCTTCAGCAAGCCGTTGCAGGATACACATGATGGCCTGCGTGGGTTTGAGATAACCGACCCGGACGGGTACGTCTTGTTTTTCGGCCGGCCAAGATGACGGGCGGGCCCGTTCACCACGCAAGTCGGGTCAGGCCTAGATCTCCAATCTCTCATTCGACACGATCTCGATGCCGAAACCCGACAATCCCTTGTAGTCATGCACCGACGAGGTCAGGTTCCGGATCGATGTGATGCCGAGGTCCCGCAGGATCTGCGCGCCGACCCCGACCTCGCGCCATTGCCGGTTGCGGTCGGCCTCGGCCGATGTCGGTTGCGCGACCGGCTGAACCGGCACGCCGGCCGCGCCGTCGCGCAGATAGACCAGCACGCCGCGCCCGGCGCGCTTGAAATGCTGCAGCACGGCCTGCATGCGCGCCGGCCCGGAAAACAGGTCCTTGACGATGTTGGGCTTGTGCAGCCGCGTCAGCACGTTCCGGCCGTCACCGACGCCGTTATAGACAAACGCGGCATGCGCGATCTCGTCGAACGGCGAGCGGTAGGCATAACCCTGCAGCGGCCCGATCGGGCTCTCGACGGCAAAGGTCGAGACCCGCTCGATCAGCTTCTCGCGGGCCTGGCGATAGGCGATCAGGTCGGCGATGGTGACGTGCCTGAGATTATGGGCGAGCGCGAAACGGCTCACCTGCTCGCCCTTCATCACGGTGCCGTTGTCATTCATCAACTCTGAGATGACACCGACCGGTGGCAGCCCCGCCAGCTTGCACAGGTCGACGGCCGCCTCGGTGTGGCCGGAGCGCAGCAGCACGCCACCGTCGCGCGCAATCAGCGGGAAGATGTGGCCGGGCCGCGCGAAATCGCCGGCACCGACATTCGGATTGGCGAGCGCCCGGCAGCACGAGGCGCGCTCTTCCGCCGAAATGCCGGTGCCGCCGTCCGGCTTGTAGTCGATCGAGACGGTAAAGGCGGTGGTGTGGCTGGAGTCGTTGTGCGCCACCATCGGATCGAGCCGCAGCCGCCGCGCATCCTCCGTCGTGACCGGTGCGCAGACGATGCCGGAGGTATGGCGGATGATGAACGCCATTTTCTCCGGCGTGCACAGCGACGCCGCCACGATCAGATCGCCCTCGCCTTCGCGGTCCTCATCGTCGGTGACGACGACGAGCTCGCCGGCGGCAAAGGCTTGCAGCACTTCCTGAACCGTGTTGGGCATCTTGTCTGGTATCTTTCGTTTATTCCGCCCGGTGCATTAGCCGGGATGGCAGTCGGGCGCTAGGGCCCTTCATTCCGCAGGGCAGAACCGCCGCCATGGTGGAGCAGCGCTTGAGGACAGGGCCCCGAGGTTTGTCTAAGATCGCCAGCAACCAAAAACAAGGGAGCGACCTCAGATGACATCGGCCCCATTCGACTTCAGCCCGCTGCTCGCGGCGGGGCTGCCGCCGCCGGCGGCGAAATGGACCGGGCTCGCCAGGTTCTCCTTCGTCGGCGGCAACAATGATCCCGAGCAGGTCCCCGTCGATGGCCTGATCGCGGCCGTCGATACGGTGCTCAGGCGCGAAGGCAAGGCGCTCGCGACCTATGGACTGGCGAACGGACCACAGGGCTATCATCCGCTGCGTGCGTTTCTTGCTGCAAAACTGGGGCGCGATGCCGGCATAGCAGCCACGTCCGACGACATCATGATCGTGTCCGGCTCGCTGCAGGCGCTCGATCTCGTCAATGCGACGCTGCTCGAGCGCGGCGATACCGTGATCGTCGAACAGGAAACCTATCAGGGCGCGCTGACCCGGCTCGGCCGGCTCGGCGTCAATGCGGTCGGCATTCCGCTCGACCGCGACGGCATGCGGATGGATGCGCTGGCCGCAACGCTCACGGCGCTGCGCGGCCGCGGCATCAGGCCAAAATACATCTATACCATTCCGACGGTGCAGAACCCGACCGGCACCATCATGCCGGAGGCGCGCCGCGCCGAACTGCTCACCCTCGCACAGGAATTTGGCGTACCGGTCTTCGAGGACGACTGCTACGCCGACCTCGTCTGGGACGGACAGCGGCCGCCGGCGCTTCACGCGATGGCGACGAACGGCGGCGTCATCCATATTGGGTCGTTCTCCAAGTCGATTGCGCCGGCGCTCAGGGTCGGCTTCATCGTCGCGCCCTGGCAGATGCTGTCGCGCATGCTGGCACTGAAGATCGACGCCGGCTCCGGCGCGCTGGAACAGATGGTGCTGGCCG
>Ga0207699_10000255_pt1 | contig 29509 bp, 25 predicted proteins | sample LARL51metaG_FD_184344 | JGI IMG/M metagenome (GOLD analysis project Ga0207699, IMG submission 184344) | Corn, switchgrass and miscanthus rhizosphere microbial communities from Kellogg Biological Station, Michigan, USA - LAR L5-1 metaG... | ecosystem: Host-associated > Plants > Roots >...
GCCCGGTCAGCTCGACCATGGCCGCCACGTTGAGCCGGGCCATCTCCACCGACCGCTCCACCGGCACCGAGCCGAAGGGCTGCCCCACCACCCCGAAGCCCGCGTTGTTGACCAGCGCCACCACCGAGTGCCCTCGCGCCTCCACCTCCGCGGCCAGCCGTGAGGGCCCCTCACAGGCGGCCAGGTCCAGCGCGACCACCTCGGCGGTCACCCCGTGCCGCCCGGCCAGCTCCGCGGCCAGCCGCTGCAGCCGGTCCTCACGCCGCGCCGTCAGCACCAGGTCGCGGCCGCGCGCCGCGTAGGCGCGGGCGAAGGCCTCGCCGATGCCGCTGCTGGCCCCGGTCACCAATGCCACGTCAGCCATGGGGCGACATGGTGACCGATCCGGCGACCGCCCGCCCGCTCGACCCCCCGGCAGGACGGCGCACCTGGCGTAGAACAGGAGGCAGTCATGTCCCGGTCGTCCTCGCGGTCCCGCCGCGGCCCGGCGCCGCGGCCCTGGCGGTGGCTGCGAGGCCGGCGCTGGGCGCGGCCCGGGCTCGACCTCCTGCGCCGGCACTGGCTGGTCAGCCTCTCGCTGCTGTCGCTGGTCGGGCTGGTGCTGGCCGTCAACCCCGGCAAGCTGGGCGGCGTCCTCGAGCACGTGCAGCTCCGGCCGCTGCTGCTCATGGTGCCCTGCACCATCGCCATCTACGTCGTGCGCGGCTTCGGCTGGCACGTGGCGCTGCGGCAGACGGGGCTGAGGATCAGCCTCCACCGCACGCTGGTGGTGATGATCGCCGGGCAGGCGCTCGTCCTCCTGCCCGCCGGCGACCTGGCCCGGGTGAAGATGGTCAGGGACACCGGCTCCGGGGGCCACGACGCCGGCGAGCTGACCGGCACCATCGCCTTCCAGGAGCTGCTCTACATGACCATCATGGGCTTCGCGGTGCTGCCCGCCATCGCCCAGCATCCCGGCGTCGGCGGCCTGGTGGCGCTGCTCACCCTGGCCCAGCTCAGCATCCTCGGCATCCTGCTCTGGGAGCGCGGGTACAACTTCGCGGTGCGCACCGTCGAGCGCCTCCGCCTGCTGCGCCGCTTCGACCGCGAGCTGCGCGACATCCGCCCCGCCTTCCTGCATCTCTTCAGGCCGCGGGCGGGCATCCCCATCGTGTTCTTCAACGCGCTGGCGGTGACCCTGGCCTTCGCGCTCTTCCTGCTCGCGCTGCACGCAGTTGGTGTCAGCAGTGTCGGATTCGCCGAGGCCGCCTTCATCTACGCGCTGGGCCACATCCTGGCCGGGCTTTGCTTCCTGCCCGGCGGCGTCGGCGTCTACGAGGGTGTGCTCACCGCCTTCATGGCGCTGCAGGGCGTGCCCCCGCCGCAGGGCGCCGCCGCGGCGCTGCTCTACCGCGGCTGCAACGACGTGATGATGGCCTGCCTCGGCGTCGGCGCCGGCTGGTGGCTGCGCCGCCACTGGGGAGGCGCGGCCACCGAGCGCACGGCCACCGGCTACGCTGCTCCGCAACGACCATGACCACCACCGCCGACTGGGACGGCGCCACCTACCACCGCGTCAGCGAGCCGCAGTTCGCCTGGGGCCTGCGCGTCCTCGGACGCCTCCGCCTCGACGGCGACGAGACCGTGGTCGACGCGGGCTGCGGCTCCGGCCGCCTCACCGCCAGGCTGCTGGAACGGCTGCCCCGCGGCCGGGTCATCGCCGTCGACCGCTCGGCCAGCATGCTGCAGGTCGCCGCAGAGGAGCTGCGACCCCGCCACGGCGACCGCGTCACCTTCCTCGAGGCCGACCTGCTCGACCTCGACCGGCACCTGCCCGGCGCGGCGGACGTGGTCTTCAGCACCGCCACCTTCCACTGGGTGCTCGACCACCCGCGCCTCTTCGCCGTGCTGCACGAGGTGCTGCGCCCGGGGGGACGGCTGCACGCCCAGTGTGGCGCCAGGGGCAACCTGCAGCGGGCCCACGGCCACGCCGAGCGGCTCGCCCGGCGGCCCGAGTTCGCGCCGTACTTCGAGCGCTGGTCCAACCCGTGGGAGTACGCCGGCGCCGAGACCACGCGCGACCGCCTGCAGGCGGCGGGCTTCGTCGACGTCGAGACCTCGGTCGAACCGGCGCCGACCGTCTTCGCCGACAGGAACGCGTATCGCGAGTTCGCCGGCACGGTGATCATGCGGCCGTTCCTGGCGCCGCTGCCCACCGAGGTGCTGCGGGACAGCATGCTCGACGGGATGTGCGAGGCGGCGGCCGGCGACGACCCGCCCTGGTCGCTCGACTACCGGCGACTCAACCTGGCCGCGGCCCGGCCGCTCTCATGACAGCGATGCCGGCAAGCGCCAGGTGATAGCGGGGGCTGCCCTTTCTCCACACTCTTTTCCACACAATCCACGACGGCTCGGCGGCCGAGATCACGCCAGCGCTTCCGTCGCGGAAGGCACCGCGTGGTAGCGTCAGGAGCTCCGCGAAGATGGACAGCCACCACCTGATCACCTGGATCGTCATCGGGCTCGTCGCCGGGGCGCTGGCGGCGCGCGTCGTCGAGGGCGGCGGCTTCGGCTGCCTGGGCAACCTGGTGGTGGGCATCGCCGGGGCCATCATCGGCGGGGCACTCCTCCACCAGGTGGCGCCCGACGCGCACTACGAGTTCCTGGGCACCATCGTGGTCGCCTTCATCGGCGCGGCGCTGCTGCTCGCCGTGCTGCGCCTGCTCAGCGGCGGGCGGCGCCTGGGCGGCCTCCGCGGAGGCCGACGCCGGCTCTGGTGACCCCGCCGGGCGAGGGGCGTTAGCGGGCGGCCCCCACCGCCGCCAGGCCGCGCAGCACCAGGTCGGCGACCAGGTCGCCGGGGGTGCGCTGGCCCGCCTGCAGGCCGTTGATGGGCAGCGGCACCCAGGCGTCGTCGTCCGCGGCGCCCAGGAAGGCGATGCAGGCGCCGATCAGCACCGCCGCCGCCGCCGGCGGCGTCACCCCGGGGCGCAGCTCGCCGGCGTCCTGCAGGGTCTCGAAGAGCTCGGTCACCGGCAGCACCACCAGGCTGCGGAAGCTGGCCCGCAGCCGCTCGCGCAGCTCGCCGGAGACGTGCTCGGCCAGCTCCTCGTGGATCCGGATGGGATGGAAGGGCGAGCCGGTGAGCAGCGCGTCGGCGACGGCGCGGACCCGGGCGGGCATGCCGCCGGAGCAGCGCGAGGCGGCCTGCATGGTGCCGGCCAGCTCCTCGTTGAAGTCGGCCAGGCACTCCTCGAAGAGGGCCTCCTTGTCGCGGAAGTGGTAGTAGAGCGCGGGCTTGGTCACCCCCGCCGAGGTGGCCACCGCGCGCATCGACACGTGCGAGAAGCCCTGCCGCGCGAACAGGTCGCTGGCCGCGCGCAGGATGCGCTCCCGGGTGCCACCGCCGGGCACCATGCCGGGATCCGGGTTCCTCATACCGCCGTTCCCCTCCCCGGCCGCGTCGGCAGTTGCGGCCGCGGGTCTGCTGACCGGGCCGGCGCTCGCCGCCCTCCGCCAATACGTCTGCTTCCCTCCCCGGAGTTGCAGCGCATTATCGAGCGGTGCCCCGCGTGGCCCTTGACCGTGGGGTCAAATGGAGTCACGGCACAAAGGGCCGAAGCGCTACAGGGGATGGGGTCAACGGCCCCGGCGAGCCCCGGACCGGCATGGCAGACTTCCCCCCATGCCCGACCAGAACACGCTGACGGTCACCGACAACCGCACCGGCACGACCTACCAGATCCCCATCGAGGATGGCGCCATCCGGGCCATGGCCCTGCGCCAGATCAGGACCGGCGAGGACGACTTCGGCCTGCTCGCCTACGACCCGGCCTTCCAGAACACCGCCTCCTGCCGCAGCGCGGTCACCTACATCGACGGTGACAAGGGCATCCTGCTCTACCGCGGGTACCCCATCGAGGAGCTGGCCGAGAAGAGCACCTTCCTGGAGGTCGCCTACCTGCTCATCCACGGCGAGCTGCCCGGCTCCGCGGAGGAGCGCGAGTGGGAGAACGACATCCGCCTGCACACCATGGTGCACGAGAACGTGAAGCGCTTCATGAGCGGCTTCCACCACGACGCGCACCCCATGGCCATGCTGCTCTCCACCGTGGGCGCGCTGGCCACCTTCTACCCGCAGGCCACCAACATCAAGGACGCCGAGATCCGCCGCATCTCGCTGTGGCGGCTCATCGCGAAAATGCCAACTCTGGCAGCAATGTGCTACCGGCACTCGATGGGCTTCCCCTACGTGCTGCCCGACAACGAGCTCAGCTACGTCGGCAACTTCCTCTCGATGATGTTCAGGATGGTCGAGCCGCGCTACGCGCCGCCGCCGGAGATCGAGCACGCCCTCGACGTGCTCTTCATCCTCCACGCCGACCACGAGCAGAACTGCTCGGCCAACGCCATGCGCTCGGTCGGCTCCTCGCAGCCCGATCCCTACTCGACGACGGCGGCGGCGATCGCGGCGCTCTACGGTCCGCTGCACGGCGGCGCCAACGAGGCGGTGCTGCGCATGCTGGAGCGCATCGGCTCCAGCGACAGGATTCCCTCGTTCATCGAGGGGGTGAAGGCGGGCAAGGAACGGCTGATGGGCTTCGGCCACCGTGTCTACAAGAACTACGACCCGCGGGCCAAGGTCATCAAGCGGATGGCCGACCAGGTGTTCTCGGTGACCGGCACCAACCCCCTGCTCGACATCGCCCTGGAGCTGGAGAAGATCGCGCTCGAGGACGACTACTTCGTCTCGCGCAAGCTCTATCCCAACGTCGACTTCTACAGCGGGCTGATCTACCAGGCGCTGAAGATCCCCACCGACATGTTCCCGGTGATGTTCGCCATCCCCCGCACCGCCGGCTGGCTGGCCCAGTGGGAGGAGATGCTGCTCGACCCCGAGCAGAAGATCGCCCGGCCGCGGCAGATCTACACCGGCCCGGGCCGGCGCGGCTACGTGCCCATGGAGCAGCGGGGCAAGCTGCTCGCGGCCCAGCGCTAGGACGCGGGCGCGCGGCGGGAGACGTTTTCTCGCTGCCCGCCCGGCGCGGCCCCCGGGCTGTCCGCACCCGGGGGCCCACCTGTCTCACTCATTCCCTGGCGCCTGGGGCGCCTGTCCTTTGCTCCGCCGGAGGTCCGGCCGAACCGCGATCGACGCACGAGGCGGACGCGGCGAGTGTGTCCAGCAGGTGAGACGCCTCCCGGCGGCGGTTTCTTGCGCCGCCGGCGCGCGGGCTCAGCCCTGCTTCTCGGCGGCCGGCTCGGCGGCGCCGGGGGCGTCCGCGGCACCCACGCCCGGCTGCGCCTGGGCCGCGGCCTGGGCGACCGCCGCCTCCCAGGGCCCCAGCGCCTCGTAGACGCGCCTGACCATGTCGGCGGTGACGGCGTCGGGGTCGTGGTCGCGGTACTGCACCCAGTAGCGGCAGACCAGGGTGACGCCGCCGTCGGCGTCGAGCCGAGGCTGCACGAAGGGCTTCGGCTCCTCGACGACCTCCGCGCAGGCCTCGGCGGCCTCGCGCACCCGGGCCATGGCCCCGGCCAGGTCGGCGCCCGGCGCCAGGCGCACCGCGACGCCGTACTGCCGCATGTCGAAGGCGGTGGAGTTGACCACCGGGTTGTTGAAGGCCGTGGAGTTGGGCAGGATGGCCAGCCGCCCGTCCTTGGTGCGCAGCGCGGTGGTGCGCAGCTGGATGGTCTGCACCGAGCCGCTCAGGTCGCCGGCGGTGATCCAGTCGCCGATGCGGAAGGGCCGCTCGATGAGCAGGAAGATGCCCGCCAGGATGTTCTTGAGCAGGTCCTGGAAGGCCAGGCCCAGGGCCAGGGAGGCCAGGCCGGTGAAGGTGAGCAGGACGTTGATGTTGAGGCCGGCCGCGGTGACCGCCGAGAGCACGGCCACCACCAGCGTGGTCATCAGGAAGACGTTGTTGATCAGGGTGCGCAGCTGGGCGTCGGCGGTCGTCCGGTGGAGGGCGCCCACCGTGAAGCGGCGCAGCAGGCGGCCGCTGGCCAGGACGACCAGGAAGACGATCAGGCCCTGCAGGAAGTCCTGGACGACGACGCCGAGGGTGTTCGCGCCGGGGAAGCTGCGCGCCTGGATGGCGCTGCAGATGGCGCCGATGGGGTTGTCGTTGCAGGTGGCGGCGGCCAGCGGAGCAGTCACCGCCGACATGCTAACCAGGCTCACCCCCGTTCGGTCAGCCCCGGCGCGGCGCGGAGTTGATGACTCCCTGGCGGCTCGTCCGTCATTCCTGCATCGACGCGGGGAACGAAAGGCCCGGCACCGGCGTCGAGAGTTCGTGGGGCGGCGCGGGGGTCCAGACCCGCGCGGCGCCCCACCGGGCACACCGGCGCGATCACACCATCCCGACGAGGTCGGGGCGCAACCCCGCTCCGACCGGCAGCCCATGGGAGGGCCGGACTCCGCCAGGTCCGCCCTCCCTCTCCGCTCCCGGCAATGGGGGCGCGGGCAGGGAGGCCCAGGTCAGCCCTCGGTGCTCTCCGCGGCGGCCTCCGGCTCGGCAGCCTCTGCGGCGGCGGGCGTCTCCTCCTCGGCGGCGGGTGCCTCCTCCTCCTCGGCACGCACGCGCAGCGGGGCGATCTTCACCACCACCTCCTCGAGGTCGGCGTGCACCAGGACCGCGCCCTTGGGCAGCTCCAGCTGGCCGAGCTGGATGGACATGTCGACCTCATCGAGGCCGGTGATGTCGACGGTGATCTGCGCCGGGATGTCGGCGGGCAGCGACTCGAGGCGCAGCGAGGAGACCACCTGCTGCACCTGCCCGAGCTTCTGCTGCACCGCCACCGACTCGCCGACGACGATGACCGGCACCTCGGCGGTGATCTTCTCGCGCAGGTTGACCGCGAAGAAGTCGACGTGCAGCGCGTGCCCGCCGCGCGGGTGGAACTGCAGGTCCTTGATCAGCGCCTTGTGCGCCTTCTGCCCCTGCACCTTGACGTCGATGAGGTGGGTGCGCCCGGCGCGGTGCCAGACCCGCTCCAGCTCCTTGGCGTCGATGGCCAGGTTGACCGGGGCGATCTTGTGCCCGTAGAGGATGGCCGGGACAGCGCCCTCGCGCCGCAGCGCGTGGACGTGGCGGCCGGTTTCGCCGCGCGGGCGCGCGGCCAGGGAGATCGTGTCCATGGTGGCGCCATGCTACGGGATTGGTGCGAACCAACCTCGGAGCGGGCGAGGCTACCCGGCGGGGGCGGTGGCCGTCTGGCCGCCGAAGCGCTCGCGGACGAAGGCGACGGCCTCGTCGAGCGAGGTGCCCGGGGTGAAGACCTTCTCGACGCCCAGCTTCTCCAGGGCCTCGACGTCGTCGTCGGGGATGATGCCGCCGCCGAAGACCACGATGTCCGCGGCCCCCTTCTCCTTGAGCAGGCGGATGATCTCCGGGAAGAGCGTCATGTGGGCGCCGCTCAGGATGCTGATGCCGATCCCGTCGACGTCCTCCTGGATGGCCGTCTCCACGACCATCTCGGGCGTCTGGTGCAGCCCGGTGTAGATCACCTCGATGCCGGCGTCACGGAGCGCCCGCGAGATCACCTTGATGCCGCGGTCGTGCCCGTCGAGGCCGACCTTGGCGGTGAGGATGCGGATCTTCCTGCCGGTGCCGGCCGGCGGGTCAGTCGCGGTCATCGTGCGGGGATTCTATCGTCGCGGGCGTTTGCGGCTGTGGCAGCAAGGTTCGGGCGGCAGCGCTGAGCGCCCAGGCGACGCCCTGCACGCTGTCCTGCGGCAGCTCGCCGGTCCAGGCCTCCTCGCCCTCGCCGCGCAGGCCGTCGCGGGCGCCGGCCAGGGCGCCGGCCAGGCTCAGGGCGACGCGGAGGTCCTCGCCGTAGCTCTGCAGCTCGTCGAGCACCCCGGGCACGGTGGCGGTGCGGTGCAGCGCGGTGATGGCGACCTGCAGCGCCGCGCCGGGGTCGTCGTCGCCACGCAGCGGGGCGTCGTCGGGCAGCGGGCGCAGGCGCTGCAGCAGCGCCGCCGGCGCCTCTTCGAGCAGCGTCTGGTGCAGCCGCGCCAGGCTCCAGTCGAGGTCGAAGCGGAGCAGGTCGGCGCTGAGCACGGCGGCGGCGACGGCGGTCTTGGCGGTGCCCGCGTCGGCGCCGGCGAGCAGGGCGCTGCGGTGCGCGCTGCGGCGCAGCAGGGGACGGTCGAGCGGTGAGAGCAGCCCGTAGGCGACGCCGCGGAGCACCAGGGCGGACGGTCCGGCGCCGGGCATCAGCGCCAGGCCGCGCGCCTCGTGGTCGGCCTCGTCGTAGCCGCGCCGGGCGGCCACGGAGCGCGCCGCTTCGAGGAGCTGGTCGACGCCCGTCGGCGTGCCGGCCAGGCGCTCGCCCAGCCAGGCCCCGCCCAGCGCGGCGAGGATGCGCGCGGAGAAGTCGTCGGGCACGTCGGGCACGGGGAGCAACGCTATCCTTTCGTGCCGTGTCCGCGTCCCCTCCCGCGAGCCGTCTCCTGGCCCAGGCGCTGCGCCGCGGAGCCCCGGGGCTGACCCGAGCCGTGGTCACCACCCTGCTCGACCCGCGGCGGCGCCGGGCGGTGGCCGGCGCGCTGGCGCGCTTCGAGGAGCGCGGCGGGGCGGCGGGGCTGCTGGGCGGCGCTCCGGTGCGGCATCCCATGGCGCCTGCCGCGGTGCGCATCGAGCGGACCCGTTCGCGAGGGCGGCGGGGTGAGGCGGAGCAGCTCGCGGTGACCATGTGGTTCGGCGAGGGCCCGGCCCTGCCGGCGCCCGGCGGCCGCTTCTCGCGGGGCGCGGTGCGGGTCGGCGCGGGCGTGGCCAGCGCGGCGGCGGTGGCGGCGGCGACCACGCTGGTGGCGCGGCTCGGTGAGCGGCCGGCGCCGGTCAGGCTGCTGCCGGCGCCCGGGACTGGCGAGGGCCCGGCTCAGTCCTGAAGCCAGGCCATGATCGCCGGGCCGCGGCGCCGGCGCTCCTCGCGGGGCTGCACGCGCAGCCCGCTGCCGTCGGTGACCAGCATGTCGCGCGAGCAGGGGGTCATGGCGTCGCGATAGGCCTGCAGCACGCGGCGCTGGAAGCGCTCGGCACCGGGGGAGCCGGCGGGGATGGCCAGCACCAGCGCCCGGTCGGGCACGCCGATGAGCACCTCGCCCCCGGCCCGGTCGGCCCAGGCGCGCAGCACGGCGGGGACGAGCACGATGCTGCCGGCGAAGAGCGGGTCGCCGTGGTACTGCCAGCCGTCGCGGGCCACCCGCTCGGCGGCCAGGATCCGCGGGGCGACGCCGGCGAAGCGCTCGGCGGTGTTGCGGTCGGCGGCCGCGACGACGGCGGCGTCGTCGAGACCGCGCTGCTGCCAGTCGCCGCGCGGGATGCCGCGCATGATCGAGCCGGGCAGCGTCTCGGCGACGAAGGCGACCAGGTCGCCACCGACCTCGCGGGTGAGCAGCTCGCCGGCGCGGCTGAGGTCGTCGAGGTAGGCGCGGCTGCGCACGCACCAGAGCACCCGCGTGGTGGAGAAGCCGACGCCCGCGCTGGGCTGGAGCTGGCCCTCGGCCGCGCGGACGAAGTCGGCGATCAGCGCCGAGGTGCGCCCCGGCTGGCGCTGCACCGCGTTGTGCAGCGGGCTGAGCGGCAGCAGGGTGTCGATGCCCGGCGCGGCCATGCGCACGGCGAAGCGGGCGGGCTCGACCGTGACCGTCATGTCGCGGTAGCGCGCCGCCAGCTGCAGGCGGATGCGCTCGGCGAAGGCGGTGCGGTCCTCGGGGGTGGCCATGTCCGCTGAAGAGTGTGCCGCAGGGCGCCGCGGAGCCGCCCGCGCTCAGGCCGGAGCCGGCGCGCCGAGCAGGCGGTCGAGGGCGTAGAGCAGGACGCGGTGGCGCTCCTCGACGTCGAGGTGCTGCAGCACGCAGCCCTCGACGGTGGCCACGAAGGTGTCGACGGCGATCTCCAGCTCCGCCTCGGGCACCCGGCCGCCCAGCGCGTTGGCGAGCATGCCGCGCAGGCCGCCGTTGAGCTCGGCGACGAAGTCGGCGGCCAGCGGCGAGGTGCGTGCCCGCTCGGCCAGGGCGGCGCGCAGCTCGTGCAGGGACTGCAGCTCGTCGACGAACCAGAGCACCTGGTTGTGCAGCCCGGTGGCCGCCGGCGGCTTGGCGGCCACCGAGCCCTGCAGCATGCGGCGCAGGGTGGTCACGAAGAGGTGGTCGCGGCTGGGGAAGTACCAGTAGATGGCGTTCTGGGCCACGCCCAGCTCGCGGGCGATGGCGGCGATGGAGAGGCCCTCGAAGCCCTGCTCGCGCAGCCGCCGCTCGGCCGCGGCGAGGATCTCCTCGACCTTCTCCTCCCGGCTGCGCTCCTGCCGGCGACGCGGCATCTTGACACCCTCCCAACAAGACGCGGTAGAGTCTTGGGACTGGCTCAAGATGCTAGCAGGACGAGGAAGGAGGTTGCGGCCATGGCAGGCATCAACCTGGACGGCGCGCGCGTGCTGCTCACCGGCGCGTCGAGCGGGATCGGGCGGGCGACGGCGCTGCGCCTGGCCTCGCGCGGAGCGCGGCTGGCGGTGGTGGCGCGGCGGCGGGAGCTGCTCGAATCGCTGGCGGACGAGGTGGCCGCGCGCGGCCTGGCGCGGCCGCTGGTGCTCGCCGCCGATCTCTCGCAGCGCGGCGCGGCGCATGCGGTGGCCGGTGCGGCGCGGAATGGGCTCGGGGTTGTGGACATACTCGTCAACAACGCGGGCGGCGGTGTGGGCGGATCGCAGTGGGCGGTGGGTGACGGTGACGCGGGGCGCGAAGCCTTCGAGGTCAACTACTGGAGCCCGCTGGCGTTGATCCACGAGCTGGTTCCGGCGATGCGCGAACGCGGCCACGGCGCCGTGGTCAACGTGACCTCGCTGGCGCAGGTGAGCGCATGGCCCGGCTTCGGCGCCTACGCGGCGACGAAGGCCGCCTTCGCCCTGTCGACGCGCAGCCTGGAGATGGAGCTGCACGGTTCCGGCGTGCAGGTCGTCGAGGTGGTGCCCGGTCCCGTCGACACGGCGGTGCAGGGTGAGACGCGGTTGCTGCCCGGCATCGAGCGCATGCTCGACCGCCAGCCGCTCGGCGATCCCGACGTGCTCGCCGCGCGCATCGTGCGCGCACTCGAACGCGGGCGGCGCCGCGTCGTCTACCCGCGCTCCGGCCACTTTCCGCTCGGGCTGCCCGGCGTCGCCCGCGGCTACACCCGCCGCCTCGCCGCACGCACCTGGTCGACTGTCGACGCGCAGCGTCGCGAGGAGCTGCTCGGCACGGTGGTGCGCAGCGGCTCGATGGGCGACACCGTCGCGCGCGAAGCCCGCGACGCGTGGGAACGGGCGCGAGCCCGGTCGTGACTGCTTACGCGGCCCCCGCAGCGTGCTTGCGGCGCTGCGAGACGTAGTCGACGAGGATGTAGTCGCCGAGGCGGTCGGGCGAGATGAAGAAGGCGCGCCCGCGGTTGAGCCGGGTCATCTGGTTGACGAACTGCACCAGGTGGTAGTTCGACTCCAGCATGAAGGTGTTGATGACGATGTTCTCGCGGGTGCAGCGCTGCACCTCGACCAGCGTCTTGTGGAAGGTCTCCGGCAGCGGGGGGTAGAAGAACACCGCGCGCGAGCCCTCCATGTGCGCGGTGGGCTCGCCGTCGCTGACGATGATGATCTGCTTGTTCTGCCCGTGGTAGCGGGAGAGCAGGTGGCGGGCCAGCATCAGCCCGTGCTGCATGTTGGTGCCGTACACGTACTCGTTGACGCTCAGCTGCGGCAGCGCCGACGGCGCGATCTGCCGCGCGTAGTCGCTGAAGCCGATGACGTGCAGGGTGTCGCGCGGGAACTGGGTGCGGATCAGCGAGTCGAGCGCCAGCGCCACCTTCTTGGCCGCGTAGAAGTAGCCGCGCAGCGGCATGGAGCGCGACATGTCGAGCATCAGCACCGTGCACGACCGCGCCAGCGACTCGCTGCGGTGCACCTCGAAGTCGTCGGCGGAGAGCCGCGGTGTGCGCCAGGCGCCGCCCGCGGTGCGGTGCGAGCCGACGTGCTGCTCGGAGGCCTCGCGCCGCAGCGCGTTCATGATCGTCTTCTCGACGTCGAGGTCGAAGGGATCGCCGAACTCGTAGGCCTTGGACTCGTCGCTGCGCTCGCCGCCGGCGCCCTCCTGGCGCACCGCATGGTTGCCGAAGCGGTCGCGGCGCAGCCGGGCGAAGAGGTCGCCGAGCGCCTTCTGGCCGATGCGGCGCATGCCGCGCGCGGTGAGCTGGAAGCCGCGGCCGTCGCGCTGGATCAGCCCCGACTCCTCCAGCCGCCTGGTGATCTGGGAGAGCTGGTCGACGCTGCGCGCCGCCTCGTCGCCGAGCGCCTCGCGCAGCTGCTGGCGGGTGCGGTCGTCGAGCTCGCTGCCGCGGTAGGCCTCGCGCAGGGCGCGTTCCAGGTCCTCCATCGACTGCAGGCGGCCCATCAGGTCCATGGCCTCGTCGAGGGGGAGCTGCTCGCCGCCGAAGAAGTTGTAGCGGGAGCCCAGCCGCTGCCGCGGTGAGAGCAGCTCCAGCGCGCCGGCCAGCTGGGCCAGCTCGGCCTGCAGGTCGGGATCGCCGAAGGCGGCCTCCATCAGCTCGCCGAGCTGGCGGCGCATCTCCGGCGAGAGCGACTGCATCAGCGAATCCATGCGGGCCATCTGCTTCTGCAGGTCTTCGAGGAATTCGTCGAAGGTGGCCGGCGCGTTGGGGAAGAGCTGTCCCCACTTCTGCAGAAACTGCTCGTACGACGCCTGCAGCTGCTCGGGCGGCACGCCCTCCAGCTTCTGGCGCATCAGCTGGTTGAGGTCGCGCACCATCTCGCGCAGCGCCTGCATGTCGCCCTGCGACATGTTCTGCAGGGAGCGCTGCATGTCCTTGAAGTAGGTGTCGACGACGCCCTGCTTCAACTCTTCGAGCAGCTCCTGGAACTTCTGCTCGGCGCTCGGCGACATGAACTCGTAGTCCTGCAGCTGGCGGATGGCGCCGCCGGGCTCCGGGGGCAGGTTGTCGAGCGTCTCCCGGCGCTTGCGGGCGATGCGCTCCATGATCCGCTGCGCCGACTCGTCCTTCGCCGCCTCGACGCGCTCGTCGATGCCCTGGCGCTCGGTGCGCAGGACGTTGTCGAGCTTCTCCTGGATGTCCTTGAAGACGCCGTCGAGGTTGAAGCGCTCCAGCTGCTGCTGCCGGCGGCGGCGGAGCTGCTCCATCATCTCCTCGAGGCCCTGCAGGCGGCGCCCCTGCTTGTCGCGCCAGCCCTGGCTGAGCAGGCGGCGCAGCGCGGACTCGAAGTCCCAACCGTGGAACACGTCTTCGGACAGGCGGCCGAAGAGCTCCTCGACGTCGGGACCGAGCGGATCCTGGGTGCCGTCCCAGGTCTCGAAGCGCTGGGGACGGAAGTCAGGGGTGGACATCGGCGGGAACCTACCCGCCGTAGATGGTCGACCCGTCGATCGGCGTCTTGTTGAGGCGCTTCGACAGGTGCAGCCCTTCGAGCACGAACTCGAGCACCGCGGCGCGCGACGCGGCGGACGAGGGCTCGTCGAGCTTGGCGATCGCCTTCTCGATGCCGGGCAGCTCGCGGATGGCGGTCTCGTAGGAGTCGGCGGCGGTGTGGTCGCTCACCTCGACGGTGAAGCCGCCGCGGTCGAAGCGCTGCACCAGCTCGGTGAACTCCTGCACCGTGAAGTGGCGCCGGAAGACGTTCGAGCAGGCGGTGCGGATGATCTTCTCCAGCACCGAGGAGTCGTCGTTCTCCTCCCAGGTCTCCAGCTCCAGCTTGCCGGCGCTCGACGGCACCAGCGCGGGCAGGTCGCTGACCCGCGGCACCGCCTCCTTCTCGCCCGTCTTGATGGCCCGGCGCAGCGCGTTGCTGACCAGGTTCTCGTAATTGGCAATGCTGACCCGAACCGAGACGCCGCTGCGCTGGTTGACCTGCGGATTGCGCCGGGCGAGATGGGTGATCTCGGCGACGATCTCCTTCATGTACGAGGGCACGCGCACCGAGGCGGGCGAGTCCTCGAAGGTCATCCGCTCCTGCTCGACGATGGCGATCTCGTGCTCCAGCGTCTTCGGGTAGTGGGTGCGGATCTGCGCGCCGAAGCGGTCCTTGAGCGGGGTGATGATGCGGCCGCGGTTGGTGTAGTCCTCGGGGTTCGCCGTGGCGACCACGTAGACGTCGAGCGGCAGCCGGATGCGGTAGCCGCGGATCTGGACGTCGCGCTCCTCGATGATGTTGAGCAGGCCGACCTGGATGCGCTCGGCCAGGTCGGGCAGCTCGTTGATGGCGAAGATGCCCCGGTTGGTGCGCGGCACCAGGCCGTAGTGGATGGTCAGCTCGTCGGAGAGGTAGCGACCCTCGGCGACCTTGATGGGGTCGACCTCGCCGATGAGGTCGGCGATCGAGGTGTCGGGCGTGGCCAGCTTCTCGCTGTAGCGCTGGTCGCGGTGCAGCCAGTGGATGCGCGTCTCGTCGCCGTGCTCGGCGACCAGCTCGCGGCAGCGGCGGCAGATGGGCTGGTAGGGATCGTCGTTGATCTCGCAGCCCTGGATGGCGGGGATGAACTCGTCGAGCAGCGAGACGAGCGAGCGCACCAGCCGCGACTTGGCCTGGCCGCGTTCGCCGAGCAGGACGATGTCCTGGCCGGCGAGGATGGCGTTCTCCAGCTGCGGGACGACCGAATCCTCGTAGCCGCGGATGTCGGGGAACAGCGGCTCGTCCGCACTCAACTTGCGGATGAGGTTGCGGCGCAGCTCCGCCTTGACGGAGTCGACCCGGTACTCGGAGCGGCGAAGCTCGCCGACGGTCGTGGAGAGTGCGGCGGCCATGGGGACGCCAGCGTACACCCGCGGGCGACCCCCGGACGCCCGATCGTGCGCACCGGGTGCGCGACCCGCCTGCCTGGACTCAACGGCTGCCGCGGCGCATCATCCCGAGCGACCCCGCAGCGTCGCCGCTGCTGGGGTCATCGGGGACAGGACGCGAGGAGATGGCGATGCCTCCACATCTGCTGGTCCATCTGGTCAAGTTCAGCCCGGTGGCGGGAGTGCTGGCGGCCATCGGGGGTTGGCTGTGGCACCCCGACTGCGTACCGACGGTGACATCGTCCTTCGCCACGTCACAGAAATGCTCCAACGCCTGGGGCGACGTGAGCGCCGCCGACATGGTCGACGGCGGGTTCGGGCTCGTCCTCCGCGGCGTCGGGTACGGCGCCATCCTCGGCGTGGCCATCGTCCTGGTGCTCGTCTACGTCGTCGGCGTGTCGAAGAAGGACGTCGGCATGGAGTGAGGCGCGGGCGCGCCGCTCAGACCAGCAGCGCGTCCTCGGCGGTGGCGGCCTCCAGGCGACGCAGGCGGCGGGAGGCTCGCATGCGCTCGACCAGGCGCGAGGCGATGTCCGGGTCCTGGCCGAAGTGGAGCTGCACCATGGAGGCGACCAGGGTGGGCGAGGCCCAGCCCTCGCAGCCGAGCGGCTCGCCGTCGCAGTCGTGCATGGAGTAGGCGGCGCGGTACTGGTCGGTGCCGTTGAGCAGTGTCGAGAAGTGGAACTCGTGGCCGCGCAGGCGGGTGCCGGCGGGGCCGAGCAGGCAGTCGCCCATCAGGCGCAGGTCGCGGTAGCCGGTGCGCGGCGCCTCGGCGAGGGCGACGTCGACGGGGACGACACCGGACATCTGGTGCACCGTGCCGTCGCCGGTGCGCAGCGAGCGGGCCAGCAGCAGGACGCCGCCGCACTCGGCGTAGATGGGCAGGCCCTGCTGGTGGGCCCGCGCCAGCGACTCGAGGAAGCCGCGGTTGCGCGAGAGCGCACCGGCGAACACCTCGGAGAAGCCGCCGCCGAAGTAGAGCCCGTCGACGTCGCGCGGCACGCCGCGATCCTCGATGGGCGAGAAGGGCACGATCTCGCAGCCGGCGTCCTCGAGCAGCTCGAGGTTCTCCGGGTAGTAGAAGCAGAAGGCGTCGTCGAAGGCGACGCCGAGCCGGACGCGGCCCTCGGTCTGCGCCACCAGCGGGCGTGGCGCCGGCGGCAGCGGGTCGGCCGCGGCCATGAGGCGCTCGATGAGGTCGAGGTCGCAGTGTCGCTCGATGAGGTCGGCGAGCCGGTCGAGGGCGGGGTCGACGTGGGCGTTCTCGGTGAGCGGCAGCAGGCCCTGGCGCAGCTCGGGGATGCGCGCCGATTCGAGGCGCGGCAGGGCGCCGAGCACGGGCAGGGTGGCCAGGCCCCAGACGGCGTCCTCGACGAGGCGGCGGTGGTAGTCGCTGGGGACGTTGTTGAGGATGACCCCGATCAGCCGCAGCTTGGGGTCGAGCTGGCGCACGCCGAGGGCGACGGCGGCGGCGGTCTCGCCCATGGCGGACACGTCGAGGACCAGCACGACGGGGCAGCGGGCGATGCGCGCGGCCTCGGCGGTGCTGCCGGGGAAGGGGTAGGCGCCGGTGGCGCGGGCGTCGTCGGGCGAGAGGCCGTGGCCGTCGAAGATGCCCATGACCCCTTCGATGACGGCGCAGTCGGCGTTCATGGTGCCCTGGGCCAGGGCGCGACGGACGCCGGCGGGGCCGAGCATCCAGGCGTCGAGGTTGCGGCAGGGCCGCCGGCTCGCGTGCGACAGGTAGGCGCTGTCGACGAGGTCGGGACCGACCTTGAAGGTTTGTACGGTCCGCCCCCTGGCGCCGAGCGCGGCCGTGAGGCCGAGGGCGACGGTCGTCTTGCCCGCCCCGGAATGGGCGCCCGCGACCACCAGGCGTGGGATGCGGACCTCGTCGAACATGGACGTCATCTCCGTGCGTCACCCCCCGGTTTGCGGACGCTGCGTCAAGTCCAGACGAGGGCGACGGTCGAGGCGTGGCGGCGGGCGGAGATGCAGACGCCGTGGTCTGGTCGGTGAGCGGACGCTATCACCGGTCTCCGGATGTGTAAAGACACAAAGCCCACGCGGCGGAGCGGCCGGTGCGATCCGGGTTTTTGACGCTGTTGTCAGGAAGACTCAGGCGGTGGCGGCGGCCACGGGGGTCTCGCTGCCCACGTTGAGAGGCGCGGCGGCCACGGCAGGGCGGAGGTCGCGCAGCCGCATGCGCACCCGCTCGCGGCCATCCCACTCGTCGAGCTCGAGGCCGAAGCAGCAGTCGATGCGGCGGCCGCGGGGCAGGTGGGCCTCGACGCCCGGCTTGTTGAAGGCGATGGCCTCGGCCACCCCGCCGCCCTGGTCGGAGAGGATCACCCGCAGGTGCTGCCGGTTGGCGCCGAAGCTCGACGCGGAGAGCACCGTGCAGTCGCGCATGGCCAGCAGCGCATCGTGGTTGCCCTGGCCGCAGGGCTCCAGGGCGCTCAGCTCGCGGCAGAGGCCCGGCACCAGCTCGGCGGCGGTGACCACCGCGTCGACGTGGAAGACGCGGGCCGGCTTGCTGTCGCCGAGCTGCGCGGCGACGGCGGGCATGAGCAGCTCGGTGAACTCCTCGAAGCGCCGCGGGTCGAGGCTGAACCCGGCGGCCAGGGCGTGGCCGCCGTAGCGGAGCAGCGCCCCGGCCGCGGCGTCGAGCGCCTTGACCACGTGCACGCCGCGGACGCTGCGCGCCGAGCCCTTGGCCTCTTCGGCGTCGAGGCAGGCGACGAAGGAGGGCCGGGCGTAGCGCTCGGTGATGCGGCCGGCGACCAGGCCGACGATGCCCATGGGCCAAGCGGCGTCGCCGAGGATGACGGCGGGCAGGTCGTCGGGGAGCTGGGCGATGCGCTCCTCGGCCTGCTCCAGCGCCTGGGTGACGGCGTCGCGCCGCACCTGGTTCTGCGCCTCGAGCTTGGCGGCGATCTCGGAGGCCTCGGGGCCGTCCTTGGCCAGGCAGAGGCGCAGGGCCAGCTCGGCGTCCTCCATGCGGCCGGCGGCGTTGATGCGCGGGGCCAGGCCGAAGGCGATGTCGCTGGCTCTGAGCGGCGGGCGGACCCCGGCTGCCGCGGTGAGCGCACGGATGCCGGGCGAGGGGTCGTCGGAGAGCTGCTGCAGCCCGCGCTTGACGATGAGGCGGTTCTCGCCGCGCAGCGGCATCATGTCGGCCACCGTGCCCAGGGCGGCGAGGCCCAGGCCGCGCTCGGCCGAGCCGGGCGGGACGATGCCCTCCATCTCCAGCGCCTGCAGCAACTTCCAGGCCACGCCGGCGCCGGCCAGGGAGTCGAAGGGGTAGGTGCAGGCGGGCTGCTTGGGGTTGATGAGCGCGTCGGCGGGGGCCAGGCGCGGCGGGGTGCCGTCGGGGGCGAGCGGCAGGTGGTGGTCGGTGATGACCAGGCGCATGCCGTTGGGACGGCCGGCCGCCACCTCGACGCTGCTGGTGCCGCAGTCGACGGTCACCACGCACTGCACGCCACGCGCGCCCAGGTCGTCGAGGGCGGCGGCATGCAGGCCGTAGCCCTCGGTCATGCGGTTGGGGATGTAGGGCTGGACGTCGGCGCCGGCGTCGCGCAGGGCCAGGGTGAGCATGGCGCAGGCGGTGACGCCGTCGGCGTCGTAGTCGCCGTAGACGGCGATGCGAAGGCGCTCGCGGACGGCGACGCCGAGGGTGATCACCGCCTCGGGCATGCCGGCAAGCATGAAGGGGTCGTGGTGGCCGTCCTCACCCGCGGCGAGCAGCGAGCGCGCGCCGGCGGCGTCGTAGCCGCGGGCGGCGAGCACCCGGCCGAGCACCGCGGGCAGCCCGTCGAGCCCCGGCACGTCGGCGATCTCCCAGCGGCGGGGGGCGGGCTTCACAGGATCACCTCGGGGGAAGAACAGACGCTCGCACGGACGTTCGACAGTCTACCCGTCCGCGGGGGCCACCGGAAGCCCTCTGGGCGTTCGAACCGACGGTTCAGCCCGAGGGTCAGGGACCGGCCGTCGGCACGCCGCCCTACCCGCATCCCGACCGCGCCGGCCACCAAGCCGGCTGCGACGACGAGCACCACGACGGCAACTGGGCTTCGGTGCGGCGGCATGATCGCCGCAATGCGCCGGTCGGCCTGTCCAGGAGCGTCGGTGGTCGAGCCGGTCTGGTGCGCCGCCGAAGCCACGCCCCCGTCCGCCGCCGCTGGTACGGACGCGGCACGCTAGCAGTGCCGGAATGGGCGAGTCCACGAAATCCGCAACTGATAGTCCCGGCAGCTATCCGGCGCAAAGACAACGGTCCCGGCGAACGTCGTAATCCCTTCAGTCGTGCCTGCTGCGCGACTGAAGGGACCTAGCCGCGCACGAGCTGGCGCAGCACGAAGTTGAGCACGCCGCCGTGGCGATAGTAGGTGACGTCCGTGTCGCTGTCGAGCCGGGCGATGACGCTGAAGCGCGTCTCTGAGCCGCCCTCGCCGCGCGCGGTGACGGACATCTCCATGCCGGGCCGCAATTCCCCGGCGACGCCTTCGACGGTGTAGGTCTCGCGGCCGGTCAGCCCCAGCGACTGCGCGTTCTCGCCGCTCTTGAACTGCAGCGGCAGGACGCCGAGGCCGACAAGGTTGCTGCGGTGGATGCGCTCGTAGGACTCGGCGATGACCGCGCGCACGCCGAGCAGCGCGGTGCCCTTGGCGGCCCAGTCGCGCGAGGAGCCGGAGCCGTACTCCTTGCCGGCGATGACGACGAGCGGCGTGCCCTCCGCCTGGTAGCGCATCGAGGCGTCGTAGATGGAGGTGACCTCGCCGCTGGGGACGTGCTCGGTGTAGCCGCCCTCCCTGCCCTGCGCCAGGGCGTTGCGCAGGCGGATGTTGGCGAAGGTGCCGCGCATCATCACCTCGTGGTTACCGCGGCGCGAGCCGTAGGTGTTGAAGTCGCGCTCGTCGACACCGTGCTCGCGCAGGTACCGCGCGGCGGGGCTGGTGCGGGCGATGTTGCCGGCGGGCGAGATGTGGTCGGTGGTGATCGAGTCGCCGAGCAGGGCCAGCACGCGCGCGTCCCGGATGTCCTGGGTGGGCTGCGGCTCAGGGGCGAGGTTCTCGAAGAACGGCGGCTCGCGCACGTACGTCGAGTCCGGCTTCCACTCGAACATGGCGCCCGTCGGCGCGTCGAGTTTCTGCCAGTGCTCGTCGCCGTCGAAGATGCGGCCGTACTCACGCGAGAACAGGTCGGCGGTGACCGCTTCGCCCATGGCCGCGTTGACCTCGTCGGCGGAGGGCCAGATGTCGCGCAGGTACACGGGCGCGCCGTCGCTGCCGGTGCCGAGCGGCTCGCGGCTCAGGTCGATGTGCACCGTGCCGGCCAGCGCGTAGGCGACCACCAGCGGCGGCGAGGCCAGGTAGGACGCCTTCACCTGGGGATGGATGCGTCCCTCGAAGTTGCGGTTGCCGCTGAGCACCGCGACGACGGCGAGGTCGTCCTCCTGGACACGCTCGGCGACGGCCTCCGGCAGCGGGCCGCTGTTGCCGATGCAGGTGGTGCAGCCGTAGCCGACCAGGTTGAAGTGCAGCTGCTCCAGCGGGGAGGTGAGCCCGGCGCGGTCGAGGTAGTCGGTGACCACGCGCGAACCGGGCGCCAGGCTGGTCTTGACGTAGTCGGGCACGCGCAACCCACGCGCCACCGCGTTGCGGGCCAGCAGTCCCGCGCCGATCATCACCGACGGGTTGCTGGTGTTGGTGCACGAGGTGATGGCGGCGATCACCACCGCGCCGTTCTCCAGGCGCTGGTGGCCGTTGCCGTCGTGCGGGTGCGGGTGCGGCGGTGGCTCGCCCGCGGAGGTGGCCGCGCTGTCACCTCCCTCGTTTTCGAGGCGGCCGACATCCTTGGCGACGTCGTCGTTGGTCTTGGGGGCGAAGACGTTCTGGAAGGACTCCCACACCGCGGGCAGCGACACACGGTCCTGCGGGCGGCGCGGACCGGCCATGCTCGGCTCCACGGAGGCGAGGTCGAGCTCGAGCATCTCGGTGAAGCGCGGCGGCTCCTGGCCGTCGACGCGGAAGGTGCCCTGCTCCCTGTTGTAGCGCTCCACCAGCGCGACCAGGTCGGCGGAGCGGCCACTCTCGCGCAGGTAGCGCAGGGTGCCCTCGTCGACGGGGAAGAGCGCCGCGGTGGCGCCGTACTCGGGCGACATGTTGGAGAGCGTGGCCCGGTCGGCGGCGCTCAGCGCGCTGAGGCCGTCGCCGCAGAATTCGACGAACTTGCCCACAACTCCGTGGCGGCGGAGCATCTCGGTGAGGGTGAGCACCAGGTCAGTTGCGGTCGCACCCGGCCGCAACCCGTTGTGGAAGCGCACGCCGACGACGATGGGCGTGAGCAGGAAGAGCGGCTGTCCCAGCAGGCAGGCCTCGGCCTCGATGCCGCCCACGCCCCAGCCCAGCACGCCGATGCCGTTGACCATGGTGGTGTGCGAGTCGGTGCCCACCAGCGTGTCGGGGAAGGCGACGCCATCGCGCACCTGCACCACGCGGGCCAGGTACTCGATGTTGACCTGGTGCACGATGCCCATCCCGGGCGGCACCACGCTGAAGCCGTTGAAGGCCTGCTGCGCCCAGCGCAGCAGCTCGTAGCGCTCGCGGTTGCGCTCGTACTCGCGCTCGATGTTGGCGGCGTAGGCGCCGCGGTTGCCGAACATGTCGACCTGCACGCTGTGGTCGACGACCAGGTCGGCGGGGCTGAGCGGGTCGATGCGCGCGGGGTCGCCGCCCATGCGGGCCATGGCGCTGCGCATGGCGGCGAGGTCGACCACCGCGGGGACGCCGGTGAAATCCTGCAGCAGCACGCGCGCGGGCACGTAGGCGCGTTCCTTATCAGCATTGCCCGACGCGCCGCCGTCCCAGCGGGCCAGCGCCTCGACGTCGCCGTCGTCGACGTAGCTCTCGCCGGAGTGGCGGAGCAGGTTCTCCAGCAGGATGCGGACCGTCACCGGCAGGCGGGACGGGTCGCCGACGCCCTCCTCGTGCAGCCGCTCCAGCCGGTGGAAGTCGATCCCGTCGACTCCGGGCAGGGCCACCCGGGCACCGAAGGCGTCAGCTCGCGCCATCTCCTCTGCTCTCCTCGCTGGCCACTTGGTCGCCGCCCATCTTCGCACTCGCGTGCACGGGGCCGTGGACGAGGCTATGGGTGGCGGATGTACGGAGGACTGCCGTACAATCCCGGGCCATGGCCGTGCAGCCCGATCCGCTCCAGCCCAGGCGAGACCAGCGTCTCGAAGCGCGGGTGACCGATGACGAGAAGCAGCTCTTCGTCACCGCAGCCGCGCTGACCGGGCGCAGCCTCAGCGACTTCGTGGTCGGGTCGTTGCGCGATGCTGCCGAGCTGGTCATCCGCGAGCGCCAGACGATGCAGCTCAGCGCCGCCGACGCGCGCAGCTTCGTCGAGGCCCTGGTCAACCCGCCCGAGCCGAACCAGGCTCTGCGCCGGGCCGCGCGGCGCCACCGTGCCGCGGCCGCCGACCTCTCGGGTTGACCACCGCGGCGGCGGGCCCGCGCATCGAGGTGCTGGCGGGCGGCCACGATCGGTCGGACTTCGCCTGCGGCAAGGAGCCGCTCGACCGCTACCTCCGGCAGCAGGCCGGCCAGGACGTGCGGCGGCGGCTCGCGGCGGTGTTCGTCGTCTGCGCGCAGGGCACCAACCAGGTCATCGCCTACTACTCCCTGTCCGCGCTCTCGATCCCGATCGACGAGCTCGGCGAGGATCAGCGCCGGCGCATCCCCTACCCGGAGGTTCCCGCCGTTCTGCTCGGCCGGCTGGCCGTCGATCGACGGTACGCGGGCCAAGGGCTGGGCAGCTTCATGGTGGTGGATGCCGCGGTCCGCTGCATGAGCGTCGATCGGCCCGCCACCTGGGCGATGGTCGTCGATCCGCTCGACAACGAGGCGGTCGCCTTCTACCGGCACCTCGGCTTCATCGACTTCGTGCAGCACGCCGACCGGCTCTTCCTGCCGCTGGCCACCTTCCGCAAGGCCCTGGACGCCGCCCGAAGCTAGGCCACCTGCGACGCGGTATCGAGCACGCGGGCGAGGTCGGCGGTGTCGAGGTAGACGCGCAGGGCGCGGATGAGGCCGTCGCGGGCGTCGACCACCAGCACGCCGGTGTTGTCGAAGTCGTGGCCGGCGCGGCTGGTGCCGGCGGTCTCGAACTCCAGGGTGGCGCTGTCGCCGCTGGAGGTGACGCGGTCGACGGCGAGGGTGTGCAGGGGCAGCACGGCGGTGAGCCAGCCGACGAACTCGCGCAGCTCGGCCTCGCCGCGGAAGACGCGGCGGGGGGCGAAGCGGGGGAAGCAGAGCTCGGCGTCGGGCGCGAAGAGCGCGGCGGCGCCGTCGAGGTCCCCCTCGTTGAGCAACCGCATGAGCTGCAGGGCTAGGGTCTTGGAGGTCATGGTTCGACGTCTCCTGGGTGGACGACCTGGTGGTGGCACCTCCAACGCACCCAGGCTAACGCAGCGCGTCAGTACGCGTCAAATCGCGGTCGCCGCGGCGGCCGGCTCAGCCGACCCTGCAGAAAAGCTGCTAGCCTCGATATCACGATGCCAGCTCAACCCAAGCGCACCAGGAAGGTCGGGGGCAGGCGGCAGCGAGCTCGCCAGCCGGCCGCGCCGGGCCGCAGGGAGGTCGGGATGACACTGTCCACACGGAGCGCGCCCCGAGCGCCGCGCCGCCCGGGACGGGTGGCGGCGGCGATCGTCGTCTTCAGCGGCAGTTGAGCCGGGCCGCCTGGCCCGGACGCAACGTCCCGCTCGGCGCCACCTGGGACGGCGAGGGGACCAACTTCGCCGTGTTCAGCGAGGGCGCCGAGGGCGTCGACCTGGTCCTCTTCGGCCGCGACGGCAGCGAGGAGGCGGTCTACGAGCTGGTCGAGCGCACCGAGCTGCACTGGCACGGCTACGTCTACGGCATCGGCCCCGGCCGCCACTACGGCATCCGCGTGCACGGCCCCTACGACCCCCAGCGCGGCCGGCGCTTCAACCACCACAAGCTGCTGCTCGACCCCTACAGCAAGGCGATCAGCGGGCACGTGCAGTGGGGCCCGGAGGTCTTCGGCTACCGCATGGGCGAGAAGGACGACGTCGAGCCCAGCGAGCTGGACTCCGGTCCCTGCATGCCGCTCAGCGTGGTCATCGACTCCTCGTTCCCCTGGGGCGACGACCCGCGGCCCAACACCTCGTGGGCCGATACCATCATCTACGAGACCCACGTGCGCGGCTTCACCCGGCGCCACCCGGAGATCCCCGAGCACCTGCGCGGCACCTACGCGGGCCTGGCCCACCCCGCGGCGATCGAGCACCTCACCAAGCTGGGCGTCACCGCCGTCGAGCTGATGCCGGTGCACCACTTCATCGACCCGCCCCACCTCGTCGAGAACGGGCTGCGCAACTACTGGGGCTACGACTCGATCGGCTACTTCGCGCCGGAGTCGCGCTACTCGTCGGCGGGCTCGCACGGCGGCCAGGTGCGCGAGTTCAAGGCCATGGTCCGCGCGCTGCACCGGGCCGGTCTCGAGGTCATCCTCGACGTCGTCTACAACCACACCGGCGAGGGCAACCACCTCGGTCCCACGCTGAGCTTTCGCGGCATCGACAACGCCGCCTACTACAAGCTGAGCGACGAGGACCCGCGCCACTACTGGGACGTCACCGGCACCGGCAACACCCTCAACGTGCGCCAGCCCCAGACGCTGCAGCTGATCATGGACTCGCTGCGCTACTGGGTCAACGAGATGCACGTCGACGGCTTCCGCTTCGACCTCGCCGCCGCGCTGGCCCGGCAGTTCTACGACGTCGACCGGCTTTCTGCCTTCTTCGACATCATCCACCAGGACCCGGTGCTCTCCCAGGTCAAGCTGATCGCCGAGCCCTGGGACGTCGGCCCCGGCGGCTACCAGGTGGGCAACTTCCCGGTGCGCTGGGCGGAGTGGAACGGCCGCTACCGCGACACCGTCCGCGACTACTGGCGCGCCCAGTCGCACGGCGTCAGCGACCTCGCCTACCGGCTCACCGGGTCGAGCGACCTCTACCAGGAGGACGGGCGGCGGCCCTGGGCCTCGATCAACTTCGTCACCGCGCACGACGGCTTCACCCTGCGCGACCTGGTCTCGTACACCCAGAAGCACAACGAGGCCAACCGCGAGGGCAACCGCGACGGCACCGACGACAACCGCTCCTGGAACCACGGCGTCGAAGGCCCCTCCGACGATGCCTCGATCAGCGAGCTGCGGGCGCGGCAGCAGCGCAACTTCCTCTCCACGCTGCTGCTCTCGCAGGGCTGCCCGATGCTGCTCAGCGGCGACGAGATCGGCCGCACCCAGCGGGGCAACAACAACGCCTACTGCCAGGACAACGACACCTCCTGGCTGGACTGGCGCAACACCGACCACAGCCTGCTGCGCTTCACCCGGCGGTTGATCGGGCTGCGCCGCTCGCATGCCGTGCTGCGCCGGCAGCGCTTCTTCCAGGGCCAGCTCGGCCGCGGCCACCGGCGCAAGGACATCGCCTGGTTCCGCACCGACGGCACGGAGATGAAGGACCCGCAGTGGAACAACGCGCAGAACCAGTCGCTGGGCATGCTGCTCAACGGCGAGCTCATCCCCGACCGCGGCCCGCGCGGCGAGCGCATCGTCGACGACACCCTGCTCATCCTGCTGCACGCGCACCACGACGACACCGACTGGGTGCTGCCGCAGGGCTGGGGCGAGAGCTGGGAGGTGATCCTGGACACGGCGCGGCCCGACGAGATCCCCGGCGCGCGCTGGCTCAAGGGCGCCGCACAGCTCAAGGTGACCGCCCGCTCGCTGCTCATCCTGCGGCGGGGCACCTGATGAGCGGGGTCTCGATCACCTACCCTGAGTCGGACCAGCTCGTCGGAGCAGTGACGTCGCCCGGACAGATGAGGAGGACGATGCCTCGCAATCCCTCCAGGCGCGCCGAGCCGTGCACCGGCCGGGTGGTCGTCGAGCACGTCCGCCCCAGCGTCGACGGCGGCCGGCTGCCGGCCAAGGCCGCGGTGGACCAGCCGCTCATGGTGCACGCCGACGTCTTCGCCGACGGGCACGACATGCTCGCCGCCTGGGTGCGGCACGGGGCGCCCGGGGTCCGGGCCAGGCGCACCGAGGTCTCCATGACCGCGGTGGGCAACGACCACTGGCAGGCGCTGCTCACGCCCGAGCGCGTGGGGCCGTGGGAGTTCGAGATCGTCGGGCTGGTCGACGCCTACTCGACCTGGCTGCGCGACCTGCGCACCCGCATCGCGGCGGGGCAGGACGTGGCGGTCGAGTTCGAGGTGGGGGCGTTGATGGCGGAGCAGCGGCTCGCCGGTGGCGCCGCGCTGCGCGCCGCTGAGCGGACGACGCTGAGCAGGCTGGTCGATGCGCTCCGCAACGCCTCGCTCAGCGATGAGAAGAAGGTGGCAGAGGCTTCGCGGCTGCAGACCGTTGCGCTCATGCAACGCACCGCCGACCGTTCGGCGGCGACGGTGTCGGGGCCGTACCCGCTCTTCGTCGACCGCGAGCTGGGCGCGTTCAGCGCGTGGTACGAGATGTTCCCGCGCTCCGAGGGCGCGCAGGACGGCGTCGGCGGGACGTTCCGCACCGCCGCGGAGCGCCTGCCCGCCATCGCGGCGATGGGCTTCGACATCGTCTACCTGCCGCCCATCCATCCCATCGGGCACACCTTCCGCAAAGGGCCGAACAACACGCTGGAACACGGTCCCGACGACCCCGGCTCGCCGTGGGCGATCGGCTCCGAGGACGGCGGGCACACCGCGGTGCACCCGCAGCTCGGCACGCTCGAGGACTTCGACTTCTTCGTCGCGCGCGCCGGTGAGAGTGGGCTGGAGGTGGCGCTCGATTACGCGCTGCAGTGCAGCCCCGACCATCCCTGGGTGCGCGAGCATCCGCAGTGGTTCAAGCACCGTCCCGACGGCACCATCCGCTACGCAGAGAACCCGCCGAAGCGCTACCAGGACATCTACCCCATCGACTTCGAGACGGAGGACCGCGAGGCGCTCTGGAACGCGCTGCGCGACGTGGTGCTGTTCTGGATCGGCCACGGCGTCACCGTCTTCCGCGTCGACAACCCGCACACCAAGCCGATCCCCTTCTGGCAGTGGCTGATCGCCTCCGTGCAGGAGAGGCACCCCGAGGTGATCTTCCTCGCCGAGGCCTTCACCCGCCCGCGCGTCATGCAGCGGCTGGCCAAGGTCGGCTTCACGCAGTCGTACACCTACTTCACCTGGCGCAACGCCAAGTGGGAGATCGAGGAGTACCTGCGCGAGCTGTCGCAGACGGAGATGGTCGACTGGTTCCGGCCCAACTTCTGGCCCAACACGCCGGACATCCTGCACGCCACGCTGCAGTACGGCGGGCCGCCTGCCTTCCGGCTGCGCCTGGTGCTCGCCGCGCTGGCGGCACCATCGTGGGGCATGTACAGCGGCTACGAGCTGTACGAGAACACGCCGGTGCGCGAGGGCAGCGAGGAGTACCTCAACAGCGAGAAGTACCAGTACCGGGCGCGCAACTGGGCCCAGGCCGACTCGCTGGCGCCGCTGATCACGCGCGTCAACGAGATCCGCCGCCGGCACCGCCGCGCCGTGGGGCTGCTGCGCACCCTGCGGCTGCACCACACCGACAACGACGCCGTGCTCTGCTTCTCGCGCACCACCGACGAGCGCGACGACACCCTGCTGGTGATCGTCAACCTCGACCCCTTCAGCCCGCACGAGGCGACCACCTGGCTCGACCTCGCCGCCCTCGGCCTGCGCGACGACCAGGACTACGAGGTGGAGGACGAGCTGAGCGGCGACACCTGGGTCTGGCGGGGAGCGGCCAACTACGTGCGCCTCGATCCGCAGGTGCGTCCCGCGCACGTTTTCCACGTCAGGCCGCGATGAGCAGCGATCCGAAGTGGTACAAGCACGCGGTCTTCTACGAGCTGCTGGTGCGCGGCTTCGCGGACGCCAACGGCGACGGCGTCGGCGACTTCCCCGGCCTGATCTCCAAGCTCGACTACCTGCAGTGGCTGGGCGTCGACTGCATCTGGCTGCTGCCCTTCAACAAGAGCCCGCTGCGCGACGGCGGCTACGACGTCTCCGACTACTACGAGGTGATGCCCGAGTACGGCCGCGTCGAGGACGTGCACGAGCTGCTCTTCCAGGCCCACGACCGCGGCATGCGCGTGATCATGGACATGGTCATGAACCACACCTCCGACCAGCATGCCTGGTTCCAGGAGGCGCGCTCCTCGCCGGACAACCCGCGGCGCGACTGGTACGTGTGGTCGGACACGGTCAACCGCTACACCGACGCGCGGATCATCTTCGTCGACACCGAGACCTCGAACTGGACCTGGGACGACCAGGCCGGCGCCTACTACTGGCACCGCTTCTTCTCACACCAGCCCGACCTCAACTACGACAACCCCGAGGTGCGCCAGGCCATGTTCGACGTGGTGCGCTTCTGGCTCGACCTGGGCATGGACGGGTTCCGCCTCGACGCGGTGCCCTACCTCTACGAGCGCGAGGGCAGCAACTGCGAGAACACCCCGGAGACGCACCACTTCCTCGCCGAGCTGCGGGCCATGGTCGACCGAGAGTACGAGGACAAGGTGCTGCTCGCCGAGGCCAACCAGTGGCCCGAGGACGTGGTCGACTACTTCGGCACCGAGGACGCGCCCGAGTGCCACATGTGCTTCCACTTCCCGCTCATGCCGCGCATGTTCATGGGCCTGCGCCGCGAGCAGCGCTACCCCATCACCGAGATCCTGGAGCGCACCCCGGCCATCCCCACCAGCACCGGGCAGTGGGGCATCTTCCTGCGCAACCACGACGAGCTGACCCTGGAGATGGTCACCGACGACGAGCGCGACTACATGTGGACCGAGTACGCCAAGGATCCCCGCATGAAGCTCAACCTCGGCATCCGCCGGCGCCTGGCCCCCCTGCTCATGAACGGGCGGCGGCAGATGGAGCTGTTCTACGGGCTGCTGCTCTCGCTGCCGGGGACGCCGATCGTCTACTACGGCGACGAGATCGGCATGGGTGACAACATCTACCTGGGCGACCGCGACGGCGTGCGCACGCCGATGCAGTGGAGCGGCGACCGCAACGGCGGCTTCTCCCGCGCTGACTTCGCCCAGCTCTACCTGCCGCCGCTGATGGATCCCACCTACGGCTTCCAGGCCTGCAACGTGGAGGCGCAGCAGCGCCACGAGTCCTCGATGCTGCAGTGGGTGCGCCGCTTCGTCGGCGTGCGCCGGCGGTACCCGGTGTTCGGCGAGGGCAGCTTCGAGGCGCTCGACGCCTCCAATCCCTCGGTGTTCGCCTTCCTGCGCTGCACCGCCGACACCACCGTGCTCTGCGTCAACAACCTCTCGCGCTTCGCCCAGCCCGTCGAGCTGGACCTGCGCCGCTTCAGCGGCTACACGCCGGTCGAGATGCTCGGCAAGGTGCACTTCCCGCGCATCGGGGAACTGCCCTACCTGCTCACCCTGGCCCCCCACGGTTTCTACTGGTTCGAATTGGAGGAGGGCGTGCCCTCATGAGTTCTCTGAGTCAACCCCTATGCCGCAGCGAGGCGTTGCTCAGCGCGGTGGCGGTTGGGGCTGTAGGCGACGTCGGAGTGCCAGCAGGCGTAGAGGACGCGAATCCAGGCGCGGGCGACGACGC
>Ga0207699_10000258_pt1 | contig 29195 bp, 27 predicted proteins | sample LARL51metaG_FD_184344 | JGI IMG/M metagenome (GOLD analysis project Ga0207699, IMG submission 184344) | Corn, switchgrass and miscanthus rhizosphere microbial communities from Kellogg Biological Station, Michigan, USA - LAR L5-1 metaG... | ecosystem: Host-associated > Plants > Roots >...
GCTGGAGGATCTGGAGAACATACAGCCCTGATCCGCTCGCAGCACGCCGGGCAGGATCGCTATCTGGCCGGCTCAGGCGAGTGCTGGCTGTAGTGGTATGTGCCTTTGTGGCGGGGCGGCCGGTCGCGCTGAGATTTTGCGATCTTGACGGCGGGGGCCGGATAGCCGTTGAAGGCGCTGCGGCCTGAGTAGCAGGTGGTGTAGGCGCCGGTGTTGCCGATCAACACGCGGTCACCGGCGCGGGGCATGGGTAGCCATACCTGGTCGAGGATGGTGTCCTGGCTGTCGCAACTGGGCCCGGTCAGGGTACAGGGCACACGTGTCCTGTCCTGGGCGGCGGGGATGGTGACCGGGAAGCGGAGTTCGCGGCCGGATTCCAGCGCTTCGATCAGGCCATGGAATGCGCCGGTATCCAGGCTGACCCGCACCGTGCCGTGTCGCCATGCCGTGCCGATCACCGATGCGATCATGGTGCCGGCGGGGGCGGCGATCGCCCGGCCTGGTTCGCAGGCCAGTTGCACGGGGTAGGGCAGCTGAGCTGCCGCGGTGTTGATCGCGGCGGCGTAGTCGGCCAGCGGCGGCGGGTCGGTGTCGTAGCGGACCGGGAATCCGCCTCCGACATCGAGCATGGCCAGCCTGATCCCGTCGGCAGCCAGGGCGGTCATGACCTGCGCGCAGTGGCGGATGGGATCGTCCCATGCCTTGGGGTCCATGGTCTGTGATCCGACGTGGAATGCCAGCCCGTACGGGTTCAGGCCCAATGACCGTGCTATTCGCGCCAGCCCTGGGGCCTGCCCCGGCGGGATCCCGAACTTGCCCTGGTCGCCGACCGTGCCATCGGCACGGGCGTCCAAGCGCAGTAGCACCGCAGACCCGGGGGCGTTCCGGGCGAGCTTGCGTAGTTCCGTGTCGCTGTCGGCAGCGAACCGCCAGACGCCGGCCCTGTAGGCGCGGGCGATGTCATCGGCGGGTTTGACCGGATGGGTGAAAAGCACCTCCGACGCGTCCGCACCCGCCCGGATCGCTGCACGGACCTCCACCCAGGAGGCGGCCTCAAACCGGCACCCGGCCGCGTGCAGGCAGGCCAGCAGCCGGGGATGAGGGTTTGCCTTGACCGCGTAGTGGGCCGCCACTCCGGGCAGTGCTGCGGTCAACTCCGCGAAGCTGTCCTTAGCCCGGGCGAGATCGAGCAGCACATACGGAGTGGCCGGCTGCGCGCCCGGGGCGGTCCAGGCCACACCACGGCGGGCCGAGGCCTCCATGCCATACCAGGCGACGTCCGCGGCAACCTTGCCAACCGCGAACCCCAGCCATACCCCACCAGGCAGTGGCCGGGCCAGCCACGCAGCCCCGGCCAGGCAACCCGGACGGACCAGGAACCCGTCCAGCGCTTCTGCGAGCGCGCACGAGGCCAGCTGTTCTGTGATCGCGTGCCATGCCCCGGCGGCTAGCCTCCGCAAACCATCCAGGTGGGCCGTGGCCCGCCAGGCCGCGGTCGTCGCCTTTACCCCGACGCATCCATAAAATCCCACAGCTTCGCAGATGGTGGCCAACCCAGCGGCGGCCAGGAGCGACCCGGCGGCCAGGTATCCGACAGTGAAACCGCTGATAGCGGCGATGGTGCCGCATACCTCGGCCAGCCCGAACCGGGCCCGCCACGCCTGCCACCACCCGGCCCTGGCTGGCGCCACGCAGCGGTCAGTCGCCCGTCGCCCAGATACGGCACCGCCGGGCACATCCCCGGCCGGCAACGCCGGCATGGTGCCCCTAACCGCCAGCGCCACAGCCGTGGCTCCGCGCTCGCTCATGCTGGTCCCCCGTCATTCGCAGCTGCCCGCAACGCGGGTAGTGCCCCCGTAAGTCGTGCCCCTGTAGATAGGGGGGTGCCAGCGCGGCCTTGATACACGGCTTGAGGCGAGGTCGCGTGGACATGACACTGAACGGGTGGCGCCCTCAACGCGCCCCCCGTGGAGGAGAGCGTGACGAGCTCTGGGGCGCGGCAACAGGCGCGCAGCCGACTCGCCATTCGCTAGCCCCCGACCCACCTCGAAAGAAAATCCGGAGGCGGTGTCGGATCCGGACCGGGGCGTTCGTGGCAGGGGTGAGCGGCCGCCCACGAGGGGCGCCAAGGAGAAGGGAATCGCGATCATGAAACTGACGACCATCACGCACGTCTCCGTCGATGGAGTGATGCAGGGACTCGGCGGGGCGGACGAGGACCGCAGGGGCGGATTCGAGCGCGGCGGATGGGCCGGGCCGCTATTCGACAGCGAGGCCGCGACGTTTCTCAACCGGGTCTTCCAGCGCGCCGACGCGTTCCTGTTCGGCCGGTGGACCTACGAGGTCTTCGCCGGCTCCTGGGGAGCAATCGCAGAGATGCGCACCCAGCCCATCGGCATGGCGTTGAATGAGGCGCCCAAGTACGTCGCGTCGCCCACGCTCACCGAACCGCAATGGGCGGACACGACCGTCCTCTCCGGTGACGTCACGGCAGCCGTCCGCGAGCTGAAGGCCAAGCCAGGGGGTGAGCTGCAGGTGCACGGCAGCGGCAGCCTGGTCCGCTGGTTGTTCGACAACCAGCTTGTCGACGAGATCACCCTGCTTATCTATCCCGTCGTTCTCGGCCAGGGCACGCGGCTATTCCCCGACGCCGGCCCGGACATAGCGCTTGACCTGGTCGACTCACGGTCCACCCCGAAGGGCATAACGATCCAGGTCTACCGGCCCACGGGCCGCCCGCACTACGAGACGGCCACGCCCGACCCGAGCACGTGACGCAGGTGACGGCCCAGACGACCGGCCGGTTCGGCCCAAGGAGAAGGGAATCGCGATCATGAAACTGACGACCATCACGCAGGTCTCCGTCGATGGAGTGATGCAGGCAAACGGCCCGTCGAAGGAGGAGCACATGGCCGGATTCGAGCGCGACGGATGGGCCATGGGGCACTTCGACAACGAATCCAGTACGTTCGTAGATCAGCTCTGCCAGCGCGCCGGCGCGTTCCTGTTCGGGCGGCGGACCTACGATTTTTTCGCCGGCTACTGGGGGGTGATGGGTCTGGGCAGCGGCCCCATCGCAGATGCCTTTAACACCAAGCCCAAGTACGTCGCATCGAACACGATCACCGAACCGCGCTGGGCGGACACGACCGTCCTCTCCGGTGACGTCGCGGCGGCCATTGGCGAGCTGAAGGCCAAGCCGGGGGGTGAGCTGCAGGTGCACGGCAGCGGCGTCCTGACCCGGTGGCTGCTCGAGAACGACCTCGTCGACGAGATGAATCTGCTCATCGTCCCGGTGGTCGTCGGCCAGGGCACGCGGCTGTTCCCCGACACCGGCCCGGACATAGCGCTTGACCTGGTCGAATCGCGAGCCTTCCCGAAGGGAATAACCCTCCAGGTCTACCGGCCGGCCGGGCGCCCGCAGTACGCAACCGACTGAAGCACGTGACATAGCTGACGCACTCGAGGACCGGCCAAAGAAATCCGGAGGCGGTGTCGGATCGGGCCAGAGCTGTTCGTAGCAAGGGTGAGCGGCCGCCCACAAGGGGCGCCCCGAACCACAGGAGATGATCCGAGATGCAGTACCTGTTTTCCGTGATCGACGACACGGCCGGCCTCGCCACTTCGGACGAGCAGGCTGCGATCGACGTATTCAACGACCGGCTCCAGGCGGAGGGTCACTGGGTCTTCGCTGGCGGCCTCGGGTCGCCAAGCTCGGCCACCGTCGTCGACAACCGGGGCGAGGAGGCGATGTTCACCGACGGGCCCTTCCTGGAGTCGAAGGAGTATCTCGTCGGCTTCTGGATTATCGAGGCCGCCGACCTCGACGTGGCGCTCAAGCTCGCAGCCGAGGGGTCGAAGGCCTGCAATCGGAAGATCGAGGTGCGGCCGTTCCTGTGAACACGGTCGACGTGCGGGAGGCGGTCACCCAGGCCCACCACGAGGAGTGGGCGCGGGTGGTCGCTTCCCTGACCAGGCGTTTCGGTGACCTCGACATCGCCGAGGAGGCGGCGGCCGAGGCGTTCGCGACTGCCGTAGAGCGGTGGCCGGCCGACGGCGTACCTCCCAAGCCCGGTGCCTGGCTGACCACCACCGCCAACCGCAAGGCCATCGACCGGATCCGGCGCGAGAACAAGCGCGGCGACAAGCAGAAGGAGGCTCAGCTGGTGTACGACAACGGCTCGCCCGAGCCTCTCGACCCCATCGACGACGAGCGGCTCCGGCTGTTCTTCATCTGCTGTCACCCGGCGCTCGCGATGGAGACCCGCGTGGCGCTGACGCTGCGCATGGTCGGCGGTCTGACCGTGCCCGAGATCGCCCGTGCGTTCCTGGTGCAGGAGACCACCATGGGGCGGCGGATCACCCGCGCGAAGGCCAAGATCAAGGCGGCTCGCATCCCTTATCGGGTGCCGTCCGCGGAGGATCTCCCGGCACGCGTCTCCGGCGTACTCGCCGTCCTGTTCCTCGTCTTCAACGAGGGTTACCTGGCGACCGGCTCCGGCACCGGTCCCGTGCGTCACGACCTGACCGCCGAGGCGATCCGGCTCACTCGCCTCATCCGTGCCCTTATGCCGGACGACGGTGAGGTGGCCGGGCTGCTGGCGCTGATGCTCCTCACCGAGGCCCGCCGCACCGCCCGGGTTTCGGCGAGCGGCGAACTCGTCGCCCTCGACGAGCAGGACCGTGGGGCCTGGGATGCGGCGCTGATCGCCGAGGGTCACCGGCTGGTGCGCGAGCGCCTGGCCGCCGGGGTGGCTCCGGGTCGCTACCAGATCCTCGCCGCGATCAGCGCCGTGCACACCTCCGCCCGCGACGTACGCGATACCGACTGGTGGCAGGTCGTCGCCCTCTACGACCAGCTCGTCCACCTCGATCCCTCGCCGATCATCGCCCTCAACCGGGCCATCGCGGTCGCCGAGCTTGACGGACCGGAGGTAGCGCTGGCGGCCGTCGACCGTCTTGAGGACAGGTTGGCCGGCTATCACCTCTACCATGCGACCCGTGCCGACCTGCTGCGCCGGCTGGGCCGCAGTCAGAAGTCGCGCGCGGCGTACGACAAAGCCATCGAGCTGGCGGGCAACACCGCCGAGACCGCCTACCTGACCCGCCGCCGCGACCAGCTGGGGTAGAGGAGCTGCGCGAGGATGAGCTTGCCGCGGTCCTGGCCGCGGCGGCGCACACCCATCGCGGTGTCATCGTGCGGGTGCTCGCCGACGGGTAAACGGCCCGGCCGTGACGCGGATCCACCGCCGGGAGGCCGGCGGGCGACACCGCCTTCCGCGGCTTCTCGCCGCGCCACTGACAGGCCGGTAAGGCTGCGGTCTGGCCGGGCGGCTGCGCCAGCCGCCCGGGATTTGCGGGCCGCGGAACGCAATCCTGTGTGTGGAGGGCTTGCGCGTCAGCGGGTGTGGTGCTAGAAGGCGAAGGTATCTGGCCGCCCGCCTAGTGGGGCGGAGTTGCGGAAGGGGGAGTCGTGAGCTTCATTGTGGAGGGGGATTACTTCGAGGTATGCAACTGCGATGTCAGCTGCAACTGCGTATGGCTGGGGGCCGCCACCCACGACAACTGCGACGTCATGCTCGCCTGGCATGTCACCAGCGGCAACAAAGACGGGGTGGACCTGTCTGGTCTGAACGCAGTGATGGCGGTGCACTCGCCGAAGCGGATGACCGACGGCGGCTGGAAGGTGGCGCTGTATCTAGACGACCGCGCTACTGCGGAGCAGTCCGAGGCCCTGGGTGCGGTCTTTTCCGGGGGCGCTGGTGGCTACCTGGCTGGGTTGGGCCCGCTGATCGGCGAGGTCGCCGGGGTGCAGCCGGCGGCGATCACGTTCGAGAAATCAGACGGCTCGCTGCACGCTGAGGTCGCGGGCGCTTTGTCGATGGGCAGTGAACAGCTCGTGGGGATGGATGGCCAAGAGCCGGCGGTGATCAGCAACGCGCCGTTCGGCGCCGTCACGCAGCCGGTCCGGCAGGCCAGGGCGCAAGACGTGAGCTACCACGGCCACTGGAGCGCCGATTTCTCGGGGACGAACAGCTTCGTCACCGATTTTCGGTACGAAGGCTGACGGAGCCCTTTATGGCTGGTCCCGCCGGTCCGGCCGCTGATATCCGGCCTGTGCAAGCCGTTCCGCCGCGCCAGCTCGCGGTGCCGTGGATTGCGGTCGCAGCAATTGCGGCGGTGGCGTGGGCGGTCACCCTCATGCTGGCCCGGCGCATGGGCAACGGGCCCGGAACCATGGGCTTGGCGCTGCTGCCCTTCCTGGGCCTGTGGGTGGTGATGATGGCCGCAATGATGCTGCCGTCAGTCGCGCCCGTGGCGGTGCTGTGGACTCGCTTGATAAGCGGTGCTTCGGCCGGTGCCCGGCGGGTCGCGCGGATGAGCCTGTTTCTGGCCGGTTACCTTCTGACCTGGGCTTGGGTCGGGGCGGTCGCCTTCGCGGCCCTGGCCGGGACCGGGCGGCTGCTCACGGCGTCCCCGGTAGCGGCGAAGTGGCTGGGCGTGGCGATCTTTGTCACCGCGGGCATCTACCAGCTCACCCCCTGGAAGGACTGGTGCCTGCGTCGTTGCCGTTCACCGATCGGCGCGCTGATGTACTACCTCGGCTTCAAGGGCCGCAGCCGCGATGTCCGGGTCGGCCTGCATCACGGAGCCACGTGTGCCGGATGCTGCTGGGGCCTGATGGTCGTGCTGGTCGCGGTCGGCGTGATGAACGTGGCGGTCATGGCGGCGCTGGCGGTGGTCATTCTCGTGGAGAAGCTCTGGCGCTACGGGAAGCCGTTCGGACAGGCGGTCGGGGTGGTGCTGGCGGCGGTCGGAGTCCTGGCGATCTGGTTCCCGTGGCTGCTTCCAGGCCTGCACGTGGCCGCCATGCCGGGGATGTAGGACAAGTCGATGACCACTGTTGCGGCATTGCCTTCAAAGGAGGGGCCATGAGCTATGCCAGGCAGCTACTAGACACCTACCCAGGCACCGCTGGCGTCGACGCCGGTGTGCTGGCCGTCGCCATCGACGCGCTCAGCGACTGCGCCCAGGCCTGCGCCGCCGATGTTGACGCCGACCTGAGCGAGCAGAACGTGACGGACATGGTCACGTGCATCCGGCTGTGCCTGGACTGCGCCGATGTCTGCGCCGCCGCCCTCGGGGTGACAAGCCGCCAAGCGTCCTACGATGCCAACGTCACCAGGCCGCTGCTGCAAGCCTGCGTTGCCATCTGCAAGAGCTGCGGCGACGAGTGCGAGCGGCATGCCCGGCACCATGAGCACTGCCGGATCTGCGAGCAGGCCTGCCGACGCTGCGAAAAGGCCTGCCGGGAACTCCTAGACACCATGAACTAGGAGACCGGCCGACCAGCCACCCAGATCAACGTGGGTGCCGCCGATGGTGGCGGGCGGTGAGACCACCGCCGTCCGGGCAGCGGTTCAGCCGATGTCCTGGCCGTTCACCCTCAGCGTCACCTCGATGTTGCCCCGGGTGGCGTTGGAGTACGGGCACACCTGGTGGGCGGCAGCCACCAGCCGCGCCGCCTGCTCAGGATCCTGAACCTGCGGGAGGGTGACGTCGAGCTCCACGGCGAGCTGGTACCCACGTTCCGGGGTGGGCAGCAGGCTCACCCGGCTGTCGATCGACACATCGCCCACCTCGGCACGTTCCCGCCGGCCCACCACGCCCAGCGCGCTCTCGAAGCAGGCCGCAAAGCCGACGGCGAACAGCTGTTCGGGGTTGGTGCCACCGCCCGGGCCGCCCAGCTCCTGCGGCGAGCGGAGCTGCACATCCAGTGCCCCGTCCGTGGTGCGCCCGTGGCCGGCTGCCCGGCCGCCGGTGACCGTTGCCTGCGCCGTGTACAGAACTCGCGCCATCTCAGCTCCCTCTGCGGGACCTGCAGGCCCGCCCGGCCCACCGCCGGGCCGGTCCAGCACGCGGACCGTGATCCCAGGGTGACCGGCCCGGCAGGTGACCGCTGTCATGTCACGGTACCGGCGGGCACGCAGTGGGTGAGCGCTGAGAGGCCGAGGCCGCGCAGCCTGGTATGCGCCGTCGGGCTCAAGCCCTGACCTCGGCGGTCACCGGGTCAGCCGGCGCAGAAGCAGACGAAGCTGGCCTCGGCGTCGCGTTCGAGCGCCGCGGCGAGGGCGGCGGCCGGTGGGGTGCCGCCTGTGATCGCGCGGTGGTACGCGACCATGGCGGCCATTGCGGTGTGATCGGCGACCCTGGCGACGCTCGCGACGACGGTCGCGGCGCCCGCGCTCAGCAGTGCCGAGACGATGCCGAAGGTCTCGTCGCCAGGCCGGACGTCGGTCAGCCCGAGATCGCAGGAGGACAGCACGACCATGTGCGGTACCTGGGCCAGTCGCTGCAGGTCATAGCCGAGCAACGGCCCTCCGGCCAGGTCCAGGGTCGAGAACAGCGCGTTCTCGGCCTGATGATGGCCGTGCGCGGCGATGTGCACTATAGCCGCCGAGTCCAGCGCGGCCAAGGTCGCGGCGGGTGTCGCATCCGCGCCGCTGAGGACGCGAGCGCCAGGGCGGAGCGCGGCGACCGCCGCTATCTCCGCCTCGCCGCGGGCGTTGCCGGGCCCGGCCACGAGCAGGGTGGGGACCTGCGGGCCCGGCCAGTCGGGGTCGCGCTGGCGGGCGGCCCGCAGCCGTTGCCTGGCGGCGTGCCACGCGGTGGCCGACGGCGCCACCGTGACCGGGCGCCCGGTGCAGCCGGGCAGCACCGCCCACGGCACGGTGGTCAGGATGCCGGTCGGCACCACGACCAGGTCGCGATCGCCGACGTCGGCCAGCAGCGGGGTGAGTACCGCGGTGGCGACCGCGTCGGCGTCCTGCCGCGCCGCTGCGCTGACGGCCGCGGCGAGCTGGCCCGGCAGCGCGCGGCCCGCCTTGACGTCGAGGTCGGCGCGCAGCCGCAGCACGGCCTCGGCCGCGGTGGCGTACCCGCCCAACGGCCGCAGCCGCGCCGAGTCACCGACGACGACCAGCGCCCAGAGCCTGGGCCCGCCCCGCAGGTAGATCACGAGCGCCGCGCCCGCGAGCTCGTCGCGGATCGCGCGGATCGGGGCGGGCGCGGGGGCCGGGACATCACGCCGCCCCGGGGTGGCCCACGACTGCTCGCGGACGCTGCGCTGGAGGGCCTCGATCCGGGCGGGCAGGCCATGGGTTGGCCGTCCGGCCAGCTCCCTGGCGCGCAGCGTGTGCCTGGCTTGCCGCAGTTCCTCCAGCGCCGCCGCGGCGGCGGAGTCGTCCGGCGGCCGGACCGTCGGCAGCAGCAGGGCCTGGGCCCTGACGCGTTCTGACCACCGGTACACCGCGTCCGGTGACCCGTTGGCGAGCGCCGCGGCGAGCCCGGCCCGGGCTAGGTCCTGCCCGTGCACGGCGGCGCCGGTCTGCAGGTCGAGGCAGCCGAACTGGGTGCGATGCCTATGCAGCGTGGCCATCCCGGCCATGAGCTGCCGGGACGCATCGGCGGCCCGCGCGTCCGCCCAGGCAAGCTCGGCCCGCGCCAGCCGCCAGAGCAGGCGGGTGTCCAGGCGGTCCACGGGGCCGGGTGGCCCGTAGCGCGCGACGGCGCGGGCGGCGTGACCGGGCCGGCCCGCCGAGATCAGCGCGCGGGCCGCCACCAGGCTGGCCACCCGCGCGTCCTCTGCCAGGCCCAGCCTGTCAAGCCGCCCCGCGAGTGCCTGCGCCCGGACCGCGACCCTCAAGGCCGGCTCGGCCGCAGCCCCGGAGCCGGCGCTCGCAGGCCTGCCACCGAGCCCACCTCTACCTTCCGGGCCCACCTCCCACGGGCTGCTGCGCTCGCTCGCCGCCGCGAGGTCGGCGCGCAGTTCGAGCAGCGACGCGAGCGCGGCCCGGCGGGCGTTGTCCCGGCCGAGGAACCGTTCCCTGGCGTGCCGCGCCCACCGCTGGGCGGCCTCCGCCGAGCCCGCGAGCAGCGCGGCTTCCGCGCGGACCTGGACCGCGTCGGCGTAGATGTGGCTGAGCCGCTGCGACGCGGCCTGTTCGGCGGCGTAGGCCAGCTCGCGGTCGGCCTCGGTGAACAGGCCCGCCGCCACCAGGGCGCGGGCCCGCTCCACCGCGAGGCTCGACAGTCGCCCCGGGGCCAGCGCCTCGAAGTCCTCCCGAGCGGCGGCGAACGCGCCCAGCGCTGACGGCAGGTCACCGGCGACGACGTCCATGCAGCCGAGATTGACCCTGCTGAGCACCACGTGCAGGGCGAGCCCGTGCCGTTCCGCGACCTGGCGGCAGCGGTGCAGGTCGGCCCGCGCCAGCCGGATGTGGCCGGCCTCCAGGTGCACCAGGCTGCGGTTGTTGAGCACCTTGACCAGGTCCAGCGGGCTCGCCTGCTCGATGAGCAGGGCCACGGCCTGGTCGTACTGCCGTAGCGCCTCCTCGTTGCGGCCGCTGCGCTTGAGCAGCAGGCCGCGCTGGGCGAACAGGATCGCCCGCTGCGCCGGCGGGATGAGCCGCTCCGCCTCGTCGAGCAGCCGGAACCCGACGTCCACGCGGCCCCGTTCCGACTCGGCCCAGGCCAGACTGACCAGCAGCCGGGCGCGGATTTCGGTGACCGCGGGATCCCCGCCGCCCGCAGCGTCCCCGCCATTCCCGATGAGCCGCAACCCGGCGCGAAGCTGGCGCACGGCGGCCGCGGGCCGGCCATCGTCGCTGGATGCCAGGCCGGCCGCGTGCATCCGCGCGGCCCGGTCGGCAAGCGAAGTCGCGGCCACGTCAGAGCACGAACGCCGGCGTGACCACCCGCGGCAGTGCGCCGCCCTCAGGGGGCTGCACCAGCAACTGGGCGATCCCGTGCGGGACGCCCTCGAACGCGAAGCGGCCCGCGGCATCCGCCGTCACGGCCCGGAGCGGCGCCGGTTCCGGCAGCCGCAGCTCGACCCGCAGCGGCGCGGAGGGCGCGAGCCAGCCGTCGATGCGGACCGTTCCGTCCTGGTGCTCCGAGACCGTGATCATCATGGCGCGGCTGCCGGAGTCGAAGGTGATTGTGCGGGTGCGCTCGGTGCCGCGCGCACCGGACCCGACGGTCTGCTGCTCGCTGAGCCGCGCCACCTCCGCGTCGAGGCCCTCCAGCGCGATCGCGAACGAGACCCGCTCGTCAAGGTCGCCCGGCGGCGGGTCGAGCAGGGTGTGAATGGCCGCCAGCCGGTCGAGGATCGCATGGTCCACGTCGTCCAGCGGCAGGTCGGCTGGGTCTGTCATGATTCCCTCCAGCCGGGGTCGGCCAGCAGCATCTCGCGCAGCTTGGCCAGGCAGCGGCCGCGGGTCGGGCCGATGCTGCCGACGGGCATCCCCAGCGCCTCCGCCACCGCCGCGTAGTCGGGCCTGGCGGCCTGCGTGACGATCCGCAGGAGCGTGCGGCAACGCTCCGACAGCCGTTGGAAGTGCTGCCACAGCGCCCGGTCCCGCTCATCGGAAAGCAGCCGCTCGCCAGGCAGCGGCTCGGGATCGGGCGCCGACTCCAGCCGCGCCGCGCCGTCCGGGGCCTGCCTGCGGGACAGTTCGCGGGCGCGCCACGCCTCCCGGCGGGTCGCGGTGACCAGCCAGGAGGTGAGCGCACGCGGGGACCGGATGTCGTGCAGCCGGCGCAGCAGCTCCAGCCAAGTCGTTTGGACGACGTCGGCGGACTCCTCAGCGGTGAGCCCCTCCGCCCTCGCCACGTGCCACAGGAGCGGGTTCAGTTCCCGCACCACCTCGCCGAGCGCGCCCATCTCGCCGTTCCTGGCCCGTTCCAGGCACTCACCAAGCCGGGCCGCACGGTCGGGCCCGGCTTGGCTGGTACCCGCCCCGCCGCTACCGAGCGTCACACCCGTCATGCTACGGGCAGGCGGCCGCCCACGGGAGGGGCGGCCGCCTGCCCGTCGTGCCGGGCGGGCCTGGCAGCGGGCCTGCACGAGAACCACGGCCTGCTCGCTGACCAACTCGCGGAGCAACCCGCCGCTACTTGATCCGGATGTTCCAGCCGACCTCGATGTGATCGACATCGGTGATCAGGCTCGGGTTGAGGGCGGCGATCGCCTGCACCGTGGTGCCGTAGGCGCGCGCCAGGCCGCTCAGGGTGTCGCCCGGCTGCACCTTGTGCCAGACCTGGGTCGCCGGCGTGACCGGATGCACGTCGGACGGCACGTCCCCGGGCCGCCAGCCGATCCGCCACTGGCCGAAGTCACTGGCGTCGCAGAAGTTCACGTCGTAGCTGCCGTGAAAGCCGGTCTGGTACAGCGCCGCGCGCGGATAGCGCTGGCCGCCCGACCAGGCGACGGTCTGCCAGCCGAAACTGATCAGGTTCGCCTCGAACAGCCGCTTGATCACCCAGTAGCCGCCGTAGGCGCCGGTCAGATGGGAGCCGAGCACGTCGTTGCAGCCCTTGAAGTACTCCCCGATCGGGCCGAGCTTGGCGAGCGCGTGCTCCGGCGTGTTGGGCAGTTGGGCGGCGTAGTCCGGCGTGTCGAAGTCCACGCCGAAGTAGATCGGCCGCCCGGACGGGCCGCCCGCTGCGGTGTGCTGCTCGTGCGCCAGCGCGGCGTACTCCTTGCCCTGGTGGTAGCCGCCCGTGGCGTCCTTGCTGTCGAACTCGAATACGGACACCAGGCCGATCCCCGCCGCCGACATACCCGCGGCCTCCGCGCGGGTCAGCAGTTTCCCGCTGGTGCTGGGATTGACAACGGTTAGGTACCGGCACACCGCTACGGCGCCGAGGTTGTGGACCTGCGCGGGGGTGAACCGGGCATATGAGTAATCCAGAACCTTGTGACTCATTGGAAGACCTCCCCTGTCGGTCATCTGCCGCCGGGGTGACCCCGGCGAGATCAACAGACAGGGGGACCGGCCGGCGCGTGTGATACATCCGACCGCAAATCCGGCCCGTGCCCGGGTGAGGCGGCCGGCACCGGTCCCCGCCGGCAGAACGGCACGACGGTGCCATGCTGTTTGAATCGGGTCACCGCGAAGGTATCTGCACGGCAGGCCGGTCCCCTTGTCTGTCGGCGGCACCGTCGCCGGCATCTGATCCAGACACGGGAGGCAACCATGTCCGAGTCCGCAGCCCGCGGCTATCGCGTCCACACGGTCGACGACGGCGCGACCGACGACAAAAATCTCGTCGCCACTGTCCCGTTCAGAGCCAAGGGGCTGAAAACCGGGCACGGGACGGTCTCGTGGACCCCGGTGCTGGAGGAGGACATGCCGCCCGCTCCGCCGTGGCGGCCGGCACCGTCCCCGCCGACCGTCGTGGTGCTGGACAGCGGGGTCAAGCCGCACAGCTGGTTGCCCCAGGACGGGAACTCGCCCTTCTACATCGAACCTGCCCCGGACCACTTGTCCGGCCTGCCGCGGCCCGACACGGCGCCGGACACGGGAGAATTCCACGGCTACTGGGGCCACGCGACATTCCTGGCCGGGCTCATCCGGTTGACCGCGCCGGACGCCCAGGTGATCTCGGTGAAGCTGATGAGCGACGACGGCACGCTCAGCGACGACGACCTGACGTCGGCGCTGGACTGGCTCAGCCGGTACATAGCCGACGGTCACGATGTCGACGTGGTGCTGATGGCCTTCGGCCGCCCCAAGGGACCGGGCGAAGACAATCCGGCCTCCCTCGTGCGGCAGTTCGGCGTACTGGGCGGCCAGGGCGTCACGATCGTGGCCTCCGCGGGTAACGCCGGCGTCGACACCGAAACGATCCCGGCGTGCCTGGCCGCGGATCCCGGTTCGCCGGTCGTCAGCGTCGGCGCGGGCACCTCGACCGAGAACCGCGAGCCTTACAGCAACTACGGGGCCTGGGTCAGCGAGTGGCGGACCGGCACCGTGACCAGCCTCATGCCGCTGACGCGCGGCTCGGACCCAAACGGCTTCGCGCAGTGGAGCGGCACCTCGTTTTCCGCGGCGATAGTCGCCGGGGAGATCGCCCATGCGTGCGGCGCGGCGCGGGCTGCCGGTCCCCGGCCTTAAGGCCCCGCTGGGGTGTCAAGGGGGTGGTGGGGCTTCGGGGATTTGGGCGAGCCGGGCGTGCAGCCGGTCCCGGATTTCCTGCGGGGTGTAGGCGCGGCGGCGGCGTTGGTCGCGGGCGATCACCACCCCGGTGGCGGCGACGCCTGCGAAGGCCGCCAGTCCCAGCACTTTCCACCAGCGCATCTGTTTAGGCTAGACCGTGCCCGCCGCGAGCATCACCTTGGATGAAGCCGTGGATCTGGCACGTACGGGCGATGTGTGGCTGTTCCGAGGGCACACGATCGCCGACCGCATGATCCAGGTGGCGACCAACAGCCCGGTCAACCACGTGGGCATGTCCGTGGTCCTCGACGACCTGCCTCCGTTGATGTGGCACGCCGAGCTTGGCCGGTCCCTGCCCGACGTGTGGTCCGGTACCCGCCACCGCGGGGTGCAACTGCATGAGTTGCGGGATGCGGTCATCGTCTGGGCGACCAGGTACGGCCAGCAGGCGTGGCTGCGCCAGCTAGACCCTGCGGTCACGCACGAGATGGAGGACGCTGTGTTGCGCACGATCGCGCGGCTGGATGGCACTCCGTTTCCCTCCACCAGCGGGCTGGCGTCCCGGTGGCTGCTCGGCCACGCGCCGGCCCTCAGGCACCAGGCCGCTGGTACCAGCCTGGAGACCGCCTACTGCGCGGAGGTTCTGGCCATGACCTACCAGGCCATGGGGCTGCTGGCCAGCAGCCGCCGCCCGAACTGGTACGACGCCGGCCGTTTCTGGAGCGGCGACGACCTCGGCCTGTCCGCCGGGTTCAGCCTGGGCGGCGAGATCGCCGTCATCGCCCCCGCCAGCGAATCAGGCGCACCGCAACCGCCGGCGGCCCACAGCCGAACTTCGCGGCCTCGCGGCAGACGGTGCTGATGATCGGCCCGGCCGCGGGGCTGTCTGGCAGACTGCGATCTTATGGCTGGCGCTTATGAGATGCTCGCCGCCGACTACGACTGGATGTTCGACGACGACGCGCTTGCTCACGGGCGGGCGATCAACCACCCGGCGACCGCACGCCTGCTCCAGCGGCTCAGTCCTGCCAGCGCCGTCCTGGACGCGGCCTGCGGCACGGGCGTCGACGCGGCGGTGCTGGCGCGGCGTGGCTTCACCGTGTGGGCGGCCGACGGCAGCGAGGCGATGGTCGAGGGTGCGGCTGCCCGGTTCCGGCGGGAGGGGCTGGCGGTCCCGGTGCTGCACTCCCGGTGGGCCGATCTTCCCGCAGCGACCGGCGAACGGTTTGACGTGGTGCTGTGCCTCGGGAACTCACTGGTGCACGCCGCCGGCCGCGACGCCATGGTGCAGGCGCTCGTCGGGTTGCGGCGGATGGCCCGCCCCGGGGGGCACGTGGTCGTTGACTCCCGTAACTGGGAGAAGCTCCACGCCGAGCGCCGGATCGTCCAGGTTGCCGACCGGGTGGTAGCCCGCCGGGGGCGGCGGTGCGTGGTGTTCTATGCCTGGGAGGTACCGGATCGCCTCGGCGACGAGCACATCGCCCATCTGGTGTTCGTCTTCGACAACGGCGGCCAGGCTGAAACCCACGAACACCGGATCACGTTCCGCCCCTTCACGATCGACGACCTGCGTGAGCGGCTTGAACTCGCGGGATTGAGGGAAGTCGACACCGACTTCGACGATTCCCGGGACCGCTATGCCGTGGTCACAGCAGTCCAGCACACAGGCTTAGACCCGGGCCGGGCCGCGCGGCGGTGCCCATTCCCCGGGTAGCATCCCACTCATGACGGCGCCCGGCGAGGCCTGCATCAGGGAGGCGCAGCGCCGGCTGCGCGCCGAACAGGGCGCGTTCGTCCCCAAGCCGGTGCTGCCGGTCATCGACGAGGTCGTGGCGACGGTTCTGTCCCAGCACACCTCGGACATCAACTCCGAACGGGCGTTCGCGCAGCTCAAATCAAGGTTCCCGGGCTGGGAGCAGGTGGCGGCCGCCTCTGCCGGGCAGGTCGCCGACGCCATCAGGTGTGGCGGCATCGCCGACCAGAAGGCGCGCCGCATCCAGCAGATCCTGGCCGCCATCTCCGAACGCGAGGGCCGCATCGATCTCGGCCGCCTCCATGATCTCGACGACGCGGCGGCCCGGGCCTACCTGGAGTCGCTGCCCGGCGTGGGCCCGAAGACGGCTGCCTGCGTGCTCACCTTCGCCATGGGCAGGGCCGCGTTCCCCGTGGACACCCACGTCCACCGTGTTGCGACGCGGCTGGGATGGCTGCCGGCCAAGACCACCGCGGACACGGCACACCGGCTGCTCGGGCCGATGGTGCCGGCCCGCATCCGGTACGACCTGCACGTGGCGATGATCAGCCACGGGCGGGCCGTCTGCCGGGCGCAGCGACCACGCTGCGGCGCGTGTGTACTGAATGATCTGTGTGCCTACGGACGGAGCGTGGCGCCGGCGGGTCAGCAATCTCCTCTGCAGGCCGGATCCTGACCGCAGTAGGCTGCGGGCCACGCCGGGTGAGAACTCGATGCAGGCTTTGGGGATGCTCAGGTGATGACGCACGAGGATGCGGAGCGGGATGCGGCTGCTGCCGCGGCGCGGGCATCGGTGGCGATGGGGGAGTTGGACACGGTCGCGGGCTTGCGCGCGGCGGCGGACCTGTTCGCGCGCATCTGGGAGACCCCCACGGTTCCGCCGATGCCGCATGACCTTCTGCGCAGCCTTGTCCATGCCGGGGGGCGGGTGGATGCGGCTTTCCGTGATGGGCATCTCGTGGGTGCGGCCGTCGCCGTGTTCTCGGCTCCCGCCGATGCCGCCTGCTATTCGCTGATTGCCGGGGTGAGCCCGGGAGCCGAGAGCCGGGGGATAGGCCTGGCATTGAAGCTGGCGCAGCGCGTCTGGGCTCTTCGGGCGGGGGTGAGCCAGATGGTCTGGACGTTCGACCCGCTGTTGCGACGCAACGCGTGGTTCAACATCGCCCGGCTGGGCGCGGTGGGCACCGAGTACTTGGTGGACTTCTTCGGCGAGATCACCGACGGCATCAACGATCCGGAGACCGACCGGCTGGCGGTGACCTGGAACCTTCAGCCGCCACTGCCAGCATCCGCCGCCCGTGCAGGCGTGCCAGATTCCCGCGGGCCTGCGGGGCACAGCGAGCCACCGGCGATCCTGGTCCCGGGACCGGGCGATGAGCCCGTCGCGGAGACCGTGCCAGGGGCAAGCACCAGGCTCCGGTGCTGGATCCCCGGCGACATCATCGCCATCCGGCGCACCGACCCGGGCCTGGCCCGCCGTTGGCGGCTCGCGGCCCGCGAGGCCCTTGGCGGCGCCATGGCCGAGGGCTACCAGGTGACGGGGATGGCCGCTCCCGGCTGGTACGTCCTGGAGAAGGCGCAGGCCAAGCGGTGAAGCTTGAGTCAGTCGAGCTGCGGCTGGTGCGGCTGCCGCTGGTCACCCCGTTCCGGACCTCCCAGCACAGCCAGGACGAGCGGGTCGCCCTCCTGGTGTGCGCGCACACCACCGAGGGCGACGGGTGGGCGGATTGCGCGGTCGACGCGGGGCCGTTCTATGAGCCGGAGTTCCTGTCGGGGGCGCGGGCGGTGATGGCCGAGTACCTGGTCCCGGCGCTGATGGCGGCTCCGGACGCGGCAGCGGCCCGGGTCCAGTCGGTGCTCGCGCCGGTCAAAGGGCATCAACTGGCCAAGGCGGCGCTGGAGACGGCGGTGCTGGACGCGGAGCTGCGCGCGAAACAGATGTCGTTTGCCCAGTACCTGGGGGCGGTGCGGGACCGGGTCCCGGCCGGGGTCTCGGTGGGCATCCCTGGTTCGCTGGCCGAGCTGTTCGGTCAGGTCGAAGGGTACCTGGAGCAGGGCTACCGGCGGGTCAAGCTCAAGATCGAGCCGGGCTGGGACCTTGAGCCGATCCAGGCGGTGCGGGAACGATTCGGCCCGCACCTGGCGCTGCAGGCCGATGCGAACACCGCCTATACGCCGGCCAGCGCGCGCCACCTGCGGACGCTCGACGAGTTCGGCCTGCTGCTCCTGGAACAGCCGCTGGCCGCCGACGACCTGCTCGGCCATGCCGATCTCGCCCGGGTGCTCAGCACCCCCATCTGCCTGGACGAATCAATCACCTCTCCGCGCGCGGCGGCCACCGCGCTGCGGCTGGGAGCCTGCTCGGTGATCAACATCAAGCCGGCCCGGGTCGGTGGCTACCTCGCCGCCCGCGCAATCCATGACCTGTGCGCGGCGCACGGCGTCCCCGTCTGGTGCGGCGGGATGCTGGAAACCGGGATAGGGCGCGCGGCCAACCTGGCACTGGCTGCCCTGGAGAACTTCACCCTGCCCGGCGACATCTCCGCCACCGCCCGTTACTTCACCGAAGACATCACCCCGCCGTTCGTTCTCAAGGACGGGCACATCGCCGTGCCCAGCGGCCCCGGCACCGGGGTAGAGATCCTGCCGGACGTCCTCGGCCGGCTGACCATCCACCACGAGGTGCTGCGCTGAGCCGGGCCCTACCCCAGGCGGCCTGCGCTTACCTGCGGGGCCGGTGCTGCGCGCGCTGCGGGCGCCCGTCCCCGGGCACGGCGTCGCCGCCGAGCAGCGACCGGGTGAGCGACTGGTGCTCGGCGCTCATCTCGGCCAGGACCTCGTCAAAATGGGCCTGGCGGAGCACCAGTGGCCGCGCACCGGTTCGCAGCGCGGCCAGGACCGCGCGGCGGACTAGTTCCTTGATGTAGGAAGCGGTCACGCCTTCGGTGGCCGCGACCACCGCGGCCGTCTCGCCGTCGAGCGCAACCTCGCGCGTGTAGAGCCGCAGCAACTGTTCCCGGCACGCCGCGTCCGGCCGGGGAATCTCGATCGCGAGGTCCACCCGCCCCGGTCGGTCGGCGAGGGCATGCTCCAAGATGTCCGCCCGGTTGGTGGTCAGCACGAACGTCACGTCCGCGTCGGAACCGACCCCGTCCATCGCGTCGAGCAGCGTGAACAAGAGCGGGTTCGAGACGTCAGAGAAGTCGCGGTCCATCGCAATCAGGTCGACGTCCTCCAGGACCACCATGGAGGGCTGCAGGCGCCGGGCGAGCGCGGCGGCCGACTCCACGAACCGGATGGAGCGGCCGGTCAGCAAGATGACCGTGGTCCCGGTGAGCTTGCCAGTGAGGTAGCGGACCGTGTGTGTCTTGCCGGTCCCGGGCGGCCCGTACAGCAGCAGACCGCGCTTAAGGTGCTGGCCAGCGTCCCGCAGTTCCCCCGCCAGGCTCCCCGCCCCGGCGACGTGCAGTTCGATGGACTCCAGGACACCGTCGGGAAGCACGACGTCCTCGGCGTCCAGCGGGATTCGGGGCAGGAACGAGGCGAGTTCGTTGCCGTGGTGCTCGCTTTCAGCGAAGCTGAGCACCTGCCCGCGGAACACGTTCTGCTCAGCGGTCAACCGCGCGATCTCGGTCCTGGTCGCCGAGGCCGCGGCACGGTCCGCCGCCAGTATCTCCAGTTCCCCGTAGGGCGGGCCGAACTCGCGTTCGGCGCGTATCCCGATCACCGCGGGCGCACCGCCGGGCGCTGTCGTGGCAACCAGCCCGAGCGTCACCACCTCGGTGTCGGTGTCCGGCCCGGTCGCTACGGTGCCATAGCTCGCGCTTCCCGCCCTGCCCATCGCGCCGGGTGCGGGCATCGCCAGCCGCGACAGCAGATCCTGATGGGGGCGCATCATCCCGCTGGTCATGCCGAACCATGAGCCGACGCTGCCATGACGCGTCAGATAATCCTCGACGCCGCGGTGCACGTTAACGTGGTCCCATATCTCGAACCGCTCGTGAACCGCCACGACGTCGGACAGCTCACACCGCAGGTGGCCGGTCACGCGGGCGACGAGTTCGGTGGGCTCTTCCTCATCGACGAGCGTGCGGCGCGCCACTTCCAGCAGCCCCTGCAGGCTGCGCGCGAGGTCCCGGTAGTCCTGACCGCCAGCCGAAGGCACCCGACCAACGTATATCGGTGCCATGCCGGCCGCATCCGGGTATTCACCAGCAGAAACGCTGAACCGGGAGTCTACTCGGCTGCCCGGTTCACGGTGCGGCTGCCGGTCGCGGTAGCGTCACCGGGCACTCACCGCCAGGGCCTGGCGCAGCTCGGCCGCCTCGGCGATCAGGGGTGCGGCCGCGTCGGGCTGTTGGCGCGCCTGGTGCAGTTGCCCGAGCGTCTCCAGCGCGATGGCGCGGAACCGCGGCGCGCCCTCGGGCGTCACGTGCCGGACGGCGTGGTCGAGCAGGGGCCGCGCGTCGTCGAGCCTGCCCATCTTCAGGAACGCCTGGCCGAGGCGGATCTGCGCCGTCATGGCGTTCATCAGGTCGCCGGACCGCCGGGCGGAGTGCATCGCCTGGGTCAGCAACCGCACCGCCGCGGCGTAGCGGCCCTGCTCGAGGCGCACGGTGCCGAGCCGGTAACGGGCCTCCGCCTGGCCGCGGTCGCTGCCCGCCGCGTGCTGGATTCGCAGGACACGGGTGAAACACACCGCGGCATCGTCGTGCCGCCCCTGATACAGGCGGGTGAGTCCGAGCGCCACGAGCGCCCGGGCACGTGCGGCCGGCGGTGCCGAGCGGCCAAGCAGCGTCAGCGCGTGCTGCGCCTCCTGTTCGGCGCGGGCGACCTGGCCGTGCAGGAGCCGCATGACGGCCATCAGGGTCCGGCAGACGGCCTCGGCCTCGGTGTCCCCGCACCTGGTTACCAGGGCCAGGGCCCGCCGGAGGCTCCGGATCGCCTCGCCGTACCGGCCGACGTCACCCAGGCAGTCGGCGTACTGCAGCAAGGCCGCCGCCTCGCCGCGGGCATGGCCGGCGGCCCGCGCCGCGGCGACCGCCCCGGTGGCGGAGTCGTGCCAGGCATCGCTGTAGCGATGGGTGGACAGGAACTGGCCGAGCGCGCTGGTGAGCTCCCACGCGTACCCCGCCATGCCGAGCCTGGCCGCCTGGGCGACCGCGCCGGTGAGCAGCGTGCGCTCCGCCTCGAACCAGGCCACCGGGTCGTCAAGAACCCGGAGAACCACGGTGTCATCGGGCTCCGGCCGCGGGGCAGCACCGTAGAGGGGAAATACAAAGGGGTTGCCGAGCCGGCGGTCGGCCCGCTCGGCCAGGTGCAATGCGGTGCCGAAGAAGCGGCCCGCCGCGGCGTCGCGCTCCGCGCAACTGTCGGCCGCCAGGCAGCGCTCACGCGCGTACAGCCGCATCAGGTCGTGCAGCCGGTAGCGGACCTGGCCCGCGCGGTCCCGGCCGGCCACTTCGAGCAGCCCGGCGCGCACGAGCTGATCCAGCAGGTCCTCGGCCTCCTGCTCGGGCCCGCCGAGCAGCGCGGCCGCGGTCCACGCCGCGGCGTCGGCGGCATCGAGCAGGCCGAGCAGGCGGAACAGCAGGGCCGCCCGGGCGGGCAGCGCACGGTAACTGAGCGCGAAGCTGGCCCGGACGCCCCGGTGTGCCTGGCTGAGCTCGGCGAGCCTGCGCTGCTCGTCCGCGAGCCGGTCCGCCAGATCCGCCGGCGTGTGGTGCGGGTGGATCGCCAGCCGGGCGGCGGCGATGCGCAGCGCGAGCGGCAGCCGGTCGCACAGGGCAGCGATCCGGTCCGCCGTCGCCGGCTCGATGCGGTGATCGCCCGCCATCCGGCTGAGCAGGTCGCCGGCGTCGGTCTGGCGCAGGACGTCCAGTGCATACAGCCGTGCGCCCTCGCGGGCAACCAGGTCGTCGAGCCGGTCACGGCTGCTGACCAGAACCAGGCAGGTGCCGGACCCGGGGAGCAGCGGGCGTACCTGCTCCGGCGTCCTGGCGTTGTCCAGGACGACCAGCATCTGCCTGCCGTGCAGCACGCTGCGGAACAGCGCGGCGCGCTCGTCGAGCCCGCCTGGTACCTGGTCGCCGGGCACGCCAAGCGCGCGCAGGAACCCGTCGAGCACGGCACCCGGCGGCACCGGCTCCTGGTGCGCGTCGTAGCCGCGAAGGTCGGCGTAGAGCTGGCCGTCGGGGAACCGGTGCCGCGCCCGGTGACCCCAGTGCAGGACCAGACCCGTCTTCCCGACCCCGGCCACCCCGGCGATGATCCCGATCGGCAGCGGTGGTTCGCCCGCGCCGTTCGCGGCGGCGCCCGGCGCCGCGGCCAGCTCGTCGAGCGCATCCAGTTCGGCGCGGCGCCCGGTGAAGCCCCGGACGTCGGGGGGCAGCTGGGCGGGCACCGGCGGAACGTGGCCCGGCTGGTCCGGCCCCGCGGCTGGATCGCCCTGGTGCCGCGGCGGCCGGTCGTGGTCCCAGGCCGGCTCGTCCCGCAGCAGGGCCTGGTGCATGGCGCGAAGCTGCGGCCCGGGTTCCACGCCCAGCGTTTCGACGAGCTGGCGCCGCCCGTCCTGGTACACCGCCAGCGCCTCGGCACGCCGCCCGGCCTGGTGCAGCGCCAGCATGAGCAGGCCGCGGAGCCTTTCCCGCAGCGGGTGTGCCCGGACCAGCGCGATCAGGTCGCCGACCAGATCCTCCTGACGGCCGAGGTCAAGTTCCAGGCCGATGTGCTCCTCGGTGACCAGCAGCCGGCGTTCCTCCAGGCGGGCGGCCTCGATCTCGGCGAACGGCCGGTCGATGCCGCTCAGCGCGGGGCCGCGCCAGAGTGAGAGGCCGGCGCGCAACAGCCTGGCGGCCTCCTCGCGGTCGCCCGCGGCCAGCGCGTCGTGGGCCTGCCTGGCGCGTTCCTCGAAACACCTTGTGTCCAGCCAGCCGCCGGCCACCTGGTAGCCGGGAGCGCAGGTGGCGATGACGCCGGGCCCGGCCCCGGCGGCGGCGAAGGCCTTGCGCAGCCTGCTGACGCCGATCGCCACCTGATGGCGCGCCGTGGCGGGCGGATGATCGCCCCACAGCGCCTGGGTGAGCCCGTCCACCGACACCACGCGGCCATGGTCCACCAGCAGCGCGGCGAGCAGCACCCTTTCTCTCGGCCCACCGAGGGTCACGAGTGCACCCGCCCGCGTCACCTGGAGCGGGCCCAGGACATGGAAAGCCAGCGGAGCGGGCATTCAGCCTCCAGCGGCAGCCATGTCCCCCGGCGTCTCGCGCTGTTTCCGGGATGGCCAGCCGCTACCTCACCATCTTGACCGGTCGGCACGGCAAGCCGGATACCGGACGGATAACAACTGGATACGGCACTGGAGTGTGCTCGGTTACGTGAAACTCTTCTCCTGGATCCCGGTGGCCACCGCCGCGGCCTTGTTCGCCGCGGTGTCCGCGTGTACCGGCGTCACCAGCAGCACCTCGGCGAGCACCCGTACGGGGCCGCTGCTGGCAGACCCCCATCCTTGTGCCGGTGCGGCCGGGTTCACCTGCTCGTTCCTGACCGTGCCCCTCGACCACGGCGGGCACGTCCATGGCACGTTGCGGCTCCAGGTCGCGGCGGGGAACAACGCCAGGGCGCCGCGCGGCGTGCTGCTGTTCCTGACCGGCGGGCCCGGCCAGCCCGGGGTCCCGTTCGCCTCGCGGATCGCCTCGCGCCTCGCGCCGCTGTTCCCCGCCTACCGGCTGGTCATGTTCGATCAGCGCGGCACCGGCCAGTTCGGCGCGATCAAGTGCCCGGCGCTGCAAAAGGCCGTGGGCAGTTCCGACATCACCGTGCCGCCGCCGGCGGCGGTGGTCGCGTGCGCCCACATCATCGGGCCGGACCGGCGCTTCTACACGACGATGGACACGGTCGCCGACATCGACATGCTGAGGCAGGCACTCGAGGCCCGCAGCATGGTGCTCGACGGCGTCTCCTATGGCACGTACGTGGCCGAGCGTTATGCGCTGGCCCATCCGGGGCACGTGTCCAAGCTCGTCCTCGATTCGATCCTGCCGCAGGTGGATCCCGGCCGGACGGACGCGTTCTACCTGGTGGGGCTGCGAGCGGTCGGCCGGGTGCTGCGGGCGGCGTGCCGGGTCAAGCCGGTCTGCGGCTTCGACCCGGCCAAGGACGTGGCCTGGCTGGTGCGCCACCAGGGCAACGGCGTGCCCATCTTCGACACCCTGGTCACCTACGAGTTCATCGACCCGACCTACCGCGACCCGAACCCGCCCGGCGTGCCCCAGGGCTTCGGGGACATCGTCGGCGCGCTGCACGCGGCCCGGCACGGCAACCCCGCGCACCTCAACCAGCTCATCGCCGGGCTCAGCCAGGCCGGCGGCTCTCCCCAGGAGTTCAGCTCGGGCCTGCACGCGGCGACGTTCTGCACGGACCTGCGTTTCCCGTGGGGATCCGATGCCGTGCCACCGGCCGGGCGTGGCCCCGCGCTGGCCGCGGCCACCGCCAAGCTGACCAGGCGGCAGGTCTTCCCGTTCGACGCCAAGACCGCGGCGGGCGACGGCATCATGCAAACCTGCCTGGACTGGCCGGCCACCCCGCCCGCCCCGGTCGCGTCCCCCCGGTCGATGCTGCGGGTCCCGGCGCTGCTGCTAGCCGGTGACCGTGACCTGTCCACCCCGCTGGAATGGGCGCGGGAGGAGGCCGCACATGCGCCGCTGGGCAAGCTGGTGATCGTGCATGGTGCCTCCCATTCCATCCAGAGCCGCGAGCGTGGCGACCAGGGACGCAAGGCCGTCTTCGCCTTCCTGCTCGGCTGACCCGGCGTGAGGGACGACGTGCCGGAACAGCACGGGGGTCGCGGGGGCCGCGGTCGCGGCGCCGTGGCGGGTCGGCGCCGCGCGGGGCGTCGGCCCACCATGGCACCCCGGGAGGAGTGCGAGGTATCGGGGCCGCTCGGGGCGTCGCGGCGTGGCGGGGTTCGTGGCTGGCTGCAGTCTTCGGCATGGTTCAGCCTGGCCGCGGCTGCCATGGTGGCCGGCTGCGGCGCCCCAGCGCACCAGCCGGCCGCAACCAGGTCACCGGCGGCACCTGCGCCGGTGGCGGCAGCCACTCCCACGGCGGCCCGGGGCTCCGTGGGGGCGGCGGACTGGTATTGCCTGAGCGCACCCGAGCGCCGGGCGATGTTCCTGCTCCGCGGGCCTGGCCGCGATCACCTTGCGGCGCTCAGCATCGGCACCGGGCGGGTCGCCGTGATACTCGCGCACCAGTCATCCGGGTCACTGTGCCAGTGGTGGCCGTACGCGCGCTCGCTCGCCGTCCGGTTCCGCGTCGTCGCGTTCGACTTCGACGGCCTCGGGGCGAGCATGGCCGGTGACGGCAACTACCCGGGCGAGGTCGCCGCCGCGGCGCGGTGGGCACGCGACCACGGCGCCCGGCAGGTCGTGTTGATGGGCGCGTCCATGGGCGGTACGGCCGTCATGGTCGCCGCCGCCCGGCTCGGCGGCGCCATCGCCGGTGTGATCGACCTGTCCGGGCCAGCCGACTTCGCCGGAATGAACGCCCTCGGCGCCGCCCGGCGGGTACACGTCCCGGCACTGTTCGGCTACGGCACGCTCGACCTGGGGTTCGCCCCCGACGTCAGGCATGTTCGCGCGGCCACGGCAGCCCGGGACAAGCCCGTGGTCGCCATCCGCAGCCAGGATCACGGGGTGGACCTCGTCAGCCCAGAGATCGGCTATGCGGCAGTACGCGCGGCCGTGCTGCGGTTCATCCAAGGAGTCACGGGCAGGTGACCCGGCTGGCCTGACGTCCTTGTATGACAAGAAGACCATCGGTAACGCCGGCTGGGCCCAGTCGGCCGGTCCAGGGAACGCCAACGCGATCGCCGCTGGCTGAGCCCGGGCACCGAGTGGGAGCCTGACTACGGTTGCCGGGCTCTGTCCCAGCGCCTGGGATATCCGGCCGCCAGTACTGCAGCTCTTCCTTGGCCTCGTCCAGGCCCAGTTCCTCCAGGGGACTGCCCTGCCGGTGCGCAGGTGGTGGAGAACCGTTGCCATGAACTCATCCATCGCCGCCGTCACCCTCTGCACGGGCGTCGGCTCGGGCTTGCCGTCTGTCATACAGACGGCCTCCCACCGTCTCCCGGCCTGCACTCCTTTGCCGCATGTGCGCGGTTCGCCGCGTGTGCGCGGAAGGCCGCGTTGTGGCGGCTGTGGTTCTGCCGGCGAAGTGCGGCACAGTAAGGCGAGTGAAGATCAGACATCGCGGTAGCAGCCCCTCGATTGCCCCGGACGCCTATATCGCGCCGACTGCTGTGATCAGTGGCCGGGTCCGAGTCGGACCAGGCAGTTGTGTGCTACATGGCGCGGTGCTGACCGACGACGGTGGCCCGGTGGACGTCGGTGCCAACTGCGTGATCATGGAGCACGCGGTCGTACGGGGCACGCCGCGGCATCCCGTCACGATCGGCGATCACGTCGTACCTTGGCAGTAGTTGACCACGCAAAGCGGCTACCTGCGCGCTTACGGCAGCAAAGTCTGATGACCGGATCTGCGCTACAGCCCAGCCGCCAGGGCCGTGAGCGGGACCTGGGCGAGATCAGGGTTGCAGGGAAAGAGGATCAGTTCGTCGCAGCCTGCGTCGGTGAAAGCGGCCACGGTGTCGGCGACTTTCTGTGGTGAGGTAAGGGCACTGCCCGCGATGCGTTCGGCGAACTCGCCGGTGAAGCTGTAGTAGTCGGTGAGGTAGGCCCAGGCATGTGCCTCGGCATCGTCGCCGAGGCTGGCGTAAGCGAGGGCGGCCAGGCGCGGTTCTCCCGGACGGCCGGCCTCGCGCCATGCCCACCTGGCCTGGTCCGCGCCCGCGGCGAAGGCTTCCGGGCCGCCGCCGCCCATGATCCAGCCCGCGCCGTACTCGGTCAGACGGCGGAAGGCGGCGGGGGCGCTGCCGCCGATCAGCAGCGGCGGGCCGCCGGGGTGCACGGGAGCCGGGCCGATCGGCCCGGCATATCCCCGGGGCTGCTGTGCCCAGACCGCCTGCAGTTCCGCGAGCTGGGCGTCGAAGGCACGGCCCCGTTCGGCGAACACCGACCCGGCTGCCTCGAAGTCGTCGGCGCGGCCGCCGACGGCGATGCCGACTTGCAGCCGGCCCCCGGCGATGGCGTCGACGGTGGCGAGCTGCTTGCCCAGCAGCGCGCCGTTGCCCCGGTAGGGGCCGATCAGGATCGCCGTGGTGAGCCCGATCCGCTCGGTCACCGCGGCCACAGCCGCGAGGACCGGCACCGTCTCCAGGTTGGCGTAGACGAGGCGGTCGAGCGTGCCCAGACTGGAGAACCCGGCCTGCTCGGCGGCGTGGGCCCAGTCGAGGATCAGCCGGCCGGGGATGCCGGGGATGGTGGAAGGAAGGCCAATTCCGATATCCATGGAATCTCATTCTCCTCTCGCGCGAGACCAGGACAGCAGCGCGCTCTCGGACCGTGGCCAGTGGCAGATCCGGTCTACGCCGGGCGGCGCATCGCGACCCCGATCCGCACGCTTGGGCTGGTGATAGCTCAGAAACCGCCAACCGCTGCCGGGCGATGGTGACACAGCAGGATGTCGTCCTGATCAAGGAGTTGATGGAGGCGGGCAGCTACCGGCCGGTCATCGACAGGGTCTATCCGATCGAGGACGTGGTCGAAGCGGCCCGATATGTCGAGACGCAGCAGAAGATCGGCAACGTCGTCCTGGCCGTCAGCGACGGCTGATGCCTTCCCTCACGCGGTCGGCGGCCTCCATGCATTGCCGAAGGTCGGACCGATTGGCAGTCCTTCTATCTGGCGTTGTGGTCCACGGTGCCATGGGGACAGTGACCGCGTGGCCCGTGAGGTGGGTCCGTCACCGTGGACAGCGGTCTCGGTGCCGTGACGGTTTCGGCTGCGGTGGCCGAAGGTCAGTAGTGACGGCGCGGGGGCTGGTGGATAATCGGTGGGTCGGGGGCGGGGTGCCCTCAGAGCGGGCTGATCGACGATGTGGGATCCCAGTGCTGCCGCACCGCTTGCGGTGCGGGCACTCCAGCAATGGTATGGAGCCGATCCATACTCCCGGGATAAAGGGATCTACAGCTACCACGATCCGGCGCTGGATGCTCACTGGGCGGACTGGGGCAGCCTTTCGCGGATCGGCCGGAACCTCGTGAACACCGCAATAGCCCTCACCGGGCAGCGAAACCGGATCCAGGACACCGCCCGCTGGTGGAACAGCGCCAACGCCATTACCGCGGTGATCGGTTACATGTCGGTCACCGGCGACCGGTCATACCTGAATTCTGTGGTCGAGAACACCTTCACAAAAGCTCCGGGCGTGCACCGGCCGGTCACCACCTGGGCGTCGCTGGCCCGGTCCCTGAGGGCACTGCGGCGTGCGTCCTACCCGGGCTTCATTAACGGTTTCTACGACGATGAGGGCTGGTGGGCGCTTGCCTGGATCGACGCCTACGACCTGACCGGTGAGGAAAGGTATCTGGCCGCGGCCGGGGACATCTTCCTGGATATGACCGGAGGCTGGGACGATGTCTGGCACGGCGGGATCTACTGGGGCAAGCACAACGGCCAGCCGGACCGCGCCGGCGCCGTCGCGGTGCCGGCCGGCTGGCACGGGCCGTACAAGAACGCCATCGCCAATGAGCTGTTCATTTCGGTGGCTGCCGCGCTGGCCTTGCGGCGGCGGCACCGGGATGGCGAGGATTACGCTGTCTGCCTGGACTGGGCCCGCCGCGGCTGGGAATGGTTCAGCTCACCCTCGCCAGGCGGCGTGGCCATGATCAACGCGGCTGGCTTGGTGAATGATTCACCAAACAGTGGTGGGGTGAACAACAACACCGCGACCATCTGGTCCTACAACCAGGGCGTGCTGCTGCGCGGGCTCAGCGATCTCACCGAACTGACCGGTGACCAGGCCTACCGCGCACGGGCGAAGGAGATGGCCGGCGCTTTCATCAAGACTCCCTGGTACCAAGCGCCACGGCCGGGCAAGGGCCGAGCGCCGGAGCCGCCGCCAACCCAGTCTGGCGTCATTCACGGAATACTGCACGAGCACGATGACTGCACCGCGGACGGCAGCGCCCGGCCCCCAGGCCGCACGCCGGGTGCCGACAGCACGCTGTTCAAAGGGATCTTCGTCCGCAACCTGGCCCGGCTGCACCAGGCCACCGGAGAACCAAGCTACCGGCAATTCATCCTGGCCAACGCGCTGTCGGCGCTGGACCACATGAACGAGCACTATCAGTTCGGATGCAACTGGGCGGCGCCGGTGGATGTCGCGGATTTCGCCCGTCAGGCGGCCGCGGTCGACCTGATCAATGCGGCGCTGCTGGTGAGCAAGGACGCCGAGGGTGGCATCTAGCTCGGCCTCGTCGCGTTAGTGTGCTCACTCCAGCGCCTTTGTGCTGGTCGGCTTCCTGGGGACGGGGCCGG
>Ga0207699_10000262_pt1 | contig 28873 bp, 54 predicted proteins | sample LARL51metaG_FD_184344 | JGI IMG/M metagenome (GOLD analysis project Ga0207699, IMG submission 184344) | Corn, switchgrass and miscanthus rhizosphere microbial communities from Kellogg Biological Station, Michigan, USA - LAR L5-1 metaG... | ecosystem: Host-associated > Plants > Roots >...
GCAGGAGCTTGAGACACTTACGCGCGTCTTCTGCCTGCTCGACCGCTGCGACCGGGGCGTTTTCAATGACTGTGATCAACCGCTGACGTACGGTCTCGAACGCCTCATCGAATAGCGGGGATTCGAGGATCGCTTTCGCCTTGTTAGCGCGCTCAATAGCGTTCACGGTCCCGGCGCCTTCGGTTCAGGCTGCGGTACGCCCACCGCTCCATTGCCCATCGGTAGGAGCGCCTGTAGAGCGTCATGCGCGCCTTTTACAGCGGCTCCCACGGAAGTGGATGCGTTGGGATGTCCCGGCGTGAGTTTCGCCTCTAGAGCCGTCTGAATCGCGGCGTGCGAGGCTTTGACCGTCTCCATTACGCGCTCGTGACCTTTCTGTACGGCGCTATGCACGATCTCAAGTCCCGCATGGGCATTGATCGCTGCCAATTCTACATCAGCCTTCCGCTGGCTCTCTGTCTCACGCTGGATAAGCTCGGCCGCTTTGATCTTCTCTTGGCTCGCTGCTTCGATCTGCGCCTTAACGATCCCTTCAGGCGGCGGCGGCGGCGGTTTCGGCGGCATCTTGATCGGGTCAGTCCAGAAGCGCTCGGGGCTCGTGAAGTCGATCGCCTTTGTGAGCTCCATTAACGTGGCGTAGTAGTTCTCTGGCGTTACGACCGGTAGTCCCAACTGGAACGCCTCAACCTGCTTAGCGAGGACTGCCATGAGCCGGCCGATCTGCGCATCCTTATTACCAGCTGCGAAGGCCACCGCGATTTTAAAGCTCGTGCGCTTCTTCCAAGAACCGGGATCGACCTCGACCCAGTTACCGGCGATCTGCATCATCTCGCGCTTGTGCCCCATCTTGAGCACTTGCTCATGGATGATAGAGAACAAGTCCTCGATCGCAAACGCAAGAATGCGAGCGATCTGTACGACGCGCTCGGCGGCCATGCTCGAGAGCTGGTTTACCGTGCCAGGCTGAATGTTATTGAGCTGCGCCGAGTCCACACCTGCAAAACCGTTATTCACACCCGTGCGGTTCTGTGCGACCTGCGACATATAGTCGAGGCCCTCGACCGCTTGAGGGAATACAAATGGTGTTGACTCGTAGCGGATCTGGTTGATATCGGTCGCGCGGATCACCCCACCAGGTCTACTAATGAGCGCATCGTCGATATTGACGGACTGCTCGTTTAGCACCTTCTGCGGGTTGTTCGATAGGTAGAGGTTATCGAGGCCCTGACGCAGAATCGCGGTCTTGATCCGTTGGATGTCCGAAACCATGTCCGCCACCGCAATACCCAAGTGGCGGTGCGGTAGCGGACATGCGACCCCCGAGGCGACCGGAATACGGCTGACTTCTTCTTGGTAGAGGATCCTGCGACCTACCCGCAGGATTTGCAGCAGTTCCGCCACACCATCGCCGTCGTAGTCCACCCGGATCCAAATCATCCGCGCCTTGACTCGGCGCATGGAAGGGTCGGATGGCTTATAGCGCTCTAACCGTCGTTCTCCGTACTGGTCACGCGCGTAATCTTCCTGGGTGTAGAGCTCGGGGTCATCGGCGATATCGGTCGGGATATCAAAGCCCTGCTCCCTCAGCTCTGTAAGCGTTGTCTCTTCCCAGTACTCGAAGTAGTTACAGCGGTCGTCAATACGCCAGGAAAAGGCTCTCTGATCGACCTTAACGCGCTCTGGCGGTAGTACTCGGATAGTTAAATCCTTGCCCTCGCTAGTACGACGGATTACGACGTCGTAGAGCTTCGCCGGAGTCGTCATCGGCTGCCCAACTTCGTTAACGATCGGCTGACCCGTTGTCGGATCCATGACAGGATCAGGCGGTAAGTCAGGCGCCAGATAGGACTTAGAGTCAATCAACTGGCAGGTCGGATCCTGCAGGAGGTAGGCAATCCCTTCCTTCGTCTGCCCTTCGTACTTCTCGATCTCGACCGAACGCTTGAGGTCTTTATAGACTAGAAAGTAAGCATTCTTGGTGAGTAGTGCATCGGTACACCACTCTAGGAATAACTCGAACCACGGATGCTTGGTCGTGACGAGCCAGTTTAGATATGCGCTCTCCTGCTTAGCCGGCTCGACATCCGCCGCATTCATCGGCGTGAGCGCTACAACGTCATCCCCATTGGCGAAAATCCGGCAGAGGCTTGGGAGGATCCACTGGATCGTCTCGAATACCGAGCGGTCTATAACGTTCGACTGACCCTCAGGCGCAGGATCGACGTTCTTGCCTAAGTATAGATCGATATTGAGGGCGCGCTCAGCCGATAGGGCCGCCGTCAGATTCGAAAGATTTGAACCGTAAGCGCGGTTGTCGGCGTCATCAATCGCAGCAATGAGCGCCACTTGGTCCATAGGACGATTGGGCGTCTGAGGCGTCCCGCTATCATCAAAGCCCGGCGCGGCCGGAGTCGCTTGATCCATTAGCCGGGAATTGCCTCAAGCAAGAACGCTTCCATAACCAGGAAGTCCGTTGCAGTCGCTAATGTACCGGTCATCTGGAATGTCTTCGCGGTAGAAAAGTCAACGGCGTAGTACTCGTTAGTACCGGTGATTACGCCACTGCCGCCTGTCGTCAGGCCAAATTGATCCCCTATCTGGGCGGTCTGTACTCCACGGTTATAGAGCGTGTTAATCGACCGATAGCCATTGCTTGTCGTCAACGTGAATGACTTGATACTGGTGCCGCTAAAACCGAGTGCGAGTGTCTTTGTACCCGCCGTGCTATTGACGGCCCATTGATCGGAAATACGTAAGACGCCATTAGCGCCAAGAAGGCCGCCAGGCACTGTGATCTGTGGGCCTATCTGAGCGCTCGTGACGCCGGTATAAGCTCCTGGGCCTGTCGAGGTAAAGGCTGTGGGGCTACTGGGGATTGTAGGTTGACCGCTTGAATAGGTGTTGTTGAACACCGTACCCACGGTAGCGCTAGACATTTGGCAGAAATACCAGCCCGCACTAGATCCTGCTTGAATCGCGTTAGCCGGAAGATTGATATAACAGTTCGCGTAGGTAGTCGGGAGCGCTGTGCCGAGTGTGATAGCTCCGTTATTCGCCATCGTTCCTGTAGGCGCGATGATGAACGGAATCGCACATGCCGCGACCTTCTGGATTGAAGGCACACCCGAGACATTGACGATCGTCATACGAATCTCGCGTCAAACCAGCAGTCAGCGGAGCCAATCGTCTTGGTCGGGCCCGTGCTGGAATTGCACAGCACAATTCCGGTGTTCATACGTCGCCCGTATGCACCGAAGTCGACGCTAAAGTTGCTGGATGCTGGAACGGAGACAATAAAGTCGGGCACGGCGGTATCGGCCGGTAATGAAGCCGCGTCATGGATCTGGATAAACTGAGCGGATGTCTTCGAGTTGTATCCCGAAATGCCGTATAGCGTACCAGCGGAGGCCTTCATAACATGGCTCGCCTCGTATGCAGCGGATTCCAGCTTGCCGGCGACTGGAGGAGTTGCACCGTTATCGAATGCCACGAGCGTTCTCCTGCTTGGGGAGTGTCAGAGTCGGACGGTGCGCTTTCAGTTGCGCGATCTCATCCTCGAGCGCCTTTACGCGCGCCTCGAGTTCTTTCATCTTGGCGAACATCGCGGCACTCATGCGAGAGCCCTCTTGGGATAAGTGATAGGTTTCTTCCAGTTACTGCTCGATTCAGCAAAGATCTGCTCGGCGGACACACATACGAGTCCGAATGCATCGGCGGCATGACTAGACCAGTCGTGTTCCGGACCGAGACCAATCCCGCGCTCCTCATCCTTCTTCTCGTGATACCAACCGAGTGCCTCGAGACCGGCTTGCGTGTGCTCTTCATCGAACCACACAGAAGGGAAATAGCGGCGTGCAGCTTCAATGCGCTTCTTGGCCGCTCCTTTGCCCTGATTAGGAACAACGGTCACGTGATAGCCGGCCGCTTTGAGCGCCGACTCGTAGGAAACGTCGAATACTTTGTCATTGGCTTCACCGTCGTGCGGTAGCCAGACCTGTGCACGTTTTGGTGAGTATTCGCGCTCGCGCATCCAAGCTAGATGCGTTGCTAGTGGCTGACCGACTGCCTCGTAATAGTCGATCACACGGATTTCTTTCCCGATGAATTGGACGGCCCAGATCGACACCGCATCAGCCCGAGCTCCGGTACCGCCAATATCGAAGAACAGGCGCACCGTCATTAACGGATCTATCGAGACGCGCCCGATCCGACCTGCTTGACGCGCCTTATGGATACATAGCGCGTAGTACGCACCATCTAGGATAACGACGTAGCCGCCTTCCCAGATATGGTCGTATTGCTCAGGCTGCTGCCGTAAGCAATCCTGCCGTTCTTGCTCGAGATCCGCGGTGAACCATGGATTATGACGCCAGTTCGCGGCGATCACGGTAGCACCTGTGGGCCGCTCAGTGCCGCGCAACATCACATCAACTGGATCTACCTTACGGCGCGGGTTCCAGGAGAACCACCGCTCGGCGCCCTCTGCGCGAATCGTAGGGCGTAATAGGTTTAGCGAATGAAGTGTCGCAGTCTGAGCTTCTTCCCACCAAGCCCGCTTGAATCCCTCGAGCGACTTGATGCTATCGGCTGTGTAATCGTTCATCCCCTTGAAGATGATGATTCCATCACCCGGGGTTGCGATCACATCGCGATAGACCTTAAACCCATCTGGCTCGCCAAGTCCGCATGACTTTAGCTTCGACTCAATCAATAGCTTGGACGATTGCGCTAGATCCTTCTGCATCTCACGGATACAGACAGCCCGCATTCCCTCGCCGTAGTTACCTGGTTCGGCGAGGCAATCCTCGATAAGCAGCCCACCGAAAAAATGGCTCTTACCGCTTCCACGACCGCCCCACGTACCCTTATACCGAGCTGGAGCGAGTAACGGCTCGAAGACCTCAGCCGTCTCGATCTGGAGGGTTCGCACGGACCAAAACCCGCTCTACCTTCTGGTAACGAATCGGAGGAGAGTCAGCATCACCGCCGACTGCGACCTTCTCGCCGTATTTCTTCGGCTTGAGCTTCGCGGCGATCCATTTACGGCTATCGACGCGTAGACGCGATCGATTGATATGCTCGCCGTTAGCAACCCATCCTGGGTTGTCCTTCTCATTACGTTCCATCCAGTCATTAGAGGCATCGTCGGCGATCTCTAGGATTTCATCGGCCAACGTGTCAGCGCAGTCTTCCTTCGCGCGCGTGTACATGTCGGAGAATTCTTTGTGAGCAGCTAGCCACAAATAGACGCTCGACTTATTTGGCATATCCTCTGCCAGACAGATCGATTTAAGGGATTCTCCGTCTGCTATACGTGAGCAGATGCGGCTAACCAACTCGAGAGAATAATCGGACGGACGACCCAATCAGTTACCTATCTTGATCTACTCGCCAAGCTTCCTATTGGCCTTCCCGATGATGTGCTCTTCGACCGACTTCGAGATATGTCCGGCGTTGTACTGCTGGACAGCTCGAGCTTTCGCGTTCGCAGCATGACTTCGATCAGGGATCGGGTATGAACGATCAGGACCGGCAAACTCGCTCGAGGGCAGCGAATTACGTCGTTTCGATGAAAGCTTTGCCATACGAAGCGCCTATCTGGCAATAACGGTCAAGCTACGCGGAGAGTACCTTGATCGGCGGTGTTATGTTGCAAGTATCTTCTGCGCAGTTTGTGCGCAGGGTTTCCACGGTTACTCGTGGAACATCGGGCATACGTCCAAGTAGGTAGCAGTGCAGACCGTGCAGTTCGTTGTAATACGCGCGCTCATCCTTGAAGGTCCGCGGAAACCACTCCTTAAGCTCCATGATCTTGGACTTTGTCGGTAACCATCGATTGGGAATCACATAGCGGAAGTGAGCGAGTGCAAACCATTTCTCGTTGACCGACTGCATCCCGATTTCGAAGGCAAGACCCTCTCCGATAAAAACCTCGACAGTCCCGGGGGTCTGATTACGTCCTTCCCAAAGTGTGGTAATCGCGGCACGTCCGGAAAATCCGTCTTCGTGAAAGCCTTCGTTAGCGTACCAATAGCCACCAAAAGCGATACGTCGCTTCGTGGCTCCCCATACCTTTCCGGCTTCATCGATCCAGTCAATCATTCCGCGCTCCAGGTTTGCGTCTGTCGTTTCAAGTAGTGCGGCCAGTCCAGATCCTTGGTAAAGCTCTTATCCTCGAATAGCGTTCGGTCTGTCGGCTGGGCGGTATAGCGGCCGTTGTCGAGAGCGATTAGCGTGAATTCCTTGCCCTGGTCGGGGTGCGCTGACCACGAATCGCCTATTGGAACAATCGTGCAGAGGTATTTCCCTTGGTGTTCTGTGCGATCGCGGAGACGTACGAGAGCTCGCCGACCACGTAGGAATGGATACTCGAGTACAGAGAACTGGTGGCCGTAGCAGTCCCAGGTCTGACCTTGGTATGGAGCCCATTCGGTATCTGTCTGCCGAGTGGCGAGCTGATGTAGCGGCACATTGCGGTAGATCGCTCCGCATTCGAGCATCACGTGACAGCCCCAGGTGCGACCAGGATAGCTGGACAAGCCAAACCACGCGACGGGGATCCAGTCGTGATCCCCTATCGCGTTCGGCTCTACGAAGCAGTATTGGTGCGTCAGGAGTGAGCCTGAAGCCGTGCAGAGTGTCACGGCCACCCTCCTAGCAGCCGCACGATTGATGGGGGAAAAAACGCCTGAGCCACTTCGGCAATCCGCAGATCAGGCGACAGTAAAACCTTCGGGTGCACTCGGCGCCGGCGGGACGATGGTGAAGGTCGCTTCAGGCGATTCGGACGATGTGCCGTTCGCATTCACCGCGCGGGCGGCGACGAACCAGGCGCCGGCGCCCAGCTGCTCGTGCAGATCGGCGATCTTGCCGGTGTAGGTGTTCTTGGTCGTGTCGACCGTGACGTTGGCGAGCGGGACAGAGGCGGTAAGCGTGTACTGGCCACTGGCACGGCCGAAGTCGACATCGAAGCTTGTGACGTTGTCGGTCACGCCGTTCGAATCGGTGATCGTGAACGTTGTCGGATTGGTTACTACTTGGCTGGACATCATCATCTCCTTCAGGCTGTTTTGAGAACACAAGTAGTTTGGACGCGGCCTAACGAATGTCGTTTGTTGAGCTCGCGCCAGGCGGAATCGAAATCGGTTGCGCGGGGCGTATCGGTTTCGGCTAGGAAGGTATCCTGGGTCTGCTGATCCTTGCGGCGCCGCGGGTTACCAGCCTTAGTGACGGGCGTCTTCACCTCGAGCGTCTGCCAGCAGTGATCGTGATGGCGTTCACACCAGAACCTCAGCAGCAGATCGCAGGGGCGTCCGATGTGCCATACACGAACGCCAGCAGATCGCAGAGCGGCAACGATCGACTTCTGGCTCGCATCGGTCCGGGCATTGTAGCGATGGATGCTCACCAGCGCTCCTTCCTACGCATATCGTGCCGAGCCAGCAGTGAGCGGAATTCCTGAATCCCTTCCCGTAGTTTCATATTCACTGGCGCGTTCAATCGCTTCAGCCATCTGTGCCAGAGTGCGGGTGTAAAACGCACATGGTGTTGGCCGGTCGCTCTCACGCAGTCTTCCTGGGCTGTCCTACCAACATGCGCTCATGCTCCTCGCATAGCGTTCGTGCGCGCTCGTCGCTACTCTCAGTGCCCAAGTCGCGACTCGTACCAAATGGCGTCAACTCGTAACCGATCCAGTTATTCTCCGTAGCCTGCACGACGCAGTAGCGCCTATCAGCGGTATGTTGGACGGCGCCGTTAGGTTTATCCCACTTCATCGGTACGCCGCCTCTGGCAGATAGCGCGTTGATTCGTCGTGGCGATGTAATTTCAACTGGCGTGAATTCTTGTCGTAGTATAACTCCAACTCACCGATCCAGTTGATATCCCCGCGCTGCTTCCAGACTGTCAGCTTCGCGTCAAATTCCTTGTCGTGTTGCCTCTCTAGCGTTACGACGAGATCTGCTTGAGCCACAATGTCCTGAGCCCCTCGGATGTCATAGAGGTCCATTGCTCCACGGGAATTCGCTGTCTTTCGAGGGTGTGCAACAAGATGGATGTGAGCATTTGAAAGTCGGGCGAGTCTTCCAAGCATATTCCCCATTTCCCGCTGTCCGTCGTAATCGTCGGTGCGGATAGCGAGTCGCATGAGGGAGTCGATGACGACATGAGTCAGGCCATACCTCTCAGCAGCAAAGCGGATGATCCCCATCAGCAACGTGGGCTCGATCATCTCGGTTGAATCAAACACGTAGAGCCGCTCGTCCCACTGGTCCAGGCACCACTCGCGTTGGGACTTGGTCGGTGAACGTGTACCCGTGGCCGTGCACATGAACTCACGCCACACATCGTCCGGCCGTTCTTCCAAGCTCACGAATAGTGCCCTATGATGGTTCAGCAGGGCGTGCAGCATGAGCTGGCGCAGAAACGCCGTCTTACCGCTGAAGGTTGGGCCCGACCACACGGTGACCTTGCCCGGCATGAATCGGACGTAATCGTTCACGCCCGCCCAGGGAAGAGTTAGCCCATCCGACAGTGGCGGCCGGAACTGCTCGATCAGCGCCTGTGCGATCTCATGCCGCGACGACATGATCCGCGAGTCCCCTTGCTGGCGACCGAGCTCTAGGAGCCAGTCGTGATCGTCCCGCGTCACTGCGATCGTGTTGCCGATTTCCCTCACTGCAGCACTACCTGGCGCCCCTGACCCCGGAAGTAGGTCGCGAAGAAGCTCGGGCCCGCCGCCGCAAGCATCTGCGCTACCCCGATCGCGTGCTCCGACGAGGCGGCAATCAGCACCACCTCGAGACCGGCCGCGTAGATGCATTCCTCCGCGATCGGCATCGAGACGGCATACGCCCCGCTCGCTTCCAGGTTCACCCGCTGGCGCCAGTCGTCCGTCACGAACAGCGCCCCCTTCGGACGCTGTCCCCGACGCCGGAGGCGACCGAGAGCGGACCAGCTACACGCGCAAGACTGGTAGGCCACGTCTGGCTTCCTCCTGCGGTTTGCCACCCTTGGGCGCGAAGATCCCTTCCCAGCCGGCGTTGATCGAGGTGTCGATCATTTCGCGCTGAGTCGCCGTGTCGTAGCGTGCGAGGAGCTTGAGCTGCTTGTTCAGCGCCCTGGGGCTCATCGTCAGGCGTTTCTCACGGCGATGCGCTAGCCATTCCTCCCACGCTTCCTTCGGGAGGCTTTCGTGCAAAACCACTTCCGCCGCGATAGCGGCCTTCTTGTTCTTTTCTGATTCTGTATTCTGATTCTGAGGACTGTGACCGATCCGTGACTCATCCGTGCTGTCACGCGTGACATGTGCGTGACGCTCCCTTTGTCGTCGTTTTCTATCAGCGGCGGTGGGGTCTCGGTCGGAGACGAACTGACGCTTAGCCCAGTTGACTGGCTGCCAATCCCCGTCGATAAGCCGGGCCGAGCAAAGACGGGTTTTGGCCTCATCGAATGCCATGGCCTCAAGGCCAAGAGCGCGACGGAGCATCGCGACTCGCTGCTGTGGATCCCCGTACTCGCGATCGAGTAAACCGGAGCACTTCAGGCAGAGCACCATGACGAAATGGCGCTGATCATCGAAGGCGAGCGACTGTACAACCGGATCAGTGGCAAATTCAGCGTACATACGGAACCATTGATAGCTCACGATGCACGCAATCCTCGCTCGCGCTCCATCTGCTCGACCTGCTGTGGTGAGCGCTGCGCAATCAACTGCGCCATGATTGCGAAAACCTCGCGCTGGCGAAATCGGTCGTTTTCACGCATGGCCTGCTGGCGCGTTTCTTCGATCTGCGCCTCGAGTTCGGCATCGGTCATTGGGTAGCCAGCCTCCACGCCCAGCGCACAAGCTCAATCAGCTCGTAGATCCCGACCCAACCCAACACGGCTAGTAGTAAGGTCGCCCAGAAAGCCTGGAGCGGCGGCAAACGTTCCTGCCGCTTCGTATGCAAGGTCAATTCAGGCATGACAGCCTCCACCTGCAGCGCAACAAGGAATGAAAGATGCTGCGGGACTGCGGGGTTGCGTGTTGATTTCGTGACGCGCGGTCAAAAAAACGCTGCCCCGTGGTCTAAGCTGTGCAACTAAGGAGACCGACATGACAGCTAAAGCGCTCGAAGCGCTGATACCGATGGGAGGTGTATTCGCCTGGTGCTGCTGGCGCGTGTGGCGCCGAGTCAGGCAATACGGGGCCGAGCACTGGCGACGATGAATCGTTAGGAAACCTAACTTCTCATCGTGCTTACTGCGGGAACTCGCCGGATATCTCAGAAGAAATCTAGAGAATTCCGGCCTACGCGTGAAACTGTGAAACGCTACGCACTGTAGCGTTTTTCCCTTGTGACACCCCTGTCGTTGCGTTGCGACGTTCGCCCTAGGGGTGTACGGTGTTCGCCCTGCATGCTGCCCAAAAACAGCGCAAAACGAGGGCGCTAGACCCATTAAGTGAACAAACTGTATGGCTATTGTCGAATCTCGGGACATTCCGTAAAGCCTTAGATCATGTTGTTCTGAAGTTAAGTTGAACCAAGAGCCCCAAAAAAACCTGCACGGGGCAGGCTAAAGAACAACACGAGACTTAGGCTTGGAGCTGTCGGACACCGGCAATTTCGTTACGCACCGAGAGGTCAGAGACTTCGTATGCGGCTAGATCCACGGGGAGGTCCCCGTTGGTCACGGCCTGTAGACGGAGGGCCTGCTTCAACGGTACGAGCTCCGGCCACTGGTTTACCGCGCTACGGGTGATCCCGAGCGCGCGTGCGACCTTGACTGGAGAATTATCGAAATGCGCGATTACGGCAGCCTTCTGCATGGCGCTAAAAGTACAGCATGTTAAACCCCGAGGTCAAGGATGCTGTACCAGCCGTTTCCTATGCTGGCCTCATGGAAACGATGGGCGATAGACTAAAACGCTTACGCGTGGCCCGGGGACTCACCCAGCCAGAGTTTGCGAAGCAGGTGGGGGTTACCAAGAGCGCCGTCTCTCAATGGGAGGACGGCAGCACCAAAAATCTTAAGCTCGAGGTACTCGCCCGCGTTTTGGACGTTTTGAATACGGATCTGCAATACCTTGTCTGGGGGGAAGATCGGGCGCCAGCCGGCGCCGCCCCAGCCAATAGGGCTTTCCGCCGTCGCGCCGGCGGGGGAACCTGATCCAGGTCACATTCTCGACACTGAACGTCTCCACTCTCGCTCCCATACAAGCCCTCTCGAGTGACCTAATTCCTGGCTTCTAGCTTTGCGACCTTTGTGCCGTAAAGCCCATCGTCGCGCTTTTTTGGTACAGCATGCTTGACCATGCGTTTAGCTTGCTGTACTGTCTCTCCCATCGCGCACTGGAGCGCTGGGAGCCGAGATGTTCACCGCAACAGACCTTCTGTACGTCGCTGGCATCTGCCTGGTGGCAGGGGCGGCCGTAGGGATCTTCTCCCTTTCGTTCTACGAGTGGCTCACGGAGAAGGCGTCGTGAAGCTCACCACCGAATTGGCTGCGCTCTACCGCCAACAGCTCTGCCAATACGACGAACTGAAAGACCTGCGCGAGAAGGTCCGTGCCGCTGAGCAGCGCTATACCGCAATCGGCGATGAGATCGGCCGTGAACTCGCCAAACAGATTCTCCCATCCGCCGCTGCCCTATCCGGCGCGGATAGCGCGCCCGCGCCTCAAGTACGTGAGGTCGCGGGCGGCTTCAAACTCACTGCTTTCACTCCACGCGGTGTCTCGATGTTGGACGCCATGGATCGCGTGTTGGCTCGGCTGCCCCATGGAGATTCGTTATGAGCCCCGAAGAGATGGCCAAGAAGGTGGCGGAAGCCATCGCCAACATCGGCAACCCGAATATGCCGCGCAAGATGTATCAGCCGCCAAGGCTCTCTGAACACGACGTGATCGCTCAGCACCAACAGGCCCAGGCGCAGAGGCTGAAATGAAATGGCCAACCCCTGCCCCATCGATACGGGTTCAACTGAACATCCTGAGCTGGATCGATCCACGCACGTGGAGGTCAGCCTTCCGACTGCGCCGCAGACGGGAGCAGACGAAGTATATGGCCCCACCCTATCGGTGGCAGTGACATATCCCGATTGGCGCATCGAAGAACTAGCCCTCAAGTACGCGGATGACGACTACGAGGACCGACATGAACGCAGTTTCTATCACCCCTACGGTTGAGCCGCGCAATCTGCCGGCTGTGACGCCGATGCAGATGCTCCAGGTTGCCGTCGAGCGCGGCGACGATCTGGAGAAGCTCCGCCAACTCATGGACCTGCAGGACCGCTGGGAAGCAGCTCAGGCGCGCAAGGCATACGTTGCGGCGATCGCGGCCTTCAAGGCTGAGCCGATGCGGATCCTGAAGTCCAAGCAGGTCAACATCCCTGGGGGGGCGAAGTTCGCCCACGCCACCTTGGCCGATGTGTGCGATGGCGTAGTGGCCGCGCTGAGCAAGCACGGTCTCTCCCATAAATGGGAGTTGCAGCAGGACGGCGACCGGATCACGGTGACTTGCATCTTGACGCACGAGGCTGGGCATAGTGAGCGCACGATGCTATCGGGCCTGCCGGATGACTCTGGCAAGAAGAACGGCATTCAGCAGATCGCCTCGACAGTCACCTACCTGCAGCGATACACCTTGATGGCGGCGGTTGGTCTCGCGGCTAAAGACATGGACGACGACGGACGCGGCGCCGGTCCTGCGAAGCCGAAGATCACAGAGGAACAGGTTGCGAATCTCAAGGCGCTACTGACCGAGGTTGGCGCTAATGAGATCAACTTCCTCAAATGGCTCAAAGTGGACTCGCTCTCTGACATCCTCGCAACCCACTACGACGCCTGCGTGAAGGCTATCGAGGCGAAGCGCAATGGCGGTTGAAATCTTCGACTGCGAACAGGGCACGCCTGAGTGGTATCAGTGCCGACTCGGAATCCCCACCGCATCCGAGTTCGCAACAGTTTTGGCGTCGGGTCGCGGAGGAGGTGAATCGAAGACCCGACGCACCTACTTGTACAAGCTAGCCGGTGAGATTCTCACTGACGAGCCCATGTACAGCTACTCTAACGACCACATGGAGCGCGGGAAGACCATGGAGTCCGAGGCAAGGGACATGTATGTGTTCCTCTCTGACTTGGAACTCCATCAGGTTGGATTCATCCGCAACGGTCGCAAGGGCTGTAGTCCCGATAGCCTCATAGGCAACGACGGGATGCTGGAGATCAAGACCAAACTCGCTCATCTGCAGTGCGAGGTGTTGGACTATGACGAATTCCCGGCTGAGCATAAACCTCAGTGCCAGGGTCAATTGTGGGTCGCTGAACGCGAGTGGGTTGACTTCGTATCCTACTGGCCGAAGCTTCCGATGTTCGCTAAGCGCATCTTTCGCGACGAGCCGTATATCAAGAAGCTTGCCGCAGAGGTGGACCGATTCAACAACGAGCTGGCTGACTTGGTCGAGAAGATCCGCTCAAGGAAGGCCGCATGAAACTCTGGTTCCACAAGGTCAGCCGCGCCGGTAAGTCTGGATTGGTTCCCGACGACGACCAGGGTCACGCCCTCCTACGAAAGATGGGAAACGGTGAATGCGCACAAATCGAGATCGTGCGCCCGCGCAGCGTCCAGTGGAACAAGATGTACTTCGGAATCTGTCGCACGATCGGAGAGAACCAAGATCCGCAGCGGTCAGAATCCAGCATCGATGCAGAGCTGCGCATCCGTGCTGGTCACTTCGACGTGTTGTTTATCGATGGCCATGAATGCCGAGTGCCTCGCAGAATCGCTTTCGCGCAATTGAGCGCGGATGAATGGGCCGAGTTGTGGCCATCGCTCGAGCTGGCGATCTGCGAGCACTTCGGCCAGGAATATCTGGGAGCGCGCGCAGCATGACCTTCCGGAGTCCAAAGCTACTCAAATCCTCCAACGGACAGGCTTGTGTGCGATGCGGCAAGACGAACGGTGTTGTTAGCGCGCACTATACCGGCGTACGTCGCCTGAAACTGGGCGGCGGCTACGGCATCAAGGTTCACGACTTCCTGACCGCTGATCTATGTCAGGAGTGTCATACCTGGATGGATACACTCTCTCGCGAGAAGGAAAGCCGATATGGACACAGCGAAGAGTTCTTCTACTACATCGCCCTCACCTTGGAACGCAGGTTCCTCCAAGGGACGATTGTGGTGGCTCGTGGCAAAGGCATGGCTCCTTTGGCATCTGATGCTCTTCCTTCTCCCGCCGGACCTACGGCGACTAGCGAGGAAGCATGGGTTGCCTATATTTCCGGAGAAAGGCCGTGAGCGAGATGCTCAAGCGCGGCCGCCCGCGGAAACTCACGACCCGTGAGGAATTCGAGCTCTGGCAGTCTCGAGAAGCCGGGGTAAGCGTTAAAGATACCGCGGCCTACTTCCACATCTCAGTCGCCACCTGCCTGCGGGTCCTGGCGAAGCTGCGTCGCAAATTCGGTCGTGTCGAGAAGCTGCCAAACGGGCAGCGCGCCCGCTCCTATTTGCGACGTATCGAAAATACCCAACCAACATAACATTGAATTTGATATTTATGCGATGTCGCATTGATAAATTGTCATTCGATACATTATGCGTACTAGGAGGGGGGTACGCTGCCCCCCATGCAGGACCTCAAAGACATCCTTTATGGCAAGCAGATCAAAGAGATAGCTCGGATCTGCGGGGTCGATATCACGACCGCCCGAAGGTGGAAACGGGGGGCGCAACGCCCGCCCGATTGGGCACTGTGCCTGCTCACCGGGGACCTGAGCTTCTTCGACCCCAAATGGAAGGGCTGGCGCATCATCCGGGGCGATCTGGTGTCTCCGGAGAACTGGGTGATCACCTTGGGCGATGTCCTGGCACAGCGGCTCGTAGCGGCTCAGATTTCGGCTTATCAGACCGAGAACCGCTGGCTGAAGGCGGAACTCGCGGAACTCAAGCGTGGCGGCTACGAGGATCAGCCGATGCCGGGGGATTGGGACGTCCAGATCCTGGCCGGCTGATTTGCGACGTCGCGTCGAGCCAGGCTGAAAATATTCCCGTTCCCGGTGAGGCCGTATGAGCCTCACCCCTGATCTCGTCCACCAGATCCGCACTGCCGGACTCACCGACACCTGGTGGTCCCAGCGGCTCCGCAAGTCCCCAAGAGCCATCCGCCACGCCCGCCAGGGTCTGACCTACCGCGACGTCCCTACCCCGCCTGATACCGCGCCTCGAGATGGCACTGGCCGGCGAACTCATGGCGGACCGGTGCGAGCCAAGCCTTCGCGCCAGCGATGGAGCTATTTCCGTGAAAGCTAACGTGTTGGCCGAGACGGTGAACACATGAGCAAGCGCTTAACCAAAAACACGCACTGGATGCCTAAGACAGGCAGCTATGCGGTTCGCCTAAATCGGCGCGGAGACATTGGAAGCACGTTGCCGGACTCAGCGCGAGCAGCAGTGCTCGATGACTTGGAAGGCCGCGCAAAACGCGCCCAGGAAGAAGTCGAGCAGATCGACAGGGATCTGCGGGGATTGAAGGGCGACAATCTGCGCGCGCGGCTCATCAAACGAAAATTCCAGCTTCAGGCCGAGTTGAGCAATCTGCGGTTTGACCGCTTGACGGTGTACTTCAATCGCTACGCCGACCACTTTCTAGCTGCCGCTCGCCTACTGCTCGACGAGGAGACGCTCCGAACAGTCGAGAAACATGTCATCGAAAGGATTGGCATGCCTCCGCGGCATTGGCAGCGTTTCATGGGTGACAACGGGTTCGGAAAGACCGACACAGCCACCTACAGCCGCAACGAAGAATCCAACGACGCTCGCCAGGCGCGAGTAGAGGAAGAATATGAACGGTGAGCAAACACAGGTTGAGCACAAGTCCACTGATCGGCGTGTAAAAGAAGCGCTCGAATACGACCCGCTGCACGAGGCAGAGCGCGCGACCGGTAAGCATTGGTCCGAGTCAGAAACCACCGGCTTTATCGGTATGGCGCTCGCGATGGAGCACAACCGCCACAAGGCGGAGGTGCTATCGCAGGCTGACGATACGTACATGAGCCAGTCACTGGAGCAGTGGCTCGGCGTGGTCGAACGACTCGGCTTCGAAAAAATGCTCGACGAGCCCATCGAAGGCACTGCCGACCGGTTCCGGTTGTTCTGGCGTCCAGGTGTCCTGCTGAAGATGGATAGCTACTGGGACGACAAGTCCGTGAACTCGGCGGGGATCGCCCTGTGCTTCAAGGGCGACCGCAACGTCCTGCCGTCATGTAGCAATGGGCACGCCTGTGATGTCGATGGAATTCCGGTCTGGAGTGTCGAGAAGGACGCCCGAGAGGGATTACGTTACTTCTTAGCGCAGATTGAGGCCGGAGGCGAGATTCTCACGAAGTGGCCCAAGCGCCCCTTTATCTGGCTACTGAGTTACAAGGACTCCAAAGTCGAGGGATACGACTACAACGCCATCAACGAGGCGCGCATCGCCAAACTTCCTGAGCACGTTAGGAGCGCCATCAATGGCCAATGAAGCGCGGACCGAAGATGAGCGCCTCGGCTCAGAGACCGCTTTCCCGCTGCCTGACGGGCATACCCAAGTCAGACGGTGGGCGGCCGGATACGGAGAGTATCGCGCAGCCGAAGCAACAGCCAAAGGCGGGCTCACCAAGCGCGAGCTGTTCGCCGCGATGGCGATGCAGGGTGCGATTGCTAGCGGGCAGTTACGGGGACCGAGTGAATGCGTGAGTTACGCCATGCAGTGCGCAGACACGCTGCTGAAGGAGTTGGCCAAATGAATGCTCCGCCGTCTGCAGATCCGAAGTGCCGCGCGATACGCGTACACACGCGCCACGGAACGCAATGGTTCCTACAGCGGAAACGCTGGTTTGTTTGGAAGACTGTGGATTGGTTCACCTCAGAAGAGACCGCTCAAGCCGCGCTCGACGTCATGGCTAACCCAAAGATCATTTATCCAAAGGAGCCGACATGAGCGAAGCGCGGACATCGGATGAGCGTTTAGGTGGCGGAGACGTCGGCTGCGAACGCCACGACGTCACGAACTGTGACATGTGCTCACCCAAGGAACCGATGACGCCGGCAACCGGCAAATGCGCGTGCGTGGCGTTTGACGCCCAGGAGTGCATTCGGCGCCGATCAGGATTCGCTCCATTCGAAACCGAGGACTATATGGCGGACCGAAGCGAGCGCTGTGAGTGCCTCTGCCATCGCGAGTATGAGGAACACGAGCGCGACTTAAATGATGGCCTGGAGGATCTTGTCCGTGGCTAACCCGTCCAAGGATCAGTACACCAATCAGACCGCGACGCCTCCGCCATCCGTGTGGGTCTGGAAGCGGCCTGACGGTTACTGGGAGGTGGTCTTCTCGAAGCCTCAAGGCATCGATGCAACTGAGTATCGGAGGGTGAACTCATGACCTCAAAGACGAAGCTCGACTTGGACCCGATACGCCTTCGTCATTCCACTGTCGAGGGCGCGAGTGACAAGATCGCGAGAGCGCAGTCTATGGCGTACCTCTCCCATCTTGATCGAGCTGACCTGCTGTCAGAAGTGGTCAGGCTGGAGATGGAAGTGGACCGGTTGCAGTTGGCAGTCAACGCTTTGCGACCGGTCGAGACGGAATGTAAGGAGACTGACCGTGATGGCTATCGGTACGCCTTCTTCCAGATCGCTGAGCTACTCGACCTGCCGGCAATGCCTATAAGCCCAAAAGAGGCATTCGAAGCAGTGATGTTGCCAAAATTGCGTGGACTGGTTGCCGAGACGAACGGTTATACCGTCGCGGAGACATGGCGGGCTGCGACCACCCTTGCGCACAACATCTGCGCCCAGGAGTCAGATCGCATCAACGCGGACGACGGATCACCAGAAGCCATGGATGCGCTCGGCGAGGCCGCGCTTCGGATTCGGGGATGGATTGAACCGGACGCGATGCAACTTCTGAAGTTGCTGGCCGAGCATACTGGACGCTCACCGGAGGAACCGACATCGCAGCCTCCAGATTCAGACGCCGAGATATTCGCGCGCGCCGTTGTCGCCGGCGTTGCTCGATGGGAGTTCTTTACGGGATCGGACGACAAAGGTGAGGTCTGTGTGGGTGGCCTACGCTATGCCACACGACTCCAGGTCGGCGTCCCCACTCTAGGCGCTGCGCTCCGCCAGGCATTGGAGCATCACACCGTGTGGAAACAGCATCCGTCACCGGTGAAAGCCTCGCCGCCTCACGAACACGTCTGGCAGGAAATGACGACCGGAGGCGCGCAGTGCTCAACCTGCAAGATCGTGGCGCATGAGTGGTATTGCCCGGACAGTACCGATCACCTGTGCCATTACGATAATGGCAACTTCGATCAGTGTGACTTCTGCGGACTTCCGGAAGAACGCAAGTGAACGCCACGGAGAATACAAAGTGACATCGTGGTGCATGGCTCATCCGTGGATGACATTCTTTATTGCGCTAGCTGCGATCGATGGCATTCAGTTTGTCGTCAATCGCTCACTTCGACATCGGAACATTATCAAACACGGATATCCACCGCCGTACTGCGATGCTGATGGGGATTTCCTAAAAGACGACAAGTGAACGGGATCCGTGCTTAATTCAAACAATGAACAGGTAACTAAATGACAAACGTTAGTCTACAACTGGATCCAGTGGCCTTACGCGAGGCGACCACCCAAGCCATCATGGGCATCCTTACGCCCGAGGTACGCGCACAGATCATTCAGACTGCCATTTCGGCGATCCTAAAGCCCAGCACGAACTCGTGGGAGAAGGGAAAGAGTCCGCTGGAGCTGGCGTTCGAGAATGCCGTCAACGATGTGGCGCGTCAGGAGGCGAAAAAGTATATCGCTGACGACCCGAGTGTTTCGGAACGCCTACGCGACCTGTTGCGCAAGTGCGCGGACAAGGTACTTAGCGCAGATCAAGACAAACTGGTCGAGCGCATGGCAGATGCCTTCGTATCGTCGCTAAAGTCGGACCGATACTGACCGGAGAGCGAGGTTTGTAAGCATGAGTGACTTCGCCCGAGGAGCCCGTATCAAGCCCAAACCGCCAGTTGCTGGCAGGCTGAACGAGGAAGTGAACTATCCCCGCTTCGTGGTCTATATGGCCTATACAGCGATCACCGAGTACGGTCAGAAGAACAAGGATGAGTTCCTACGCCATCTCTCGGTCGCTTTCGATGAGATGCTCAAAATGCAACAGTCGGGCAAGGACGGTAGCCGTGGGTGAGGCATTCGCGTTCGCACGCTGGGTGATTCTGCAGTATCCGTACATGTCTAGCGAAGGTGACAAGCCAGTGTTCTATGCTTGCGCGCGCGATGAATGGAAGCATATGCAACATCCACAGCACGGCGGTGAGCACACATGAGCGATCTCGTGCCCACCGTCCTGCGCGCCTTCCCTACTCTTTTCGCGGGCGCGCTGACGCGATACGTTGGCCGGGGAATCAGTGAGCGGGGACGGTAGACATGGTAACTGACAGAGAACGCCGGTTCTGCTACTGGCTGGCCCGCATTGGAGTCTTCCGGGTCCGCATCGGCTTCATGCGAATTACAGAGATCGTGCCACGCCGGGGTTCCCGTTGGATTCTGAATTGGCTCAAGCGCCGTCAGATCGTGGACTCACTACATCATGCGCCGTGTTGCGAGGCCAATCACTATCACAAGCAGCGGCTCGTGTTTCTCCCATGTACATGCGGTGCCGCTGCCGCAGCTGCAGCTGCGTTACCGGTGAGCGATACATGACGTACGTAAAGTGTTTTGTTTCAATGGCCATTGGAATAGTGCTGTCAGCTGTCATCATAACGCACATACCCCCAATGGATGCATTCGAACAGGTCGTATGGGTTGGAGCAGCTCTCTGCGTCCACAGATTCGTCTGGGATAAGACATGACCTACGCCGAAAAACTCCTGCAGTGGCGCGGTGAGATGAGGCAAATGGTCGCCGAGCTGCTCGACTCAGACGACCCGGAGCAGGCCCAGAAGCTCGTGCACGCGATCGCCACGATCAAAGAGGTCCACACCGAACTTGCCGATCTAGGACTCGACGAGTGCGAGTGGCGGACTGAGATCAAGCCGGAGCACCAGCGTTGAGATACCAGCCTCTCGCCCATGTGTATGGCTGCAGCTGCCGAGCATGCCGCGGCGAGCGCCGCCGCCTCACGCGCGCTGAGTCTCGGCGCTCTCACGGTACGCATTGGTGGGACGAGCCAGTCGAGCGGGTGCCCGCCGGCGATCGCGGCGTTCTCAAGCTTCACTACCAATACCGGGGAACTCCACCGCTGGAGGAGTTTCTCTCCTTTCGCTGGCCAGATCGTCCTTGGCTGATGACTGGATGGGAGAAGCTGCGCATTCACGCACCCAACCCATCGCTCTGCCGACCCTGGTGCTGTTACATCAACACCGTAATCTTCTACGTCAGACCGCACCAGACCTTGCCGCCGACGCGGTATCTGACCGACCTGGAGTTCCTCCCCAATGGCGAGACACGTCGTCTCGAGCGTCGCGTCATCAAGCGTAACAAGGTCGGGTCCTTTGCCACTTACGGCAGTATCGAGACGAGCCTATCGCACGAGACCATCGTGGAGCACGCCGGCGAGCTGTTCGACGTGCAGACCTGGCGCATCATCTGGTGTCGGCCGAGCTGGTGGGTGCGCTACACCTTCCGGCGGCGGCGTCCAGAAGAACAGAGGAGAGCTTCATGAGAGTCCCATTGACCCGCAACCAGGTCGAGCAGCTCCGCCTGTATTTCGATCGCGTCCAGGCGGCTGCAGTAGCGGGCAATCCTGGAATGCTGGTCGCCCAACTCCGACTCGACACCCGCCGAAACGAGGTTTCTAATGGGCCAACTGCGTCATTGCCAAGAAGAGCATTTTTGCATGTTGTTTCTCGATGCCCATCACCGTGTCATTGCCTTCGAGAAATTGTTTCGAGGTACGGTTGATGGGGCAACCGTTCATGCGCGGGAGGTGGTTCGGGAAGTACTCGAGCGTGGTGCGGCGTCAGTTATCCTCGCGCACAACCATCCGTCCGGTGTTGTCGAGCCCAGTTACGCGGATGAAATGATTACACAACGGCTGACGAAAGCGCTGGAGCTGATCGATGTGCGCATCATCGACCACGTGATTGTCGGCCAGAGTGCGTGTTACTCGTTCGCGGAGAACGGTCTCCTATAAGCGGACACGGGCGGCGCGGGGTTTGGGCCTCCCGCCGCCCTCTTTCGAATCGCCACGCCGCGCCTCGGGCATCATCAGGGGCGGGAGTAGAGAGTATGGACATGGGTGCTTTGGGTTTGATTTTCCCTGCTCTGCACAATCGAGCAGGTGCTGAGGTGATCGAGATGGGTAGCAACCGAGATCGGGTCCAGGTGGATCCGGATGGCAACTGGAAGAAGATCGTCCAGATCTTGCTTCCTGGTTACAAAGGGCTGGGCACGGTGAAGGTGGGCTCAGACACCGAGTGCGTGCTGGCGCTCGAGGAGAAGAGCAACACCTACTACGCCGTCGATGCCCGCGGCTATCGGCCGCTGAACCAGCGCAAGGTGCGGGCGGCCCTGGGGTTGCCGGAGCCGGTTGGGCAGCCGCGCAAGGGATACGAGCTCCGGGAGGTTTACAGCATGCGCCTCGAGCCAACGCTGGCGGAGTATGCGCGCGAGCTCGGCGGGGATAACCTCTCTGAAGGTGTCGCTATCGCGTTGCGCTTCCACATGGAAAAGAACCAGGCGAAGAAGAAATAGGTCCAGTCCGATCAACCAAGGGGCTAACCAAAAATGATTACATTCAACAATAAGCAAGTTCTTGTCGCCGGGGTGGATGAAGCCGGCGATATGGCGGTAGTCCACTATGTCGAGGCTCTCGGCACGTGCGCCAATGTGCGTGTCGAGGATCTTCGGGCTACCACCATTCAGGAGCTTCAGGATGCACTGACGGAGGCGCCAATCCTGCCGACGCCTGAGGAATTGGCGGAACTAGATGAGCTGGATGCCCTGCGGGGCGCGGATGACTCTTACGCCGAACGGCAAGAGGACCATGCTCGCGTTGTTCCGGGCCGAGTACTAACAATCCTAACTACCCGCGCACCATCCATGAGAATACAGCTACATCTCGACGGCCGCGGCTGCGAGGTCGAGCTCGATAACGATGGGGAAGCCTCCTGGGTTGGCCGATGGGTAGGTAGCGGCCACGGCACGATGGAGCACATCAGGACGCTGTGGAGCGCCCGTAGGCGTAAGCCCCAGAGTGATCTTGTGAAGCGAATCATAGAGGCGGCCAAGAAGCGAACCGCAGATCAACCATGAGCTGGCATTTACTCGGCTATATCTCGATTGGCGTGCTAGCGATAGCCTTGTTGCTCGCTGCCATTCGCGATGAGATCTGATTAACAGAGGTGATGCATGAACGCTGACGACATCGCACAGACTATCCTGAACCCTCGGCCAGCATGGATGGAGCCGAAACCCTGCGCGGTCTGTCGCATGGAGTTCACACCGGCCGATCCACGTCAGGAGTGCTGCCCAGTCCACCAGCAAGAACTGGTTCTCGCGTTGCGTCGCGGAATGCTCACGAGATAACTCATCGGCAGTCACAACTGAGGCTTGATTTCCTCAATCAGTGCGTTGAGCTGGCGCGCGCAGGCACGGGACTCGTCGGCTGTTGCGACAAGTAACTCTCCAAGCTGTTCAGTGCCTTGAGATTGGCCGGCTGGAGCAGCTGCGGGCTGATCACGGGTTTCGGGCACTGTGTGATAACCGGGATTTCGCGAGGCAGCGTTGAGCAGGCGCTGAGCAAGCTCACGATCGCGAGCGCTATCAGCCTGAGCCTGCTGGGTCTGGTTCTGAAGATCATTGATCACCTTGGCGTTGTTCGCCGCGACGTTCTGGAACTGCTCCAGTTGCTCCTGGAGAGCCTTTCTGCCTGCCGCCTGGGCATCGGCTACCTCCTGGGCGTGACCGGCCTGGAGGGCGCTATAACGCGCTTCCCAGTGGTTTCCGACGAGGTAGCCCCCTATCCCGAGACCTACCCCGAGGCAGGCGAGATAGGGCCATGCGATACGCAGGAAGGCCAATAGAGCGGTCATCGGGTCGCTTCAGGTGCTGGTGCTGGGATAACAGGAGGGCGCTGGAGAAGTCGACGCACACGCGTGTAGATCACGAGAAACCCCAGCACTGTCAGCACGTAATGGCAGATCTGCGTCAGTAAGGGTGTCGAGGGCAGGTACTGCGCTAGGGAGGGCATTTCGGAATGCAGATCCTCGGCGTGTTCGGCGAGCTGGGCTATCCCTGCAATCCCAAGGGCCACGTAGGTCGTCACCTTGGAACGCGCCTCGAGGTAGATGCGATGGAGAATGTTCATGCCAGCGTACCTCCAGCCTGGATAAAGGCGCCTCTCAGGGCGGTGAGTGAATTCTCGTGTTGAGCGTAGTTGTTGCCCGGTAACGAGGCCCAAATAGATGAGCACTTTGCCACTGCCTCATCGATCCGGCCGGCGCAGACATCTGCGAAAGCCTGGCGCTCTCTGATCATCTGTATGGCGATCGAGTCCTGGGACTGGGGGCTGAAATCAGGCAGTCTGAGCATGGCCTTGTAAGCATCGAAGTAGCGCTCGAGGATCTGATAGCGGCCGGCGGCCGTAGACGACAGACCGTGAGAGAGCTGGATCCGCTGGCGGGGATGGTCAGCGTAGGAGTCGAACAGAATGGGCTTCTCCGGCGTGCTACCGACGATCACGCGATAACCGCGGTCGCCGCCAGGGATGTCCTGTGTGCCCTCACTGTGGGCGATCATGGTTAGGAAGGCGTCGAGGTTGGTCATAACCGCCTCCGGTGCCCGCCGGTGCTATCGATCGCGCTCATCGATCCTTTCCCATCAGATCTCTATAGAGATCGTCAATGCGTCGATGGGTGCCTGTGATCCCTTCGTTGATGTTATCCAGTTTGGAGGTATTCTCGTGGTGCCTCTGGTCCATGTCAGCGCGTAGTTGACTGAATTCCTGCCGGCGCACTGCATCAGACTCTAGTTTCTCGAGCCGCCTGGCATGCCCACTCAAGAGATATTTCACTAGTCCCACAATCGTCGCTCCGAGAGTAATGAGCCAGAAGCGTGTGTCGGATAGCAACTCATTCATCACGCCACTCTGTTATCTGGTATTTCCACATCTAGTCAGCCTTTGGCGGTTCGGGTGGAACCCAAGGCACATCGCCGGTGCGAAAAGGTGGCCATTGGCGGTACCAGTCGCTCATGTCAGATAGACTCCCATTGTCTTTAAGTCCGTAATGATCTGAGCGATGGTTGCGGAACATTGCCCTAAAGTGGCCGATGCGCCTGGAAAGTTTGTCACCACACTATTACCGGTTGGAACACCCCACCCAGTTTCCGATATTGGGTTAATGTTAGGAATGCCCGAGGGGATACTATAGTTAGTCCCACAGCCAGAAACGCGGTTTATTCCTAACATACCAGCAGTGTTATGTGTGCCTATGTCAATGCCAAGGCTTGTTCCTGCATTACCAATAATATCGTTGCCTGATACCGTGAAATCACTCACATAGTCAAGCAGAATTCCGGTTGCACCGCCGGTGTCCGAGATACGGAAGTTATTTCCAACTATCGTCAATCCGCTTAAGAAAGATGCCCCATTATTGGAGTACACCCCGGAGGAGGTACCGCTGGCTGAACTCACCAGAAATTGGTTGCCTGTAACGACGACATTCTGAAATAAAGCGGAACTTCCCCCTTGGCGTTGTAGTTGAATGGCATCGAAATGGGCATTTTCAAAGCTATTCCCGCTGATAATCAGATCAGAGGTACTATTTATGCCGAGATTCAGGAGAACATGCACGCCAGCATTGTTGAATTTGTTGCCTACAATCTTGAGGCCGCCAGATGCTACCTGCTCGATACTGTTAGCGGCCGTGTTGCCGGGGCTGGTGAACTGACAGCTAGAGATAACTGAGTCTCCAGAGTCAGCATTATTCTGGTTATCAACCTTGATCGCATCGCCCGTATACCCATAGAAGTTACAAGCGACGACTGACCATAGGGAAGCTCGCGTGAAGCTGATATGATTTGGCAAGCCGTTGATGACGACGTGTAGAAAACGCACTCCAGAGACTTCACCGCTCGCCGGTCCTACTACTATTCCGTAACCTCCGGTTTTTGTGGTAGCGAGGTTTAGACTGAAGTCGCGGAACACTCCCGCCAGAGAACCGGTATATAGGAATACGTTGTTATTACCCGTGTCAGTGGTGTTGATATTAGTAAGGTAAGAGCCATCGCCACGAATCCCCCCACCCGTGATTGTGATACCGGAACTGACTTTATAAGTCCCTCGTGGGGCATAGATGAGATACCCTGTTAACCCAGCAGAGGTGAAGGCGGCAGTGCTATCGGTGCTTCCCGCGGGATCAGCTCCGTATCGAAGTACGTTACCCGGCTCATAGGCATAATTCGTCGGAGTTACACTGGCTGCGATCTCGGCCGTAGTCCGTGGATATAGCAACGTGCCGATATCAGATTGAGTTAAATAGGATGCCTGGTAGTTGTCCGTATCCCATAATGTGGTCGTATCGGTACTGTCTTTCAGGACGAAGTGATAGGCTAGCCCAGAAGTCAGGCGTACGACGGCATCGCCATTTGAATCGAGCGTGACCGGATTGGTATTAGGTACCGCTCCGGCCGCATCGGACCAAGTACCTTGCGGCGTAGTGCCCCCTGCCGCATATGTATGAAGCTTCCCACCTGGGGCCGTGGGCCAACTAAAGACAGGTACAAACAGGAAAGGGGTCGTCATCGCATCCTCATGGATATCGGAAACGCACTAGCCATTGCCCTGCGTCCGCTGGGTGTCATGTTGATTCTCTGGCTGATTTCGCCCGTCTCGTGGGCGGTCCGTCGCTGGATGCCGGAAGGCCGGCTCAAGCAATTCCTACTGCATAAGGTAGGGGACTGAGCTCTGTCCGAGCGCCGGAAGTCCCGTCTGAATAAAGGGAGCTACCGCTCGACTGGTTGAAGCAGCGGCATTAGAAATTAGTGCTGGTGTATTAATAGCCCCGCGTGCAAGTGCAGCACCCGGACCGGTCAAATACGCTCTAGCAGCAATATTCGCTGGTATGCCTAACGGTAGATCAGCGAGGTTCCAGCTACGCGTAGCTGTTCCTGAGTCTCCCACCACCGGCTGGAACGCCTTAGAGAAACGTGCAGCGTTATAGGCATCGGACTGATTATTGCCAAAAAGGAATCCTTGGCGATCTGACTGCTGGAGCTTATTCGCTAGATTCGCCCCACTGATATTGCCCGTACTCGGATTCACGATCCCGATCCTAGAGGTCAATGTCATCAGATTTCGGTATTGTCCTCGAGCAGCCGAATATTGCGCGAGCTCGTCCGGTCTGAGTGTTTGTTCCACGAGATCGTCCACATGATCCTTGACTGCGTAAAGCGCCTGCCCCATATCACGATCGCCGTTGGGCGATGTCATCTGCTTATAAGCCGCTCTTCCTAGCTTGCTCGATAGACTCCCCAGTTGCTCGCCGTTGATCGAGCCCTGAGATGTGACGGTCTCTAACTGCTTCACGAGTGGGTTGTCACGAATGCTTCCCGGAATGAGTCCTTGTACATCCTGATCAATCGTGTCAATTGTAGATTTTGTGACTTGCGGATTGACGCTTAGAACCCTATTCGGATCACGGACGCTATCGAACACCTGCCCTAGGCGATCATTCGCACGGCCTAACACCGTTGCATCCACTAAGTTACCTGTCTCTCCAATCTGCTGGGCCCACTGGCTATTAAGTACTTCCTGGTTCGACCGCTTCAATGCGTTGAAAGGTCCGGAAGTCCACGGCTGCGATTCCAGTTTCGCCTCGAACTGCTGAAGAGATTTGTTACCACTGGCCTGTCCAGGTGGGAGGCGCATACCAATCTGCTCACCCGCCTGAGCGGCTTGCTGCTGCGCGGGAGTAAGTTCATTCACAGGAATGGGCGTCGTCTGTCGCGCCGCGAGCCATGCAGCAAGTTTGTCGCCAGCATATTTGCCCGCTACTCCAAGGCCGGCACCTACGCCCGCATTCAAAAGCCGAGAATCGTTCTGGGTCGTTGGAGTAAGCGCTCCGAATCCGCCACCGATGGTGGCAGCCCCCAAATAGGTGTTAGCCCCTGGAATAGCGCTGAGGGGAATGGCCGTGAGAACGCCTGCTCCGACCTGGCCTACTCTACCGCCAACGGTTCCCATGACAGGTATATCGATCGCACGTTTATCAGCCGCTTCCTGTTCTAGGGCGGCAACGCGTGAGGGCTGTTGTCCCGTGATTAGGCCAGAAAGGCTCCTGTCCTGTGGAGAAATAGCATCGGCCGTTTGTGCGTAAATCTGGCGGCCACCTAGACCTAGATCTGTATAGAACTTTCCTGCACCAATCAGGGCATTCTGACCGAAACTATTTCCAGCCACAGGACTGCGGGCAGCGATTGCCGCCGGTGATCCAGTTGGATTGGTCTGCCCCGTCGTAGGATCATAGTCGAGCGATCGAACCGTCCGAGGGGCCGATTGCACACGGATATAGTCCGCGAGCTGCTTAGCCCCCATAGTATCCCCTGCCGCATCCGCTTTCTGAAGCGCGGCGTAGGCATCCGTCAGATCGGTCATTTGTACTTATCCAGAAGCGATTGAATCGCTGGCGGATGCGCTGATGCTTGCGGCTGATCGGCAATCCCGAGCGCCTTTTTTGTCGCTGGCATCAGGAACTTATCAAATGAGCCCTGAGAGCCATTCGTTCCGACGTCCCATTGGTTTCGTAGCGCTTCGGTCTTGCCCGCTAGCGCGGTCTGGATCTTTCCGAGGGCCTCATGGATCGCCTGCGGGCTATTAGCTGCGTTAAGGGGAGCTAGGAGAGCCTCACGCTCCTTCTCGCCTCCGCCCCCTGGTAACACGGCTTTCGCCACCTCGCCGCCTACGAACTCTTTTAGCGCGGCGTAATTAGTCGGCGCCGGCGAGCCAGTCTGCTCCTTGAATGCATTCGTGAATCGATTGATCTGCTTGATGTCACCCGTACCGAGCGCATCGACTAGCGGCGTAAGAGAGTTGATGTGCTGGACCGCGGTATTAATGGCCGTGACGGCTTTCCCGGACTGGCCACTCGTGAAGTCCTTCACGACACCTTGCTGAGCGGTGAACGCCTGCCCCTTCGCTGCGATCGATGCGGCAGAGTTCCCTTCCTGCGCGGCCCGCTTGCTGATGTAGTCCATCAGGGAAGCCTGCATCGCGGGATTGCGGCCAAAATTAGCAGGAATCTTGCCGGTCGCCACGAAGGACTGATAGGCGAACTCCTTCGATTGATCGGAGAGATTCGAGGCGCCGAAGATCGACTGATTGAAGGGCTGTTTACCCTCTGCCTGCGAGGCGCGCACGTTAGTAGGCATGCCTGTGGCCGAGTCGATCACATCCTTGAGCGGTTCTTCGCCTTTGACCTGTGTGATCTTGTTACTAATAGGGTTCTGCTGATAGATCGATCCCAATGGACCATTAATCGTCTTTTCTTGTACAGGCGGTGCGACAGTCGGTAATCCCGCAGCTCCTGCGACCTGATTGCGCGCGAAATTGATTGCCGAGCGTACGTTATCGTCGGAGAAGTCCTTGACCGGATCCAATCCTAACTGTGGCGCGATCTGCTGCCACCGTTGCATGAGTCCAGGATTGTTCATCACGATCCGCGCGGGACTCGCGCTACCGGCAATCGTGTCTAGTGTGGCGAGTGGTCCCTGCGCCTGAAGCTGGCGCTGCTTCTGCTCATATTCCTGGGCACTCTGAACGGTCTTCAATGGATCACGCCCAGCGAGCACATCGAGTGCCATCATTGTATTGACGCGTGGACTCGAGAGGGGCGAGG